>Ga0265797_10000338_pt1 | contig 85712 bp, 75 predicted proteins | sample P2T30metagenome_FD_192433 | JGI IMG/M metagenome (GOLD analysis project Ga0265797, IMG submission 192433) | Plant litter microbial communities from East Loma Ridge, Irvine, California - P2 T30 | ecosystem: Environmental > Terrestrial > Plant litter > Unclassified | place: USA: California... | reverse complement strand
CGCAAGACACGCAAGACACGCAAGACACGCAAGACACGCAAGACACGCAAGACACGCAAGACACGCAAGACACGCAAGACACGCAAGACACGCAAGACACGCAAGACACGCAAGACACGCAAGACACCATCACAGGCATGCAAATACAATATTGCAAGTTGCAAGATGCACGACCGTCATTACGATTCTCGATGCTAATATGTTCTGTTTTGCCCTTGATTCCCAGAGCTGTGATGCTCGATGCCATGGTATAGTGCCCAAAGGAAAACGCCAGAAATGCTGATGAACCTCCAGACCCGATCGCGATGCCGCTAAAAGACTGTGATTGTAGACACGCTCACTCAAACAGGAAACATGAGAAAACAGGCAATCACCATGTATGCCGCTTGTTAACAGAATAAAAAAAATCGAACGTGGACAGAGAGCTAGAAGCTCTCGGGCAGCTTGGCATGCTTCCTAGATGAGAGGGCCTGCGGCCATTGAGTGCATGCCTCTCGTGTTGCCGTTAAGAGTCGGCTCGTACGCGTTGGGTGCGCCGTTCACGGAGCCTTGCCTCGGGCGGTAGTAGCTGTTACCGTACGAAGTTACTGGCGAGGTGAAGTCCCCTTGTGCAGGTGTAAGCACGCCTGGAGGCGGAGCCCCCATCATATTACGATTGCTGCGACGTCGTCCAAGGACTGGTGACGTGGGGGCAGCGCTGATGGTTCCCGAAGAATTGACAGACTGCATCGACTCATTGGAGTTGCTTCGACTATGTTGCACGCTTGCGGGAGATTGCGCAGAAATTGTGTTCGCAGCATTCCCTACACGTCGATGGAAAGGGTTGGTGGCAGTAGGAACAGAGTTTGGCTGGCCCAATGCTCGCCTGCGTGTCTCAATCAGCTCCCGTGCGCGAGTATCGCGTTCATCCTGCGACAGTCTGATAGGACGGGCGGTAGGTTGGCCTGCGTTCTGCGTGCTGAGACCCGGAGACGGGGGAGGTCGACCATGATCACCAGCTCGCAGAGTTCTCGTAGACGCTTGATTAATGAGCTGCCGCCGCGATGGTTGCGTCCGCAAATTGATACGAGATGCCTGCGGCCTCATGACTTGTGGGGAATGTGCACCATCCCGTAGATTTACGCGTGAGCCAGTTGGTCGCAAAGTAGCTACAGAGGATTGTTCGCGTAGCAGCTGTCGTGAATTGCGGTTGCGAAGGCCGCCACGCGCTTGCACGAAGGCCGCCCATGGATTCCCACGCGCCTGATACGGAGCGAGAGCTGAGCCTTGAACATGGAGACCAACGCCGGCGTTGTGGAATGATGGGTAGACAGGCGGGAAGTTGGCAGAGCCTCGCCTGCCTGTTGCCGATGGAGGTCTGGCACCGACACGGCTTTCAGGGCGATCTATCATGTCCATGGATGCCGCTATATGGGTCTGTGAAGTACCATCGATAGACTGCTCGGAAGTGGGTGTAGAGGTCCCAGGGGTGAAGACAACGGAGCCATTGCTGGTCGAGCCAATAGATGGTGGACGTTCCATCCTGCCTAAATTGCCCACACCAGCCATTGGAGGCAGCCCAGGAGACATTGCACTCCGCCTTGGTGGAGAAACTGGCAAACGATGGCCCGGCCCAAAGTTTGAGGTATTGTCCATGAGAGGCGTGCGAAGACGACTGGGCGGCATGAATGGCGAGTAAACTTGTGCAGGGCTTGGCCTATTCCTGTTTGATGTACCGGGTCGGGTAATTGGTGTGATCGAGCGTGGCTCTACATCTATTAAAGCGCCTGTCATCTGGTGTTCTTGGAGGGCTTGCTGATGAGCTGCAAACATCCAGCTTATGCGGGGATCGTACTCCTCGCGACGCTGTGTCCGCACACCGCGACGTCCGCTCCCGGGCTGCGAGGTATCAGAGTGGTCATCGCCGTCCAGATCATGACCTGCTCCCCCCTGTACTGGTGTACGGCTGCCAAATCGAGCGCGCGGATTCGAAAACGCTGCCATGGTGCGCATGTGAGTCTGCGAGCGGCGATTTCTCAGGGCATTCATGGCCATGGTGGCGTCGCCCTCTTGATCAGAATCGTCGTCATCTGCTTCGCCGTCTTCGTACGGGATTGCAGAAGAGGAGAGAACGGACGATCTTCGGCGGAGGCCACGCGAGGCGTTCATCAAATGGATATTGCCCGTCCGAGAAGGGGGTCGAATGGGGGCGCTAGGCCGAGATCGATCTGCAGTAGGTGTTAGAGAACCGCCCATTCGGCTTCTGTCATTTGAGTTCGCAAGCGGTTCCCACCCAACGGTCGTTCTTCCCCCATCACTGTCCTCGTCATCCTCTTCCCCTGTGCCCTCGTCATCTGGCTGCAGCATGCCCCAGCCCGCATCTCGCAAAAGGGCCTGCGTATCCTCGTCGAGCTCGTCAGTCGAAACGTCGGTGGAAATCGACGACGGAGCTCTCCTATTGGGGTGGGAACCGTTTGCACGGTTCAGGACCCTTGCTTGAGCGGGATTTCTTTGCCCTCGACGAATTGGGCCTTGCTCCTCTTCATCATCGTCTTCATCTTCCTCCTCCTCAATGACATTGGAGATAGATGATGAAGTTTCCGATTCGACGACACGGCGTGCCCTGCCTGGAGGTCGAGCTCGACTAGCCGACTGCTGGGAAGTAGGGCCTGGAGTTGAAGAAGCAACACTTGCAGAGGCTGAACCCTCGACGTCTTCATCATCATCGATGAAGTCGTTCATCTCAGAGTCTTCTTCGGCATCTTCGTCTTCCTCCTCGACTGTGTCCATCTCGTCGCCGTAGATGTCCGAGACTATACTTTGTGTGTAGGAACGTCTGCTGCCTGCCTCGCTGTGCGTGAGAGGCCGTCGCCGTGCGAATGCCGCCGCATTAGGTGGTATGCCGGCTTCGAGGAATCGTCGCATCACGAAAGAGCCTTGGTCTGGTAGATAGTCCTCCCAATTCTCATACGCGCCGTAGTCAACATCGTCCATTTCCATCTCGGCATCCATGTCTTCGGTGTCGTGCTCAGACATTTCGTCCATGTCACTGAAGCCCGTGAAGCTGTCGCCCCATGACACTTCGCCAGACTCGTCGAAAATGAGTCCGCATTGTTGGCAGCCTCCGTCCTCCAGTTCCCAGGTGCAGACAGGGCAGCGGTCGACGCCGTCTTCTTGGTCTCGCAGGACTTGGAGTGATGGCCCACGTCCATGGAGCGAGTGTGTCTTGAAGCAGCCCCTGAACAGACCGCCGGTTCGAGTATCGGTGTTGTCTTTGTCTTGTTGTACGGCGTCGGCCTCCTCCTTCTGCCACTTTTTGTGCTCTTCAAGTGTCTCGCCGGGAGGAAGCAGTTCGGTGCGGGCGATGAAGACGCTGGCCATTTCCCGTATCTGCGCGCAGGATTAGACTTGCTTGGCTGGCACGTGTTGATGCTCTCGATTACTCACGACGTAGGCCGGGGCCGGCAGCTCCTTGACGACGATGCGACAGTCGGGACATGTCTTGCGGTTCTTGTTATTGGCGAACCACGTGCACAGGCACTACGGCGAGTTAGATGGTGGCGTGGACGACTCTGTATGTGTACGCACGGTGTAGCAGTATGTGTGGCCGCATGCTATGGTGTAAGGCTGGTAGAGCAGGCGGTCACAGATCTTGCACGTGAGGTGTGAGCGCAGGCTGTCGAAGTCGGTCCTGAGGACCTTGAGCTGCTGTGTCGTGTTAGCTGGCCATCCGCTGTCCCATGGTGCCACTACGCCAGATCCCAGCGATCTGCCTACCTCGTCTGCCTTGCTCGGCCGTGGGGCGTCCTCGGGCTTCTTCATCATCTTCTGCTTCAGGCTGTCCCTGCTGGCCGGCCGTGTCGCCGCTTTCTGGTCGTCGACGAGCTTGGAAGTGGACCGGTTCGCGGTCGGGGTGCCACCGCGCACTGTGCGCGCGCTGGGTGCCATGGTCACGGGCTGCTGCGAGCTTGAGGGTTGGTGGGCATGGGCCGTCGAGGATGACGAGTTCTTGGGGCGTGCGGTGGCAGGCGGGGTCGTGCGATTGAGACTTTCCATGGCGGCGACGCTGCAGCTCATGGAGGAGAAATCGGCGGTACGGCCTTACATGAGCGGTGCCCTCGAAGAAAGTGCAGCGCGGTGGCCGGGGTCTCGTTGCATGTGAGGCAAGAGCGACACGGTGTTGCTGTGCTCTTTAGGTAGGCAAGCGCAAGCGACACCACCGCTCACCTTCACCAGACCAGTCGCCCATTCGCGGCGCTTACCTGGGCGAGCGTAATTCACCTCCCAATCATAAGCATGTATGCTTCAGAATAAAAATGACACGCATGGATTGATTGGTCAGCACATCTTAATTCACTTCACGTTCAAATGGGAGGTCAAAGATTGAATCATAAGTTTCATTCGAAGCACCACGCTAAAGTTTTCTACACGCAACGATATTGCAACAGTCTAGAGTTCAAGAAATATCCTGAAAAGCGGCCGCCAGGGTACAAAACAACAAAAAAAGAGAGGAAGAAGTCTCGCCGAACTCCAACCCAACAACAACTCCATCAAACAACGAGCTCATGATGGCACGACGCTGCTCGTGATACAGGCCTACTGCTGGACAAGCCTCGCGGTAGGTTCGACAGTAGCATCGACATCGGGGCCGTCGATAGGTTCGGTGTATCCCGTCTGGAACTCATCCTCTGGTACGAGCTCACGGTCGGTATGTTCTAGAAAGCCCAGCGACTCTCTCAGAAACTTCTTGTGCGACTGGATATCGAAAGGCTCGCCAGCCTCACGACGAGCGCGCATGGCCTCACGCTCGCGGCGGAGTCGCTGCTCCATCATCTCGAGACGGTACTCAGCGAAATCAGAGTACAGCTCCTTGACATCGGAGACAGGACGGACTGTTTGCAGAACAGTGTCGTCCTTGACGAAGGGCGAGCGCGGCCGGAACGATGTCACAGCCGTGATACGTTCGCGACTACCCATGGCGCGCAATGCAGCATGGTCGATTTTGCGACCCTGGAGGATGATAGCGCATCCTTCCGTTGGCCCACGGACACAAAGTACGCCTCCATCTGCAGTGCGCAGAGCCGTCTCGCCGCCGACCATGCCCGTACAGTCTGAGAGCATCAGAACGCACACAAAGGCATATGCGTCCCGATGCCAACCGACGATTGGCTTCTCAGCTTTCGAAGAGCTGACGTCAATGCCCTCGTCGGAGTGAATTGATGAGGTGCGCGAGTGTGCTACCTTCAATTCAGACTTAACCTGCTCTTCGGTCTTGACGGAGAGATTGATGTGAGCAATTTCGTAGTCGCTCCAGGGAATCAGATCGATCCCAGCCAGTTTGGAAACGATGGCAAGAGTTGCGGGATGGGTCCATGCAGCAAACGTGAACGGTGCGTACTTCCGTACGTACCCACGCAGTTGTGCTTGTGCGATGTTGGACGCAAACTCATGGTTTGCTGTTACTTCCGGCTTAGCGATCTCGGATCGCATAATCTTGATGGCCTCAGGAGAGAAGAGCTGGAAGGGTTCTGTCACAGCGACTGGCGAGATGCCGACGTTCTCGAACCCGATGTCTTTCATCGTGAGGATGTTGGACGGCTCTTGGAATGCCAGATGCATCTCGGGATCAAAGATCAGGGTGAATTCAGACATCATGCCTTGCTCCAGCGGTGCAGCCTTATCGAAAAAGGCGTTTGTAGACGTGCGGATCGGGGTGGGACGGCCTTGCAAGGCGTCCTTGAAACACGTAGGTGTCTGAAAGTTGGTTGATGGCGATGGTGCTGTCATAGACGAATCAGCTGTTTGAAGTTCTGTGCTATTGACAACCAGTGTACAGAAGTTGAGGTAGGTGTGGGTGTGTAAAAGCTGGGTTTAGCTGTGGTGTGACAGACTCAGTGATGGGATGTGAGTGGATTCATGGGCGGTGGCAGTATTATGTATATCATCTTGAAGCTGCCGGGCTTGTGAAAGTATACCGAGCATTGTGAGGAGATGATGTTGCGGCTTGCTACGGGAGAGAAAGGTGATGACATTGTGCGAGTACGAGTGATGACTCGGCGCGATTGAAATGTGCTCACAAAACGTTGACTTTCACCCGAAAACTAACTCACCAATCCGTGCATAATAAAGTTGCCGCAAGGAAGCTCCATAGGATAAATGCTTGATCGAGGCGAACGATCTATGGCGGCGAGGACAGGCGGGTGACATGTTGATAAAAAAAGCGAATGAAGCTTAGTAGAAGTCAGATAAATGTCGAGGAGTCTGCAGAGAGTTTCAACGGCATTGCGAGCATGTTGGTCATGTGTCTCTCTCTTTCCCAGAAAAGGTTCACGCGATGATATGGCCAACAGACTCCGGGTTTGGTCAATTGTGCTTGCACCACCTAAGTGGTGCTCTTCGCTGAAGAATCCGCTGAAGCGCCTTTCCTCAGAAAACCGATGAAGCACTCACATTCCCTCGTACTCGAGTCCCCTAAGTGAATGCTGTGGTGTGGTGGGAAGTCAACTTCGCCTGTAACTTTAGATCACAACACATAGTCAGTTCAGTGCGAGAATTGTTTAGTGCTTCCATCCTCTTCTGCATCCTGAGATAGCTCAAGTCACTGCTGAGACGCTCCGTTAAGCTCGTCGTTACGATCAGTCGATAGACCTGAGAGCAGGCAATGCAGACGCCCACTATAAGTCTAGGCACTGCGGAGCTTTGAGCACATCCCTGCCAGAATGTAACGATAATTGATGTTCACGGACTCTTACACTTGGACCTAGCAGGAGGCGAATTCCCATGATTGCGGATGCAGCGAGTGGGACAAAGACGTAGGAGCACGTAGAGGACTAGAACAAGTGCTAAGGGAACATGTGTGTCAATGCACTCGATTCTCGAAGCTACATCGTATGAGTCCGGATCGCTGGGACGGCAGTCCAGCGGCTCGTGTCGATATCTTGATAGAGGTCCCATGGGAGGTAGTGACGGCCGTGGTGTCTGAAGTTGTGTCAGCGGCAATAGGAAGTGCCAAGTTGAATAACAGGCGGTGGCCTACCAACCAACATACCATTGAAAATACATCTAACGAGTGTTAGAATCTACTGTATCATTACCGTTGTCTGAAAGAAGGGGGGTGTGTGTTCACGATAAGCTGTTGTCCTAAACACTTAGCGCTAGCTCAGAACGCCACCCGCGGCGCGTCGCGTAGTGGCGGAGCTTAGCGATAGAACACCTCCGCGAACTGCGCAAAGGACGAGCTCAAACTATTGTCGAACGTCCCAATTGCGTTTCCTCTCGGTCACATACCCCAGCGCTCGCGCATCACCTCCACGATGAGTGATAAGCCCACGCCAAAGGCTGAAGAGAAGCCTGAGTGGGCCGGCTCCGCTGCCAGCAAGTTCGACAAGTTCGCCTTCCACCCAACGCACACAGTGGGCCTATGGCTGATGAGATGGGTATAGCAAGGCATATAGCGAATACTTCGATCCGTGTCAAGAAGCTGCGAACAAGAGCATAAAATGTCTGAAGCGCAACGGCGGAGAGAGAGCAATGTGTGTGGACTTCTTCCAGTGAGTAGATTGAATCTGGTCTTTCAACCAGTATGGCAAAAGCTGACAGCTGGCTGTGATTAGGGCGTACAAGGACTGCAAAGAGCAATGGGTATGTCTGCCATTCTTATTGTTCGCGAGCACACCGTCTATATCCAATCATCGAACCGCACGCCCAACAGCGAACAAGTGCTGACAGACTTGCACAGCAGAGTGCACGGAGAGAAGCGAAGAGGAACCAAGGATGGTTTGGCTGAGCAAGTCCCAGCTGCGACCGTGCTGTACCAATACTGTACTATATTACGCCTTGTGATTGGAATGGCCTGGAGTTTCTCCTACAACAAGAGGATCAGGCTTTTGCAATTTATTGCGCAAGCAAATGATGTACGATGATACCAGATGTGGAACTGTATACTACCCACCGAAGCGTGCGAGTGCTCTGTGGAACTTGCTCGAGATAGTCTTGGATGCCACCTTGCTTTCTCGCGATGCTGTGGCTCTGTCAAGCTCTCATTGATGTGAATGACTGGAAATATGCACCTGCTTGGTTTGCAATTCACACCATGTATCGAGTATTCGCACAACCCGTCTTAGGGCGATTGCGAGCGAAGTGGACATTCTATACATGGCAGACCACGAATTGGTCACGCTAAACAAAAATCTACCCCGCTCTGATTTCTAATGCTCGGTCAAAAGCAATCCTTTCATGTGTTTGGCGACCCTTCAACGGTTCAGTGTAAAACTATAAGTCTATAGATTAGTAATATTCGAAATTTTCTCAATAAGCATCTTTGGTGAAGTGGTTATCATACTTGCCTTCCATTCCAGCATCTGGTTGTAAGCAAGTGGCTCGGGTTCGAGTATGTTCTACCACTTTGAAATGCCCATGTGCACGCTCTAACAATCTTCCAGTTCCCGGAAGATGCAAAGCATTGTTCTCATCCATTGCGCGAGGTGAGCTTTTTTTTTTTTACTCTTTCACTTCACTTGTTGACTCAACACAACTACTGAGAGGAGCAGAAGAACTACAATCAGCATTAAATATCATTTTTGCCACGGTTACGTGCGACATCAGGTACGGAGTAATTCAATTGTCAAGTCAATCGTTTTTTTGTACCTCTTTGCGCCGTAAACATCTACGCAAGCATGAATACCAAAGCCACGCCGTTCCAAAACGCCATTATCCAGCCCCAATTCGTTCTTTCCTACGCACAATCTTCACAGTCCTTTGCGCAAGGCACTTCAACGCCCTCCAGTACGATCGGCTCATCATCCTCGCCCTTCTCACTTCCCAACGCCGAATCACTTCGTCGCAGAGTTTCCTCCTCGATGTTTGCGTACTGGTTCCTCCACTGACACAGCATACTACTTGTCACATTGCTACCTCCACACAGCACAATGACCACCTTGTCATCTGGCCTGACAGGCCGGCCAAGTGCCTTCTCCAATCGACCGTCGTAGCACAGCGCAACATTAACGCCGCAAGCCAGTTCCACCATTATTCGCTCATCGTCTGCGAGCCGCCAACATCCCATCGCAGCTTCAGCGTCAGGAAGCACCACGCTCCTCACGTTGCTCCTCTGACCATACTTAAACGTCTTCTCCGTGACGCGCACGCAGCCTAGACTTGTGGCTTGGCTGGTGATTTTGTCGAGGGATATGAGTTCGCGCGCTTGAAGAGCTGCGTTGAGCGAGTCTGCGCCGGCGGTCTCCATGGCGAGGACTGTGGTATCATGCATGCTTAGGTCATCCATGGCTTGACAGATACCGTTCATGAGGCCGCCGCCACCGACAGAGCAAATGATGACATCTGGAGCGGATTGTGCTGGCATTTGAGCGGCTATTTCGTACATGACGGTTGAGTTGCCGGTCCAAATGTCTGGGTGGTCGAAGGGAGGGCAGTATATGGCTAGACCTTCAGCCTGATGGATAATTAGTTTGGACCGCATTTATGTAACAAGACCAAGCATACGTTTGGGATGACTTGCTCCTTCAAGTACGCGTCCGCATCGCGGATCATCGCGCCATACTGAATGACATTGGAAGCACCAGCAGCCCTTAGTTTAGTGACCATCAAAGGTGATGTGGTCGTGGGCACGACAACAGTGCTCAGCAAGTTAAGAGCGCGCGCAGCATGGACGGCTGCGAGTCCTGCATTGCCTCCACTGCAGGCGAAGATGTGTGGATTGGAGCCTTCAGGCAGCTCCTCGACGCGACGGAGAATATAGTTGCCAATGCCTCTGCGATGCCATTAGTATACGAATGGTGTCAGCACTAGCGGGCGAAGACTTACCGTGACTTGAATGATCCGGAGGGCTGGAGGTTTTCAAGCTTGAGGAAGACTCTGCTTCTACGATTTAGAAAATCTCTTATCTCAGACGATGGGACGATTGGCGGAAGAAGTGGAAGAGTGTACGAGGTTAAAGGAGAAGTGCGACCTTACCATCTCGCCGCTTCGGAAAGCGCATACGACTCCCTCAAGGGTGTCTCAACCCATGGATTTTGAGGCGCGCCCTGCTCTGTGTGATACTCCCTGACAGCCATAATGAAAGTGAACTATTGTCTCGATAATTGACAAGTGTGTGATGGTCAAGAGAGGTAGACAGGGAAGTGATGAAGAATTTGTGCAGGAGTGTAAAAGTGTTTTCGTACCCAAGCAAAACAACAACCGTGCTTGTATATTGCCTCCCACTCCACAGATACTCATGTTCTTATCGGCTCCGCACACACCCATACGCCTAAAGACACTTGCCCGTGCTATTCTGCATTCCGACGGAGAACGCATACCCACAGACCGTATCGTGACCCCCGATTACCCTATAATTCGTAGAAATTACCCTATAGAATACGCACGAGGCCCTGACCTACCAAATAATGGCACAAGGATGAGATCTGGTTCGGGTTGGGGACCAGTGGTCCCGATTTCCTGTTGCGGTTATCAGCGGCGATGGTTTCTGCCAGTGTTCACCGCCTCATGAGCTAGTGATGTCTGGCTATCGCAATCGGCTTGGACGTTGTCAACTGCGCTTGATTCGATGCAGAAGAATGATCCCGTTGTTGCGCTAGCGATATGTCGATGCTGATGGAGACTGTTCGGGCGTGGTAGCACATTGCCGATGCCTTGCGGGGTTGATACGGCATGCAGTTGGCAACAGAGTGCCAGATTGCAGCATGAGGATGAGAAGTCCGGCGTTCAAGCGAGCGTAGTTTATAGTGGCTATCACTACTTTTGTGGGCATCTATTCCACGTTCCATGGGCGAAGCGTTACTGTGACTTGCCATGCGGAACCGCAGTTCAACTCACATTGGACGAACTCAAACCGCAAGAGGGGTATCAATGTGCTCCGAAATCATCCGATCGTGAAAACAACGCGTTGTTTAGGCCGCAGCCTTTGGCTGATTTAACAACCCTTTCCTGAAGTTCCAGTAGTTTGCTCTGATCGGGTCGTATTGCGTGGCCAGCAAATCAAGCGCTTTCTCAGCGTTGTCCCTGTTGTTCTCCTCCTTGGCGTAGATGTCCGCTAGCAGATCGAGGGCATGGCTCGAGTACACCTCTTCCGGTCGTTCGAGGTCAGCAAATTCAAGGGCAAAGTCCTTCAGGGTTGATTTGGGCAGCTTCGCAGCTCGGATGATACCGGATGAGTAGTTCCACGGGCTTTGGTTTTGCGGTGCTTTGCGGATAGCTTGTTTGGTGTACCTGTTGCTTGTGTCAGTATACTCGAAACGGCGACCTTCTTTCGTTGACATACTCAATCTCGCGCTTCGCCAACTCCTCGTCTGGTGTGCCATCGCGGCCGCCAACGACCAGATAATAGCGGTGGTTCCACGCCGAATTGTTCCTCACATCCGCATCGATCATCTCGGCTGTCCACTCCAGCTCCTCTGGCTTGTCGAACAGATCGAAGCGCTTCACCAGCCATTGCCTGTAGCTCCAGACGTGGTAGTTTTTGGAGTCCTGCTCGAGCATTTTGCTTATAAAGTCGGCTTCTCCGTCCGCCGAGCCGAGCGCGTCGATGATTGTGTGTCGGTGGTGCCAGATCTGGTAGTTCTTTAGGTGCTTGAGGGCGGTCGGATTGAGCCACGCAATTTCGTCCTGGAGAGATATGCCGAGCTCTGAGATAGTCTTTGCGCGGTACAGCCTGCGATGATTAGTATATGGGGCTAGTTTGGTTGACATGTATGGCAGCTGTTGCGACCGCAAAGTGCACACGACTCACCAAACTGTGTAATGCGCAGGATTCATGCTGATGATATGCTCCGTGAGGCCCATGACTCTCTGGCTGAACTCGTTCTTCGCCATGACCGCGCGCAGGTAGCCCATGGCTTCGCTGTACTCCTCCGTGTACGCGATCGCTGCGAGCGGATGCAGCCCGCCATCGTCCTGTGGCAGGGGCTCGATGTCCTGCCACGCGTCGTCGTCGTGGTAGAACTTTGGCATTCTGGTCTTTTTTTTGGGTAGCAATTGAGTAATGCGCAGTTGTTGTAGGACTTCGCGCATCAAATGGAGTGCCGAAAATGCGATGCTCCAAAACCAATCGGTGACGATGTTGTTCGTCGGCATCGTGGTGGGGCGCAGCTGAGCTTCACCAGGCCGCGCTTGCCTATTTCAATCAACTCGACGAACAATACTAAGCATTCGCAATCTCGAGATCAAAGGAAATTTGACGCTACTTGCATTCCGTTGGTAGTTCATTCACTGCAATACTACGTGAGCATGTGAACATGCTGCTCCTGCTTTGTAATATGTCTATTCTGTTTGCCGTGCTAACAATTCTATCTTGAGCTTGGATTATCCAATGCCCACCAGCAACGCCGACTAGACTCGCATCATAGATTCATCGTCACCGTCATACTATTGCTGTGCACAAGTAATACCGGAGGAAGGCCTTGAATTAGGACTTCCAAGTCACTAATGTACTTGACACTCTCACTTTCGCTCTCACACGTTCCTTCCGCCGGGCTTGGTAATGTCGTGAAAACGACTGCCGTGTCGTTGGAATGCTGACAAATGAGCTCGTTCAAGATGAGATGCTGGGCACGACAGGGTAGATCATTGAAGGACAAGGGAATCGCTTGCTGTGCCGGGAAGCCCGATGCTGGTGAGCTCGTGCATGGCGAGACTGGCGGTAGGTTTGTAGCATAGGCTGCTGAGATCGGACTGCTCTCTGTGGATACTTGGGCTGGGGATTCGTGCGCCGTGGTAAGATGCGAGGGGCTTGGAGAAGCCTCAACCATTGGGTCTGTTTTCTTTGCTGTGACTGGTGATGGCGTATTGACAAACATGATGGAAGGTCCCGACGTCTCGTTAGAAGCAACCGCAGTACGGGGGACAGGCTTTGAGGTGAACTTCGGTTGCGAGTGGTCATCAATGGCAGGCAGTGCTCGACCACGCGATGAAGAGGAAATATGAGAAGAAGAGCTGGCCACGCTGCCAGACCCACGAGCCCTCAAGATGGCCGTGTCAGACGCTGCAGCATCCGAGTGTGGCTTGAGAGGAGTTACACTGTTCGATGTCGGTCTCTCATCGTCGGCAAAGTTGACCTTGGGTGAGCCTTGTGATCCTTTCCAAAGTGCTCTGCGCAGGTCCAACTTCCGCGAAAAGAAGGATGAGCGTTCGCCTGGGGTGATGGTCTTAGCCCTTCTTGTTGACATACCAGGTCTTGGATTTCGCCCGCCGTCGTTCTCATCCGAAGACAAGTTCAGGTCGTACTCGTCAAAATTACTGCCGCTGATTGCCGCTTCGCTCTCCGATCCAATCGCCTAGTCATCAGCATCGTCGTCGTCCCCGTTCAGAGATGCGGACTCGCTGTCGCTCATTGAATGATGTCCAACGGGCAATTTCTGGCTGCGCATCACTGCTCCAGACCCAGCTTCACTCATATCACCGACAGATCCTCGGCTCCTGGCTTTACGCAGCATTCGTTGCAGCGCCGAGAATCGTTTAGGTCTTGCCTCACGTCTGCCGTACTGAAATGTTGCACTGGGCCATTCTGTAATCGCTTCGAGTAAGTCTGTGGCGTGAGCCAGTTCCTGGCTTGAGCTCATGTTCGCCGGTCGCCTGAGTCTCTTGATGTCTTGCCACCAACGTTCGTCTTCGAGAGAGTAGTCAATATCCTTCGCGGCTTCGTCAAGATCACCACCATCTTTTCCGTTCACTATGACCTCGTACATCTTCAGATTGCCACTGGCTAACCAATATACAAGGACCTCCGCCTGAATTCGTAGATTCCTCAGGAGAGTAATTACCCGTTCGCGTTCTTCTTCCACATCTGTTTCGTACTCCACAAATACGCAGACTCTTATCTTATACGTGCGCTTCCAGGATGGGACAGTATGCAGAATACAGCCGAGCTGTAAGATCAACGTGTAGGTGTCGAAATTAGTTGTAAGCACCTTCTTCCGGCTCGGTTCCTCCATAGATGAAGTGTCCTCTGACATTTGTATGGGCCATAAGTCGATGTAGGTCTTTGAGGGCTCCACGAGTTCGATGTTGCCTATGCCTAATAGGTTGAGAGCCTTTTTCGATGTAGAAGGTGTAGCAGATGGTACTTCGAGTTCTTGAAATCCTTTGGCGACAGCAAGGTTTGCTTGCATCCTGAGTACAAGATCTTCAATGATAGTGACGTAACTTTTGATACCAATAGCATCCTCGGGCCTCATTGCATCGGTGGGCAACATTCCCTGCGTGTTGCCGGTCTGCCTACTCTTCGCGGATGCCCGTATCGCCTGAACAGAGATCGAGTGGTTTGTTGCTTTGCTTGAAGGTCTCGTTGGCTGTGGCGAGGGTATGTTGCTGTAGGGCTGAGCATATCTAAGTTCCGGTAAGTTGTAGAATCCCATGACAACAATGTTCGGGCGCATGCCTCCAAGCCCAGCGCTGAGAACAAGATTTCGAGCGCCCCATTCCACGGCAGGAGAGATCGTAACATTGACAAACGCCTTGATCCTCGAGAAGTCGATGTACTTGGTCCAGGACTGCTGCTGGCGTCTAGCTTCGGCGACAGCTTCACCAAAGTTCTGGGTAACGATGACGTGTCCAAGAACGAAGAGGCCGCCCTTCTTCAACGAGTTGCAGAACTGAATCAGTTTGTACTGTCGCCTTGGATCATTGACAAGTAGTAAGATCTGCGGTCGCCAAAACTTTACGTGCTCCTGTTTCAACCGAAGAAGATACTTCCTGACCTGGTGGTAGAGTAAACCCTGACTGACGTCTCCCCATGGTTTTGGCGGCGTTGTGTAGTGAATCAGTAGGAAGACGGCCATCAGCAAAGCAACACAAGCGGATGCGTAGAAACCATCGACAAAAAACATGGCAATTCCGCAGGCGACAGTCCCGACAGCTGCGGTCTGTAAGTTGAAGAAGTGGAACGAAGGCCGGAAGTTGGGCGCTGAGCCAGCTTTGAGAAGCAGACAGGCCAGATTTGTGACAAGAAAGGTCATCAAATACTGCGTGACTGTCAGCATATGATCTTGAGTCGATGCTGGAAACAAGTAATATGCTCAAGCGAATTGCCCAATATGCTTGAGGACTTCTACAGCACTGGAGAACAGAACGGGGTAGCTTACAGCCATCTGTAGGTTGAGAATCGATGTCAGCTTATGGTTTTTGGGCCTCTCGTGTGAACCTTACTAACCGTAATGAAGGACGCTATCTGGTTGACTTAAGGTAGGTGTACGAAGTCAGTGCTTGTCTCAGATCAGATACACCTGGTACGGAGAGATTACGTACTGTTTGCAAACATTGTTACAAGAGCGATCACAAATGTGACGCATATTGCGTAGAGTGGCTCATCAGCCTGGCTCGTGCCTTGGCCGAATAAAGAGAGTCCGGGTATCAAATGGTCCCGTGCAAGGGCCTGTAGCAATTTGGCACTGCCAACGACGCCCATCAGGACCGAAAATAGAGAGGTCGATATTTCTCCCAACAGTATGACAACTCCAGATATGTTCGTCTGCAAGTGGTCAGTGATTTTTGTTGAGTACAGCACAAGGATCGATGCGATAGAGAACATGTGTGCCAGCTTAAAGGCTGTAGTGGTAAGGAAATGGCGTACTCACGAGCTGAATGACATTGGTGTTGCTGTATAGAGTTTCGCGGCTCACAGAAGCAGCAAGCGAAAAAATGACAAGCGTGTAGAGACAGAATGTCAAGCCGAGACCATAAAGCGTGCCTTTAGGGATGGCTTTGCTTGGATGCTTGAGATCACCGGACATACTGGCTCCGCTGCATAATGTCAGAAGCCGCTCAGCTAACTCGGATTACACTTACGCCAGGATACCTCCAGTGGCCGGAAATAATATGCCAAACAGGTCTGCAATGTTCTCATGTCCTTTGATAGCGCTACCAGAAGCACCCTTGGTGAAGTTTGGGAGTAGATTTTGCCGCAGGGTGTCCATGCTGATGCCTGTGAACACAATCCTCTCTCGAATATCCACGAAAGGTTCTCTGACAGCAGCAGATAACGGTATGCTTATGATGGCAACGAGCAGAATGAGTAGTAGGCCATTACTTGCACGTGCAAAGATACCGCTGCCTGCGAGGCAGACTGTAGTGCACGCAAGGAGTACGAGAGTGGCCCACAAGAATTGCCACCAGTAGCTCTGAGGCAGCCATTGGCTCATGGCCCCTTCACGCGTCCCAAAATTGTCGGTGAGACAGTCTACCAGCCCAACGGCATTCAATGATGTGCTGAACACAGATCCTAAGAAGAATACTATTCCAATGGATCCACCAAATTCGGGGCCTAACGTTCTGGACCTAAAGAAAATACTTAGCAGGTACAGCAAGCACAATGGCGGAGAGACGGACAGCATGTAGTAAGGACCGCCTCCACGAACAGTCCCATTCGTTGCAATGGCCGAGATGGACATGGTGGTCAGGAAATTGATAGCATAGGCAACTACGAGTAGGGCCATCATGCCGATCAAACCAGCTTGACCTAAGATGAAGCCGAACCTCAAGAACATGAGGATGCTCAGCACATTCAAAGTCACGGGTACAAAGACGCCAGCAAAAGTGCCTAGCTTATCGACTCCACCTACAGGCCGTGGGAAGGCGCCTGGTCTTGGCCTTGATGACTTGCTGAGGGACTGACGTTTGCCATGCTGAGGGCTCAGCTTGATGTGGCGCGAGAATAGTCGACGAGCCCAGCTTGTCATAGAACCCCAGAAAGAGTCCGTCTCTTGTACATCGGTTGCAGCTCCATCCTGCAGGGGCTCACTTGAGACGCCATCGAAGAGCAACGGGGTTTGCTCGTCCGCAGGTGGTGAGTGTTGAGCAAATGATCTCCGATGTAGACGCTCGTTGTCGTCTCGTGCTGTGCGGGTAGCGAAGTTGGAACGGGTCCTCGTCGGCAGACGGCGCAACTGCGCGCCATCGTCTGTATCGGCCATGGTCCGGTACCAAACACCAGGTTCTGCTGCGCCTGTCTGCGGTTCAGGCTGCTGTCATCCAGTTCCGGGTCCTGCTGTCAGGCTCTACCGTGGACAGAGACACAGGAAAGGAGGTAATGAATGAATTGGACGCGAGCAGCCGCACACATGATTCAGCCATGACGACAGAAACTTGAAAGTGAAGCCTCAAGCTCGAATTAGCGGCTTAGCCCTTTCGCTCCTGACCGTTTTGCGTTTTGCAGGGGTCCGAGGGACGAGCATCCCACGCGCGCATGCGCCCCACGCGCAGCGAATGACCTCTGATCAGTTCTTTGCAGTCCTCGCAACAGCCTATGCACCGTGCTTCCGTCCCGTGCCCTGTCTTTCACTCGTTAGCTGCCAGTCCTGTGTCCTCTAGAAGTCTCCCGGTGTCTTCTCCGCGCCGGTAAACGGTCTGCGCGCTCTCGCAGTTTCTTCTTCACAACTGCGTCTGTCCATATCCACATCTTGCATCGCCAACGTTGTACTTTGATAGCCGAAGCCAGCCGTGCACGCTTCGACGCCAGCTGGAAACACCACATCTCTGGCCAATATGGCGGCAGACCGTCCGGAGTCGTCGAAGCCGCAAGCGGTGCCTTCTTCGTCCCGCGATTCTGGTCGCGTCTCTCCAGCAGAGTCGCAGGTGACACGCGCCGATAGCACCGCACGACTCGGCTCGCCTGTCCCGTCCTCGATGCAGGCTCCTGAGCCAGCTGTGCGCCAGATTCCCACCCCAGGCCAGCTCGAGGACTCGCCCGCGACACAGACACCGCTGGCGGGGCGTGCAGACACGGCGTCGTCGCTGCCCGGCCCAGCAGAGTCTGCGCTCTCCTCGGCGCTGAAAGAGTCGTTTGGCGACAGTCCACCACGATTCGGAACGCCGCCGATACGCCCACTATCTCCGTCTACAAAAGAGCCCTCCATTCGCGCACCACCAAGCCACTACGGTTCCTTCGACGGCCGCGGCCGGTCGCCAGTGCCCTACGAGGACCCCGAGATCGTGCGCAGGCACTTGGTCGGACACTACGCTTCACCTAGCAGGTCGAACCGCGGCTTGATCGGCGACGACGATGCGGCTTCTCAGGGTAGACATGGCGATGAGGACGAGGACGGCGAATTCTCGAGCTTGCAGCTGCAGGGTGGAGACATCACGCGGCAGATCTACCGGTGGAGCGAGCAGCAGCAACAACAGGAAGAGCAAGGAAAGATGCAGCGAAGCAAGAGCTTCCACCAGTCGCGGCCTCGTCCGGATGAGCAGGTTCTGGACATTGACTCCATCAGACAGCCAGGAGGCTTCCGCCGCAACTACCTGCGCAGAGCTGCCGGCAGCCCATCTCCAGCACCAGGCCCGTCTGGATACGGCTCAGTGAGCCAACATAGACAGCAGCCACAGCCTTTCACTAGCAACTTCCTCGAATTCCTCACCCTGTACGGTCACTTTGCTGGAGAGTCGCTGGAAGAGGACGACGAAGTGTTAGGACCCGACGAGTACTTTTCGTCGGACGCACTTGACTCTGGCGTGCATTCAGAAGACGAGGACCGCGAATATGGCGAAACCAGCGCCCTGCTCACGCCAGGGAAGAGGAGAAGACGGAAGCCCAAGAAAACGGGCAACGGAACCCCGACGGGTGCTGCCTTGCTGCTTCTGAAGTCTTTTGTCGGTACAGGAGTCCTGTTCCTTCCTCGTGCGTTCCTCAACGGCGGCATGCTCTTCTCGAATCTTGTGCTTCTTGGCGTAGCCGGACTGTCGTATACCTGCTTCGTCCTTCTCGTGTCCACGCGCCTTGTCGTTGAGCACTCATTTGGTGACATGGGTCTTCACTTGTACGGGCCGTGGATGCGCAACATGATCAACTTCTCGCTCGTTATCTCGCAGGTAGGCTTCTCATCCGCATACATCGTTTTCGTTTCCGAGAATCTCCAAGCGTTTGTGCTCGCAGTCACAGACTGCAGGACATACATAGGCATTGGCTACATGATTCTCATGCAAATGGTCATTTTCCTTCCGCTTTCGCTATACCGAAACATCAACAACATTCAGAAGCTCGCGCTGATTGCAGACGCCTTCATTCTTGCTGGTCTCGTCTATCTGTATTACTACGACATCCTCACGATCGTCAACCAGCACGGTCTATCCGACATTATCAACTTCAATCCGAGCAGTTGGACACTTTTCATCGGCACGGCCATCTTTACCTTCGAAGGCATCGGCCTCATCATTCCCATTCAGACTGGCATGAAGGACCCTAAGAAGTTTCCCAAAGTACTTGGAGGCGTGATGATTGTAATCACTGTCATCTTCCTCAGCGCCGGAGCTTTGTCATATGCAGCCTTCGGTTCCAAAACGAAGACAGTCGTCCTCCTCAACATGCCTCAAGACAACAGATTCGTCAACGCTGTGCAGTTCATCTACTCGCTTGCCATCCTGCTTTCGACGCCGTTGCAGATCTACCCTGCCATCGAGATCACCAGCCAGCAGCTTTTCAGCAGGACAGGCAAATACAATCCTTACGTCAAGTGGAAGAAGAACTTCTTCCGCTTCTTCATGGTCGCTGTCTGCGCTTGTCTTGCATGGGCTGGCGCAGGTGACCTAGACAAGTTCGTCAGTCTTGTAGGGAGTTTTGCCTGTATACCGCTGGTGTTCATATATCCTGTGAGTCTCTCCCAACCCATAGAATTCACAGAGCTAATGCTCCCTAGCCGATGCTTCACTACAGAGCAGTCGCTCGAACGAACTACGCACGGGTCCTGGACGTTCTATTGGGCATAATTGGCGTAGTCGGCATGGTGTATACTACCACCCTCACCATCAACTCTTGGATAGGAGGTAGCGCACCGAAAGCTCCTGGCTACTGCGACAGCCGTTGAGTGACTGTGTACTGTACCCGTTTCAGCGTTTTCTTGTCAACACTTCCGATCATTAGGGATCACAATCACAAAGCATAGCATGGGATTATCATTGTTGTAAGACGGTCGAACGAGACTGTATTTCTAGATAGCATAGAGTCGTATTTTGCGACTGCAGTACAAATTCCAAGCTCGCGGTATCCATCAGCCAACATCTTGAAGCAACGGCATCGCAAGGAGGTGAAATACCTTATTGCCCTACAGCCTAGGCATGTCCTTGTTCGCTTGTCAGCCTCATGTCTCGCGCCAGCTACCAAGCAAGCGTACATGCTGCGAGCGATGCCACCTGACCTCATAGATACACATGTTACTTCCTATGCGAGAAGCGCTTTTGAGCCATTGCAAATAAATTAGGCCCGCTTCAACGGCGGGCGTGCCGGGCATCGTCAGCTGGACAGTATCATAAGCTCGGCCGCAAGCAGCCTAAAGCTGATAACTGGACGTGCGGCTGAAGACTTGTGGTGAAGTTCGCATAGCATGTCCCTTCACAGCGGTCAGGTCGTACACCACGTGCGTTCCTTCGCCAGCCCTGATCCCATATCGGCGCGCCTTCCGCATGTAAGCTGCACACAGGCGAACAGCTAAGCTTTTCTGCACAAGACCAACTCGTGCATTAGTGGCTGTGATGCTCACCGTCAACATACGGTGCAATGCGTACCGCTCTCGCTATTTGGGAGCGGTAAGCACGATGCACCGGAACTGTTGTGGTTTGCGGCACGGAACCTATCATAGCATTTGCACCTGAACGTGTAGGATCAGGCTGAGACTTTGGCGTTCAGTCAGGTCTCCCATCATGAGGTTCCCGCGGACAGGGCGTTGGCATACCAGGCTTTCTCACCGTCTGATAAAGACGTGTATACCGTGCATACGTTTGCAGCCACCCACAATCAAAGGAGCGGGACTTGTGATTGCTCAAGGTTCGCGGGAGTGGCTTCAAAGGTACAATGTCAACAGGCTGGTCCCGACCCATGTCAGCAAAGAAAGCATGAAACCGAAGCTGAATGGCGATAGGCGACAACATCCTTGTGCTGACGTAGCTCCGGTAGTTGCTGAATTCTTTGCTTGCGGCCAAATTAGAAAAATCTCCGTAAGCGATTAATGTCCATGAAACTCAATACGCTCGGCTTCCACGAGGCTGCGGCAACATGGATACGAGTAGTTAAACTCGCCCGCACCGTGGCCTCATTACGAAGTGTTCAATGGTACGTTCACGAGGAAACAGTGTAAAAACAGCGTAGCGTTGCTATTTTCAGCAGTACTGCGCCTCTGGTCCCTGAGTAAATAGTGGGCGATCAGGCACAGGCCCGCAGGCGATTGGCTGCGGAGCTCGTGCATACGGTGCCTCAACGGTGGCGCGCAACCTTGATTTGGAGAGGGCGAATAATCGTAGGACTGTTTTGGAGACATCCGAGAACCCTCAGTATTGGGAGGTCTTGGTAAGTACGTGCCATTACCGCGAGGCCTTGTTACGAGGTACTGGAGCAGTGCTTGGCCGTTCAAACCCCCGCCAATGACGAAATAGGGGAGCGGGACGATCAGAGAAAGGAATGGATGTGCCATTCGATGCGGTGTCACCCTGCCATGGCGAGAATGGAAATTGTTGAAAGGTTGTGGATTAGTCTCAAACGGACAAGCCACGGGCATGCATGGTGCAGCTAGCTGAGGCGACCCGACCCACTATGTTTCCCCAAGTTATAAAGCTCTACTAGAACACCGCCTTTTCGCTCCTCTCCCATCATCAGCTGCTCTTCCCACACCCATACCCTTCTCCCTCGCACCAATTGAATACAAACTACTTACGATCGCTCTTTCATTCGTCCCACATAATCCTCTCGTTACGTCGCCATGTGGTAAGTAGCTGCCCCGCAGTACCAGAGTTGCGAGCGCGCAACGCAACACAAACAAACAGAGGCTGACGAGGCTGCAGTGGAATCTTTGGATACATCAACTACCTGGTCGAGAAGGACAGGAACTACATTCTCACCACCCTCATCAATGGTAAGCTCTTATTCACCTTTCACTCTATGATGTGCTATAGTGTCAGCGCGGGGGTGTTTGGGACAGTAGCTAACAAAGACCCTTCCACAGGCCTTCAGCGTCTAGAGTACCGCGGCTACGACTCGGCCGGTCTGGCCATCGACGGCGACAAGAAGAACGAGGTCTTCGCCGTCAAGGAGGTCGGCAAGGTCGCGTCGCTCAAGAAGCTCGTCGATGAGCAGAAGTTCGACCTGAACAAGGTCTTCGACTCACACGCCGGTATTGCACACACCCGATGGGCCACCCACGGCCCGCCTTCGCGCCTCAACTGCCATCCCCACAGGTACGTGGATTTTGAATAACCCATAGAGAGATGTGCATGGGGCTGACGCGTCCTCATATAGGTCCGACCCCAACTGGGAGTTCTCGGTGGTGCACAACGGCATCATCACAAACTACAAGGAGCTAAAGGTGCTGCTTGAGGGCAAGGGCTACAAATTTGAGACGGAGACAGACACCGAGGCCATTGCGAAGCTCGCCAAGTACATCTGGAGCGAGCACCCCGACCTCAGCTTCCCTTCGCTCGTCAAGGCCGTCATCAAGGAGCTCCAGGGCGCTTTCGGTCTGCTCATCAAGTCCATCCACTACCCACATGAGGTCGTCGCAGCCCGCAAGGGTTCGCCCCTTGTCATTGGTGTGCGGACGCAGAAGAAGATGAAGGTCGACTTTGTCGATGTTGAGTACAACGACGAGGGCGCTGCTCTCCCCGCCGAGAGCGCCTCCCACAACGTCGCGCTAAAGAAGGGCAACACCCTGCTCGCACCGCCTGACAAGTCGCTACTCCACCGCTCGCAATCGCGCGCTTTCCTTTCCGACGATGGCGCCCCAATGCCCACCGAGTTCTTCCTCTCCTCCGACCCCTCCTCCATCGTCGAGCACACCAAGAAGGTCCTCTACCTCGAGGATGACGACATTGCCCACATCCACGAGGGCTCGCTCAACATCCACCGCCTCACCAAGGACGACGGCTCCGTCAGCAACGTCCGCACCATCCAGACACTGGAGATCCAGCTCCAGGAGATCATGAAGGGCCGCTTCGACCACTTCATGCAGAAGGAGATTTTCGAGCAGCCCGATTCGGTTGTCAATGCCATGCGTGGTCGTCTCGATGCTGTCAACAAGACCGTCACTCTCGGTGGCCTGCGACAATATCTTCCCACCATCAGGCGATGCCGAAGGATCATCTTCATTGCTTGCGGTACTTCTTACCACTCTTGCATGGCTGTCCGTGGTATCTTTGAGGAGTTGACCGAGATCCCCATCGCCGTCGAGCTGGCGTCCGACTTCCTGGATCGTCAGGCTCCTGTGTTCCGTGACGACACCTGCGTCTTCGTCTCCCAGTCTGGTGAGACCGCAGATTCGCTCATGGCTCTCCGTTACTGCTTGGAGCGTGGTGCTCTGACTGTTGGTATTGTCAACTCTGTCGGTTCCTCCATCTCCCTCCTCACCCACTGCGGTGTACACATCAACGCCGGCCCTGAGATCGGTGTGGCCTCTACCAAGGCCTACACCTCGCAGTTCGTCTGCATGGTCATGTTCGCGTTGTCGCTCAGCGAAGACCGCGCGTCCAAGTCCAAGAGGCGCGAGGACATCATGAATGGTCTTACCAAGATCTCAGAGCAGTTCAAGGAAGTCTTGAAGCTCGATCAGCCCATCAAGAAGCTCTGCGAGAGGTTCAAGGACCAGAAGTCGCTCCTCCTTCTCGGCCGTGGCTCTCAGCATGCTACTGCCCTCGAGGGTGCGCTCAAGATCAAGGAAATCTCCTACCTCCATTGCGAGGCTGTCATGTCTGGTGAACTCAAGCACGGTGTGCTTGCTCTTGTCGACGAGAACCTTCCCATTGTCATGATTCTCACCCGTGACGACATCTTCGCCAAGTCGCTCAACGCCTACCAACAAGTCATCGCACGTAGCGGTCGACCCATCATCATCTGCAACGAGAACGACCCCGAGTTCCCGGCTGACAAGACCGATAAGATCGAGGTTCCCACCAACGTCGACTGCTTGCAGGGCCTCATCAACGTCATTCCTCTGCAGCTCATGTCCTACTGGATGGCAGTTGCTGAGGGCGTGAACGTTGATATGCCCCGCAACTTGGCCAAGTCGGTCACGGTCGAATAAGCAATGAAAGAGTATAAGATTTGGCATTGGCGTATTGTAAGCGCAGGACTTGTACGCGCTGGATATGATATGTATGGCTTCCAATTGGATTTATGATTGCAGCTGTCCGGACGACAGCTGGCGGACTTTTCATGTAGAGGACTTTTCATGTACGAGCTAGATGCAAGGTAGCGAGATCCGCAAAATTTCTTACACATGAACTTGTACGACCCGTTCTGTGCAAAGTGATGCTGGTGGTAGGATTCAATGAGTGGTGTTTCAGATATCGGCGGTGCGATGACGCTATTTGTAGACCCCTGTCCGCGATTGCGGGGCAACGAACCATCGAAGCTGTTCCTGCATTCCGCCAAAGCAACGAGGACCAGCGCTTATCACAGGGTAATCAAGTGGTTTTAAGTCACGTGGAATGTTAGAGCTACCCCGTTAAAATGCTAATAAGTAGCAAATAGTAACTAAACGTAAACTATCACCGAGCTAGTCACATCACCGAGCTGGTAAAAAATGCTTGGCAAAGCTCTTCTCTTAAAAACTCCTCTAACATTAAACTTTTTAAGAAATTTCCTGAACGTCCTAATAGCCCTAACATAGGTCCTTCTAGAAAGACAAAAATTACTTAATTAAGCCTAGTCAGTATTGCTGAAGTTATTAGCTAGCAAAGATAAGGCTGTCGCTTAAGGTTCAACCCCTGTTCTACGTACTAGACTGCAGTAATATATTCTAACTAACTTAGAACTTTTTTTAAGGATAAAGTAAATAAATAGTAAGGACATTTCTAAAGACTACCTTTGTAGCTAATTAATTACAAAAGATATTAACTTATAGCCTGTATTAAAACGAGTTAGTGTTAACAACTACGTTAAGTTATTAGATTAGTGTTATTCCTGCAGCACGAGCGACATACCACGTGACTCAAAACCACTTGATTACCCTGTGGTACACATTGTACACTTCACAGACGTTTTCCACCTCCCACCTCCCAACCACAAACATGACGACTCTCAAAGGCCCTGGCGCTCCAAAAAGCTACGATGGTGCATACCCCACCCTCCACAAGCATCTCGCGACGAAGCTCGTACTGACAGGAGGGCAGGTTCGGCGCTGCGCATCGGCATCGTACACGCACGGTGGAACACCAAGATAATCGACGCACTTCTCGACGGCACGAAGAAGGCACTGAAGGACGCAGGCGTCAAGAATGAGAACATTGTGATTCAGAGCGTGCCTGGAAGCTACGAGTTGCCGTATGCGGTCAAACAGTACGTACAACTATACCACGTTCCCCAAGCGCAAAATAACTCAATGCTACCAGACTCTACTCGGCGTCACAAGTCCAATCCACCACCACAGGCATCTCCGGCGCCGCCGCCGACCTCCTAGGCTCCGCATCCGACCTCACAAACCTGAACCTCTCCCCTTCCAAAGCCGCGACATCGACCGCGCCCTTCGACGCCATCATCGCAATAGGCGTGCTCATAAAGGGCGAGACGATGCACTTCGAGTACATTGCGGACGCGGTCAGTCACGGGCTCATGCGCCTGCAGTTGGAGGGCAACATTCCAGTCATCTTTGGGCTGTTGACGCTGCTGAGCGATGAGCAGGGGCTTATGCGCGCGGGGATTGGTGGGAAGGGGGGTAATGAGGGGCATAATCATGGTTCGGATTGGGGGAGTGCGGCGGTGGAGTTGGGAGTCAAGAAGAGGGGGTGGAATGAGGGCAAGTTTGTGGATTGAAGATGGAGGGCAAGGTATAGCAAGGACCAGCGTGGAACACTGCCTGACTAACAGGGAGCGCTGAGTAGCGCGATAGGCTTTACTCGTGTACCTGCAGCATGGCTGCTTTGACTACACCAGATTTTCAGGACAATGCACCCACAGTTATGTCCCACTTCAGATCTGTGATCCCACAACCCTCGCCACCACTTTCAAGAACTGCATGCTGTGTTCAACATAGAAGCCGGACTGCTCCAAGCCTCCGACCTAGGAGAGACCCTCTCATGCCAGCATAAACAATATGTTCGAGATTCACATGCAAATGCGATTTCGGCGCTCGCTTCGTCGTTCGTCGAATGCGAGCTGCTCGTCGGCGCGCCTTCCGACGAGATCCATCAATGATAGCGTCGTACCCAGGTGTCTGGTCTCACGTGAGCAATACCAGCCCTCACATCATGCAAAACGCCTCTATCGCACTGATTGCGCGCTGCATCGCAAGCACCGCAGAGCGAGTTCTCTGCTCTATCCAACATGTATCCAAATAGCGGTTGTGCTGCGAGCGAGGTGTGAGGCGATGGCGATGACGCTTGCGCTGGCGGACGTGTCACTCAGCCAGAATCGATGCGCATTTGCGATGCGGTATCCGACGGAATCGTGATCATCTCGATTATCATGCGTGAGCCTATGCGACCGCGATGCTCGCTCTGTGTGTGTTGCAGTGTCATGATGGTTGGCATGGAGAGGATTGAGTGGTGACGAGGGCTCGAATGCGCTTTCTCCTTTTTGCTAAAACGCTTGGCAAGAGCGACCCGTCGACATCACCTTGACCTTGCATTCCTGTACAGCACCATCTCCTGCCGCCAGTCTTGTTTGCGCGTGCGGACACCTTGCGCCTGTTCGCCCACTCTATATCTCCATCTTCTTCTATTCCTGCTACCGCCGCACACGTTGCAGGCACCCGACACGTCTGCACCGCGTGTGTCGCGCGTTGTCCATCCCCGTTCCTGGCTTGCAGCATTAGCATTGGTCAAGTCCAGCAACCACCATCGCACCTGCCGCCAACAACCAGACCCCCGGCAATACAGTGATGGAAACTGGGAGATTGGCCTGAGACGAAAAACATTAGTTACTTAGGCGCGCCTCTCTGGCCAGGCCTCGACGCTGAAGCAGGCACATCGCGTGCATATCAGAGGACCGACGCGGCAGACGAGCGAGTCCCGCTATCGCGACGGGCAGCTTCGCAGCGCGCGAGCTCGCCCGCCAGTCTGCAGCCAAAACCGGCCGTCGCAGCGTCGCCGGGCAGCAGGGACGCGTGACTCCACTCCCACGGGCAACAATCTATATTCACCTCCAACGATGCGCGGCGCTCGGGCTCGCTGCTGAACTGCGTCAACTAGGCCATCTCTACACTTGCAGCAGCTCCCTCTACTTTCTGCACGCCCACCGCCATGTCGCGTTCTGGCCACCCCATATCCCTACACGCTCTCACGCCTTTGACCAGCTCAGGCTCGTCACCACCCGGCAAGCCGCATAGTCCGCGCTCTGCCAATCCCCCGTATGAGACGATGACACCAAGTGCCTCCACGCGCTCGGCGCCCTCGAACGCGCTTAACAATGTCTCCGATACCATCACACCCGTCAGCACACCGCCCGAGACAAGGATCTCCATTTTCCCCGTAGACGGTATACTCGGCCAACGCCTGTTATACGATCCGGGCACCGACGCAAAACTCGACAAGAGGGCGAAGAACAGCCGCACGCCACACTACAAGGACATTGTGGAGAAAGTATGTGAAGGCTACACCTGAGTTTATAATGTGGTCGCCCTGTGATGCAAAGGCTAACTTTACTTGTCACAGGGCGACCCATCTCCTCCACCAGACCCACGCCTGGCCCTTGGCGGCTACACCACTGGGACATATATCCTGAAGCCTTCTTCCAAGACGAAGCTACGGATAGCGCCATACGTGGGAAAGCCATTCGCCCACGACCCCAAGATTTCATGTGGCCCAGGGCCTGCCACCCAAGTCGTAGCCACTGGTTTTGACCCGTTAACTTCAGACTCGCAATTGCGCGGCTTCTTCTCTACCTACGGAGAAGTAGAATTCGTCAGGAACCAGGTCCACCCCGAAAACGGAAGTCCTCTGGGTATATGCTTGGTCAAGTTTCGCGATACTCCGCCCGCACGTGGTGTCGCGGCGATGAAAGCTTCAACATCTGCAAAGCGCGCAGAAAAAGAAGGCACAAATCAGCGACTCGGGCAACAGCACGTGAAAATCCACACAGATCGCGAAGGTAGAAGATGCGTGAGACTGGTGGAGCTTGCTGTGGGTCAAAGTCGAAAAGAAGAGGAGAGGCTACGGGCCAAGCTCAGCGCAAAGGCTGCGAAAGCAGCTGCTCCAGCTCCTGGAAATTTTGATCTTCCTGCAAATGTGCCCAAAGGTCCCTCGGGGCGCGGCGCACGACCGCCCCCACCTACTCGAGAACCTTTGACACGAAAAGCAGCACTGTCACGTCTCATCGAGCGCGAGCCGATCAAACCGAAACTCAAGCGCGCACCGTATCTCTTCATCGCACACCAATACGTACCCGTCCTGAGTACGACCATCGAACATCTAAAAAAACGGTTAAAGAACTTCCAGTGGGATGTTGTACGATGCGATCAGACAGGCTACTATGTGGTCTTCCCTGAGTCAAGGAAGGGCGAGATTGAGGCTGTCCGGTGCTTTCGCGAGTGCCACATGCAGGCGCTTTTCACGTATGTTATGAACATGGAATGCCAGCAGTATGGCGATCCAGATTACGAGCGCAGCCCAAGCCCAGAGCGTGTAATAGCGATCAAGAAGCGCAAAGCCGTTGAGGATCGGATCGAGCAAGAAGAGAACGACGATTATGAGCAAGAGAAGAATCAGCGTGCGGAAGCCATGGATCCTGTGGTAGCAGCACTCGAGCAACTGAAGCAAGAACTTCAGGAGAAGATTCTTGGCGACATCAAGACTCGGATAGCAGCTCCGACTCTGTTGGAACTCATGCAGCCGGAACGGCACGTGGCGAAGCGGCGGAAGTTGAACATACCTGACCCACAAAAGAAAGCAGAGGAAATAAGACCGCCCTCTCTTCTTGTACCTGGTTTGGATCCCTTTGGTGCTGGAATTCAAAAGGGGCGTGGAGGCTTCGCTGGACGTGGCCGCAAGGCACTTGGTCCGTATGACCGGAACCGCCCTGGAAAGAAACCACCACGAATTGTCAATGCTTTTGCAGACGAGCGACGAAAGGCTTCTGCGCCCAAGCCGAAGGTGGCGCGCGGACTGCACCGACAGATGATCGAGATGTTTGAGGGCCCCGAAGAATCCGACGATGAGAGCCGAAGCAACCTCACGCGTGGCACAGAAGAACAAGAGAGCCGGCCACTCAGCCGTGCGCAGTCCACCGATGCGGAAGAGGAGGAGGAAGAGTCGTCTAGAGCCCACCGCGCCAAGCGTCGACGCCTTGAAGCTGGCTGGGGCGAAGAAAGCGAAGATGAGATGATGGACGACTCGCACGCTAGAAGTTTGCTCGCTCATTGTATCCACAAGGACCCTGAGAACATGGCAGAAAAAGAGCTAGAACAAGTTTTGGCAATTCTGCCTCGCTCTTCGCCAATTTGGAAGAAGGCGGACAAGGCGCTCAAGGGGTTCAGGAGGCTGCGGAAGATTGAGCAGGAAGCTGACGCCATTTTCGGATTGGAAACAAGCCCAGTCGACAAGATGGACCCAGAAGTCATTGTAACCCAGGACGGCGAAGATTCGAAGCCTATCGAGACCACGGAGCTGCCTGAGACGCTCAAGACACTTAAGAAGAAGCAGGCCGCTATCACGAAACCAAAGAAGAAGACCAAGAAGCAGCTGGAAGAGGAGGCCAAGGTCGCAAAGTCTGACGTCTTGGATATAACATCACAAGAAGAAGAGCTTGCAGAAGTCAAAGAAGTGGAATTGGCTCGCGAGGTGTCCGTAGCCGAGGAAACTCCTGAAGATGACGATACCGGCTCTGTCAATTGGGGTGTCTCGTCCACGGAGCCACGGAAAACTGTTGATGATGACTTCAGTGTTGTGATGGATATCGATGGTTGGCAACACCTGCTGAAGGATGAAGAAGACTTGCTTCATCTCAAAGCGGCTCTGCAGTCAATTGATGCTGCCAAGATTGGAGACGCACAGTCTTGGGCCTGGAAGCAAAAGTCGATCAAGCACCTCAACCGTCCTGGTGAAGAGGGCGTCTCTCGCTCCGAGACCAAGATCAAAGGCTACTACGTGCCCAATCCTACGGGATCAGCGAGAACAGAGGGGGTCAAGAAGATTCGCGAGTCGGAGAAGTCGAAATACTTGCCACATCGTATCCGCGTCCAGGAGGAACGTGAAGAGCGCCAGCGCCAGGCCAAGCAAGCGGAACGAGCTGTCATCTCTGTCGAAGGTTTCAAGTTCACAACCGGCTCACAGAAGACTTCGACCGCCAACTCTCGTGCAAATCGTGCGAACAACCGTCGTATGGTCAATGACATCAACATCTCCAAGAACCTCACCGGCGCGGAAGGTGATGCCCTACGCTTCAATCAGCTTAAGAAGCGCAAGAAGCTCGTCAAATTCGACAGATCTGCTATTCATAACTGGGGACTCTACGCTCAGGAGAGCATCGCCGCAAACGACATGATCATCGAGTATGTGGGTGACAGGGTACGCCAGCGGGTAGCCGATCTGCGCGAGGTGAAATACGATCAGCAGGGCGTTGGATCTAGCTACCTCTTCCGCATTGACGAAGACACCGTGATCGATGCGACGAAGATGGGTGGTATCGCTCGCTTCATCAATCACAGCTGCACGCCAAACTGCACAGCCAAGATCATCCGCGTCGACAACACAAAGCGTATCGTCATCTACGCTTTGCGGGACATCGGGCAAGGTAAGAAACGCCAGCACTGGTACAATGGACTCTGCTAATCAAATGATAGATGAGGAACTTACCTACGATTACAAATTTGAGCGCGAGATGGATGCCACGGACCGTATCCCATGTCTCTGCGGTTCTATCGGCTGCAAAGGCTTCCTCAACTAAGCTATACGCGTATCCAAATACTTTCTCCGCCAACCAAGCCCTCTGTCTCGAAGCGCTTCGACACACCAAACTTCCTCCTTGGCCACAAATGAGCAAATATACCCGGTTGGCGGACTGGCTTGCATTAACGGCGTTTTCATATTCTTCGTATCTACCATCAATTCCCGCGCTGGCTCAAGGCCATGTACTTCCACGGAGAAAGGAAAAGGCGGTAATCTTCATTTCCTGCCTGCTGGGGGCGGTCACCTGTGTCTTGTTTATTGCATTGTACCTGGTGTTTGTCATTTGTACCATCTCACTGCTTGTTGCAGACCGATGAGAAGAGCGGTCGATAGGCCACAGGCGCCACAAAGAGCAGCGTGATTGCACGCTGACATGAGAGGAGTAGACGAGCTGAGCGGCTAGCCGAACTTGCCGCTTCGCAAATTCAGTAGATATAATTGATCGAATGAAAGAGAGATCAAGAGCAAAGACTCGTGTGCTTTTCCTGGCGTGCACTTACAATATCTTACCAACTTCCTCTGCAGCCCAGCTGTTCTCCAGATCATCTTCCAATGGCTTCATCTTCTTCTGCAAGTCTTTCGCGACCCTATCAGCCTCCGCCCAAACCCTCAGCACATTGCGACCTGCAATCTTCGCAGCATCCTCGTCACTAATGCCCTGTCTCAGCAGCTCAGCGATCAGATCTGGAAACTTGGAAACATCCTCGAGCCCAGTTGGGGTGCTCTCAATGCCGTCGTAGTCAGTGCCGATGCCAACGTGGTCGTAGCCGATGAGCTCGCCAATGTGCCTGATGTGTCGGACGACTTGGTGTAGTGTCGCATTCGCCGGAACGTCTTCAGGGAGATCCTCGGGTGTCTTTCCGGGCTTGCAAGAGACGAAGCCAGGGCTGAAGTTTACCATGACGACAGAGTTGCGTTTTTTGACTAGCTGGAGAATGTCGTCGGGTACATTGCGCGGGTGAGGGCAGATGGAGTACGCGGAACTGTGGCTGAAAATTGGTGGGGCCAGGCTGCCCTTCCAGTCGCCATCTCCTTTGCCGACCAGGACATCTCTCATAGTATCTTGACTGACGTGAGACAAGTCAACCAGCATACCTAAGCGGTTCATTTCCTTGATGAGATCGCGTCCGGCTGGATTGCTTAGTCCGTGCCAGTATGGCTTTGCGATGGTAGTCTTGAACCCTTCTCCAGTCTCAAGGGCGGCATCGGCGTATTTGTTGTGGCAGTTCCAGGTGAGGGTGGCGTAGCGAACGCCTAGCTGGTGGTACAGCCGTAGCGTCGAGATCGAGTTACCGATTTGGTGTAGACCCTCAATGGCGGTAGGAGAGATAAAGAGCCCGTCATTGAAGGCCTTGATGGCCTCAGCGCTACTTCGAGATGGGGTGAAGTACTTTGGGTACTGTTGGCCGAGACGCTGGAAAAGATCTAGTTGATCAAGCGTGCCTTTGACGACTGATATTGTCAATAGATGTTTAATGCTGCGTCTGTGGTTGCAGAACTTACTACTAGAGTATCTCTCATCCGAAAAGTCTGTGCTATTGCCCATTGGACACGGCCAGAACGCAGACCAGAAGGCTCCACCTTGTCTTCCTTTCTCTAATCTCGGGATGTCGACGTGCTGCGGCAGGCCACCGTTTTCGAACTTGTCTTGGAACTCGTTATCATAGATGTGATTTTTATACCTGCCTCGCATGAATATCATCAAGTCATTGTGGCCATCTTTGATTTGTTAGTGTGATATAGATAAAGTCTTGTCAGTCAAGGCACCAACCAATTAGCGGGTTCTTCTTGAGTATGTTCGCCGCCCTTTCTTCCACACTGAGAGGCCACTTGCAAATGCGATGCGGTGTCGTCGTAAGAGAAAGCCCTCCTGTCATATGCGCCAGCCAGATGCATGCAAATGAGAATATGAAGAAGACGGCACCGAGATGAACGCGTTTGGCAGCTGCGATCACCCGCCAGCGGCGTTCCTCGCGTTGCTGGATCATCTCTTCCTCCTCGCTCATCGGAAAATGACTATCTTTCTCCATAATGTACAAATAAACAAATGCGAGTAGTGGTCAAGAGGTGCAGCACCTATGGTTGTCAATGAAGGCAGACGCGCGATGTAAGCTCCGGACTTTAGCGCTTTCGTCCGAGATGCCACGCGACGTCAACGTGCAGGCGGAAGCTAGCCATACCAATTCACTCACACCTCAATTGCATCCGATTTGAAGCCCGAGAACTTCTACGAACAGCCAACATGGCGATCATATCAGCGAATTCGATGATTCGCAGCGTGTCGCTGTTCCACCTGACGCTGGCGGTGCTGCTCCTCAAAAACCCAGCCAAGATCGCAAATCAGGGAGTTGTACTGATACTCGGACACTCAATGCAACTTGTATGTTTGCCATACCAATGCCAGTGCCAATTATTTCTGACAGCTGCAGCCCACACCGCGCGAGTTCTCTGCGCCCTCCGCCTCCCTCTCCTTCCTCGCAATCCTCTTCGCTTTCATCGGCCTCTCAGACCTCACCGCCGTGTCCATGAACGAGGAGCTATCCGACGAATACTGGGGCGCACAAGCACCTGTCCGCCTCATGTTCCTCTTCTTGCTCACGGGCTACACATACACATTCAAAGAGGGTGGGATGTTGGCGCCGCGGAACTCCGATTACATGATGAGCGATGGCAACACGCTCAACAATAGCATCGTCTTCACGTGGGGCTTCTTGGAGATGGCAGCATGGTTCTGGATCTTCGTAACATTGAGAGAAGAAAGGAGGCAGAAGGCGACGAAGTTGCTTGAGAAGCGCAAGGCAGAGGCCAACAGGCTATAGCAAGGCACTGCGGGCTTTCAGGCACTGCCCGAGGATTATCAGTACATCGAACGGATGCTGCTATGGTTAAATGATCAAGCATGGGAGCAGGAAGCGCGAAAGACGGTATTTACAATGTGGGTATGGAGGGCATTTTTCTTGCACAGGGCGATCGCGGGCTGTATCTGTAGGTTATATCCAGCTGTTGGACGTCTCACTTGTGCTGACCATTAAGCAGATTTGTAATACTGGTGAGCAACTGGCAGCATATCAGTTCGCTAGATTTACGGTACAATTGCGAAGCTGGAATGGAGGAACAGCGTGGCTGAAGACTGTTTTCCTCGATTGAGACTCGACCAAAATGAGGAATATCCCACGCCATTACTGTAGACCCCATTAGACATCAAGATGTAGTCCACAATGCTGAGAAAGTCATCCGCGCGACACTTCGTGACTACAAGAGGTTCACTGTTGCATTATACTGCAAATCGACATTCTCTCAAAGCTTTCCATGCAAGTCTCTCGTCCCTTCAACCTCTACCGTGACAACACTCTCAATATGGCGCGCAGACTGTCCAAACGAGAAGTCATATGATGCCTCATCCACCCTCCATCTCTTCTCGCTCTCATCAAAGTACGCAAAGTCCTTCAGCGCAAGTTCTAGTTCCACACTCTTCTGCTCACCCGGCCGCAAGGAGACCTTCTTGAACGCAGCGAGCGTCTTAATTGGATGCCCGCTTAATGTGGCTTTCCTGCCGACGTATAGCTGTACGACTGTTGCGCCAGCGACGTTTCCAGTATTCTTTGCCGCGACAGTAGCCTTGAAGGTCGATTTCGTGGGCTGTGCAACGTGTCCGCTGAACAGCGAGAATGTGCTGTACGACAATCCAAAGCCGAAAGGAAAATGTAACTTCTCTTTCGCGATGCGGTCATAGTGCCTGTAGCCAACGAATACGCCTTCCTCGTAATGCACGGTACGTTGTCCGTCCTTCGTCTCGCCGGGGAAGTTTCCATATGCAGGTGTGTCCTCAATGCGCTTAGGCCATGAGATGGGCAGTCTACCCGAGGGGTTCACGGCACCAGTGATGATATCTGCAATCGCATTGCCAGCTTCTTGGCCAGGGAACCAAGCCTGCAGGAGCGCCGACACATTGTCAAGCCAGGGCAGGGCGACTGCGACACCGGTGCTGTTCACGACAATAGTTTTCTTGTTGTTCGCCGCGACTGCAGCGACCAATCTGTCTTGTGAGCCTTCACGCGGCAGGTTGAAGCTTTGTTGGTCCTGGCCTTCAGTCTCCCATGCTGGTATGTGGCCGGTAAAGACTATAGCGATGTCGACCTCCTTCGCCAGCTCGAGCGCCTCGGTAAGCAGATCTCGATCGTGCTCGGCGACGGTCATGAAGCCCATCCTGAAGGCAGGTAGTCCTGCCAGGATGCCCCAGCTATCTGCACCCGTGGGAGGCTTGGAATAGATTTCGAATTTGTAGGATTGTCCAGCTTGGAATGCAAAGGTGAACTCTTTCTCGGGATTACCGCCAAGTAGGAAACCCTACAAGCAGTGTTAGCAATGATTATCTACGCAGAGTTCTTGTTCAGCACTTACCATTGGATCTGGTGAATTCCCTTTCTGCTCATAAACCACCTTGCCATTGATCGTAACCGAAGTAGGCCCAATACCGGAGCATCCAAGATAGTGCGAGCCAGATTCATATGGGACAAACGTCGAGGATACTCTAATCTCCTTGTCTTTCGCCTCAGCATCTAGAAGAGGGCTAAACTCTGAGCTCTTCATTCCATGTGTCGTCTTGCTGGGCTTGTCGAGATTGCCAGTCTCGAATTGCTCCATGGTCCAACCGGGAGTCCCCGACAGATCGGTACAGCCATGAGCTAGTGGTGGAAGGAGGCGGTACGTGTGTGCACCCCTCGCATACTTGAATTTGACGATGTCGCCATACGCAGCTTTCAGACCTTCTTCAGGAGTGATGCGGTAGTGGGCGTTGAGGGAAGCGCTGCCACCACCATGTATCAACGCTTCTTGCGCAAGGCCAAACAAACCTATCGTCTTGCCTTTCACATCTTCTCTTCTCAGAGGTAGCGTGTTGTTGTCGTTTTTGAGGAGTGTGATACCTTGGCCTGCAACATCTCTAATGAGTTTGCTGTGAACTGGGTTGATGATTGACTGCTCGGGCGGTATCTCGGGGTTCTCGAAGCCACCGACCTTCTGAATGAGATGTAGAACATTTCTGGCTCGCTCAGTGATCGTATCCTCACTGACAGTACCCTTCTTTATAGCTTCCATGATAGCTTCGAGTGTTCTTAACCGCGTAGGCCCTGGCATCTCGAGATCTAGTCCAGCATTGAGCGCATCGGCAGTCGAGTTCGTGCCGCCCCAATCGCTCATAACAAGGCCTTTCCAGCCCCACTCGCCGCGTAGTACTTGTTTGAGTAAGAAGTCGTGTGCGTCTGCATGCGTTCCATTAATCTTGTTGTACGCAGTCATTACCGCCATGGGATTGGCTTCCTTGATTGTGATTTCAAATGGCTTCAGATATATTTCCCTCAACGCACGCTCTGACACGATTTCGTTGACGGACAAGCGATCTGTCTCTTGCTCGTTGGCTGCAAAGTGCTTGATAGTGGCTGCGATGCCTTGGCTTTCGATACCTTTGACAACGTTCGCTGCCATTTTGCCTGCGAGCAGGGGATCCTCGGAAAAGGACTCAAAGTTGCGGCCTCCCAGTGGATGGCGGTGATTGCACATTGTTGGAGCGAGGCTTTGCACATTGTCAGCTTAAGAAACTGAGATCTTGGTCGCCACTTGCAGTACTCTCGCACCCTTGGTCTTGGTTTCTTCTGCCAATGCTACTCCAATCTTCTGTGCGGACTCCGGATTCCATGACGCAGCAGAGCAAACCGCTGCTGGAAAGCAAGCTGCCTTTGCTCCTCCAGTGAACGTTTCTCCTCGAGCGCCATTGGGACCGTCGCTTGTCTAAACACATTAACTGTCGCGTCAAGTCGATAAGATCTTGTTTTGTCTTACTTTGATAGCAGGTACACCCTTGCTTTTGATAGGCACGGTTTCCCAGAAATCCTTACCAGCCAAAAGCGATATCTTCTCCTCCAGACTGAGCGACTGAAGTACCGCCTCAATATCGGCACCCATGATTGCGGCTCGCTGGAGATAAGACAATCGCGTGGGAATAAGGCAAACTACTACCCAGACAGAATAGAACGATACGACAAAACAAAACACCCTTCTTTCAACGAGAATTGTGTCTGAAAATACCACCTTCCCTTCACAGCCGACCTGCCGCCCTTAAGTAGTCGTCGCACCCCATTCCCGTGTCACACTTGACGGATCCTCTCGCCGCCTCTCCGGCTTGTACCCAGTCCTGACTACACCAAGGCATCGTGGGGTCTCATGTGGAGAAGTCGAGTGTCCTTTCATTGGCCCTCTATCTCGACTATGGAGTCCCCAGCCTCAAGCGTGCCGGAGTTTACCCAGACTTCGGTCTGATTCGCTCAATATCTGCGCCGGACCGCGAAGAAAACATCCGAAGTATTGCCAGTCGGCAGAAAACGCAGCGACAACGAGGTTCTAGATGTGGATATGGGTATCGCGGCATGGGGACGCGAAACACGTGTAGAGGGGAGGAGCTTGCGAGGTAGCGAGCGACGCCATACTGTACCGGTGACCCAAGGCTTTCGGAAGACCTCCGGTGGGCCTATGCTGCACGTGCTTGGCTGAAGGGTCCATTGAACACACGTCACTTCCAAGGTTTTCATAGCGTTTCTCATGTTTTACTACACTCATACCTAATACTTTACTTTCAGTGTGGCTGTTGACAAGTCGTTGTTGTGATCAATTCCATTGCCCCATCTTTCAATGTCCAAAACGAACAATCCTGCTTTGAGCCGGCGGCATCCGCTCCAACGATATGATTCTCCTTCGAAAGGTCTTTCGGGGGCGTTGCATGTATGTCTGGAAGACCTTTGAGATACGACAGTAGTCGCTGATGTTTTAACCAGGTCGCTGGCCTGATCAGTTTCTACCATTCATTCAAGTTGTGCGTGGTATCCTACATGAAGGCCTTGCAAAAGTATTGACTTCTGACGTCACATACAGTTTGTCAGATAACCCAAATATGTTTGTAAGTCCATCTCGAATTCTGGAAATATCACGGACGAAGAAAGATTATTGTCCCCCAAATTCGTGGTCCTGACTCTGCTGGTACTCAGAACGAATCCTTTGGCTGGCATCTCCAATTCCTCACCATCCTCGGCATAACCATCAGCACCATCTGTAAGTATATATTTACGAAGTGCATGTGAGACATATACTGACTTCGTACCTACAACTCTGGCAGGCTTCACGTGCGGCCTCATCGCCGACATAACCGCCAACAGCACATTTTTCGCCATAAAGAATTACATCGCCCTCGTCGCCGCACCCATCGAAATCGTAATCAGCATCCTGTACTGGGGCCTCCGCGCCATCAGCCGCGACCTCGTCGTTCCACCGGAACTGGAATTACCACCATTCATATACGACTTGACATTTCATTTCTTCCCGGCGCTGCTGCTCACGATCGACGGACTGCTGTTGTCGCCGCCATGGCCGTCATCGCCGATGAATCCACAGGCACCGCTCCTCATGCTTGGTCTATCAACGGGTGTCGCATTTCTGTATTGGTGGTGGATTGAGATTTGCTACTCGTACAATGGGTTCTATCCGTATCCGATCTTCGCCATGCTGTCGACATATCAGCGCGTTGGTTTGTTTGTGGTGAGTGGAAGTATCATGTGGGTTGTGGGTGGGGTGTTGCGGATGGCGTATGCTTATCTTAATGGATATGAGCAGGTGGAGGAGCTGGAAAAGGCGAAGAGGGCGAAGAACATGGCTGCAGGGGGGAAGTGGGAGTAGGATCGATTGGATAGAAAAATGCGTATGATCGGCCGGGTGTTGGTTGTCGTGTGTATCGGCGACGGTTGGAAAGCAAGAGAAGAGCGTTGCTAGTGAAGTGGCGAAAGATTGGATACTTTAGCAGACGACCGAGTAACTGATCGCGCCGACCTAAGCGGTGCTAGATCCTGGAACGCCTTGTGGGAAAGTAAGGGAGTGACTGAATGTGACGATTAAGGTTAGCAAGAGCTCTGCCGATGCGAAGATTAAATAGCAACAACAACAATATTGTCAATCGAGAGGCAGGTCGATATTCACTGTCACAGTCGGCACTTCAAGTCTACGGAAACTCCTGTATTGAAAGTCGAAAGCAGTGATACTGTACAAATCCTCCAGTACCTCACCAGCAATCCATGCTCGCGAACTAACTGGCAGAAGTGAGCCTCCCTAGAAATGTCGAACATAGAGACACCCGACCATCGACGCCACTGGGCGATCTCAGAATATACCGTGTTAGATGTCGTCAGTCGTAAATCATATCGAATAACACCATGTCGCCCACCACATAAGACTGCTTCTGTGGAGTGTCGCTCTCGGAAAGAAGGATAAATCAAAAGAGACTGGAGCGAAGGACGATCAGTGGGGTACATGTGGCGACAGTCCGATGTCGCATAATAAGAGTTGCTTTTGGTAAGTCAATGGCCGCCGGCAGCGCTGGTAGTAAATGAAATGGTGAGCCGGCAGAGACAGATGATCTGCGCCTAGCCCACAGATGGCGAGGGAGGGGCGGTGAGCGTACGTTGATCGTCGTCATCTTGATGTTGTTGCTGGTACATGTTGTTGCCGGTGTACATGGCGTCGTTGTACTGGAAGCCACGCTGCTCCTGACCTAAGCCGTACGCAAATGCGTGATGCTGAAAGGCAGCACCGTGGTGGTTGTGATAGTTGCTGTAAGCTTGCTGAGCAAATATGGGCGGGATGTTCTCCTTGTTCTCGTATTGGAAACCCTCGTTGATCGGCTTATACGAGGGATGCGAAGGAAATGCAGGCGCTGGGGAAGGAGACGGTTGGTACTTGAAGCCGGAATTGAGGTAGTTCATGCTGGCAGGCTGGCTGAACGACACCTCATCACCGTCATCGTCTTGATAGACTGGGAAGCCTCCTCGCTTGCGTTTTGGGGCTCGGTCGTTGCCATTGTAGTCGAAGATGGAGCGGCCACGCTCTTCGTACTGACTGCGAGTGGACGCCGAGAAGGTTGGGCGTGTCAGCTGGCGAGGACGACGGGTGTTGACGTCCATGCGAGAAAGAGCAGGGCGTGCCCTGGTGGGCTGGGGGCTCTCCGTCTTGATCTCGACCTCTTCCTCATCGTCATACTCTGCATTGGAGATGCGACGCTGTCGCTTGAACGAGCCCCGAGGTGTGAAGATGAGCTCGGTGGCCTCGACCTCTTGCGAGTTGAGCTCCAGCTGCTCGACGACGGAGCTGTCCTTCTTCTGATTTCGCTTGCGCCTCATCTCAAGTGTAGCCGAGTCGAAGATGTCCATGCCCGGCCAGTAGACGCCCTTGAGCTTAGTGGACTCGCTGACCGCCATGGGATCTGCCACGGGCTCTGCAGGGTCGTCCTCAATGGCACACGAGTCGGCCGCATTGTACCGGTAGCGACGACGCTCACCCGGGTCTGAATACTCGCTGGAGGTCTCGTAGTCGGGATTTGTATAGCTGCGAGAGCTTGCCCGGGACTCCGTCGCCCAGTACTGCATGTGAGGTGCAAACGGGCGGTGGCGAAGGACGGGGCCATGCGTGGGTGTATCCAACGGCTCGAGCTTGATGTGCTGCTGCTGTTGCTGCTCGACCAGACGCGGGTCCAAAAGGTTGCCGGCTGCGACGCGACGTGTAGGGCGGGGTGCAGGGGTTTCGATCTTGGGCGCTGGTGTCGGACGGGCTGCCGCAAGGTGAAGGTCAGTCAAGGTCCTGGCTTCAAAGCTTCACGTGCAGGGTGCAGAGTGAAGTGCATACCAGCTGGTCTCGCTCGAGACCGACGCTTGTCCTTCTGGTTCATGCGGTCCGACATGAGCTCCTCGACACCCCACTGGGCGTACCAGCGGTCGTAGGCCTCGATGATGCGGCGAGATGCATCTTCGCCGGACGAGCGGACCTTGACCTTGTAATAGTTGGAAAGATGGCCTTTGCTGGCGATGTGGGTAAGCAAATGAGAGACATCGCTGAAGTTGGGCCGCTTGGGGCAGATGGTGCAATGCAGCGGAATGCTCATTGTCGGACGCGTCAAAGGAGTGTGAGTGTGAGTGCACAGAGCGAGCAGGCCGTGAATGCACTGTCCTTGCAGTGAGGAGGGCAACGTTGAAGCAAAGAGCACGAAAGGAGCGGACTGATGGTGTGAAGAAGGCGGAAGTGTGGTGAGGACGGCGTGCGGATAAGAGAGATGGTGCAGCCAGTCACTTCCACAGCTTCATTGCCTTGTTTGGGAGTGCATGAGACGAAGAAGGAGAAGCCTGCACACTTCTTGTTTGGGAGAAGAGAGGAAGCAGGAAGCGCTGTCGAGAGAGGGAGGTTGTAGCCTGGGCAGGTCTAGGAAGAAGCCGTTCCACGTGGAAAAGGCTCGGCCTCACTAAACAAGCAGGCACCGTTGCTTTACTCTGGCTTTGTATCCCAGGCCTCATGAGAGGAGGCCAGAGGTATTAGATAGCGAGAGACTCTGATGCAAGATTACAAGCAATGCAAAACAATTGGGACGCGCAGGTGAGGGTTGATGAGGCCGCAGGTGAAGGCAGTGGTGAGATTTCATTTGACGTACGACGACTCTCTCACTGAACACAACGCAACGCAATTGAGATTTCACCACTCACCATTTACGTGTTGAACATTTACAGGATGCTTCATCTTGGCAGGGTCATGCGCGACACACAGCACGCACTCACAACCGTGATGCACGCAGTTTGCATGTGTGTCATTACTGCGCTGAGGCACGACCTACGAGCTCTTCGAGCCGTGATTATCTGCGCAGACAGCGCCTCGTAACAGCACGAGGCATGCAGCTGTACATCTTGTTAGCCTCTCCTCTGTTCTGCAGCAATGGCCACACTCACTACACCGGGTCGACCTCCTCTAAACCTGGGTACTTGAGCAAGCTCAGCCCAGCGATGCCAAAGTTCGTGTGGAAGACGTCCACCATGTCGCCAGGTCGATCGGCGAGGCCACCTTCCTCAGGATCCTACATTTGTTAGAATATGACAGTGCTTTCAAGGGGAAGTCGACTTACCTGACACTGCAGAATGAAGTTGGTCAACTTCTCGCCGTCGATCCAATGCAGCTTGTCCAGCATGGCCATGCTGCTCATCACCCACCAGCTGTAGCATACATCTTCTTTCTTCTCAGGCCTGCCGTTTAGTCCGCCATTCTTGAGTTGCCGTTCGCTTAGCCAGGCGCCCAGCTTTTCTGAATTGACCAGGTCGAGTCTCCCCGCGATGGTCAATGCACCAACACACGTAAACACCTGACCTGAATGCGACTCGGCACCAGGGCTCGTGCCGTATCCACCGTCGAAGTTTGCACATGAGTGAACATGCTGCACTGCTTTTTCGACATCCACAAGATGCAGCAGGTCCATCAACGAGAGGGCATTCAAGGCCCCATAGAGGAAACGAGTGTCACGTTCTCCCCACTCGTCGCCTGCGAAAGTTCCAGTTTCAGGGTCTTGCAGGTTCGCAATGACTGCGCTTCATGAGCATTATATTGCAGTGGGACAAGAGATAACAAGCGTACACTTTCCGATCTTCATCCGGCCGTCTTTTACGCGCTCATCAAGCTCGCCAAATGCATCGAGGATCGCTAGTATCTGCACACCACTAACGGTATACAGCATGTGAGCATCGTGGCCCGGAGCAGCGCCGAAGCCGCCATCCTCGTGCAGACACGAGAAGACGAAATCGAGCAGTTCTGCACGCGGCAGGCCGTCTGGGTGGCCCAGCAGGTGCAGCGCAGTGAGTCCCCAGTACAGGCCGTTGAGACGCAGATGCTCGGTGAGCCAGTACTCGATTTCGTCTTTGCGCTGGAGTGGGTCAGCGCGGGTTGCGGATGCGGATGCTGATTGATTGCGCGGCGGCCATGGGAGTACGCACAGTGTCGAGACTCTGGATATAGCGAACGTGCTTGTCGACGAAGAGCTGCATCTCCTCAGGCATGTTCGCCATCCTAGCGCGGCCTGGTCCAGACACCAAAGACATGGTTGCGATAGGTGTTGGAGGGTGCAGAGGGAGCGCAGTCCGTGGTGGAGACGTGCAATGTCTGAGCTTGAGCCAGCAACATGGAGTGAAACGTTGGCCTTGGCACCGCCCTGAAGCCTTTCGCGACAGCGACAGCCGCGTGGTCTTGAAATGACAATCCAGCTGATGTCCTTTGCGCTCACCGCTTGTGCTGCTATCTACGTGCTCTTTGTCACACTTACCCTCATTTGACCGTCCACACGTCTTCACTTCCACGCGGTGAGCGTGCATCGGACTTCACTGTGAGTTTGATCGCTCCTGGAACGTGCTTGCCGCCGTGCGACCATTCGGACACTCCCTCTGTCCGCGTCCTCTTTACTACTCACCACGGAGCCCAGCAGCCTCAGCGACTGCCGGTGTTCGCTCTTTGCCTTTGTCGCGCTGCTTTGCTTTGCACACAGAAACTAATCTTGAGAGTCTGCAGTCACACAAGAAATTCCGCGATCCCGAATTGGGTCCCCTCGCTCCCGCTCCCACGCCGTATATCCAGTCCAGCGCCAACTGCCCCAACCGCAGCCGCTGCGAGTAATAGTGGTCGCGGGCCGTGAGCGTCTCAGTGCCCTCCAGCGAGCACAGTAGACGGGCGGTGCATCTGTGAGGTGGGTACCTATTTATGCTCCGGGCCGCCCCTCTCTCTTTGTTGCTCCCCATGTAGCACAGCAGATGGGCCCCAGGGCGCACCGCTTTCAGGTTCCGCAAGCAAAGCTGACCGCATCCCAGGCACTCGCGTGAACCCTCTCCCACGAACCCCGACCGCCGTTCTGCCGCTGCTGTCGTTGAGCAGACGGGCGTAATATATTCACAGGCAGGCGCAAGTCAGCGGGCCCCTGCATACCAGCATACCAGGCACGGCGAGCTAGCCAGACGGTCGCATACGGCACTGTACCAGCAGTCGACGCACACACGACGCATTGGTGAAAGCCCGCAGGCAGAGCGCTGGTCAGGGCACACAACCACCTCGCCAGGTTCGTACTACCACCTCCCGCGCCCACTGCTAGCAGACTGTGTACACGTTGAGGGGGGCCCGATTTTCTTAGCAACGAATGCGCTGACAGCCATGGACAGACTTACGCCTGAGAACCGCGCACCCGCCGCCCACAGTTCTCACACAGCCGCCGCGACCCATGCGCCGCGTCCACTGAGGCCTTCGACACCCCTCCCACGCGCGTCGCATCGCCTGCTCAAGCACGCCCTGAGCAGCCCGGATCCCTACAGACACGCCGAGGTACAGCTGGAAACCGCAGCAGGAAGGCAAGGCATCGTGTGCTGACTGGCCGCCAGCCCCAGAGCCCACCACGGAAGCAGCTGCGCAAAATGCCCAAGTCTGGAACATTGTCGCTGGCTGCCATGCGCGGCAGATCGAGAGACCACAACGCGAGTGCCCCCATGAGCCCTACAAGCCCTACGTCGCCGAGCCATTTCGGCGGCACTGACCTCCCGTCACCGAACGTGCCATTCCACAACCAACCCGAGTCACCGGCTTCACCAAAACTGCGCAAAGACTCCAAGAGCATCTTCTCCAACTTCTCTGCGACCAAGTCGTCGTCACGCATAGCCACCCAGGACAGCTCCATGCGGCAGATTCCCGAGCAGCAGCCATCGCCAGTCTACTCGAACGGGCGGGGAGGCACGTCCACGCCAGACTTGAGCCGCCCAATACAAACGCCAAACTCAGACGGTAGGCAGCGAAACGGCCCGGTGCCTCATTCTGTGCTGACTAGGCTAGACAACCGCTCCGAGATCGTACGTCTTGACAATCGGAGCGGATCCGGCATGTCAAACGACCCCCTTGAGCCTCTAGATTCGTCGAAACGCAACACAATCAAACCGAAAAAACAGGGTGGCATGCTGTCAAGAACAAGGTCCGTCAAAGGGGAGGAAAGCCAGGGAGGTCGTACCAAGCTCAACAAAGCCCCTCCGCCACAGTTATCGCCTGACATTGCGGGAACATGGACGACAAACGGCGACGGCACCTCGCTGAAAACAGCTCCGTTGGAAAAGGGTCAGTCTTGGCGATCCCTCGTTGGCCAGGGCAAGATGCGCACACACTCGGCAGACAGACATGACAGCAGCCGCCGTGATGACGATCATAGCTTGAGGAGAGATCACGCAGAACAAAGTTCGCTTGCTTCGAGTTCCTTCAACGAGAGCAGAGGTGCGGGTCTGATGTCAAGTCTTGGTTCAGGTGCCCGCAAGGTGGGCGGCAAGATGGACTCCGCACGCAAAGGCATATTTGGAAAACTGGGCCGCAGCTCCAGCAACCACGAAACCCCAACACTAGTCACCAACGAGCCGTATGTCTGCAAGGTCATCCACAAGCCACTCATCGAGCAGACGAGGTTGACCCGAATCTCCTCACGTTTAGAACAGTCCAGAGACAAGACCGAGTTCTGGATGCCTGCACTACCTTGGCGGTGCATAGAGTGAGTGTTGTTGCTCACGAGGTCCTTACATTGCTAACCTCAAACAGCTACTTGAACATGCGCGGCTGTGAAGAGGAGGGCCTGTATCGTGTCCCAGGATCCGCACAGCAAGTCAGATATTACGAGCGGAAGTTCGACACAGGTAAGCAAGAGCACGAGCAGTGATGGTCTGAGCTATTGCTAACTGGTCCCAGACGGCGACATCGATCTCATCAGCGACCAAAACCTCAACGACCCCAACGTAATTGGCTCCCTCTTCAAGGGCTGGCTACGACAACTTCCTGATGAAATCTTTCCAAAGGAGATCCAGGCACGCATTCAGGCCGAATGCCATGGGGCCAAGGTAACGCCCCAAATGCTGAAGGACGAGCTCTCCAAGTTGCCTCCGTTCAACTACTACCTGCTATTTGCAATCACCTGCCACATCAGCCTGCTGCATTCCTGCTCTGAGTTCAACAAGATGAACTACAACAACTTGTGCATCTGCTTCCAGCCAGCTATCAAGATCGACGCGTTCTGCTTCCAATTTCTCATTCTCGATTGGCGAAATTGCTGGCAAGGCTGTTGGACAGAGAAGGACTATCTCGGAGCCGAGATCGAGTATCTGCAATCCTTGGAGACACCCGTTGAGCCAGCGACGCCTGCTCGTAACGGACAGCCTCAGAGCCAAGGCAAGTCCAAGGCTTCACAGTCGTCACCTTATGTCGGCCAAACTCAGAAAGCAAAGTCTTCACGAACTGCGTCCGTGGACAAGACCAAGACTACCACACGAGACATATCCACGGATCGACACGGTCGCACGACATCACCGAGCGTAGTGTTCGTGGTATCGGGGTCTCCAAATGAGATGTCACAACGGCCACCGCATCTCGACCGCGATTCATCGACAGAGCGAACCCTCTCATCTGCAGATAGCCGCGATGGCTTCAGCAGCCGGGGGACACCAAAACGAGCAGCAGCATCAGTAAGCACCGAAGCCTCAATCAATGAAGACGACGCCGCGACCCCTACGCAAACAAACCAGCACAACCGCGGTCCATCCGACACGCAATTCCGCCTCGACCTAAATAACCCACCCAGCTCCCCTTTCAACATCAAGTTCTGATACATGACGCCAACAAGCATAATTCACTATATTTGTGCGCTACCCGCATTGCTCGATCTTTCATACCTCGGCGCCGCCATAAGCATGATGATACCCCATTCATGAGCTTACTTGGGCTTATGGCGGCACGTTTTTTTTAATCTCATTTCAGTATTCAGCGGTGGAGTTTTGTATGCGCATTTCAAGGGACACCGTAGCATTGACGAGGAGGGGATTGGCAGACTGTCTGCATTTGAGCGGGTTAGGGCGCGATAGGATAATGGGGCCTTGTACGATACGATATTGCGGGTGTGCTTGCGATGCGTCGGATTGCGAGCTGGAATTGATGCCACTTGATTCACCTACAGAATAGGGCTCTTGCAGAAGAAGGCTTATCTTAGCTGCATGCTCGTTGACAATTGAGTCCATACTCTTCAATATGTTGCTCTTTATTTGAGGGCTTCTAGCGCTGTTATATGTCATTTCGTTCATGCTCACTACTTAGATTGCCCAACAATGATCCACGTCGAAATCGCTCCACAAACACCTGTTCCCAGCGAGGGCCGTAGCACGGTACGGAGACATGCTTAGCATCTCGGCGATCTTGTTCTTTTCAAGACCGCCCTTGACAAATTTTCCGACTTTGAAATATACACAGATGTGCTTTTAGACGCGGTCCGATATGCTACAATCGGCCAAAAGTCTCTCCAAGCTTTAGGTGAAAGTGCATACATCCTCACAGTGCGACCCATCAGGGTTGAGAATCTATGAGTTGTGAGAACGGTCGCTGATGTGAGTGTTTAAGAAAGAGCTAATCGCTTGGAACAAGCGTGAAGGAATTGAACTGTCTGGACCGAGACTCAGCCAGAAAAAGTAGGCCGAGAATAACAGTCGCCTAAGGAGCCCGCTGAAATAGTGAATGAAGATTGCAAGAGAATTATACCGGATCCATTTCTCTTATAAAACGGTTGTGCCTTTTCATAACCTCATGCTCGTATGAATGCTATTTACATCCCCAGATGCCCCCGCAGACTCTCAACCACACCCTTAACCACTTTCTCATTCTTCCCTTCCTGCCTCTTACTCTCCCTCGTCGCAACCTTCTCCAACTGCTTCGTCACACCCTCATCCTCCTTCCACCACGCCTCACTCCTCTCCACAAACCGCACAAAGCCCTCTAGCACAACCTCCTTGCCCTCCCAGCTCTTTCCACTGAGCGCCTTGTCTAGCACAGGCCAGATCGTTTTGGCAGTACCCGGCTCGATCTTGTCGCTTCCGACGGCGCTGGTGACAGCTAGAACGGCGTTTGCGACCGTCTTTGCGGATGAGTGTTTGATGGCCCATTGGCGGGATTCGAGGTGTGTGTCTGCGAGCGTGAGGATCTCGGAGAGGTAGAGCGACACGGTGCGTGGCCCGGCGACATGATCATCCCATGTCTCCGTGAACAGCTTCCTCGTCTCTTCGTCGGAGTCGTGCTTTGCCAGGTATATGACCGGCAGCAGCGACGCGGCGAGCGAAGTGAAGCGATCGGTCGCATGCAAGCTGATGGCGCGCACCATTTCACCAGCGAGTAAGCGGTTCTTGTCGCTGTTATCCTCGGACTCGAAGTACAGCTTATTGATGAACGTGATGGTAGCGAGGATCTGCTTGTCGGATGCAAGGCGCGCCATGTAGCCCGCTGCAGCGGCATACGAAGACGAGACAGTCTCGTTGCGGTCGTGGATTTGCTTGTGAATGAGCTTGAGGAACGAGTCTGCGTAGGGATTGAACACGAAGCGGTGGCGCGTTGCGAGCGTAACAAGGACACGCGAGCAGCCTACTTTGGAAGGTAGGCCCACTGCAGACTTCATAGCGGCTTCGATGCGCGGGACGAGGAGTTTCATTGTATCGGCGTCCGCGAGGTCGAGGCAGCGTTCGATGGACTCTGTGAGTGGTGAAGAGCGCACACTCTGGAGACGCATGTCATCGATCTTTTGTTCAGTGAGGTTGTACTTCTTCGCGTTGAGATGAAGGTAATTGACGGCTTCGGGTTCGAGTGAGCTCAGTAGACCGAGTAGGCGCTCCACGAGCTCTGGCACGTGTGGATTGAGGGTTGTCGCGTTGGCTTTCTTGACTATTTGGAGGAGAGTCTGGACGGAGAAGAGGCGCACCTCTTCGGCGGAGGACTCAAGACCAGAGTTGGAGAATAAGAATGGTAGCACGCGGGTCAGCTGAGCATTGGCGGATTTCACCGATGCATCGCCAGCTTCCAGTGAGCGCGTGAGGATGCCGGTCAAGACACGTGCTAAGGCTGCGGCGGCGACACGTACAGTCTCTTTTATGTCGTCGAGGACTTTGAAACACTTGTCCCAGATCTGGGTCAAGTATTTCTCATACTTTGAAGCATTAGCGATTGCATGACAAGATCATTTGATGGTTCGCTGCTTACCTTTTCAATGCTGCGACCCTGCACGAGGTCTGCGATCGCTGCACAACAAGCCTGACGAACACGCCATTCTTTGCCAAGAATACTCGCAAGTAGATCGTCCATGATACCATCAAAGTGCTTGTCGATAGTCGTAGAAGAATCCTTCACGAGCGCCATCCAAATGTCGTTCATTGAACGTTGGACATTGGTGTTCGGATCAAACCTATTTTCATGTCAGCTTTGAAGTCCAAAGCACCTGAACGCATGTTCTACATACCTATAGCGGAACAGCTTTGGGTATAGCTTCGGATTCTCTGCCAAATAGCCATCCACACTAGAGTCCGAGAAAATATTGCTGAGACCAAAGCGCCCAAATGCCGCTCGACTTTGCCAGATGGAGTTGTGCGATGCCATCGACATGAACCGATAGACCAAGCTTGAGTCTCCAACATCAGTCGCCAAACTCAGGATATCCTTGTAAGTAGTGATAGAACCATCGCCAGTTGGCAATGCGCCCTCGTCGAAGAGCTGCGTATCTTCAGTGACATTGCCAGTGATCCTCGACTTGTTGTCCGAGAATGATCCCACCAGATCACGGACGAGATCATCCTTGAGCTGTCGGTCGCCCTTCTCGTACACCAGGCCGAGCCCACGTGATGCCGCTTCTTGTACAACTTCGTCGCGATTCGACAAGCAGCTCTTGAACGCCACTTGGCACTGGCCAAGGTAGCCTTGCATCTCAGGCTTATGGCCACAGTACTGGAGAAGGCAAAGAAGCCAAATCACAGACGCTTTCCGCAAAGAAGGCTTGGACTGCTGACAGCCTTTCAACACTCTCTCGAGGACGGCGCCTAACGTTCGTTCTCGCTTCGGCCCGGAAGGTGTCTGAAGAGGCGCGTCCCATGGGTCGAGTGTCTGATCCGGGTGCAGTACATCTAGCTCTGCGATTAGAGCTTTGGACTCCCATCCTGAAGCAAAACAGCTCAGTGCTTCTCCAACAGCAAACTGGACTTCTGTTTCGCGAACCTCGTGTAGCTCGTACAGCTTTTCACTGATGAATTTATAGTCAGTCGTGTCTTCGGCACCTGCTACTGGCTCTTCAGTAATCATCGATAGATGGCCCAAGGCAAGTATTGCACTCGTAGTGCCCGATTTTGCGGTATCATATACGTGTTGTGCGACATCTTCCAGCTTTGCGTATTTGGCAATCGACGTAGGAGTAATGACGTGGAAGAGACTAAGTTGATCAAGGCAGATGTGAGCAGCCGCTTTCAAGGTCGCATCTCTTGTCTCTTTCAGTATCTCAACAAGCGTCTCCAGAAGCTGGTGCACAGGATGGTCATTAGTGATTATGTTTGCAGTCGCGGTGCTTCTCCAGAAGGCTCTACTGAAGTAGTATCCGAGAGCGACTATGATGCCGCTTATCTGGTTGATGTCGCCACCGATTGCGGTTTTCCAAGTACTCAGCTTCTCGGATAGCCGAGTCTGCGATTTGCGCAAAGCGTCTTGATCGCAATCGTTATGCGACGCAAGTAGGCCATACGCATGTGCAGCAGAGAGCCGTCGACTGGCGTTATTGGACAATACCGAAGGCTGGAGAGCAGTAAAGTCTTGCACCAGGTTTGCCAGAGTCCAGTGACGCTGCGGTAACAATGACAGTAGACGTACGAAGGTGCTTCCAATGTCGCCAACGTCGCTGAGCTCATTTTGTGTAAGCCGGTCAAAGCTCGTCCTCAGTATGGCAGCCAAGGATTGCTCATGAGCTTTGTTCGTAGCGTAGGCACGGAAAGCTTGTCTTGCTCGCGCATCTGTAGTCATGAGACTTTCTAGCTTTCGTCCCCAGTCTTCTGTGAGCTCATTTCCTATGTTCCTCTCCGAAAGAGCAGACTGTAACGCGATCTGAGAGCAGAATGGGATGATGGTGGCAACAGCATCCGGATGTTGTTGGCTGAAATGCTGCACTTGGCCTATCACATTTGCTGACCCGTCAACATCCATAACGTCTTCGTCGTCGCCTTGTTGCACGAAGACGAAGTTGATCAGTTGATCAAAGTCGGGAAAGACCAGATCACTCTGCTCTTGAGTCACGCCAGGTAGGCTGTTTGACATCTTGAACCAGTACGGGTCCAAACCTCGCTGTCCTTCTTCAACCACTTCATGCCTCTCGGCCGCGCCTCCACTGACAGCAAGGATGTCAATCCACCGTGCCAATACGTCGTCGAAGGGTAAGCATTTGTTCGCGAAACGTGTTGCAACGTAGCGTGTGCTTCTAATGAAACGATCCGGAGCTGGTGTGGTAACCTGGCCTAAGGCGGCGTACCTTAGCAGTAAACGTCTGAAGGCAGGCATGACAGCTGCATCGAACGGTTTCGAGAAGGCTCCTAGCACTGAGGACAGAGCCTCTTCGATGCTAACGGCCACATCTTTCCCTGCTGTATCTTCTCGTAATGAACGGAATAGCCATTCCAGCAGATCAAGAGACGGCTCAACGAGAATCTTCTCCGGCGCAGCCTTGGCTAGCAGGCCGATTGTTTCGTACCCATAGCCTCGAAGCTCCATATCCTGATCTCGATCGGCGCTTGGCCAGCCCTGATCCTGGATGAAAGCTCTCAAGTTTCCAACTAGTCCAGACGCGACGATGGACAGATCTGGTGGTGATCCGCGGCGTGCGACAAAGTTGACGAGAGAAAAGATTGCTGATCGGAAACGGGAAGCTTCTCGCCCCGCTGTCTTGTTGGTAGGGTTGAGTTCGGCTGACAACAATCCCTCTTCGACAATCTTAGCAACCTGATGAGGGTATGCCGAACATTTCACTGATCTGGCGAGTACACCGAGGATTTTGATCCTCAACGGCGTCTTCACTGGCAGTTGTCCATCCGCCGTAGATGAGCCGAAGTATAGCACAAGCAAGGTCTCCACGACATTCGCGTCTTCAAGGTCCTTGGAAAGTATGACGCGCTTCAGAGTGTCCTCACCAATTTCTGAGATGCGAGAGTTGGTGTCCGAAGATGCAAATAATGCTGGGTAAAACTTCTCGTCTTCCTTGAACAAACCACTTGCTAGAAATCGAACCACGAGAGCCTTTGATTCCGTCAAGTTCAGGCCTGAGTCTGCGCTAGGGTCCCAGGCATCTGGTTTGCCTTGTTGAGTGAGAAATTTGTAGTCGTCTACTGAAAGCCCAGGACATCGTAGTGATCTCGCTGCTTCAGGACTGCTCGGACGCACTACTTGGAACAGCAGCAACTTCCCGAACCATGTCGACAGAAATTGCGCATCCTCGTCGCCTAAACCTAGAGATGCTCGCAGTTCGTCGTCCTCTTTGCTGCCTCGCAGCGGTAACTTGAAGTGAACGAGAAGTCGCAGAATTAGGTGAAATAACTGAGAAGCGTGCTGTGTGGACTTTGCATAGTCTCTAGAGATGCCGTGGAGCAGGATAGGTAGCAGCTCAAGCCTTTCAGAGACTGTGAGTCGTGAGATACCCTGCTGTATGTAGAGAATGTCAAAGTGTCGGATTAACGAAACGTCTGGGTTCTCCTTGTACTGTTTGAGCAGTGCCGCCACTGGCAGCTTGATATCTCTGGACCACGTGTCAGTTCTTGGAGTTGCATTATATTTCAGAATGCGTACTGTGACTTGATGCGGGTGTTGATGTGTTGACAAATGGAGATGATCTGTGATAGAGGTCGAGGTTAGTAGCTTTCTGGAATGCTTCGTAGACGTTACAAGCATGCTTATCGCATACCTTATTCCGCACAGCTGCGTGTTCAGAGCCAAGTTTGAGCAGTAGTGGCGAGAGGTATATCTTCAACAAGTCTTCCAGCTTTTTCTCTGAGCTGGCGAGGGCTATGCGCATCTCCACCTTGCCAACAAGAGCGAGCTCTTTGGCTTCGGCGTCTTGCGTCGCCATGGTGAAAGTTAACACAGGACGATGAGGTGTGTCAGAATTGTATGCTTGTCGAAGGTGCGGCGAAGGACCTTTATTGCTTACGCCACAGGCAGAGACATGTAGCGTGGCCCATGAATGTCGCTGCTTGAAAAGGGTAAGCAGCGAATCACAGTGGCGGATTGTGTGTAAAGCACTTGTGCTTTCACCGCGAAGGCGATATGAGCATGCAAGCTTTGGCGCTAACGGGCATGACGTGTGCCGGCAACAATCGCGTCTCTTCGACAACCTTCCGTCCGCGTCGACCGCATCTGCCTGCCACACCCTCTGACCACGCCCGATATTCGCCTGCGACCAAAATACTTCCCGTCGCACCTCCCTCCAGAATCGATATCTCATCGTCCACAAACAACGGCGCACTCACTCACTCCGATCACGCGAACCGTTCACACTGCATCGAACATTACCTCGCACTCACTTCTGAGTCGTGACTTCCACGGGCACATGTGCACATTGTACACTGTAGATACACTGCTCCACTAGCTCGTCGCTCCATGGCGATATAACTTGCCCCACAGTCGCTCTGCTCAATAGACTTTCGTCAACCCAACACCCCGCCATCGACCGCCGTCACCCTCACCACAACCTCACCACCTCACAAACAACACCGCGAACTTGCCCAAGATGGCGGACGAGAACATAGTCAACTTCATGAGCATCACCTCGTCGGACGCGCAACAAGCACAACAGTACCTCGCCCTCACAGACAACAACTTCGAGCAGGCCATCCAGCTGTACTTCGACAACCCGGGCCTGGCCCAAGGTGGCGCACCAGCAGCCGCAGCGCCCGCACAGAATGCCGCCTCATCAGCACACGACCCCATCACCATCGACTCAGACGAGGACATGTCCGACTTCGATCCCACCACTCGCAGCTCGAACGCCCCAGCGCGGCCGCCAGCAGACGTCGAGGACGATGAGGCTATGGCGCGGCGGTTACAACAGGAGATGTATGGCGGGGGAGGCCCTCCAGGCGAGGAAGAGGTACGAGCTCCTATCCAGCGCCGCACAGAAACGCTAGCGGGCCCCGGCGCGAGTTGGGGACCCGGAGACGGAGACGACGACGATCTGGACGCCATGGTGCAGGAGCAGCTTGCCCGCCGCCGAACAGGTATGCCATTCACTTCATGGGTCCAGTTTGGTGAACTTACAGACACTGACGAAGACGATGCAGAGCGGGCCGGCATCTTCAACCAGCGAACCACACAGAGCAACGTATGGGACGAGACGGCAGACTCCAGCGCTCGGCGACGCGAGCTCGCGACAGCCACAGGCGGTGCCTCAGAGCAGTCCTCTAAGATGAGCATGCTTGCGGAGCTGTTCCGCCCACCATTCGAGATGATGTATCAGGGCTCGTGGGAGAAGGCGCGAGACATGGGCAAGGATGAGGAGAAGTGGTTACTGGTTAATATCCAAGACCCTGCCATCTTTGATTGCCAGCGCCTCAACCGTGACATCTGGAAAAACGACGACATCAAGGCCACTGTCCGCGAGAACTTCATCTTCATGCAGTACGCCAAAGACGACCCACGCGGCCAGCAGTACGTCAACTACTACTTCCACGCACGCGACAGCTCCGACGCATACCCACACATCGCCATCGTTGACCCACGCACCGGCGAGCAGGTCAAGGTGTGGTCCGGCCCACCGATACCGGAGCCCGTCGACTTCCACGCCCAGCTGCATGAGTTCCTCGACCGCTACAGCCTGAGCGTACACGCAAAGAACCCGGTCGCGAAGCGGAAGGCGGAAAGCAAGTCCAAGGACTTCGGCCGCATGACCGAGGAGGAGATGCTTGAGATGGCTCTTCAGAACAGCATGGAGAACGGTCAGGGCCCCAAGGACGACGACCCAGACGCGCTCACTAAGTCGTTCGAAAACATCAAGGGCAAGGCGCCCGCACAACAGGCGTCAGCAGAGCCAGAAGCAGAGCCAGCACAGGACGAAGAAGCCAGCGCGCCCTCAAACCCTGTCTTCGCAGCCATCTCAGCACACGCGCCGCATACCGAGCCCACCGTCACAGATCCCAAGATTACCACACGCATACAGTTCCGAGGTCCCTCCGGTCGCCCCATCGTCCGGCGCTTCAATCTCTCCGACCCCGTCCGACGCGTCTACGAGTGGGTCAAGTCGGACGCGCCGTGGGAGGGCAAGCAGGGCTCAGAGTTCGACCTTGCTTTCATGGGCAAGAATCTTCTCGAGCATCTCGATGACACTGTTGAGCAAGCCGGGCTCAAGGGCGCTAGCGTCATGGTAGAGTTCACCGAGTAAACACTTGGTACTACTACTCTTGAGCAGAAGCTCATGACGATTCGCAGTATCTATTTTGGTGGGCATTTTTTGCGCATAATCAGTGTGTGCTTAGATATTTATCTCTGTCTTTTCATGGCCGCTACGGCGGTGATACCCTAGCATCTCTGGGGATGGAATTGCGACTTCACGATATGGTAGCTCAACATGAGCCGATAATACAAGAAATTTGTTGCGATTGGTCTTTGGCCCAACTAACGTGCTAGTTATACCTGCAATCAATGCTTACAGCATGTCTTCGTCTTCCTCGTGCTTGTCTTGATCTTTCTCATCCGCCTTCGTTTCCTGCTTTTTGTCGCATCTTGCGTCATCCTTCGTCTCCTCCTTGCTATTCTTGCGACCAGCTACCCTGCTACTCCGGCGACTACCTTCATGACTGTTCTTGCGACTTCCTTCTTTGCTGTTCTTCCGACTATGCGCGCTGTCACGCCGCTCATCCTCCAGACCTGATATGCTCGGCCACCGTGCACGAATCTCCGCAAGTGCATCCTCCTTCACACCTTGAGGTATATCGCCCGTCGGCTCTGTAGCAGCACCTGCTGTTTCGCTTTTCTGAGCCTCAGCACTCTCAGCTTGGGTTCCCGGCGACAACGCAGACTCCCCAGGGTCCACAGAAGAACGTGAAGCTTCTTCGGCTTTGGCGACATCGAGAGCTCTTGTCGCTGCGTAGAGATTGTCCAGCTCATCGTAATCTGCAAATGGTTCAGGCTTGAGCAAAGCAGGAGCTCCCTTTGGCATGGATCCTTTGCCTTTCGACGTTGTCCATTCCTGCTCACGTAGACCGATCTCTGGTTTGGCGGGGTCGCTGGGTTTGCTCCAGGTCGACCGCGCACAGCGAGGGTCGTTTCCGTCATGGATTGTGATTCCTGGGCGAGATACAGGGCGTGGGATCCCCGTGTTGGTGATTGGACGTTCGACGTCTTGCATCGTAGTATCGACGTCCTCTCCGTCGGCATCGACGTCTGTGCCTTTAGCATTTGCATCGCCTGCATGAGCTTGAATCGCCCCTCGAAGGTGCAAGAACCTTGCCTCAGCTTTGGCTACATCTCCGTTATACTCCTGCAGGATCGTCAGGCTGATTTCATCTCTCTTGCAGCCTAAGTTGTACAGGTACTCCAACGCCTCAGCTAGAGTCCAGACCTCGCCATTGAGATGACATCTCAGCTCGCTCTGGTCTTCGTCCTCGATCTCGACGTGAGATTTGCGTGCATCATCTTGAGTGCCAGGCTCGTTCTGTTGCTGCAATATGGTGACAGCTTGCTCAATGTCCCCGCGACACATCTTGAGCGCCGCGAAATTTTCGTCTTTGTTCGGGAAACCCATTTCTTGCAGCCATTCCAGTGCCTCACGCGATTCGAAATACAGAGCCTCGTCCGCTGAATTGGGTTGTGATCGCAGTGGGGTGGTGTTAGATTGTGAACTCAAGCGGTCCACAACCACGTCCATGTTGCCACCACATTCGACAAGAAGATCCCAATTGAGCTTCTTGTCTGTGTAGCCCATCTCACTTAGTAGTTCAAGCAATGTGAGGTTGTCTGAGCTTGATTCATGTGTTTGCTCTCGTGTAAGGTGCTGCGGTCGAACGGTCGATGGCTGGGGACCAACTTGAGGTTGTATGTCGTTTTCAATCGATGGAATTGGTTGCTGGCCAGGTATGGGTGTATCGCTCCTTATGAATCCGACAGGTTCAGAAGCTCCAGAAATGGAAGGAATGTGGGGCATTTCTTTCATCTGCTTCTCAGTAGCAGCGTGGGACGATGCAAGCTTCGCGGGCGGAGCCATGTCTGTATCGAGTTCCTTTTGAGGCTTGTCTACAGCTCCCGCATTAGGTAAATCCGCGAAGGCTGCTCTCAAGGCTGCACGCTCTTGCTCCATGCTTAGAGCGGCCTTCGGTCGTTTGGTATCTTCCAGTCGGCCAAGTCCTTTTGACAACTCTTCAATGTGTGTTTTGAACTTAACCTAGACAGGGCAATCACTACATCAGCTTTTATCTTGCGCAAAATTTGTATGGAAGACTTACATAGTGGGAATTATTGCTGTCGAGTCCACAGTTTTGCAGTTCTTTCAATGTCTTCTTAGCGTTGTCGAGCACAAGCTGCGCCGAGGACAACTGTGCAGTCGAGTCGATGCCCGCAGTAACGACGTCCGAATCTTCGATCCCTTTAACCTCATCAGCCACCTTGATGTCTTCATTGGCCTTGTTGTTTTCCTGAAGCAGGGCTTCAAAGCGTGAACGAGCAGCGCGTGTCGCTGCCTCTTCTTCTGCCTCACTAAGTTTCTGCTTCTTTTGTGAATTACTTGATCCCTTCCATGGATCATGAGTAAACGACATGGGCTGCTTCCTCTTTTTGGATGATACAAGGGTAGACGATTCGAAAGCATCTGCAGTACCCGAAGCAGTGGGGTGTGTGACTTCGTGCTTGTCGTCGTTGAACTGCATCATGATCGCAGTGTTGACGTCCCAACCACAGTTTTCCAATACGTCGATAGCAACTTCCGTGTCAAGAGTCGTGTACTCGAAGAACTCTTCCAAGGCTCTCTGTTGCTGGCTATCGAGACTTTTTAACCGGTTCTCTAGGGAGTTGGCGTCGGATCTGATGTTGCTAGACGCTTGGGACATCTGACCTTTCTTGTGCACCATACTCACATACTGCTTGACGGTACTGTGCATCGTACAAAATACTATGCGCTCCTCCTCCAGGATTTTGTTTCTTTTTGACGGTTCCATATTGCCTCTTTTTCTGTTCTCGAGATCATGCAGATACAAAACAATCCGGGTGAGATCACCGATCAGTTCGTCCTGTTCGCCGCCTTCGTCACGTCTAGGTCTCCTCGCTCCGCTGGTCGCGTTCTCCGAAAGAAACTTGATGCTGTTTGCCTCGACTTCACCGCCCGTGTTCTTGATGGTCGCAAGGTTTCCCATGATTCGCTGGCACTCCTTGTCTGTGTCGATGTTCTTCTCAGTGTTTGTGATCGTCTCGTCTTCATCGCCATCGGACTCCGGCGATGCAGGTGGTGACAATATATGTTCCATTGACGAAGGGTCAATATCGCGAGCTTCTGCTGAGGTCGCCGATGTCACTTCCTAATTGGCAGCTGCGCGTTCGCTTGCAGTCTTCTTTAATTCCCACAGCGTTCTGTCTTGACGTGCTCTGATTTGCGTCACTTTCCGGGGATGGATAATCATCTTGCTCCACGCAAGTCTTGCGGTTTCGTAAAGATATTTCCACTTGACCTTCTCCATCTGCGAGTGGTATGTGCGCACCTTGTATTCTTCCGGATCATTCCACATGTCGGGAGCAATGACATTGAAAGTGTCTGTGGTTATGATAGCCGCGTTGAGTGGGCCGTTGTATGTTTGCATTCCAAACGTCCCCTTGGTAAAGGCCTCGAGATTGTATCTGCCGATAATGTAGTACACGAAGTCGCGCCCATTTGTGAAGAAGTCTTCGATGACCACAATTGCTGCCGTGTTTTTAAAGTTCCCGCTGTTTTTGATACAGTGAGGATCGAACTGATATTCTTCGTTTCGGAATTTCTCGTACTGCGCAATTCGGAACGGTTGTAATGCGACTACGTCGTCGATATGTGATATGAGATTCGTTTCGCTGTGATGTTAGCGTTGTTGCTCTGGTACAGTGAGTTCATATGCTTCGCATGGCTCCAACTAACTGTCTCAAGTATATTGCGCACGATTCTCGTTCTGTTGCTTGTGCATAAGTCCTCGGCTCGATGGGCAGACCGAACTCGACGTGCAGCGACTGCATCTCGGTGCGCGGAGGACGAGCGGAAGCCATATCGCCTTATTTCTGACCTATTACGGATGTCGGAAAGAATACTTTATATGCAACGTGATATATTGTGTGAGGGTCGATGGAGGTGGATGCGCCCCAATCAATTGCACTTCGTGAAACGTAACTAGTTGGGTGGAAAGGGCAGTCGCGTAACCACGTGCTCTGACCAGGAAAGTACACTTCCGCCTTGTTGGCTAGAACTCCTTCATGATATTTTCCTCGCCTATGCGCTGTGTGAAATGAACTTTACGACTCTCGATTCTCCAAATCCCGCTTGCACCTGGTACGCCTTCCAGGTCGCAATCTTCTGCGGGGAGCAGTACTAGCTCATCCTGATATCGGCCGTACGCAGAGAGCATCTTTCCTTCGTGGATTCCTTGACCAAAGTGCACACCGATGAAATGCGTCGATACATTGGCATTTCTACCGTCGGATCGAAAAGTGATGGACTGCGTGGTGAGGCTATGGTGAGTGCGGATGGGACCAAGTCTAGACATTTGTTAGCCGAGAAGAAGCAGTCTAGAAGATTGATCGAAGAGTCTCCACACACCGGTTCTGAATTGCTTGACTAACTGCGTCCACTCCTTGGAGATCAGAATTGAAAGGGTAGTCTGCAACAACGGTCGGCAAAAAGACCCGATTTAGAAGTTCGAAGTCCTTCGAATCCAATGCCTCACAGTAGAGTGATATGACGTTCTTGATGGCGAGAAAGTCGAATGCGCTGATTGCAGACATGCTGTGCTATCATTACTGTCGTCAAACTATTGTTGTCGTCAAGCTTTATGTTGTCAATTCGACCGGCACCCCGCAAACCGGTGAATTTCAGACGCGAGAGCTTCGACATCGATACGCAACGGCACCAAATTTTCAATAGAAGCTTCTTATATACGAAAGGCTGCTCGTAATTCCAAGCATAGTTTGGCAAGTTGCTACCGTTGATGCAGCGTGACCAGTGACCAGTGGGAGTTGTAAGTCCAACCTTCCCAATGCGGCAGGTATCAATCACCGTGGATTGCACCTCACAATGTTCACCCCGGCCGGCCCACCACTCGGTCACCGACTTGACTAAGGTACTTTGTCATGCGTGAAAGGTGCACTATCAATCCATTGTTGAGACCGTTCGCGACACTCAGCTTTGAAATTGGGACAGTTAATGAAGTGTGAGTTTGATTCATCTCATCCAATCCACCCACGTATCTACAGATGCCAGCTGCATTCCGATGCTTCACGCTGCACCCATTAAGAAGATATCACTGCGTCTCACCAACGCCACGCTACAAATGAAAACAAAGGCCGCAAGGCTGCGCACTGCTCATAAGCGTGCCGCCTGGTATCATAAAACAGACACCCAAACCGTGGGAAAAAACATGCGCGAACGCTGCAAGAACAGATAGAGCCAGAAAGGACAACTAGCAAAAGAACTTGTACACCTTCTTCCACCTAGGCCACCGTTTTCTCTCCTCTCGCTCCTCTTCGATGAGCTCTGCAATGTTGAGCTCACGGATGCCTGTGTGTAGATCCATGTTGTGTGAGCGCACAACGGAAGTGCGGTAGTACAGCTTGTACGGTATGAAGAATGCTATCGTGACTGGCAGCGCAAGATAGACGCTGAAGAAGTTTCGTAGACGTTCGGGTGTGTTCATTTCCTCTTTTCTAAGAGGTGCGACGGACACGTAGAACTGTGCGATGAGAACGAGTGAGTTGAAGATGACACCGATCCAGGAGCCAATGACGCCAGGCTGCGACCGGAAGGCGAGCTCAGACAAGCTATGGCCTTGTACTCTCCAGCCTTTACGGAAGCGAATGTGTGCCATGCAGATGGAGAGCCATGTGAAGACGGCGGAGAGGGCAGAAAGGGCGAGCAGCCAGTTGAAAGCGTTTTCTTGCAGCTGACGGTCTGCACCAGCAAGGAAAGCCAGGAGCCCGAGCGAAGAGGCGAATGCGATGGAGACAAGGGGCCGACCCTGACGATCGATGTAGGCGAATATTCGAGGAGCTTGGTGTTGCTCTGCTAGTGCGGCAAGCGTTCGTGACGAGCCGTAGATGGAAGAGTTGCCGACAGAAAGTACGGCAATCATGATGACTGCGTTGAAGACAGAGGGGAGTCCTTCGATCCCAGCGTTCTTAATAGCAATGACAAAAGGCGAGGCAACGATGTCGGCGCTGTTACGGTCCTGCAGAAGTTCCTTCTGATCGTAGGGTACGATGAGACCAACGATCGTAAGGGATACGATGTAAAAAAGTGAGATACGCCAGAAGACCTGTTTGACGGCGGTGGGAAGCGACTTGCGTGGGTTAGCAGTTTCGGCGGCGGCGAGTCCGACCAATTCAGTCCCTGAGAAGGCGAAGGCTGCATTAACGAATACGCTGCAAAGCCCCTTGAAGCCATTGTTGAAAGGTCCTGGGTTGCGCCAGTACTTGCCGCCGATGTACTGTCCGTCTGGCCCTCCGCCAATGTTGATGATGATGCCTAGAATGATGAAGCCGATGACCGCGGCGATTTTGATGATGGCAAAAACAAATTCGGCTTCACCGTATCCTTTGACGCTTTGCGATGTTAGTAGATTGCTGTGTTTTGACGTGCAGTGTGACTTACCCAAACAAGTTGATAGCCACAATGAACACCAGAAAGATGGCTACCCATGCATTGTTGTTTATCTTGGCACCATTCCAGAATTCTATGGTAAAAGTCGCGGCGACGATTTCGAGCGGCAGTACGACGAGCCATTGAAGGGCATAATTCCAGCCCATGGCGAAGCCCCATGCGGGGTCGAGGAAGCGGGTAGAGTAGGCGGAGAAGGAACCAGCCACAGGAAACAAAACAGCCATTTCACCAAGGGCGTGGACAGTGCAGTACAACATGATACCGACCATGCAGTAGCAGATGACGAGCGATGCTGGGCCACCGTTGGCTAGCGCCTGTCCTGAACCGACGAACAGTCCGGTACCTAGCGATGTTAGAGATGGAGATCGCCAGCAGTAGCACGTGGGAGAACCGTACCGATGGAACCTCCGATGGCTATCATCTGCAGATGGCGGCCTTTGAGTTTCCGTGCCAGTGGAGAGTTGGCCGTGTTTTGCGCTGCAGTTTCGACATCGAAGACCTTGCCGTCGGCACCCAGACTCCCCTTCGGCGTCATGTTGAAGTTCGGATCCCGCTTGAAGCTCTCCATCACTCTCCGGCCGATGCCTTCGCGGTGCACTGACGACTCGCCATAGTAATCGGAGCCCTGCGATGCGCGTCCGAAGCTCTTCTCGGTCCCGTACACGTCGTCGTCGAAGTTGCCGGTCATGGTGGGCGGCGCAATGGCGCGATAGCACAGCACAGCAAGCGGAAGGCGCGACGATAAAGTGCAGGCAGGCGCTGCGGTGTGTGTAAGTACGCTGCGGTGCAGCTTGCGACAGACGTTCGTCCTCCGGAAGCGGCAGCAAAGGACGCAGGAGAGATAAGTGACAGCTGCTGACGGTCTGGGGTGGGGCCCAGGCTTATTAGCCTTATTCCACACACACGAGCGCGAGCCTTCTCCAGAGCAGCAGTGCCGCCGCCCAGGATTTAGGGTGGAGCCCGAACGGCCGGGTACGCTGGAAGCCTAAGGAAGATTCATCTGTTCCAGCTAGCGGAGAACCCTCGCACAACAGGTCGACGCGAAGAAGGCGTTTATTGTTATGATGCGCTACTACAGCACCTACACTCATTCACAGGGAGGCTGCGCGTAGGAGACTCCAGTGAAGTGTGCGGCGTGCGTGTCTTGCTCGCACGACCAGGTAGATGGCGACAGTGGAGTGGCCCTGGTAGCGATAGTCAATGCACAACGTCCACGCCGTCGTTCGCTTCCCTCGACTTGGACGGTCCGGCATTCATCGGTGCTGCGAACCACCATCTGGCAGCCTGTCACAGCCCTTCCAAGTAGCCTTGCTTGATCCGGCCTACTCAGACACTCTTCACACAGATGATTTGCTGCCATCAGTGTGCCCTGAAAGTTGACACAATAGATACCGTATGGCTCGGCGGCGTCACCTCGAGTCGGTGGCTGGCCTTCGAGAAGGCCAATCCCGGTGCAGACGCACGGCCGCTGCGTTATCGCAGCAATGCGTTGATATCACGAAGGAGGTTATCACGTGGCTCGCGCTCGCAAGACGGCACGATTCCTTGCGCTCATCAAACCGAAGTCCAGGTTCGAATTTCGACTTGCACGGATTGGTCACCCACCGTGCCAGATCTGTACCCTGGATAACAGTTGCAACCCGCTAGCTACAAGCACACTACCTGAAGCCCCCCCTTCCTTCCTTTCTCACGAATGCCCTCAGGGCACCTTGGCTACATCAAGTCAATACTGTGTACGTATACCCGCGGACTGCTTGCGCCATGGTTTGCCAGCGAGCTATCGTTACTGCTGAGCGTCTGTCCAACCACCACAGTCAGCTCGACTGCGCCGCAAGATCCAACGGCCAGCTTTCTCGTCGCAATCACGACCTTGTACGCTTCCAAATTGACGGAACAGTCGAACCAGCTCGGGTAAGACGGATTTCCGATGAACAAGAATGCAGGGTGCATCGTCTTGCTTGATTGCCGTTGTCTTTAAACCCGTTGCTTGCTGCAGGGGAAGAACAAGGTCTCTTGAATCCCTTCGGCTTCTCGAAGCCTAATACCTATTGCAAGAATAGGCAGGCTCTCTCCTCGCGTCTCCTTCACCCTTAGATTGCATTCACAACATACGCGCGTCCAGATGAAAGGCACAACGACGCGCCGCAATACACGACGGAGTGTTGCTTCCCGGGTTCCCATTGTCCGTCCGCTCAGCTGGTCAGCTCTGCTAGATCTGTACCACGTTATGTAAATCTGGGTTCCTTGCTCTATCCTCAGATTGTGTGAACACAAGTTCGCCCCGTTCGCTTTCGGCCGCAGCCTGTACAACAGGTACCAACGTAAATCTGGTTCGGTTCTCGGAAGGCTTCGTAGATCATACTCGGATAGTAGTCTTTTTTTATCACTGTTCCTAGATCCCAGGTGAGTCTTCCGAGCACCTTTCGCGACAACCGACCCGTGGCGCAGAAGACGTGGGATGGTCGAAGTGCTGATGTGCATGTGCGCACAGCACGCCTTCCTCTAACGGCCTTTGTTCAAGCCATTCACCCCACATTTCTTATCGAGACCGACTTCATTGGTGGACAAAAGCGCCCCCTCCGTCGCCTTCAACGTTGAGGCAATTCCGGTAAATTCTATCGTAGGGAGAATGTCTCTGCCGTGAGAAGAAGGACGTGGGATGTGCTTGCCCTTTTGATTTTTGCTTCGACTTGCATTCTACGCTGAGCACAGAGCACATCACGGCTAGGTATGCACATCCGCACAGATCGATCTTCCCGCCTCACCCTATGGCGTGCATTCACGAAAACCACTTTCAATACGATGCCACCCAGTCGCATAAGACATTCCAGGCACGCGAGACATCTGTCAGTTAGCTTCCGAAGCTATGCAGTATCGAATACGTTCAGCATAACTGAACTCCACCCTTACACCGACTATCATCTCGTCACTGCGCACGACCATTTCGACTCCAGGTGTGAAACGCCACCGCAGGCACTCGGACATATTCTCACGTGCGTCTCACATGGCAAAGTGTTCAGTCAGTGCGCAAGAACGCATTGATGTTCCGCCACGGACGTGTTCCTCGTTAAGGACGCCACAAGCGAAACATGAATGTCACTGCTCCGACCTCCCATTCTTGACACGGAATTACGCAGTTACGGCTTGATACTGTCAGCAGAGACGGGATACGGTCGCTACACCGTCGGTCAGCCCCTTCGGAAACCTTTCGAGGACGACTGTCGTGCATCGTCGCACCTGCTCGGCAGCTGGTCAGCCGTGCGACAACAGCTAACTACCACTTCGCTCTTGACTCAGCTGCTGGCTGGGAGTGTACACGTGTCGTTACGCTGCGTTATCGATTTGGCGCTTTGGTGAAATTGTACTTTTGTGATGTACCTTTAGTATGTGACTTAGTTCATGGTCTTGAGCTTCTTGATGACTACAGTGTCTCGGCTGGACGTAACGGCGCGGGGTTTCTGCTACGATTTCTTGCACAGTGGTTGTAACATCACATCCGTCGGGAGCGCCATATATTTACAGACCAGGACGTCATCAAGCGGCACGCGCTATCAACATAGTATTCTTGATTCGGACTCTCATACATACCTAGGGCCTTCCTTGTACGGCTCTATCTCCAGAGACTCGGAAAAAGACGTAAGGTGGGCGTCTGGAGTACTGCTGGGACTGCACTCTACCACCCAAGGACGCCGACTATGTCTCACACTAGCTCTACGAACCACACATCACAATCTGCGACTTCCGACTTGATTGTTGGACACATCACCATAGATACTTTGAACGCGTCACGCTCATTCCAGTGTCCCTGCTTCATGTGCCCGGGTGCTGGGTGGTGGATCGAACTGGCGCGCACAATCAAGGCAAGTCGTCCAGCGCGTACTTTGGCGAACAGGTGCAGCACGTCTAGCGTCCCGGATCTGTGCTGTGGTATTGGTGAGTGCCCAAGGTGTGACAAGGTACTGATTTGCACCAAGGGGAGCAGAGATGTATCAAGTCAGGTGCATCGACTCAGTCGTGACTCAAGCGTCAAAAGATCGTTGCCAGACTGGATGATCATGCTTGCTCAAGACCATGATGATATTACATGCTCAGACGCGAGGTCCAGTCCACAGGACGAGCATCGAAGAACAACTATTGCTACAGAAGAACACCGTCGTCTCAGGACATGAAGGAGACCGACCAAAGGTGTGAAAGCCGTTAAACATACAAGGACAAAAGGAACAAGTTACTCGATAATCTCCAACTCGCCCGACCTGTGCTTCGCAAACGTGTTCTTGTGCTCATTCCAGATCCTCATCAACTCATTCACATACTTGTCGTGGACATGGTCGATCTGCTCGTTACTCGGGTGCTTGTCCTGCACGACCCGAATCGGTCTTCCCGCGACAATGTTGATCGGCCGGCGGTAGGGCATCATGCCGACGTCGTAGTTGAAAATGCCACGAGCATGGAAGATAGGTACTGTGAAGCCCATGACCTTCTTGACCAGCATCTGGAACTTGTGGACGTAGGGATGTGTCTCGGTGTCGAGCTGGTCGTAGATGTCGTTCTCGCCAAAGGCAAGAACCGGGACGAGGTCAGCGCCGGTACGGAGTGCCATCTTGATGAAGCCTTTGCGTCGTTGCAGAACTAGCTTGATGGTGCCTGGACGTGAGTCGAGTGATTCGCGAGCGCCGCCTACGACAATGGTAATGGCCCTGCCCATGCCCTCGCCATTTTGTCCACCCTTGGAAAGTATGTTCTCGCAGGACTCGCGAGAGACTGAAGCCATGCCTAGGCGCAGGGCGTATTCGCGGTAGATGGGGTACTTGAAGTTGGAATCGAGAGTCAGGAGGGCGTTTGTGATACCAGGGAACAGCTGCGAGAAGCCGAGTGCCTCTGTCGCAAAAGCTGCGAATGCGCCGTGGGAGATGATGCCGTGCGGGTGGTAGCCAAAGATGTATTTCCTAGTAGGCTCCAGCTCCTGCGACCGGTGCAGGCGGGCAGGGAAGTAGGAGGCGAAGAGCGACCAGATGGGCAGGCGTCGGAAGCGCTCGCTGCGCAAGGAGAGCTCGCCGGATGTGCCGGCATTGGAGAAGAGTACGTAGATAATGTAGGGAAGGAGTATGGGCCATAACAGGGGTATCGCGCATAGGAAGAAGAATATGGCGAGGCTGCCGACGATGCTGAGCGTGTGCATGAGGACGGCGAGCATCTGGAGGCGGCGTTGCAGAGGGACGTTCATAGGCGCCCAGCGTATCTTGCTCTTCGCCCATCCAGCGCCCGCCTGGCGACCCGTCATGAGCTCAGAGTTCCTGCGCTTCAGGTCGCTCCGGTGCTCCTTCTCCAGCGTGTGGTCCGGCTTCACGCTCATCAGCGCATTGCCATTGCCGCTTTCGTGCTTCTGGAACGCCTCAGTGCGAAGGTGCTCGCCGTGCTTGCGCCCAAGGGACCCGTTGCTACCGCGCGATCCCTTTCTATGGTGGCCTTTCACTGTCGGGCTCTTAGGCGAAGCGTCCTGGCCGATGCCTTCGAGGCTCTGCACCTCCTCTAGGGACGGGATGTGGATGCCGTTAGCCCTGCCAGCGTCCGCCTTATTCTTGACGTGGTGCTTGGAGTGTTCGATGGTGCCATCGATGCCATTTGCATGTGACTGGGGCTCTGGCCGTGGCTCGAGCGCTTCTTCGGCGGCGTCTGCATATGTCTTTGGTGGGAGGTTGAGCTCGGCGCGCTCTTCGGGAGCTGCGGGCTCTGAGTTCAGCGACATGGCTGGCGTAGTAATGCGCAAACGACGTGGGTAGAAGAGAGAAGAGAGGGTGACGAGACGGGCTATGACATGTTCCTGCTGTTTTGTTGGATGGATAGCGCGTCTTTGACTTTCTTTAGCTGCCACGCGCGAGTGACATCATATCGGAACTCGGAAGGAGGCGCGAACGACCTTCGCGGCAGCACAGAAACAAACTTCAAACGTGCGACTCAAAAGTCGAAGTGAACGACCAACAAGAGAATGTTGATCGCCTCATGGGTCTCCTGCATCTCACTCGGTACAGCATAGTGTATGTCTGTGGCGCATGAGAAAGTCTCCGACACCACGCACTCTCACTTGCCACTCCGCTGATTCGTCACTTCCAGAACACAATATTGTCTTCTATCAACTGCCATGAGTGCATCTCCCCTTCTGGAAACGGCATCCAACACCTTATTTCCACCTGATTGACGCTCTATCTCGCGTACACACTGGAGAATCTTTCGACAACTTGACGTGGACTATCACCTACAGTCAAGGGCTCCTTATCAAGAACATGCAGACGACGCCAGCGCGATCTTCGCGCATCACCGCGAGCCGGAGAACAAGTGTAGCTGCAGCACTAGGCCTGAAGCGATCCGTGTCCTCCCCGTCGCAAGCCAGCCCGCGAAAAAGATCTCTACCATCAGAATCATCTTACCATCATGTTGAGGACGAGCAATTAGACGATACTGGAGTCATTGCATCTCTTGCCAACGATCTCAACTTCCGCGATGTCCCTCAGTATATGGAATTTGTCCGTAATAGGATGTTCAGCGAGATGCCTGAGAAAGCCGGCATGAACTCAACACGCATCGCAGAAGTCTTGAACTTCCGTCGGAGGCTGCCGCCGTTCGTCACTATAGCGCACATTGACGCTTTGAGTACTTCGTCGACGAAGATCGAGCGCGAGATCGCTGAGCTTGCAAGAGCAGGCATCATCAGAAGAGTGACTATACCTCATCGTGGGACCGGCGCGGCGGCTGTTGGCGATGGGCTTGCAAGTGTGAAGGAGTGGCAAATGCTCGTTCGACAACACGAAAGCCTTCAGGAAGACCTTAAAGGTGGCTTCTTCACATCCCACACACAACAGCGTTCATACTGATGATAGTACAGACAAGTACATTGCAGTAATGAATGCCCATCCAAACTCAGCTTCGGTCAGTGGGACTGCTTTTACTCCATCAGAGATATCTGCTCTATCGGCCGCTGGACTCCTGACTTCGACAAGTATAAAATCGTCGGCTTCAACCTACTTCGCATCACCGGGTGCCAGCTCTCTCATGTCAATATCGACCTCTGGCTCCCGGCATGCTGCTGGATCGCTAGACGCAGTGGGCGGTACGTCTGCTACACAGCATATTCATGGCGGCACATCCCTCAATTCGTCTCGACTCACGATAGCTTCTTACAACTTCTCTCTTCCCAACACAGGAGCACATATTAAGCTTTTAGTTGACGCGCGGAATCATCTCCTCGCGACCTTGAAGAAGACGAAGTATAAAGAGATGCCCGTTGATGTGCTGAGGGAGAGGTGGGACGGCGGTGTTGTCGTTCATGGTGAGCGGGAGGAAAGGAAGAGGGCTAGAGGTGAATTCGTTGGTGTCCTGCCTGGACGAACGAAGAAGTGGAAGCAATTCTATGGTATGCGTTTCGAATGGGTATTAGAGGAGTGTCTTGGTGCCGGTCTTGTCGAGTTGTTTGAGACTGGCAGTGTGGGAAGAGCCGTGCGGATCACTAGCTGAACCGATCGATTGCGTTCAATGCATCAGTTTCAGGTCGATTTGCTTGAGGAGGTGTCATTCTATCCAGCGATGGAAGTCGTAACGGTGGAGTAAGAGCTGCTTCCAATAATGTACGTGGATGTTCAATACGCCTACCCAAGGAAAAGTCATGAATCGTGAACGCCTAAATCCAAGCCAAATCCAAGCTGCCTTTGACTGCGTCTAAGCACACGGCGTGAACACAACCATCGTCTTCTCCTTCGGCAACATACTCGACCTCCAAGTCCACCACCTCGGCGCCTCAGGATTCACAAGCTCGCAGTCATAGTTCATAATGACCTGTCCAAGGATAACCTTCATCACAGCCGTAGCATAATATCTGCCCGGGCACGCCATGCGTCCAGTTCCCCAAACATGGTACGTCATGTCGGCATCAGTCAGCTTGGTCGGCTTCTTCTGCATCACCTGCGTGAAGTTGGTCTGCGCGTCGCTGACGCTCTGGACCAAGCTTGGCTCGGCGAAGCGGAAGCCGTTGAATTGGAGGGCTTCTGGGTAGTCGGCGGGGTTGGTCATGATGGCGCGCACGGGCGTGCAGAACCAGTCGCCGACTTCGACGTGGGAGCCATCGGCGAGGGTGAAGGGCTGGAGGGCTGAGCGACGGGTGCTCACTAATATTTCGTTAGACATTGAGAAAGGGGAGTTGAGGAAGGAGAAGCTTACGTGACTCGACGGGAGTAAGGCGGGCAGACTCCTTGATGAAGCTATCGAGGAGCGGGAGTCCGTTGCCGGAGCGCTCGAAGGCACCGTATTGTGTTGCGCACTCCTCCCGAAGAGGCGCTACGTACTCTGGGTGAATACATAGGTCGTGGATAGCGAATGTGACAGTCTAAATGTACGTGAGCGAAGGTCTGATGAACTGGAGGGGTCCACTGACCGTAGATACAGCATGCACAGATCCGAACCAAATAGCCATGAGCTCGTGAACAACACGCTTCGGTGTCCATGGCGCGTTTTTGGGAGAAGTCTCCATAATCCATTGGATGCAGTCGTTCTGGCAATTTCATTAGCTTTGGGTCTCAAAAGAAAGTGTCTTCAATTGAACTCACGTGCTTGGGAACCTTCTGGCCTAAGTTCGCCAGGTCACGCTCCAAACAGCGCTGCTCGGCAATAGGAAGCAAGCGGTTGAAGATGATCTCATGCGACCCGATAGTGCGCGCGATGATTCCTCCAATGAGTGGTGCCAGGAACTTGGGTAGGAGACGCACGGTCTCAGCGCATAGTAGAGTCTCCTCGATGTATGCGAGCGCAGAGATCATGAAGCCCTCATCCTTTGCTGCTGGACGTTAGTATATTGGCCATTCATCGTGCTGTTACTTTCACTTACCAAGGTCTTTGCCGAAGAAGGAAACGGCGTTGGAAAGCACGACCAGCTTGGTGATCATGTGATACACTGGTGAGTGGACCTTGCCTGGCTGCTTGTCAGCGTATTCCCCCGATGATCAATGGCTTTCATACCATCAACAACCTTGTGACCGGCATGGATCTCCTCGAACCGAGTGCGAATGATGCAGCTCAGGTCAGGCAAAATTTGTGGCAGGTTCTGCGTGAGCAGCGTCCTGAGAGCACGGATGAAGCCAACACCCTCAGTGCCGCGGCGGTCAAACCAGTTGAAGCCGTGCATAGTGTACACTGGCTGCAGCATCTGCTTCGAAGCTGCCTGCAGTGAGAGCACTGTGTCGGGCGCATTGTCAAGCTCCTTGATCTGCTTGGGATCCGACACGAAGACATATCGGTTGTCAGGTGCAGAGAGCTCAAAGGGCTTTCCATTCGCTTTGTTGAATGCGTCCTGGATCATATCCGGGCCCCAGAAAAGGAAGGCCCATCTTTGGTAGCACTTAATGAGCGGTCTGAAGATGTAAGCGAAGATCTGGGTGATGCTGGGCTGTTACGAAGTCAGTACAAACACCGAGAGACTCTGATCGGTGAGCAGTATGCTTACCAGCTTCTTGGCTGCCAGAGCCTCATAGAAGAACAAGAGTGACACGAAGCCGACAATGCTGCTTGCCACGTTCACAGCAGGGTTCAAGCCTGACGGCCAGACAGTGCGGAACTCTAGGTTATCCATGTTACAGACCGAGAGCTATAATTCAGAATGACGGCTAAGGCAATAGTAAAGAGCATGCCCACGACTAGATATACAACGGCATCACCTCGGTCTCTAACTTGGCATGATAGCACTACGAGGCCCTCATGTCTGCCGTTTCCCGAATTCGTCATTCGCCGGCTGCGCCGTGAGCATGCAGTAGTAGCGTTTACATTTGCTGCCATGTCGCCCGTGTATCGATCCAGATGCAGTTTGTGCGGGCCAATTATTCCGAGAACAGGTCTTTCGGGGCCATGCCAGCTGTCTAGACGAGTATCAGACAAGCCACATGCCAAACGTGCGCTGTTTTACTGCCATGTATTCGCGATGTGGAGCTTGAGAATGTGTCAAAGCGGCAGCGGACTGGTGTTACAGTATCGTGGGATTCGTGCAGATACAGGCCGTCCTTGAGTGTACATGGGTACATCTGCGGCTCTAATGTATCCTACTGCAATGGAGTCTCGCGCGTAACCCATTAGGCGGATAGTAGTGTCACCCCACTGGTTCGAAAATCTCGGTGCTCTGGATGACACGGGCGAGTCATTAAATCGATACCAGGAGTTTTCGGATTGGGTAGCCATTGAGTAGATTGTGCGGCTTTCCACGCAAGCTATGGGCAGCTAGCAACGATGCTGATACCGGTACTTAGTGGTGTGCGCTTAAGGTCCGACACCTGCCCACTTCGGCGGAGGTCATGTCCATCGATCCGAAATGCGTGACGGGGATCCGAGTTAATGGCCAAGGCAATCTGTTGCAAATGGCGTAGAGTGAACACCTGCTCACCATCGGCTATGGTTACCAAGTTTTACAAAGGTATGGGCGTGTGAAAGCCGGAGAATTCCTGGATATGTCGAATGGCTAAAGGTCCTGCATGAGTGACCCCACGTGGCGAGCTATATTCAAGCGGGGCGATTTCCGGTTGGACGACAGAGCGAGCATTTCGTAAACCGTATGCCTTTTCGGACTGTGCATATGTCGGCCGCATACTAGGTATCGTTCCGTAAATTCATGGCTACGTGACGGAACAGTCTCGAGTAGCACACTCGCTTCCCAACTGACCTGATCATCATTTACTTGTGAATGTGGGCATTCGATGACTGGCTGCAATTGTAAAAGCGTTGAATCTTTGGTCTTCTGATATACATTGGACCGGTTGCTCAGCCGATCCGGTCCCAGAGCTTTGGTAGCTGGTGACCTGACAGCGTTAAGGTTTCGATCTGATTACAGCGGGGACGAATGATGGCATCCGTATATGTCACTACCCGCTTGACATGCTGACCAGAGGCTGAGAGAGCCGCGGAGGACATGGAACGAGCTTGAATCCTACCAGTCCCTTCGGTAGCGCTAGCGACATCTTTCTTCACCGCATGTTCAGTAGAACGGGTTCGAGGTGCAGTAGGAAGATGCATGCAATGTCGTACTTCCAAGTTTGATTCGCTACATCGGCAGTCTGGACTTGCTGGCGCCGCCGTGTCTCCGTCCCGGTTTACTCTGCCGTCTCTCATGTCAACAAGTCTCTGATATCTTGCGCCGTGTGCTTTATCCAGACGAGCTCGAGGACTCCGCGAGTCATTATCGGCAGACGCCTGCATCGATGGAGCACACGGGATGTGACATGGCCATCTTTTGCCTCCACAATTGGTCCATAAGCGCCCGTCGCTTCCCGCACTACTTTCTGATCCGCTGAGGTTTTTCATGTGATTTCCAGCTGCAAGGCGACATATTTTCATACAAGCCAAGCGTATATGGAAGACATGGCGAGCGAAGCCGTTTGTGTTACCCGGCGGTTGCGGCTCTTCCGCTGCGGCTGTAATTTTGCCGTTGTGCAACCGTTCGACCCCACCCCGTTGCTCAAAGTAGACAGCAGCCGAGCCGAGCCGCTGCCGCGCGGTTCTAGAAAGAATAGGCGATCGAGTCCGTCAACGACATGACAGCCCGCGCTCGGACAGATAGTACGTGCATTAGATCCTGCAGCATGCAATCCAGGGTTTCTAGCAAGCATCCAGGCTTCGTCTGCTGCACGCAGATGGTATCGAGACATTCTAATTTGTGTTCGTGCCGCAAAGTTTGCAACATCTGCCCCATCGTCCCTTCGGTACCATGCACACGGTGTGGCCGAGAGCCTTGGACAGATGGGCCCGGCATGAGAGACGCGGCGATGTATCCTTGATTGGCCTCGTAGTGCTCACCACGTGGGGCCAAATCAATTCCTGCTATCGATACGATAACAGACAAGCGCGAGAATGCATGTCGTGCGAGCGCTACTATCCGTTCGAGATTGGCGTTTTGCAGTGAGTCTCGCATGCAAGTCGACATGGAGCTGCCAGGGTAGCTTGGGGCCGACGACCATTAGAGCTGCGGCACGGATGAACCAGATATTTGACAAGTGCTGCGTATTGCGCTGTGCGTCGACGCTGTTATTGTGCTCTGCTCACTGTCTTGACTTTGTGCTGTTCAGTTGATATGGAGCTCATCATCACTCCTACCCAGGCGCTCCTGCCGTTGTCAGTCTTGTTCGTAGTATATCACGCAATTCGAGCATGGTTCTTGCGTAAACCTGAATCCAGGCACTGGGACGAGCTTCCCTCTGTTGGCGTGGAAAAGCAGACATACTTTGCGTGGGTGCGTGCGACCTTGAAGTCTGTCCGCTGGACGCAGGATTGGGCCTTCGAGGGCTACAAAAAGGTAAGCATCGTAAGTTGAATAGTTTCGAGCATAGCTGACCGCATTGTGCAGTATGCGCCGAAGAACTCTCCATTCATCTTGCCCAGCATTGATCGTGGTGCCATGATCATTCTGCCTCCTCGCCTCATAAAAGCAGTCTACTCCCTTCCCGAGACAACACTCGACATCCACGCCACACAGTCCGAGACCATCCAAACAAAATGGACAGTCTGGGACAAGGAAGTCGCAGACAACGATTTTCAAATCAATGTTGTTCGGCACCAAATTACTCGGAATCTCGATGTCTTGACGCCACTCATGGCCGATGAGCTTAACCGCGGGTTCGAGAGATGGTGGGGCGGCGAAGTCACCGACGGCGGTGTCGGAGAGTGGAAAGAGGTCAAGGTTTGGGATGCATGTCTCAAGCTCATTGCTGGTGCGAGCAACGGCGCTTTCTGCGGAGCACCTTTGTGTAAGCAACACACATGTTATGCGTGATTACAGAGCTGATGATGTGTGGGATAGGCCGCGATGAGCAGTTTCTGAATGATCTTCGTGATCATGCGATGAGTATTTTCGCTGGCGCTATGGTCATTAATGCTTCGCCGAAGCCATTGAAACCGGTAACGGGATTTTTGGTAGGGGCGAACTGTTGGTACTTGCGGCGAAAGGCTATGAAAGGCTGCCTCCCATTTGTAACGGAACGATTGGAGAATACAGCCAAGTTCAAGGCGGACTCAAAATGCGGCTGGGTACCTCCAGTAAGCTTCCACTGAGCGGCATGAACCTATAGAATGCGTGAACTAACGTCTTCCAGAAAGACGGCCTGCAATGGCTTATCGACGAGTGCTACTCAGCGGCAGCAAAGGGCCAACCTGGCCAGCTCGATCCAAAGCGTGTCGCACACCGGCTGCTCTTGGTCAACGACATCTCACTGCACTCAACGAGCTTCACGGTCCAGAATGTAATCCTCGATTTATTCAGCTCGGATCCAGAGCTTGGATACGTCGATGCACTCCGTGACGAAGCTGCTTCAGTGTTGGCCAAGTTCGGAGGAGTGTGGACGCGCGAGGCAGTGAAGGAGCTCAAGCTCATCGATAGTATGATCCGCGAGTCGATGAGACTAAATCCTTTTGCCATTGTTGGATTGCCACGCACAGTATGTCAACCTTCCAAATTTGATGTACAGCGTCTGACAGAACTAGGTTGTACACCCCGAAGGCATTCGGTTGCCAGTGTCGAATGTCCATGTTCCGCAGGGAACTATGATAGCCGTGCCCATGGAGCCGGTCCACTATGACGAGAGCATCTACCCGCAAGCTCGCACTTTCAACGCTTTCCGTTTCGCTGATGCAAACAATGTCACCAACATTGTGGACAACTTCGCCGCCAAGGAAGATTTGGAGAAAGTCGCTGAGCCTGAGCGAAAAGCTAAGTCGACTGCTACACTGGACGATGCCTTTCTCGGATTTGGCTTCGGAAGGCATGCCTGCCCGGGTCGATTCTTCGCGCTGAATGAGATGAAGGTCTTCTTTGCGCATATGTTGCTGAATTACGACGTCGAATACATGAAGGTCAGGCCAAAGCCGCTGGATACCGTATGGCTCAAATTGCCACTACACGGAGGCAAAATCCGCGTACGAAGAAGGGCGACGAAGGCGTGAGGCGACTGAGGTGACAAGCTATAATGTCCGTTATTTATGAATGCAATGAGTGTTATGTACCATGAATCATTTCCGATCTGACGGTGCAACCCAACCGATATGTGGTGTGGACGCCATAAATCAACTACCTAAGGAGATGGGATATCATTGACCGTACAATAGGCAGAGCGCCGAAAACACCTTGCTCCAAAGTGAAACTACCTACGATAGCTGCGCTCGAGTGGAATGGGAAGACGTGGTCGATCTCTTACTTGAAGAGCACGTCGATGGAATCCATATTCTCGATCTCTGAATCGGCTACGGTGTCCATGGGCGCTAGTCGCTCGCCGTCGAACATCAATGTGACGGGTTGAGACTCTTCTACACCCCTGCTCTGTTTAAAGGCACTTGCGATGTGGCCGAATGTGGTATCCTGAGTGGGAGAGTTAGTAGAGCGAGATGGTAAGAGCAGCAAATGATACTAACCGGATGGACTTGAAGCTTCAACTCCTCCTTTCCCTTGGCTTTCATTATTAACCGGAACTTCTTCACCTTGGGTGCCGGCTCTGGTGTTGGGTCTCTCGGCTCAGGCTCAGGCTCTGGTTCAGCGGCCTTTCTTTTGGCTGCAGATGCCACAGCCTCCTGTCTCTTGTGCTCTTGGTAGAGCGCCGGTGTCCATGCCTCTACATGTACTTTTGGAATGTCCACCTCGTCGTAGATGTTGGTGTCGCCCTCTAGCGAGATGTTCCCATGCGCATCGACCTGAATGCCAAGTCTCTTGATGGTCGTACTGTCGTACATGCGTTGCCCTCTCCAGGTGAAAAAGACATCCTTGGTGAAGATTGGGTCGTAGCCTTGCTTGCCGCACCACGCAAGGCGCGTCTTCTCGAGAGTGCTGTCTATACGGGCCTTGACCATGAGGGGTTTTGCGTTGGGTATCTCTGGGCTTATGAAGAGCTGCACTATGGGTGCTTTGCCGGTCCCAGCTGCTGCGCGTGCACTAGCCGCGGCTCGTTGTCGCGCCTGGGCCGCCAGCTTAGCAAGTGCGGGATCAAGAACTTCCTCGGGCTCGTCGTCGTCGTCGTCGGGGATGGCAATGTGACGCGGCGGTCGCATGGCTATGTCATGCTTCGACTCTGCCCCCCACGAGGGGTAGTCGAGCGGCGTATCGTTGCTGAAGGGCGTGGGCTCGTAGGCAGCATCGTCGGCGTCGTCAACGTCACTGGAGCCGCCCAAGTCGATGATGTGGTTGTTGCTTACGGCTGCGTTCTTGGAGAGGCTCTCGTAGCGGCTGGCGAGCGAGTCTGGCGGGGGCTTCGAGGGCACCGGGGAGAGGGGCGTTCTACTGCGTCTACCGCCATGTTAGCCATACCCGTATAGTATGCGACATGCTATGCCTACGCTTTGGTGTTCATCCGGGTTGCGCGCCCAGAGCTGCTGTTGCCAGAGCCGCTCCCAGGCAGCGCTGGCTCATCGAGGTCGCCCGAGACCTTTCGCCGCTTCCTGTCCGCCTGGCCGTCCTGCCGCCGTTTGCGCTCCTCGTTGGCCTTCCGCCGCTTCTCGTCTTCGCGCTTGGTCTGCTCGGCAACAATGTTCTTGAAGTCTTTCGCGTGGCTGAACATGTCCTCTTCCTCCTTCTTCGGGGCGTCTTGCCATGCTGCGCGTTTGAAGAGCGAGCGCTTCTTGGGCGCCGGCGCGCCTTCGGTGGTGTCTGTCATGAGGCCGGTAGCATGAGACAGTGTGTCAGTTGGTGCGCCCAAGGTTGTTGTCGAGGTGAAGCACTCGGGAGAGTCCAGGCACGTGTAGAATCCAAGTGGGGTAGCTTGACGCGCGATCACGCTTTTCGCGGAGAGCCGTCCGCGCCTGCCTTCACTTCACCATTAGCTCGGCAACACCACTTCCACATCGAGACAGCATCATCCAGCATCGCTCACAGCATACCACATATAAGCGGCACACTCTCAACGACGATCCCAAGACACCTCAGTGCAGCACCTGGTCCAAGCCAAGCCCCATATATCAGTCCACCATGTCCACCAACGGAGAGAGCCCACCACCAGAGGCCGCCGGCGACTCAAGAGATCCCAGTGGCTTCCTGAGCGAGATTATCGGCGCGCCCGTCACCGTCAAGCTTAACTCTGGCATTGTCTACAAGGGTAAGTCGCTCTGCCAGCGAGAATTGTTAGCGTCTAACTCATCAGGTGACCTGCAATCCGTCGACGGCTACATGAACATCGCTCTTGAAAGGTGTAAAGAAGTTGCAGAGGGCCGTGTCATTCGCAGCTGGGGCGATGCGTTTGTTCGCGGTAACAATGGTATGCATTCGAATCTACACACGTCCACTCCCACTGATTACATTCATAGTCACCTACATTTGCGCAGACAATGCCTGATCAGGAGAACCACGTTGTTTGTTATGTAGATGGCTCGTAAATCTTGGTCCAACAGAGATCAATGCTCGTGGCCCTTGAAAGCAGAATTGATAGATGCTGAGGGCTGAAATCTGTCGGGAGGGCTCAGGATCAGCGCTGCAAGTGTTCCCAAACTTGTGATGAGTTTGCCGTAGCACTTCTTGGATCACGACTGTGTGTATCGACGTTTCGATCACTTGCCCGACGTTTCGTCAGTAACGGCGGGCACCTGCGCTTCACGTCACCTTCACTATGTTCACCACGTATCAATTCCGAGCGTAAACACGATCACGTTCTCCATTTCACTCTCACTTGACGTCACAGCGTGCTGTTACTATATCGCGCATTCTCCCTGAACTGCGCTTTTTCGCGCCTCTCCTCACGCTCAAGCAGCGTTAGCCCGACTCCTTCACGTCGTTCTTCCCACCGCTCACGATCTTGCACCCCCTCAACCACACGCGCCTTTCTCGCTCTTGCGACTCATTCGTAGCTCTCCACTGTCGCTAAGCTTTCATCGATTGATCTTTACAGGCAATTTTCAGAGGCCTACGGGGACTGTAAGCTCCACATACACCACCCTGCTTCGTACAAAGCTTATTTCATAGACACTGTCGCAACGCTTGCGGCTCATTACGGCTACGATGCAACGAACCCGATCTCGAGTGCAGATTCACGGGAAGCAAAAGACAAAGGCGCTCTTCGTGGGCCACAAGCACGACAAAGCTCCAGTGCTCCATCCGAAGCCAACGAAGCCGCCTGCAAAGGCCGCGATATCTGATCTACATAGCATGGGAGACGCGGCTGCTGTCTCACCAAAGCAAGAATGTGCAGCACCAGCGCACGAAGACGTCGACAAGGCCACCCGAGAGGAGCCACCCATGTTTAGGAAGCAGCGCGTTCCCTCTACGGAAGAGATCACAAACAGTGGGCGTCGTCGAAGCATACTTCGCGCGGCGATGGCCACATCTCACACTTCATCCGCGGCAGCTAGCTCCGACGATGAAGAGTGGTCAGATTCTCCTTGGGCGTCGCTGATTCTGGAAGCGCCTGCGATCGTCCTCCGCAGCGAGGCATTTCGGACTGTAGAGAACGTCTCAACGCCAGCGGCACCATGCGAGCCTCCGAGTGACAAATTGGCTCCGACTTGGCTGCAAACATTGGTCGTTCTGTTCGCAGGCCGTAAGAAGCCACTTGAGATAGACAAGGGCAGGCAGCACAAGACAACTTCCCTCGTCACTCCCCCTCTTGTAACAGCAGCTAGCCTTCCACAAGCCGAGGACATCGCGCGAGAGGAGTCGGAGCGTTCCGCTACTCCACCCTCCCCTCCCCTCCCTAGACTTACACTCCGTCAAGTCATTCCGTCTGTCCAGCCTCCTTCAGCAGAAGACCCAGCCTGCCAGCCAGGCTTCAGGGACGTTCCAACTGGGTCGAAGAACATTTACATGGGCAACGCTGTGCTAATAGAGGACATTTTCCAGCCGGAGAACGTCCAGCGCGGCTTCAAAATACCCAACTCATCACGATCAACTCTATCAGTGCCACCTCTCGGCCATCGGCGCAATCGTCCCGATGGAAGCCTGTTTGACCGCAAGGGCGACAAGTGGATGCAGTGGCACATGAAATATGCGAAGCCGGAGAGCAATCCATTCTCGCGCACCAACTCATCTGCAGACCTAAACCAGCTCAACACAAATGATACTAGCACGGGTAGCGGAGCGGCATCTACGCGATCCAGCGACAGCAGCAGTGGTATGTCTCCACCAATGTTTCTCTGGCGAGAGAGCACCGCTGAATGACTTTAGGAGGCTGTCAGCTTGTCATAACCAAGGAACAGTATCTTTCCAAGCATGGCGTCTGCTGGTTGAAATGAGTGAGACGGAGCAACTTGCCAACTTCATCAAGTGAAGAACTTTGTTGTCCTCAGACGACGACTCGTCGCTTCGGCGTGATCTGAATTATGCTCATCGCTGTTCGGTAAGCTCATTCCTGGCTGTTGTCAAAGTACCTGCAGACCGAGATGGCTGGTAAATTTATTAGGAATGTGGCAAGCTATTGCATTAACACGTCGCCCTTGACACGCATCGCTCATTGTCGAGATCGGTATAGCGATTTGCTTTTGGACGACCGACACTATAACGAGGCTACACTCCGGCGGTATCCTGCCTTGAAGACGTCAGCTATTGTTGACATGGAAGATCATCGCCGTTATTCATATTCGATAGTTAATGTTCTCAGGTTTGAGCTTTTGGGAAGAGCATTGGAGGCTTCCACTATGCCTTTTGTTACACCACTTCCGTAATTCTTGCATAACTAATCTGCAATCCCATTCATACACTGATCCCTCATAATTCATCAAGCGCTCAGATATCCGGGTTCTTCCTCCTGTTCGCGCCACCATCGAGTACTATCTCCTGCCCACTCAAGAACCCAGCACCCATCACATACTCCACCATCTCCGCCAAGTCCTCGCCCCTGCCCACACGACCTGCTGGATGCTGCCTGTGATGAATATCCGGGAGGTTGCTTGCCCAAGTCTTCATGCGCATCGCCTCGGCCTCGGGCTCATGTGGCGCAACCTTCTTGTACGAGCCGTTCTGCATCGCAATAGACTTCTCATCTGCGGTCCTGCACTCGTGCTCCACGCTCACCCAGCCGGGCGAGATAGCCATGACACGGATGCCCCAGCGCTGGCAGGAGATGGACATTGCCTGTGTGAGCGCGAGAATGCCGCCCTTGGACGCTGCGTAGCCTTCGCAGTCAGGATCAGATTGATGCGCGCGGAACGAAGCGACGTTGATGATGCATCCGCCCTCGTCTAGCTTGTCTTCGCCATGGAGGTTGAGCGGCAGGTTGTTGAATTCGTGTGTGCGCTTCAAATCAGTGGAGCGATCGATAGGCTCCTTTTGGCTGTTTGGGCTCTTCATGTGTGGGATGACGGCTTGGCTGAGGTAGAATGGTGCGCTGAGGTTGGTCTCGATGTATGCTTGCCACTGTTCGCCAGTGGCTAGATCTTCCATGGTTCCGTTTCCAGCGTTGAAAAAGCCTCGTGCGACGCCGGCATTGTTGACGACGACATCGATGCGTCCGCCAAAGAATTCAACGGCTTTGGCTACCGCCGCGCGGATCTCGTCTGGTTTGCGGAGGTTGGTGATCGAGAAGCTGACGCGTGGTGCGTAGTCTGCGAGGTGTTGCTCCACGCAGTATGTTGTCTCGTCGACGTCGAAGTCGATAATGAAGACTTTGTGTTGCTGGGGTTGCGCGAGGAGGTGGCGTGTCGTGCAACGACCGATACCTCGGGCGCCGCCTGTGACGATGATGTTCTTGCTCTTTGTGGACGGCATGTTTGGTTTCGCAGGTTTTCTGTTGTAGTTGGTTTTCCTAGGTGTGCGAGGGGAGCCAGGCCAACGAGACTTTGACGTTTATATACAGCAAGCGTTCTCACAAGGTCATTTCGTGCTGCGTGGATTCACTGTGGTTGCCGTACTATGCAGGTTAAGAGGGCCCAATATGACATGCAGCGGAACCGTGCAACATCAATTTCACGAGCCCGCTTCGATCTTATGCGGACAGATGGCGTCGAGATGCATTTAAGCAAATGCTGGATTGGCGGCCCGCGGAGTCCGGATAACATGGTGCCGCGCACCTCTGATGACTTGGGGACACAAGCGAACATTTTGGCACCACAGAAGACTAGACCTTCCACATCTCCAACATCCTGCTCGACGTCTGGAGTAAAGCGTGGAGGCCACGGGTGGTGTTCTGGTCTTGGTAGCGAACGGATTTCGGGCCGGTTGGTGGAAACCGGCCGGCGTCTTGCACCGAAGCTGATGTCTCTCTTTCTCTCTCGAAAGAGCATCATCAACAATCTTGCTTGAATCAACATGCAGCGCCGCGACGTTGGAATTGCACTTATATCTCTCCGCAAGTAAACGCATTCTGCATTCATGCATATCTTGTCATTTTGCCGTGTCTGCTCCAGCTTACCCGGGTCGCCTTGCTCAACCACCGGGAAAAGCTCCATCGTCGAAAAAGTTCCCACACCCGAATTCGCGCTAGACGACCGAGAACAATAAAACAGACTGTGGAGAGGTAGGATGATTGGCATACAATTCACCTGTGGTCCTGAATGTGTAGTACCATCCAAATACTTCCGCGTGACGATAATCCAAATCTTCACCACGAATAATGTCGCGTGGTTGGCAACACGTAGTACATCGCTCGATCAGAGTTCAGGAGCATGAGGTGACAACGGCGGCCCCACGATCGTCTTTCTTGAGTCACCAGCTTCGATGTTCAGTGACTAACTGGAAGTTGGTAAAATACCTAGATACGAGCACCTTCGTACAGGTACAGCGCTCTCCGCAACCTACCTATCTCAAGTCAGTCATACCTGGTTCTGTGCCGTCTGTGGTGACCTTGACTCGTCAGATCGAAGCTCAAATAGAAGGACACCTGGCAAGAACAAAAAAGAAGAAAAAGATGGGCTACGAAGTCTTTGTTCTAAGATAGTATCGTGAAAGGAGTTTGAACTCGATCTTTGTTCCAATGAACAACGGTATTCCTTGACATTCATTAGTACCAGGACCAGGCTCTGGTAGAAGTTTTCCCCTCTGCTCTTCATAATTACCTCACTCTACCATAACGATCCCACTCATTCTTTAATCAAGCCCACGATGATACAACTACTATATTCTATACTGATCGCGAGCCAGGCCAATGCAGCCGCAGTTCGACGTCACGACGACTTCAGCAGCATGATCCCATACGGCAGTGGCCTTCCAGGACCATCACCGTTATCGTCACATTTGGCTTCAACTGCTGCTAGCCCAGCTATCTCCAGCAGCATGGTGCTTGCAATCAAATCAATCAGTGCACCCGCAGCGCTCTATAGTAGTGTCTCAAATCCAGATGACCTTGACGAAGGAGAGCAAGACACGGACGAGACTGGCCAAGACGAGGAAGATGAAACTATCGTAACCTCTATCTCGCCCAAACCTTCCATTGCTGCATCACCTTCGAATGCAGCAGCCAGAGCTGCATATGACGATGGATCGTGGAATCCCACTAAATATGATCAGGGCATGTACGCACCAGCACCAACGCCTAGTAGTGCTTTGTTACAGTACGGCGACGGAATGCCAGGACCTGCTAAAACTTCATTGACCTACTCACCGAGATCAACATTGATCGATAACTCGGGTAACGGCTCAGTCAAACACTCCAGCGCATCCTCTGATTGCAGCTCGGCAAAGCACTCGGCTTCTGCTGCTCCAGGCACGCCGTCAGCCATTGCAAGCTCGAGTCCTACACCTGCAGGCGAAATGTCTGCTGTGGTGAGCATAGTACTGACGTCCAAGAAGCCGCTTGAAAGTCTAACCGTCTCCCCAACACCAACGCCGCTATCTCCAATCATCCCTCCTCCCGCTTCTGCCTCGGACAGTCCCCCAGCCTCACACTCCTCAGTTCTTGCAAGCGTACCGATTCTTTCTATCTCACGTATACTTCCCTCAGCATCCAATCCAGCCGTATCCTCAAACACAAACGATGGACAGTCGTCGTTCACTGGCTCAATTCCTCGCTTCACATTCAGCGAGATTGCCCAGACTTTTTCTTCAGCAATGGCTGCCCCATCATCTGTAATACCATCAAACACACCCGCGCCTTCCTTGATAACACCCATCGCTTCCTCCACGCCAGCTGTACTTTCCTCATACACAGGGCCAATTCCCACTTTCACTTTCGTCGACCCAGGTAAGTTTTCTTCCTTGTTTGCACCCATATACCCGTCCGCAACGGCAAGCGAGACGTCATTATGGGCGACATCGTACCCGTGGAGTCTATTCTCCGCACCATTCCTATTCCCACAGCGTTGGCCAGACGCGATTTGACAATCACGCTCAAGACCACCATTATGACCACGAATTTGACTAACAATCTTCCAGAGGCAAGTCTTACGCGCACATTCATGGTGGTGTCGACGCCTGCTAATGAGCCAAAGTCGTCATTGGCGCCATCGTCGTCGAAGCAGGCTGAGTCCTCAAAGCAACCCGAGCCATCAAAGCAGCCCGAGCCATCAAAGCAGCCCGAGCCATCAAAGCAGCCCGAGCCATCAAAGCAACCCGAGCCATCAAAGCAACCCGAGCCATCAAAGCAACCCGAACCAAAGCCAGACCCTCCGCCCAGCCAACCTCAGGTGACTCTGGTCCCTGTTCCTACCGGCCGCAGATGCCCATATCCCTATCCCGGGCAAAACTGCAACCCAAATAAGAGCACGTTAGTGACCTTGCCGGCAGCAAAGCCGTCGAAGGCAGGGTAAGAGAGCAAGCCGACATCATCTAGCTGATGCCCTTACCCGAGACGGAAATGCTAAAATGTTGGCTGATTACAATGTCAGTGGGAAGTATATTATGAAGACTTCGACGACTACTTTGGTGTTGGTGTTAGTCACGGACCTTGTGCTGTCGACGGTGGCGAGCGCGACGCCGGCTTGTTGTGGTTCTTGAGGCATGGCAGTTGTTATACACGCTGGGAATCGCGGTCAAAGTGAGCTGGGGCACTGTGATGTAGGGCCTAGTTGGCACATTAATGTTTTTCTTCTTCAAATTGACTCATAGCTGACGAGTCGAGCCTTCTTGCAGTAGGATAGATTTCTTTGTCACGATACATACGTGCAAATCTTCGCGAGTCTCTCAAACGTCATGTACTTGTGCCATGCGTGTCTAACTCTAGTAACGTCTATCCCGCATCAACGAGAAACCCTCCTCACCAAGATAACGTTCAGACTTCAGCATTTCTTTTATTTCTGCACAACCTTATATAGATGTAGAACGTGTGCTGTAATATATTAGAGCTTGCTCTATAAGCCACTAACTTGCTACGGCAAAATTACACAACTTTAGTTGTGCTAATAGTTATTTCGCGTGCGGCGTCTAAGGACATCTTCTCTTCACACCCCTGCTTTGCCACAGCTACCTGCATATCTGCTAGTCTTAGTGCGCTAGGACGGTAGATTAGTTAATTGCGCACCCTGCTCTAAGCTTGCAGGGTGGAAAGCCTTGTGTGCACGCGTTCTGGCAATCTCCCAAATAGAGGTATCTGCGCCAAGCGCAACGAGCTGTACTAGAAACCCTAGCGAGCTTACGTGACGCTAACGTAATCTAAGGTAGGGCGTCTCGTATGTTACGCTATGCTCAGTGGGCTAGGCGTGTGGCGCTTACTGGGAACGCTTACTGTTACAAGGCTAACGGTTGCTTTAAGCGACTAGCGCGCACCTAGGCTGGGGCTATAGCAGGCTCTAGTAGCATAGATGCTCCTAGAAGATTATTAAAGATAAACACAAGCGGACAAAGCCTACATTGCTATTATAATAATCAAATTGCCTTAATTGCCGTGTAGATAAAAGACACTCACGTCCCTTAATGCTCTTTGCCGTAAGGTATCTTTTTCTTTAATGTTAACCACGACTAAGGTCTTTTAACATTTTAACACATCTAACAGAGTACTTCTTAACTTCTTTTTCTGTCTTAGGGTGTTTACCTACTTATCTAGGAACATCTACAGCTAAAGAACCGCAAAGCAAAGAGCGATAATAGCAGTTGCTACAATGCTAATCGCGCTAAACTAGCGAAATGCATGCTAAACAGGAACGTAGTGCACAGCTAGCAATTAATTAGCTGCAAGCGCGACTTGCATAGAGTTAAGAATAGTAGATACTATAGCAGATACGAATAGCACAGGCCCGTATAGTCGCGCAAAATAGTTAACGTACTCTACTAGTGAGCCAGCTAACTTAGTAAGCTAGCTACTTTTTTTACACTAAAAAAGGCCCTTTCTTAGCACTGCTATCTTAAGGACCGCCTAATAGAATTCTCTAAAAATTAAATTACAAAGCTGCATTTATATAAGGTGTCGGATCGTGAGTATCGGTAGAGACGTCGGATGCTCAATGCTGGCCAACGAGCCGACTCGATCCTACATCGGTCCGACTCGTGGCCGAGCTCAGCTATACCTTCGTAGCACCTACGTTCATAGAT
>Ga0265797_10000337_pt1 | contig 85817 bp, 84 predicted proteins | sample P2T30metagenome_FD_192433 | JGI IMG/M metagenome (GOLD analysis project Ga0265797, IMG submission 192433) | Plant litter microbial communities from East Loma Ridge, Irvine, California - P2 T30 | ecosystem: Environmental > Terrestrial > Plant litter > Unclassified | place: USA: California... | reverse complement strand
CTTAGTCAGTCAGCCACTCGAGGAGCTCTTCGAAGCCTCGCTCAAGTCGCTCAGAACCGGATGGCACGATGGGCAGAACCTGGACTCGGGAGCGATCGGTCGCCATGACCCAGTTGGAGATCTGCTCTGCGGTGCTCGTGGGCAGATCCGAACTGACCACGTACTGGACCCGTCCGCTCTCCATCACCGCGGTCCACTCTTCATCTTCGCCCGAGATATAGATCTCGCATTCATCGCCGGTGCGCAGCGTGAGGGTCTCCCGTTCAGCCTCGGAGACATCCACCGCGCTGGCGAGCTTGGAATCAAGGGGCGCCATCTCCACGCCGGACTCCTCGGAACGGGTCTCAGACACGTCTAGGTGATGTTCCCCATCGGTCAATCGCACCTGAACTGTCCGCACACCATCGACAACACCCGTTTCGGCATACTCGGTGGTGAGCCCGAACCCTGCGAGGTGCGGAACCGACCAGCCCAGACTCTTCAGCGCGCTCAGGCTGTCCAGGGGAATCTGCTGGATCTCAGTGGTGTCAGGCGAACCGGGCAGCACGGCATCCGCGCCGTCGATGGGCGTCAGATTCAGATCGGTGCTCGAGAGTGAAAGGTCCTGGTTCTCACGGACCTCTTCCACCCGAGACTGACTCGTCTGCGTGCCCTGAGGCAGGAGCGACTGCACCGAATTGATCTGCGGAAGGGCTCTACCCCCGACCACCCAGGCCGCGACGAAGACGAGAACCCCCAGCAGGAGCAGCACGATCAATGACAGCACCACAAGCCACCCGGCACGGGGCCGTGCGGGGCGCTGATCGGTCGCCGCGCCATGCCAGCCACGGTGGGACTCACCTGTGCTGGCTCCGCGGACGGACGGAGTACTTGAATCGAGCCTGGACATCCTGCTTATCATGGGGGTTAGAACTGGGCAGAAGCTGAAATTTTTCTGGAAATCTATCATGTCCGGGTCTCTGCACCCCGTTTCTCCGCTTCACCAAGACCTCGACATCCATGCGGCCCAACCGGTTGCCTCTATGTCCCAGCCCCAGCTCACGCCCGTTCGAAGAAGGACTCATGAAAGCCCAGAACCCCCAGCACCCGGTCAAACATTCCAGCTGGGCCTATGCCGAACAACACGTTGAGGAAGAAGCAGCGCTGGTCTCGGCCCGAGCTCGAGCGGAGGATCTCGGTGTCCGGCCGGTGAGTCAGGGAGTAGCGGCTCTGCTGACCGTGCTTGCCTCGGCCGCCCGGGCGAACACTCTCGTGGAGGTCGGCGCCGGCGTCGGCGTCTCATCACTTGCACTTCTGCGCGGCAGTCTTCCGAGCGCGGTGCTGACAAGCATCGATTACGAGGCGGACCATATCCAGGCTGCGAGAGAGACCTTCAGGGAGGCACGCATCTCGGCATCGCGGTCCCGGCTGATCACCGGGAAAGCCGAGCAGGTCTTGGCGCGGCTGACAACGGCGGCCTACGACGTCGTCTTCGTCGATGCGGACGTCGCGCACGCACCGGAATATGCAGAGCAGGGAATCCGACTTCTTCGCCCCTCTGGGCTGCTGATCATTAATGACGCCCTCGACCACGACCGAGTACCCCGTCCAGCGATCCGCGAGGAGTCAACACAGGTCATGCGCGGCCTCGAGCGGGAACTGCAGGAAGATCCACGCGTCTATACATCGATGTTGGGCCTCGGGACGGGGCTCTTAGTGGCGGCCCGCCGCTGAAGTTAGGCAGCAGTGAGGTCGAGCGGCGATAAAGTTCAGGCCGGGTGCGCTCTGCACACCCGGCCTGAACCCTCGATCATTCTCCGACGGCTTTAATGAGGCACTGCTTGAGTGCCTGGGCCTCTTCGTTGTTGATCTCGAGCACCAGACGGCCCCCTACGTCAATCGGCACCCGCATGATCAGGCTGCGCCCCTCCTGAGTGACCTCCATCGGACCGTCGCCAGTACGCGGTTTCATTGCAGCCATCGAGTGAATCCCTTCCGAAGTTCTATAGCGTGCGTGTCCATGCCTGATGCAAAGATCCAGCGCCTGAACTCACCCTATTATCTCGCATCTGGGAGGAATGTCACTCCGGTCACCGAAATTGCGGCCCCCAATCACCTCAGGCCGGAAACTGTCCGCCCTCATCAGCGGCATTCCGGAGAGGTTTGGCGGTCTCGAATCCAGGCTCCTCACAGACTCCGGGGGACTCTGCGGGAACCTGTTGGAGTGATTCCTCACCGGCTTCATGCCGAGCAAGCTGGGCTCGCAGGGCGTCGAGCAACCGGTCGACCTGATCCATTCGGTAGCCCCGCACCGCGGAGTCCAGGCCCACCTGGTCGAGATCATCAGCGGAGATGTCGGTTGAGGCGCGACGGCGCAGCAGCTCATCGACCTCAGATTCATCCGCCGCCAGGGAATCCGCCCCCGGCACCGCGGCACCCTCCCAGCGACCCAGCAACGCAGCGACGACGCCGACGAGGAGGGCCAGAGCAAGGAGATACAGCCAGAGCATGGGATCAGCTTAGCGTCGGCCGCTGGCCGCGCGTCCCGCAGCCGCAAATGTCACAGTGGCACGGCCGCTAGCGGCTGTTCGTGACCCCGGAGGCCTCCACCAGGGCGGGCAGCACCTGGCCGGCGGGGCCACGCAGCCTGAAATGCATGGCGTCGCTGAGTTCCGTGGGTTCAGGATTGATCTCGATCAGCGGCGTGCCGCGTTCCATGCCCAGAAGCGGCAGCGAGGCTGCTGGCTGCACCAACCCGGAGGTGCCGACCACCAGGATGAGATCAGCGTCCTGCATCGCTGCCGCAGTCGCGTCGAAATCCTCGATCGGGAGCGGCTCACCGAACCACACCACGGAAGGTCGAATCAGCCCCTCCTCGCATACCTGGCACAGCGGGGGATCCTCGGACTGCACGGGCGGGGCCGCGCCGTCGTACTGGGCACCTGGGAGTTCAGCAGGAGCACCGCACTCATGGCAGTGATGAGCCGTGATGCGTCCATGTAGATGCGCCAACACCTCGGCACCGGCGCGTTCGTGGAGGTCATCGACGTTCTGGGTCGCGATGTTCAGACTTCCGCCGCGGGCACGCAGAGAACTCTGCCACTGGGCCAGGGCGAGGTGTCCCGGATTCGGACTGACCGCAGCGATGAGTGAGGCGCGCCAGCGGTACCAGGTGTGGACAAGCGCAGGGTCATTCTCAAAGGCTTCCGGAGTGGCCAGGTCTTGGGCGGAGAACCGTTCCCAGAGACCCTTCTGCACTTCGCGGAACGTCGGCACCCCCGACTCGGCAGAGACTCCGGCCCCGCTGAAGACCGCAACTCGGCGGGCCTCGCGAGCAAGGGTCACCACCTCTTCGGGGATATGTGCGGAGGAGGGCTGATCAGACATGTCCTCTACGGTATCCATCCTTGTCCACCGAGACTACGCTTGAGCTAAAGATCCAGACGTTGGAGGACATCATGAGCCAGATCCCGCCCGAACCAGGTCAGTGGCAGCACCCCGAGGGCCCGCGTGCGGTCCCGGTGAGCGCCGGTGAGGAACAGGGCTGGGGCGTCGCGATGCACCTCGGCGGAGTCTTTCTCTCCTTCCTCGTGCCTCTTGTGCTCTGGCTGGTCTTCCGGGAGCGCAGCCGGATGCTCGACGATCACGGCAAAGAGGCGCTGAACTTCCAGATCACACTCTTCATCGCGTACGTCATCGGCACGGTGACCTCGATCATCCTGATCGGTTTCGTGATCCTGGCGCTGGCCTGGCTGTTCTCGGTGATCTTCAGCATCCTGGCCGCTCTAGCCGCGTACCAGCGCCGCCCCTACCGGTATCCGCTGACCCTCCGCTTCATCTCCTGAGGTCAGCTCCTGAGTCCGCCTGTCGGCCAGCGACAGCGGTCGGTCCGCTAGCTCTTGCGGTTGTAGAAGTACATCGAGACGGGTCCGAAGACGCCGATCAGCACTGCACAGTAGACCAGGACCAGTGTCACGCTGCCGAAGTCTCCCATGCCCGCCATGAGCTCGCGGATGGCGGTCACCACCACAGACACCGGGTTGACCTCCACCGCGCCTTGGAGCCAGCTCGGCATGGTCTCTGGATCCACGAAGATGTTCGAGGCAAAGGTCAGCGGCATCATGATGAACATCGAGATGCCCATTGCTGCCTGCTCGGTGCGCACCAGCAGTGAGATCACGGTCCACACCCAGGAGAGGCTGAAGCTGAAGAGCAGCAGCAGCACGAAGGCCATGACCACTCCGGTGAGCCCGCCTTCTGGGCGGAATCCCATCACAAAGCCCACAATCAGGATGATCGTTCCGGCCAGCACGTAGCGGATCTGATCCCCCAGCAGCGCCCCGACAAGCTGCGCAGGACGCCAGGTGGGCAGCGAGCGGAAACGGTCGAAGACACCCTTGGAGATATCGCGATTCAGCGTCAACCCGGTGTACATAGTGATCATGATCATCGTCTGCACGAAGATGCCTGGGATCAGCCACTGCACGTAGCCGTCCACGGAACCGGCGATCGCGCCGCCGAAGATATAGGTGAACATCACCGTCATCATGATCGGGAAGACCGTGACGTCGAAGAGCTGCTCGGGGATGTGTTTGATCTTCAGCAGCGCTCGCCACCCGTAGGTCAGCGAGGCGCTCACCGCGCCCGCTGGGGCGGGGCGCTGCTCCGCCGGAACCAACACGCTTCTGATCTTCTGGCTCTGGTCCTGCGCCGTGGTGGTCACGCCGCCTCCTCCTGTGCGGCCGGGGCATCGCCCTGGTCCGCCTCGTGAGCTGTCTTATGGCCGGTGAGGGCGAGGAACACCTCGTCCAGGCTGGGCTGGCCCAGCGCGAAGGTCTCCACCGCAAGCGCAGAGTCCTGCAGAGCGATCAGCGCGGAGGCTGCGCGGGATTCGTCCTCCAGCCGCACGGTAAGCGCTGCGGAGTCCGATTCTCGGATGACCTCGGTCATCAGGGTGCGGCTGAGGATCTCGGCCGCCTCTTCGCGGCGGGCCGGATCCGCGACTCGCACTTTGAGCGCGCCGGTACCGACCTGGGCCTTGAGCTGACCGGGGGTGCCCTCGGCAATGACCTTGCCGGTGTCGATCACCGCGATGCGGTCCGCGAGCTGGTCGGCTTCCTCCAGGTGCTGGGTGGTGAGCAGAATTGTGGTCCCGCCCGCCACCAGCGTGCGGATGATGTCCCAGACCTGGTTGCGGCTGCGCGGATCGATGCCCGTGGTGGGTTCATCCAAGAACATCAGCTGCGGCGTCACGATCAGCGAACCGGCAATGTCGAGCCGGCGTCGCATGCCACCGGAGTACTTCTTGACCTGGCGACCGGCGGCGTCGGTCAGCCCGAAGGCCTCCAACAGCGTCACCCCGCGCGACTTCGCATCCCGGGTGCTATACCCCAGCAGCTTTCCCAGCAGCATGAGGTTCTCGATGCCGGTGAGGTCCTCATCCAAGGAGGCGAACTGACCGGTGAGCGCGATCTTTTCGCGAATCGTCTTGGGCTCGGTGAAGACGTCGTGACCCAGCACGTGGGCTTCACCCGCATCGGGGCGCAGCAGCGTGGCGAGCATCCTGATCGCCGTCGTCTTTCCGGCGCCGTTGGGTCCTAGGACGCCGTAGATTCCGCCCTGCGGGATGTGCAGATCGATCCCGTCGACCGCAGCGGTGTTGCCGAACCGTTTGACCAGTCCGCGCGTTTCAATGGCTGGCACGCTCATGCGCAGCTATCCCCCTTGTGAAATGCTTCGGATGAGGTTCAAGTGTAGTCCGCAGCGCTCTCCAGGGAACCCCTAATCGCCCAGTTCCTGCCACAGCCAGCGGTAGATCAGCGCGTTCATCGTGGCCTGCTGTTCAGAGTTGGCAGCTCCCCCATGCCCGCCCTGGGTGTTCTCCCAGTAGGTCACGTCGGCCCCGAGTTCCTTGAGGGCAGCGGTCATCTTTCTGGCGTGCCCGGGATGGACGCGGTCGTCCTGGGTGGAGGTGGTCAGCAGGACCGGCGGGTACTTCACCCCTTCGGCGAGCAGGTGGTAGGGCGAGAAGCTCCGCATGAACTCCCAGTCAGCGGTCTCTGGATCTCCGTACTCGGCCCGCCAGGAGGCTCCGGCGAGAAGCTGGGCGAAGCGTCGCATATCCAGCAGCGGCACCTGGATGACCACGGCCCCGAAGAGCTCGGGGTACTGAGTGAGCATATTGCCGGTCAGCAGCCCACCATTGGACCCTCCCCGGCAGGCGAGCTTCTCGACGGTGGTCACTCCGCTGGTCACCAGGTCTCGGGCCACGGCCGCGAAATCCTCATAGGCGCGGTGGCGATTCTCCTTCAGCGCAGCGTGGTGCCAGCCGGGACCGTACTCGCCTCCGCCGCGGATATTGGCGACCGCATAGACTCCCCCGGCTTCCAGCCAGGCCTTTCCGGGCAGACCCAGGTAGTTCGGGGTCTGGGAGATCTGGAATCCGCCGTAGCCGTAGAGGATGGTCGGGTGAGGTTCCGGTCCTGCAATCTGGTTGGTCCCGGGAACCTGGTTCGAATCTGCGGTCTCCACGGCCTGGACCGCCTCGGCGCGACCGATCAGGAAGTAGGGGATCCGTGTGCCGTCCTGACTCGTCGCGAAGGACTGTACCGAGGCGAGCCCATCGGCTTCGAAGCGCTCGGGCGCCTGTTTCAGCAGCTCGAGCGTCGGGACATCTCCTGAGGTCAGCGCAGCGAGATCACCGCGGTAGAGGCTGGTCGGCGTGACCCAGTCGTTGCTGGTCAGCCAGACCTCATCGGATTCTTCGGCGTCCACGGCACCGAGGCTCAGCGAACCCTGCAGCTCGCTGAAGACGGCCGCATCGCGCCACTGCGTGTCATCGCGCCCCTGCATGTCGTTACGCGCCTGCCCGTCCTCGCGCCAGTGTGCGTGGACCCGGTGGATCACGTCCTGAAGAATCGTCAGGACGAAGATGCTTCGGGTCACCGTGACGCTGAGCAGCGCGGCTGAGTCGGTGGGTTCGAAGAGCACGGTCAGCTCTGGCTGCCCCGCGATGAAACGCTCGGTGTCTCCCACGATCAGGCTTCCACCTCGGTAGCTCACCCCGTGATGGGTGAAGTCAGTGCGCGGACGCAGCACGATCAGGTCGCGGTGAAAGCCGACAGAGACATCTGTGGGCACATCAATCCGGGTCAGCGCGTCCTGGGCCGCCGGATCCACCAGGTAGGTCTCGCGGTCGTAGAAGCCCAGCAGCTTGACCCCATAGTGCCGCTGGAATCCCGGAGTGCTGTCATAGCCGACGACGGCGGTCATATGGTCCTGCTCGACGCTCAGGACCTCCACCGCCTCGGTCAGCGGGGTTCCGCGGTGCCAACGGCGAGCGACCCGGGGATAGCCGGAACTGGTCACCGCATCTTTACCGGCATCATGGGTCAGGTAGACGGTGTCCAGGTCGATCCAGCTGAGCCCACCCTTGCCCTGCGGCAGGTAGAAGCCGCCTTCGGCCTCCGGGATGAAGCTCTTGGTGACGAGATCAAATTCGCGGGTCACATCGGCGTCGGAACCACCCGGGGACAGCGAGATCAGCACGTGGCGCCGTGGGCCGTCGTCGTCGTTTGTGGGGGTCTGACCGGCGGATGGCTCAGCGCTATGCGGGCGGAGCACCTCTGCGCCGTGCCAGACCCAGGTCACGCCTTCTTCGGCACTGAGCGCATCGAGGTCAAGCAGGGTCTCCCACTCAGGAGTCTCACTGCGGTAGGACGCTTCTGTGGTGCGGCGCCAGAGTCCCTGGGGGTGCTCGGCGTCGGTCCAGAAGTTATAGAGGTGCTCGCCGCGCTTGGTCACACCGGGGATGCGGTCCGAGGCCTCGAGGATCTCGCGCAGCCCGGAGCGCAACGGGTCGAATCCCGCGTCCTGGATGCGCTCCTGTGCGCGGGCGTTGCGCTGCTGCACCCACTCCAGTGCACGCTCTCCGTTGACCTCCTCCAGCCAGAGGTGCGGGTCAGCCTCCGAGGGGTCGAGGTCGGGGTTGATGAGGGGATGCGCCGATGAAGCTGTCATCCCACAATCCTATCCACCCCCGCGAGGGGGCGGGTGGGATCAGCCGGTGTTCTGCAGACCGGCGGCGACACCCTTGAGCGTGATCAGAAGCAGGTTCCGCGGATCGTCGATCTGGTCCCCGGAGAGTGTGCCTGAGCGCAGCACGCGCAAGGCACGCAGCTGGATCAGCGACAGCGCATCCACGTAGGGGTTGCGCAGCTGCACAGCCCGGCCGAGCACCTGATGCTTCTCCAGCAGACGCTGCTGAGCGGTAATAGCCAGCACCCACTTGGAGGTCAGGTCGAACTCCTCGAGCACCACGGCGGTGAGATCCTCGCGTTCTCCGAGGGCGAGGTAGCGCTGAGCGATCCTGCGGTCGGTCTTCGCCAGCGACATCTCGATATTGTCGATCAACGCGCGGAAGAGCGGCCATTCGGCGTAGGCACTGCGCAGCAGCTGAAGATCCTGCACCGATTCCAGCGCGCTGCCCAGGCCGTACCAACCGGTGAGGTTGATCCGGGCCTGACCCCAGGCGAAGTTCCACGGAATCGCACGGAGATCCTCCAGCGATTCCACCGAGAGTCCCCGCTTGGCCGGGCGCGAGCCGATGGCCAGCAGGCCGACCTCGTCCTGCGGGGTGACCTCGGCGAACCAGGGCGCGAAGCCTTCGGCATTGACCAGCCCGTGGAAACGTTCGCGGGAGACCGCGTCCATCTTCTCGGCGAGCCCGGAGTAGCGCTGCGCCGCCTCGGCATTGCGCCGCTCGGTGGAGGGCGCGGACGCCATCAGCGTGGCCGCCGCGACCTGCTCGATATGGCGCAGGGCGATCTCCGGATTGCCATAGCGGGCCGAGATGACTTCACCCTGTTCGGTGACCTTGAACCGCAGGTCCACCGAATGCGGGGGCTGCGCAAGGATGGCCCGGTTGGCCGGACCACCGCCACGGCCCAGTGCGCCGCCGCGGCCATGGAACTGGGTCAGCGTGATCTCATGCTTGGCGCCCCACTCGGCGATCTTCTCCTGCGCCTCATAGAGGGCGAGGGTGGCCGAGACCGGGCCGACGTCCTTCGCGGAGTCTGAGTAGCCAAGCATGACCTCCATGCGCCGGCCGGTCTGCTCCAGCCGCGTCTGCACTGCGGGGTTGGTCAGCATCTCCTCGAGGATCTGCGGGGCATTGCGCAGGTCCTCATAGGTCTCGAACAGCGGGATCACATCGAGCACCGGCGCGTTCTCCGGTCCCCCGAGCGCCTTCTCCGCCAGGGAGTACACATCGGCAAGGTTCTGCGCCGACTGGGTGAAGGAGACGATATAGCGCCGAGCTGCGTCGACGCCGTAGCGCTGCTGCACCGAAGCGATGGCGCGGAAGGTCTCCAACACCTCTTCTCCTGGCACTGCCATCTTCTCCACCGAGGCGGGATCCTCCAGCCAGGCCAGCGTCTGGGCATGCACCTTTGAGTGCTGACGCACCTCAAGCTCTGCCAGGTGGAAACCGAAGGTCTGGACCTGCCAGATGAGTTCCTGCAGATCGCCGTATGCCGCGCGCTTGGCCCCTGCAGCCACGAGCGACTCCTGGACCACGCGGAGATCGGCGATCAGCTCTTCGGGAACCGCATAGGCGAGGTCGGCGTTGCGTTCCCGGGTGGCCTGGATCCGCCCGGTGATGGCAAGCAGCACCTGGCGATGGGGTTCACCTGGCGAATGCTGTGAGGCCTGCTCCGCGAGATCCTCGGAGAGCTGACGCTGCCGGTTCCAGAGCGCCGTGAGCTGCTGGCTCGGCGGGGTGTAGCGATCATCGAGGGTCAGCGACATGCCCGTGCGCCTTGCCCGGGTCTCGTGATCGGCCAGCACTCGATCTGCTGCCTGGGCCACGGCCTTGCGCGTGATGGTCGCGGTGACATTGGGGTTGCCGTCGCGGTCACCGGCGATCCATGAACCGAGTCGAATGAACGCTGGAGCCTTGGGTGCTTCCGCTCCGGACGCCTCACCCTGCAGCCAGTCATCCATCCGGCGGTAGGCCTGAGTGAAGACCGAGGAGAAGGATGAGTCAAAGATCCCCAGCGCCGTGCGCACCTCGTCCAGCGGTGAGGGGCTGGAGACCCGCAGCTGCGCGGTGCGCCACATATTGTCGATCTCTTCGAGCATCTCGCGGCGATTCTTCGCCAGCTCCGTGGGTCCCACCCGCGGATCATCGCGCACATCCAGCAGCGCACCGATGCGGCGGACCGAGGCCGTGATCGCATTGCGCCGGGCCTCGGTGGGGTGCGCGGTGAGCACCGGGTGGAAGCGAAGCTCCTTGAGCCGACGCTCGGCCTCGCGCTGACCCACCTCATCAGCCAGGTGCGTGAAGGCTGCCGCCACGGAATCGGTCGGCGCCTGCTCAGCCAGCGGGAGCTCGCCATCGCGGGTACGCAGCGTGCGGACGCGGTGCTGCTCCTCGGCAAGGTTCGCCAGCAGGAAGTAGGAGGTGAAGGCGCGGGCTACTTCTTTGGCCCGTTCCGCAGAGAAGGAATCCACGAGCTGCTCAGCCTGTGCCAGGGTCTCACCCTGGGGATCCTCGGCGGCGGCGATGGTGAGTTCACGCAGAGCCTCGACGTCAGCCAGCAGGCCGTCGGAGCCATACTCCTCGAGCACCTGGCCCAGCAGACCGCCGAGCAGGCTCATATCGCGCCGCATCGCATCAGGCACCTCATGGGTGGCCTGCACACGAGTGATGCTGCCCGTGGCGGGCGAGCTCGCCTGAGGGGGACGTTCCTGGGTCATGTGAATCTCCTTCTCGGATGGTTCACGTGACCCCATCGTCACGTTGGTGGATCGTATCGACACCAGGAACGCGCCACACGGGCGTGCTCACTGTGTCCGAAGCAACACGTTATCAAGACGCGACTCAGGCCCGAAGTCGGGCGTCATCCGGACGATTCGTGCTGGGCTAGGCGGTTACGCCCACTCGGCTTCACGCAGTGCCCGACGGCGACTCTCAAGCTCCATCAGCTCACGATTGATCGCCTGATGTTCTTCGGGCTTCTGGGCCGGATCCATTCGCTGCAGCCGGCCCAGCAGATTCGCCTTCTGGTGAGTGATCTTGAGCTCCACCAAGCGGTTGAGGATGGACTGGCAGTACTTCTCCAGATGCTCATCAGAGTTGGTGGGAAGGGCGGTGACCGCCAGCTCGGAGACAAAAGACTTGATCGGCTCTGGGACTTCATCGCGCACCGCCTGGACCCAGTTGCGCGGGTCTGAGGCTGAAGCGGCGGCGATCCGGACGCCGTCGTGGATGGCCTGGTGCGCGGGTGCGGAGAAGCGAACTGTGAAGATCTCTTCCCACTGCTCGGCGGTCAGATGCGTGGGGTGCTGCAGGATGACCTCGAGCGCCTGGCGCTCCATCAGCACCGCAGGATCACGGGTATCCGGGCGCGGGTAACCGTGCTCGGCGCGCCGAGGTTGGTTACCCGCGCCGGCCTGCCCGTTCGCGGAAGCCTGATTCGAGGTAGAGGCCTTCTCCGCGGCCTGGGCAGGTGAGGGTTGGTGCTTCTGGGCGTAGGTGACGGCCCTTGCGACGTCGTCCATCTCGGCTCCGAGCCAGCCTGCCAGTTCGCGGGTATAGGCCGGGCGCAGCGCCGGATCCTTGATGCCGCCCACGATCGGAGCCGTGGCGCGCAGCGCGCCGACTCGGCCCTCGATGGTGTCCAGATCGAACTCGCGCAGCTTGGCGCGGATGGCGAACTCGAAGAGCGGCGTCTTGGAACTGATGAGATCCTTCACGGCATCATCGCCACGCTGCTGGCGGATATCGCAGGGGTCCATGCCTTCGGGACCCACGGCGATGAAGGTCTTGGCGAGGAACATATGGTCCTCCTTGAACGCCTTCAGCGCCGCCTGCTGACCTGCCGCATCACCGTCGAAGGTGAAGATGACCTCCCCGGCGCCACCCTCATCCGAGATCAGCCGGCGCGCGATCCGAATATGACCTTCGCCGAACGCTGTTCCACACGTGGCCACCGCGGTCTGGACCCCGGCGACATGGCAGGCCATGACATCGGTATAACCCTCGACGACGACGAGCTGACGTTCCTTCGCGACGTGCCGCTTGGCATGGTCGATCCCGTAGAGCACCTGGGATTTCTTATAGATGGAGGTCTCGGGCGAGTTCAGGTACTTGGGGCCCTTGTCCTCCTCGTAGAGGTGACGCCCGCCGAATCCCACGGTGTTTCCGGTCATGTCTCGGATGGGCCACATGAGCCGACCACGGAAGCGGTCGTAGATGCCGCGCCGGCCGGAGGAGAACATTCCGGTCTCGGTCAGCTCTTCGTCGCTGAACCCGCGGGAACGTAGGTGCTTGAGCAGGTTGTCCCAGCCCTTGGGCGCGTAGCCCACGGAGAACTGGGCGGCATGTTCGCGAGTGAAGCCGCGGCCGGTGAGCATCTCCCGAGCGATCTGCGCCTCGGGACTCTGCAGCGCCTGCTGGAAGAATTCGTCAGCGATCTTATGTGCGTCGAGAAGCCGTTGCCGGCGGCCGATCTCGGCCTTGTCCGGGCCCTTGCCGCCGTCCTCATAGCGAAGCTCGATCCCCATGCGACCGGCGAGCTTCTCCACGGTCTCCTGGAAGCTTGTGTGCTCCATGCCCATCAGGAACGCGATGACATCGCCTGATTCACCGCAGCCGAAGCAGTGGAATGTTCCCACCTGGGGTCGGATGTGGAAGCTGGGCGAGCGCTCGTCGTGGAAGGGGCATAGACCCTTCCAGGAACCGATTCCGGCGCCCTTGAGGGTCACGTACTGTTCGACGACCTCGCGAAGATCTGCACGCTCGCGCACAGCGTCGATGTCTTCGCGCTTGATCAGTCCGGCCATGGTCCTAATCTACTCGGCCCGGCCAAATCTGGACCGGGTATTGACGGGCTGGGGATAAGAGGAGCTGGGGATATCGCTAGGCTTGGGAACCATGACTGAGCCTTCCGGACGCGAGCGCGTCCAAGCCGATGCCGATACCCGTGCAGTGACCCTCGAGTTCGTCCAGCGTGGAGCAGCCTCTTCGCTCGAGGAAGCGGCGGAGAACCTGGGCGTGGCTCCGCGGGAGATCGTCAAGACCTTGGTCGCCAAGGCCAAGCTCACCCAGTCAGCCACTGAGCACAGCTATGTGATCGCGCTGATCCCTGGCGATAGGCAGGTGGATTGGGCCAAGCTGCGCCGCCTGGCGGGGATGAAGAAGATGTCGATGACCTCCCCGGAGGAAGCCATAGCGGCCACCGGCTATCACCCGGGCACCATCACCCCGTTCGGAGCGCGCACACCAGCGGGTGAGCAGTGGCCGATCTACGCGGATGATTCCATCTCAGGTCGGATCGCGATGGGTGCCGGTGAACCGGATCTCAATCTCTTCGTAGACGCGGCCGAGCTGTTCGCGGCCTACGACGTCGTCGTCGGGGATATCAGCAAGTAGCCTCAAGCCTCCCCTGTGCGTCGGCCCCTGCGTTGAGAGGCGGAATCTACGGCTAGTAGGGGCCTACTCGCGCATGAGATACCTGTAAATTCCGCCTCTCAACGCGGGGGAAGCCGCGCGCTAGGCGAAGAGGCGGTTGAACACCGGGCGGCCGTGGACCAGGGTGGCGTACCACTCCAGCGCTGCGCCGTCGGTGAGTGAAGCGATCTGATCGATGATCGCGCGCTGCCGCCCGGACTCATCAGCGGCGTCATGGAAATCCGCCTGGAAGGGCGGCTCGAGGAACTGGTCCCCGGTCTCGGTGAGCAGTCCATGCAGCGCCTCGATGACCTCACGCTGGCGGGCGTAGACCGGCTTCTGTTCGCGAGAGGCCATGATGTAGGTCGCCGCGATGCCCTTCATCAGCGAGATCTCCTCCAGCGTCTCGAGGGGAACCACCAGGTCAGCTCCGTGCCGAACCAGCGGTCGGTCCCCGTAGGCCTCCCGGGTGGCAGTGAAGATCGCATGGCTGAACCGCCCGATGAGCTCACTTGTCATATTCTTCAGCGCCGCCAAGGTCCGCCGCGAGCCATCCGACTCCCGCACCCAGGAATCCGCCGAGGACAGCCGCTCCAGGGCGGCCTCGATCCGCGCGGGATCGGTCTCTGGCAGATACCACTCCTGGGTGGTCTGAACCACCCGCCGCCGCTGCAGCGGATCGGTGAGGAACTTCAGCTGGAGGCGCCCGTTGACCACGCCGTCCTCGATGTCATGCACCGAGTAGGCAATATCATCGGCGGCGTCCATGACCTGGGCCTCCATGGACTTCCGCCGGTCATCCACACCCTCGCGGATCCAGTCGAAGACCTCGAGGTCATCCTCATAGGCGCCGAACTTCGGGCTCTGACTGCCGTCGCTGAGCGACGGTGCCTCATGGGCGCGCCAGGGATACTTCACCGCGGCATCAAGGGAGGCTCGGGTGAGGTTCAGTCCAGCGGAGCGCCCGTCGGGGTGGAAACGTTTGGTCTCCAGCCGTGTCAGCAGGCGCAGCGTCTGCGCGTTGCCCTCGAATCCACCGTGCTCGGCGGCCAGCGCGTTGAGCACCGTCTCCCCGTGGTGGCCAAAAGGCGGATGCCCCAGATCGTGGGAGAGGCAGGCGGCATCGACGACGTCGGGGTCGCAGCCGAGCAGTCGGCCCAGGTCACGGCCCACCTGAGCGACTTCCAGGGAATGGGTCAAGCGGGTGCGCGAGAAGTCATCGATATCCGGGGAGACCACCTGGGTCTTGGCGCCGAGCCGGCGCAGCGCAGAGGAATGCAGCAGCCGGGCACGGTCACGCTCAAAGCTCGACCGGTACACCGACTTGCCGTGCTCGGGGACCCAACGGGCTTCATCGGCCTCGGTATAGCCAGGCCGCAGGGCTGCGTACCCGCCCTCGGTTCGTTCCACGTTCTGCGCACTCATGTGCACAACCCTATCCGCCCGAGGTATCGACCTCGGCGGCCTTGATCATCTCCCGCTGCGCCTCATTGAGCTCCTGGGACTCCAACCAGTCCTGCGGCAGGTGCACCTTCTTCGGGGAACCGGCACGGCCACGCGGACCCTCGGCGTCCACACCCGGGTACTGCAGGCTCTGATCCAACTGTCCCAGCAGGTCCTGGAGCTGGTCCATGGTCTCGACTGCAACAAGCTGGGTGCGCAGGTGCGATCCCACGGCATAGCCCTTGAAATACCAGGCCACATGCTTGCGGATATCCTGCATGGCCTTGCGCTCATCACCGTCGAAGTACGGGATCAGCATCTGCGCATGGCGCAGCAGCGTGGCCGAGACCATCGGCAGATCGGGACGGTAGCGATCATCGCGTCCCTCGAAAGCAGCCTGGAGGTCACCGAAGAGCCACGGCCGCCCCTGACACCCGCGGCCGACGACGACGCCGTCCACCCCGGTCTGTTCCACCATCGCCACGGCATCCTCTGCTGACCAGATGTCGCCATTGCCCAGGACCGGGATATCGGTGAGGGATTCGCGCAGCTCTGCGATCGCCGACCAATCGGCCTGACCGGAGTAGTGCTGTCGTGCGGTCCTGCCATGCAGCGCCACGGCCGCCACACCGGAATCGCGGGCGATCTTGCCTGCTTCGATGAAGGTGAGGTGATCCTCGTCGATACCCTTGCGCATCTTCACGGTCACCGGGATGTTCGCCTTGGAAGCTTCCTTGACCGCCGTGGCGACGATGGACTCAAACAGCCGAGTCTTCCAGGGCAGCGCCGAGCCCCCGCCCTTACGGGTCACCTTGGGCACCGGGCAGCCGAAGTTCATATCGATATGGTCGGCGCGACCTTCCTCGACTAGCATGCGCACGGCATGACCGGTGGTCACCGGGTCCACCGAATACAGCTGCACCGACCGCGGGATTTCGTCCGGCTCATGCTTGATGATCCGCAGCGATTCGGGGCGCCGCTCGACCAGAGCGCGTGCGGTGACCATCTCATTGACGAAGAGTCCCCCGCCGTATTCGCGGCAGAGCCGACGGAATGCCGTGTTCGTGATTCCCGCCATGGGAGCCAGGACCACCGGGGTCTCCACCGTGATCGGACCGAGCTTCAGCGGCGGCAGCAGGGCATTCTTGCGCGGCGCGTCAGCAGATTGCGCTGTCGCGGTGGTCTGCGCTGTCGCGGTGGTCTCGGGTGCCTCGGTGGTCACAGGGAAATCCTCAGGCGGCGTCGCGTGCGTAGATCAGGGCCTCGAAATCGAACTCGGCAAGCCCGGCCTCGATCAGTTCATCGGTGACGGTCTTCAGCGGGACCATCGCGTCATCGACCTCCACCTTGACCGGGAAGTGCGCGGCGAGCAGGGAGAGCATCGCACGGCACGAGGTTTCGGCGTCGGACTCTGGCAGCTCCGGGTTCCAGCCCAGCAGCACGTCCGCGGGGTCCTCGGTGCGCTCCGGGGTGTAGCTGATGGCGAAGGCGAGGATGCTGTTGTCACCACCATTGGCGGTATCGCGCAGCACCACGGCACCGGAGGCACCGGTCTCCGGGGCGAGCAGCATCTGCTGCGCGCGACCGATGGTCATATCCGAGGGATCCCAGGTGTGGACCGCGTTATAGAAGTCAGCCACGATCTTGGTCAGCTCCACCGAGCCGGTGGCCAGGTCTTCGAGATCGAGACCTGCACTGTCCAGGTCTGGGAGCTTGATGGCGCCGGGCTGGACGACCACCTGTCTCGAGGCCTGGATCTTGGTGAAACCGTTGTCCTTGAGGAAGCACTGCGCGGCAGAGCGCTTGGCCACCCGGGACTTCAGTGACTGTACGGCGCAGTTAGGGACCTCTGCCTCGAGGATCTGCAGCATCTGCGCGGCGACCCCTCGGCGGCGGTGCTCCGGCGCGACCTCGGCATAGAAGGAGAGCCGATCAGGGTGCAGCGAGGAGCGGAAGATCGTGGCTGCAGCGACTGGGAGGCCCTCGGCCTCGGCCACGATGCAGCGGGACCAGGGGTCGTTGGAGGAGGGCCGCAGCAGGCTGCGGTCCTGGTGGTGCATCGAGTTTTCTGGGTCGCCCCAGACCTGGAGCAGCTTCAGATCGTCACCCTCTACCCAGGGGCGCACGGTCAGGCCGGAGTCCAGGGTGAGCCGAGCGGTCTCGGTGGGATGAGCCGCGGCGTCGTGCTCAGTACTCATTGCATGTCCTTCTCAGCTGCAGACAGTGTCTTTCAGGTCAACCACGCAATGGTAGTCCCGCGCTGCGGCAGTGACAAAGTGCACCGAGTTCCTATTGAGAACCCCCTGCTCAGTCGCTGACCGAACAGGGGGTTCTCAAATGGTCTGGATCAGACCGGCCACGTCAGACCGCGGGGATCAGACCGCAGAGCTCAGCGGGGCTCAGCCCAGCAGCTTCACCGCCAGGTAGGACTGCACCTTGTCCAGCGAGACACGCTCCTGGGTCATCTCGTCGCGGTCGCGGATGGTCACGGCCTGGTCCTCGAGGGTGTCGAAGTCCACCGTGATGCAGAACGGCGTGCCGATCTCATCCTGACGGCGGTAGCGGCGGCCGATGGCTCCAGAGTCATCGAAGTCGATGTTCCAGTGCTGGCGCAGCTGATCGGCAAGGTTCTGCGAGACGCCGGCGAGTTCGGGCTTCTTCGAGAGCGGAAGCACCGCGGCCTTCACCGGGGCGAGCTTGGGGTGGAGCTTCAGCACGGTGCGGGTGTCCACGCCGCCCTTGGTGTTCGGCGCCTCGTCCTCGGTGTAGGAGTCCACCAGGAACGCCATCATGGCGCGGGTCAGGCCGAAGGAGGGCTCGATCACGTAGGGGGTGTAGCGCGTGCCGCTGGCCTGGTCGAAGTACTGCAGCTTCGCGCCGGAGGCATCGGTGTGGGAGTTGAGGTCATAGTCGGTGCGGTTGGCCACGCCCATGAGCTCACCCCAGGCGGAGCCGGCGAAATCGAATTTGTACTCCAGGTCGATGGTGCCTGCGGAGTAGTGCGCGCGGTCATCTTCGGGAACGTCGAATTTGCGCAGGTTCTCCGGGTTCAGGCCCAGATTGATGAACCAGTCATAGCAGGCGTCCACCCAGTGCTTGAACCACTCGTCGGCCTCGTCCGGGTGGGTGAAGTACTCGATCTCCATCTGCTCGAACTCACGGGTCCGGAAGATGAAGTTGCCGGGGGTGATCTCGTTGCGGAAGGCCTTGCCGATCTGACCGATCCCGAAGGGTGGCTTCTTCCGGGCGGAGGTCACCACGTTGTTGAAGTTCACGAAGATGCCCTGCGCCGTCTCGGGACGCATATAGTGCAGGCCCTCCTGGTCATCCACTGGACCCAGGTAGGTCTTCATCAGGCCGGAGAACTGCTGCGGCTCGGTCCACTTGCCGGGCTGACCGGTCTCGGGGTCACGGATATCGGCGAGGCCGTTCTCCGGAGGGTGGCCGTGCTTGTTCTCATAGGCCTCGATCAGGTGATCCGCACGGTAGCGCCGGTGCGTGTGCAGGGACTCCACTAGTGGGTCCGAGAAGGTCTTGACGTGACCTGAGGCGTGCCAGACGGCCTGGGGCAGGATGATCGCTGAGTCCAGGCCGACCATGTCTCCGCGCCCACGGATGAAGGTCTGCCACCACTCGGCCTTGATGTTCTCTTTCAGCTCGGTGCCCAGGGGTCCGTAGTCCCAGGCAGACCGTGTGCCGCCGTAGATCTCTCCCGACTGGAACACGAAGCCGCGACGCTTCGCGAGGGAGATAACTTTGTCGAGTGCGGTCTCTTTGGCCATGTGGCAGATACACCTCAGGTAGTACGGGAATGTTGGCAGACTGAGCCAGCTTATCGCGCGGTGCGGCCACGCAGGATATCGGGCAGCGAGGCGAGAACCACTGCGGCCAGGGTCAATGCGGTGCCCAGGACCGTGGCCGTGGTGACCAGGGATCCGGCGGTGGGAAGCAGGACATCAAGTAGCAGCGAGCCCAGCAGCTGACCTGCGATCATGCCCATCGCGGCGATGAGCACTCCGACCCGAGTGACCAGAAGAGCACCCAGTGCGATGAAGATGATGCCCAACGGGCCGCCCAGATAGTGCCACCAGGTGTCTGAGAGCGCTGGCTGAACCCCTACAAAGAGCGCTTTCCCTGCCCAGATCAGCAGCAGGAACACGGTGCCGGCGAGGAAGTTGAACAGGGTCCCCGGGGCCGGTCCGCCATAGGCGGCCGAGTGCCGACCGTTGATCGCCTGCTGTCCGGCTTGGAGGAAGCCGCCGGAGAGCGGGAGCAGCACTAGGGCCAGCCAGGCGGGTCCCTGCCCTGCGGCCTCGAGCTGCGGCGACACCGCCCAGAGAACGGCGAGGACTGTCAGCGCAGCGCCACCGATGCGGAACGGGTTCAGCCGCATCCGACCTGCCGGGCCGAGTCCGATTCTGTCCCAGAGCAGTCCCCCGAGCGTCTGTCCGGTGACCACAGCCACGGTGAACACCGCCACCCCGATCAGGCCGATGGTCAACGTCTGGGTCAGCACGAAGTAACCACCCACGCAACCGGCCAGGAAGTACCACCAGCGGATGTGTCCCGCGCGCACCGCGGGAAGCACCCGGGACATGGACCGCCTGCCCCTGCGTGTGCCGAAGCTCACCAGGATCATGATGGTTGTTCCCACGCTGAAGCTGATGGTGGCTGCCAGGACCGGATCTCCGATCTCTGTGGTCAGCGCGGCATTGACCCGCCCCTGCGCGGGAATCGCGGCGCCCGAGGCGAGCATCAACAGCAGCAGGAAGATCCAGACCAGCGGAGAGCGTGGGCCCGCTGCGGGTTCGGCAGTACTCATGCTCGTCACTCTATCCAGCTCCCCTTCCGCCGGGTGCGTGACAGACTTGGCCTATGAGTGACGTTTCCGAGGTTCCGATCCGCGATGAATCAATCCGTCTTGGGCAGCTGTTGAAGCTTGCCGGGGCCGTGGAGAACGGCGCGATCGCCCGCGAAGTGATCGATGCCTCAGGTGTGCGCGTGGACGGTGAGGTGGAGACCCGCCGAGGCCGCCAGATCACCCGTGGACAGCTTGTCGAGTTCTACGGTGAGGCCTTCGGTCTGCCCAATGCGCGGCTCATGCCCGTCGGGGGTTCGCAGGACTGACGACCAACATACGAAACCGCGTGTACAGTGCCCTTTAGGGCCATACGCACGTGTTGTGGCGGCCCTCACACGACATTTTTCCTGCGAGGTGCTTGCCGGTCATAGGTATCGGAGCTGGGGGGCTGCACCTCGCCCTGTATTCAAGGGGTGCGGTTGCGCATATGCATCATCGCTTCGAGCCAGTTTCCTATCCGGGAACCCTTCGCCGGGGGGCTTGAGGCCTTTACACACACAGTGGCGCGTAAGTTGATCAGCCGGGGGCACTCGGTGACCCTTTTCGCCGCAGGGGGTAGCGACCCTGCCCTGGGCGCGCAGATGCTCCTGCCTGAGCGTCTGGAACTCACCGACGCCGCCCGTTCAGACGTCGGCGCGATGCCGGTCGATTGGATGCAGCAGCATCATGCGTACCTGGGTCTGATGATGCACCTCGCGCAGTCCGAGGACTTCGACGTGATCCACAACAATTCGCTCCACCACCTCCCGGTGGCGCTGTCCTCCATGGTTCCCATGCCGGTGCTCACCACCCTGCATACCCCGCCCACGCCCTGGCTCGAGTCGGCCATGCGTTATGCCTCCCCCGCCTCGGTCTTCACTGCGGTCAGTTCAGCCACCGCCAAGGCATGGGAGAACTCGGTGGACGCGAGCGTGATCCCCAATGGCATCGACACCGACGTCTGGCACGCAGGACCCGGCGGCAATGCATGCGTCTGGACTGGACGACTGGTCCAGGAGAAGGCCCCCCACCTGGCCATCGACGCTGCGCGTGCGGCTGGACGCAGCATCACCCTTGCGGGTCCGATCATGGACAGAAACTATTTCGAGAAAGAGATCGAACCCCGACTTGGCGACGACGCCGTGTACCTGGGCCATCTGCGCCACGCCGAGTTGGTGGAGCTCGTCGGCTCGGCCGCAGTGGCGGTGGTGAGCTCGCAGTGGGATGAACCCTATGGCTTGGTCGCAGCAGAGGCCATGTCCTGCGGCACCCCGGTAGCTGCCTTCCCGCGCGGCGGGCTCGTGGAGATCGTCACCCCGGCTTCCGGCGCGCTGGCAACCGAAAACACCGTGCCAGCACTCGCCGCCGCCATCACCCAGGCCGCCCGTTGCGATCGCCGCGCAGTGCGTGAGCGCGCCGAGGGCAACTTATCGCTGGACCGCATGGTCACCCGCTATGAAGAGGTCTACGCCCAGATGACGGAAGCACCAGCATCGGTGCGTCAGACTTCTCCAGCGCAATGATCGGTTGGTACGTCCACCACCAGGGCAACGGACATCTCCACCGCGCCACCGCCGTGGCACGGGTCGCTGCCGAGCGCGGCCTGAGCATCACGGGCCTCTCTTCATTGCCGGCACCCAAGGACTGGCCAGAGGGGGCTGCCTGGGTCCAGCTGGATCGGGACGACACCGGAATTCCAACAGACACCGGAGTTTCTCCAGGCACCGACCTACCAGCAGACACCACCGTCCGGACAGATCCCACGCCCTTCGATCCCACCGCCTCCGGAACCCTGCACTGGGTTCCCAAGCACCACCCCGGCCTTCGACGGCGCAGCGCGCAGCTCTCCGCCTGGTTGGATTCCGCGCAGCCGGATCTCCTGGTCGCCGATGTCTCAGTAGAGATCGCGCTCCTGGCCCGGCTGCATGGCATCCCCGTGGTCACCGTGGGTCTGCCCGGTGACCGCAGCGACGCTGCGCACCAGCTGGGATATGCGATCTCCGATGCCGTCGTCGGGATGTGGCCCCCTGAGGCCACAGATATGCTGCGCGGGGCCGGTGCTGTGGCGGCGCTCGGCGGACTCTCACGCTTCACCCCTGCTGCGCTGGACGCCCCAGATGCCCCGAACGCCCAGGAAGAACAGACTCCAACCCCCGCACCGGTTCCCAGGCCCGCACCGCGGGAGGTCCTGGTGCTCAGCGGCGCCGGGGGCGGATCGGTCGGTCCGGACAGTGTCGACCAGCTGCGCCGCGTGCTTCCACACGCGAACGTCACGGTGCTGGGTGGGGACGGGCTCTGGGACAGCGATCCATGGCCGCATCTTCAGCGGGCGGACCTCGTGCTCACCGCGGCAGGTCAGAACTCCATCGCCGAGGTCGCCGCCAGCCGGACCCCCGCCCTGGTCATCGCCCTGGACCGCCCGCATCAGGAACAGCAGCATATGCTCGCCGCGCTCGAGCGTGGGCCCTGGCCGGTGCTCCGCGCACCGGAGCCCCAGGACGACGCCGGGTGGGACCGTGCCATCGCAGAGCTCAGCCTCCGAGACGGTCAGGACTGGGCGAGCTGGTGCGACGGCGAGGCTGCTGTGCGCTTCGCCGAGCTGCTCAGCCGCCTCAGCACACCACAGGGCATCAACTCCAGCGGTTCGGAGGCGCGGCCATGACCGCACAGGCGCCCGGCGTCGTCGTCATCACTGCGGTGCACGGCAGACATACCCATCTGCGCCGAATGCGCGCAGGCCTGGCCGGGAACAGCTCGGCAGCGATGCGGCATGTCCTCGTCGCGATGGATGACCCCGAGATCGCGCGCCAGGTCGGCACCCGCACAGCCGCTTCCGCTGATCTGCGCGGCCGGTCTCCCCTGCCCACCGAGGTCCTCGAGATCGCGCGCAGCCAGGGACGACTGCCGCTGGCGGCCGCCCGCAACCGCGGCGCAGAGCGCGGACTGGAGCTGCTCGGCGGCGAGGATGACCTGCTGATCTTCCTCGACGTGGACTGCATCCCCGATGCCAAGCTGATCGGCGCCTATGTAGACGCCTCACTGCTGCGCCCGGACGCACTGCTCTGCGGACCCGTGGCGTATCTCCCGGAACTTGACCCCGAGCAGCTCGACACCGCTGATGACGCTGCATTCTCCAGCTGGGCCGAGCCGCACCCGGCGAGGCCAGCTCCGGCTCCCGGCGTGATCGAGGACGGAGGCGAGCATGCCCTCTTCTGGTCGCTGTCCTTCGCCGTGCGCCGGCACGTCTGGGAACGGATCGGCGGTTTCGACGAGGCCTATACCGGATACGGCGCCGAGGACACGGATTTCGCCTGGCGCGCCCGGGAAGCCGGGGTCGCGCTGGCCTGGGTGGGCGGTGCTCGCGCCTATCACCAGTACCACCCGGTCTCCCGCCCGCCGGTGGAGCACCTGGATGACATTCTGCGCAATGGCCGGATCTTCGCAGAGATCTGGGGGCACTGGCCGATGGAAGGCTGGCTGCAGGAGTTTGAGAAGCGAGGCCTGGTGCGCCGCGAGGATGAAGACTGGATAGCGGTCACCGAATCAGCACCCCAGGACTCTGCATGAGCATCCGGGTGGCCTCCGTGCCGGCCTCACATGTGTACATCCGGCATCTCAGCGAGCCCGAACCGGGTCCGGATTCTGACGCGGTGGTGCGTCTGCCGGACCCTCCACCGCAACGGGAGAAGGCCCCCGCGGGGGCGCCCTGGTGGCCCCCGGCCATGTTGGATCCACACTGGGTCAGCACCCACGAGTTTGACCTGATGCATGTCCACTTCGGCTTCGACGCACAGACGCCTGCGCAGCTCCATGAGGTCCTCGATGCCATGGAGGCCAAGAGAATCCCGCTGGTCTATACCGTCCACGACCTGTGGAACCCCCATCACGAGGACTCCGCGCTGCATGAATCCCAGCTCGAGGTGCTGATCACCCGGGCAAGTGCGGTCATCACGCTGAGCGCTCAGGCGGCTGAGGAGATCAAGCGCCGCTGGGGCGTGGATGCTCAGGTGATCGCCCATCCGCATGTGGTGGATCTGGAACTCCTGAACGACTACGCCGAATCCCCGCGGCGGAGCGCCGATGAGTTCCGGCTGGGCATCCATCTGAAGAGCCTGCGCGCGAATATGGTCGGGATTCCAGTCCTGGAAGCCACGACGGCGGCGCTGCGGGAGATCCCACGAGCGGTGCTGCAGGTGGATGTGCATCGCGATGTCTTCGAGAGCGGCGGGGCGCGCCACGTCGCTGAGCTAGTCAGCTGGCTCAAGGCCCAGCCCGCAGACCTAGTGGACCTGCGCGTGCACGACTACTTCAGCGACACCGAACTCTTCGACTATCTCTCCAGCCTGCACGCCTCGCTGCTGCCCTACCGCTTCGGGACCCATTCCGGATGGCTCGAAGCCGCCCATGATGTGGGCACACCGGTGATCGCGCCGGATGTCGGGTGCTACCGGAGCCAGGGCGCCGACTTCATCTACCGCTGGAACGACGACGGGCTGGATGTCCCCAGCCTGCGGCAAGCGGTCTTGGAGGCGGCTGCCGCGCCGGGCGCGCTGGCGCCTGCTGTGCTGGCACATACGGATCTCCCCGGCTGGCGCATCAGCCAGCGGCGGGAGATCGCGGCCGCCCATAGCGAGATCTACCGGCGGGTGCTCAGCGGGACTTGAGCACCGTGTGGGTCAGGAACTCGCCCACGTGGGAGATCTCTTGGGGCACCACGCCGTGGCCTGCACCGTCGTAGAGCACCTTCGTCAGCTTCACGTTCTTCCGCGCCCAGCCGTGGGTGTACTCCACGTGCTCGGCCGGAATGATCGGATCGTTCTGATCGCGGCCCCAGAAGAACGGCACCGAGGCGGCGGCCAGCGCCTCGTCGTCGAAGTAGTCCTCGATCCCTTCGCCGCGGCTTGGATCCACGGCGAAGCCGGAGAGACCCACCACGGCGGCGAATTCCTGAGGGCGGCTGCGCAGCAGGGAGGTGGCCATCGCCATGCCCATGGAGAAACCGAGCAGCGTGACGGAGCTGTGCTGGTCCTTCACCGAGGCGATCCACTCCCAGAGGTCCTCGACTGCCGCACGTGCGGCCGTGGAGGAATACGCCAGGCGCTCCACGTCCAGATCGAACCAGGTGTAACCACCGGAGTCCATCCGCTTCGGTGCGCGCACCGAGGCGTAGGTGAACTCCGCGGGGAGTCCCGGGACGAGGCCCATCAGGTCCTGCTCATGGGAGCCATACCCGTGGAGCAGCACCACCAGGGGGGTGCCCTCTCGGTCCTGCGGCTCGCGGGAGAAGACAACTGTGGGCTCTGTTGACATGGAGAAAACCTTTGCGTCTCGGGGAAGGTGCCTGACCCACTCTAATCAGCCCAGAGGTGGATGCACGATCGGGGGCATATCGGCCACAATATGAGGGTGAACGAAACTGAGAAGATTCTTGAAACTCCTGATGTGCCCGCAGTCGAGACACCTGATTCCCCGAGACATCCCTGGACCCGATATGTGGCGCTGGGCGACTCCTTCACCGAGGGCATCGGTGATCCAGACGAGACGCGGCCGGGGTATCACCGCGGCTGGGCAGACCGTGTCGCCGAGGAGCTCGCACTGGGTGCCGCGGCCGTACAGGACGGGCCTAAATTCTCCTACGCGAACCTCGCGGTACGTGGAAAGCTGATCGCACAGATCCGCGATGAGCAGGTGGCTCCTGCGCTGGAACTGCGCCCAGACCTGATCACCCTCTGCGCCGGCGGCAATGACGTGATTCGACCCGGCGGGGACCCGGATGAGACCGCTCGCGTGCTCGACACCATGGTGCAGATCCTGAGCACCACCGGGGCGACCATTGTGCTCTTCAACGGCCCGGATGTGCGCGAGACCCCGGTGGTCGGATCGATCCGCGGGAAGATCGCGATCTTCAATGAAAACGTGCGCACGATCGCCGCCAGGCACGACGCCGTGGTGGCAGATATGTGGTCACTGCGTGAGCTCACCCGCCCGGAGATGTGGGATGAGGATCGGCTGCACTTCTCGGCATTCGGCCACCACACCATTGCGCGAATGGTGCTTGAGACCATGAACGTCAAGCACGATCTGCAGGCCTCCGAGCCTCGGCCCGTTCCCGGACGCACCTGGCGTGAAGCGCGAGTGGACGACGCCGTCTGGGCTCGCCACCACCTCTTCCCCTGGGTGATCAGGCGGCTGCGCGGACGCTCCTCAGGTGATGGGATCTACGCGAAGCGCCCCAATTTCGAGCCGCTCTTCGGCGGGTCGATGCCTCCCGGTGGGAGCTCCGGGGACAGCTAGCTCGGGTTCTCTCCGGCCTCGGTCGCTGGGCCCGGCGAGTCTTGGACCGGGCTCTGCGGTTCTTGGACTGGGCTCGACGGTTCCTCGACCGGCGCCTGCGGCGTGCCGCCGAAGATCGCTTTCAACGCGTCCTCGGCCTCGGGGCTCGCGGCCCTGGCTGCCTCGAGGTTGGTCTCGGAGACCGCGAGAAACACCTCGCGGCGCTGGACCTTCACATCTCGCGGTGCATCGATGCCGATCTTGATGCCGTCTCCACGGACCTCAAGGACGGTCACGACGACGTCATCACCGATGAGGAGCTGTTCACCGACCTTGCGTGAGAGCACTAGCACTGGTTCATCCTAGCCGAGACCGGCCAGCCCAGTTCGAGTCCAGACTCGGGGCTCATCGTCGCTTCCGCCCAGGTCAGGACCAGGCCGTCGATGGGTCGGGCCTGGTCAAGCGCGCTGAGCCAGTGGCGTGTGTCCGCTGTCTTGTGGCGCAGATCCACGGCCGCCCAGAGCTGGTCGGCCTCCGCGATCACGGGCGACTCCACACCGCTGCGCATGCCTGGGCGCGGGAACTCTATGACGCATGTGGCGATGACCGGGACCTCCATCGCCACCGCTCTGGCACGTGCCTCTCGCAGCGCCTGCCGGGCTTCACGCAGCGGCTTGCCGCGGTAGTCGGCTTCCGCCAGTATCAGCGGGTCAGCGACCGCGTTCAGACCTGGCCCCTCGGCCAGGGCATTCAGTGCACGAGCTTCAGCGTCGCCGAGACAGGCAACCACGATCAGCATTCCCGGCGCGCGGAGCAGCTCAGGGGCAGTGAGACGCGAATGTGCATCCGCATCCTGAGGTGGAGCCGGAGGCGGTGAGGCAGTGACTGGTAGCACCGCAGCTGATTGTGGAGTATCCGGGGATTCCCGGGATGCCAACCACAGATCATCCATCATGCGCGCAAATCCGTCGTCTAGAACCTCCTGAGGTGGTTCCGTGAGTGCCTCCTGCCGTTTCTCCTCTTCCAACAGACGACGACGCCGGCGGGAGTCGGCCTCCGGACGGGGCGGTGGCGGCAGAAGATCGCGCTGCTCAGAAGAAGGTTCCGAAGTCGGGACAGGAACACTTCTGGGGACCTCCACGACGGCTTCAAAGTGTTCACGTGCCATGAACCCTCCTATGCCGCCACGAGTGACCCGTTCCGCGGAGACGATCCTCGCCTGCGGTCCGTACTCGGCGAGCGCCTGCACCCCCAGCTTCGCCAGCGACTTGCCCTTAAGGACGTATCTGTTCGCTTCCACGCACAACCCCCACGGTCTCGATCTCTACTCCCGGCGCGGACGCCTCCTGATACGAAAGCACCGGCACTCCCCCGGCCTGCGGTGCCACCAACCTTCGCACTGCCGGCCGCAACGCAGGTGCGCAGACGAGCACTGGATTCTGTCCCCGGGATTCTGCCTCGGTCAATGAATCCCTCACGGAGGAATGGATCGCTTCGATCCGGGCAGTGTCCAACAGGATCTGTGTCACCCCATCGGTGGTCCTCAGTCCTTCGAGCATGGAGTGTTCCAAACCCGGGTCAATCATGATGACCCGCAATCTTCCCTCCTCGAGATATTTTGCGGCAATCGCGGGCCCAAGTGCCGCCCGTGCCGCCTCGATGAGCCCCTCGGGCTCACCTGAGACCTTCCCCTTCAGCGCCAAGGCCTCATAGATGCGCTGCAGATCATTGATCGGCACCTGCTCCTGGAGCAATCCTTGGAGTACGCGCTGCACCTCAGCGAGGGTGAGCACCGAGGGGACCAGTTCCTCCACTGCCGAGGGATTGATCTCTCGGACAGCGTCAGTGAGGACCCTGACATCTTCGCGGGTGAGCAACCGTGACGCATTGTGCTGGATCACGGTAGAGAGGTGAGTCACCACCACCGACACCCGATCAATCGTCATCGCGCCGCTCATCTCGGCACTGTGCCGGAGTTCCGCAGGAACCCATTTGCCAGAAAGTCCGAACACCGGCTCGAGCACAGTAGGTCCGGGCAGCGAGCCGAGCTGTTCGCCCAGGGCCAGGATCTTTCCTCGTGGGATCTGACCCCTGCCGATCTCGACCCCGGCAATCCGAATCGCATAGCTGGAGGGGGGAAGTTCCACGCTGTCTCTGGTCCTCACCGGCGGCACCAGAATTCCAAGTTCCAGCGCGATCCGCTTGCGCAGCGCCTTGACCCGGGCCAGCAGGTCATCACCGCCGCCACCGACGATGTCCACCACGTCCGGGGCAAGTTGAATCTCCAGTGTGTGGACCCGCATATGGTCGATGAGATCCTCGGTGGTCTCCGCGGGGCGCGCCGCCTGCTCCGATTCCTGCTGCGCTTCTGCGCGGGCGGTGGCTTGATCCTGTGCCCTCATGCGGTAGGCGATGAAGATCAAGAGCGCACCCACGACCATGAAGGGCAGCTTGGGCATACCGGATATCAGTCCGAGGCAGATCGACGCGGCCCCGGCCACCAGGAGGGCGGTCTGGGACTGCGCCAGCTGTTTGGAGGCCGATGACCCCATATCCGACTCGGCGTTCGATCGGGTCACGATCATGCCTGTGGACACTGCCATCAGCAGCGATGGAATCATCGTCGCGAGACCGTCGCCGATAGTCAGCAGGGAGTAGGTGTTGACTGCTTCACCGGCTGCCATCTGGTGGGACAGCATTCCAATAGCGATGCCACCCACCAGGTTGATCAGCGTGATCACGACCCCAGCGATCGCGTCGCCCTTCACGAATTTCGACGCGCCGTCCATGGCACCGTAGAAGTCCGCCTCCGCTGCCACCTCAGCCCGGCGCTCCCGCGCCTGGGCATCGGTGAGTTGACCTGCATTGAGGTCGGCGTCTATGGCCATCTGCTTGCCGGGCATGGCGTCGAGCGTGAAGCGAGCCCCGACCTCGGCCACGCGTTCGGCGCCCTTGGTGACGACCACGAATTGGATCACCACCAGGATCAGGAACACCACACATCCGATGATCAGGCTGCCGCCCACCGCGATGTTGCCGAAGGCTCCGATGACCTCTCCTGCGTATCCATTGCCCAGCACCAATCGGGTGGAGGCTACGTTGAGCCCGAGACGCAGCAGCGTCATGACTAGCAGCAGTGAGGGGAAGACGGAGAAGTCGAGCGGCTTCTTGACGAACATCGTAGTCATCAGCACCAGGATGGCGAGTAGGATGTTCACCGCGATCAGCACGTCCAAGAGCCCTGCCGGGATGGGAACGACCAGCAGCATCACGATCGCCACCACCCCGAGGGGCACGGCTACTTTTGAGAGATTGCTCAGCTTCATGGACGTTTCTCCTTGGTCCCGGCGGATTGCTGACGGCGGGTGGCGGGCACGGTATGCACCCCGGAGACGCTGCCGCGTTCTTTGAGCTGCATCACGAAGGCCAGCACATGGGCTACTTCGGTGAACAGCTCCATCGGCACCTCGTCACCGAGTGAACATTCAGAGTGCAGAGCTCGGGCCAGCGCCACATCGCGGACCACCGGGACCCGCTTGGCGGTGGCCTCCTCGCGCAGCCGCAGCGCGATGTTATCGGTTCCCAAGGCCACTATCTTTGGTGCGGCGAAACCTGGCTGGTAGGACAGCGCCACAGCGATATGTGTGGGGTTGACCAGCATCACGTCGGATTCTCCGACGGCGGCGATCATTCGGTTCCGACTCATCTCGAGGGCACGGCTGCGGCGTTGCTGACGCACCAGAGGATCGCCATCGGTCTTCTTATGCTCATCCTTGACCTCTTGTTTGGTCATCCTTGTGTGTTTGCGGTTCCTTCGTGACACCACGAGGAGGTCGATGACCGCGAGCCCCACTCCGGCGAGGATCGATGCCTGCAGCAGCGAGACAGTCCCGCTTCCCGCCGCGCTGAGCATGGATGAGACCGGAAGCAGACCCGCATTGAGCAGCAGGGGCATCAGTGAGCGGATGACGTACCAGAGCATCAGCCCGACCACGAGCGTCTTCAGCAGTGCCTTGAGCCCCTGCCAGAGAGCCTGCAGGCCGAAGGTTCTCTTGAGTCCCTTCACCGGGTCCAGATGTTCACTTTTGAGTGCAAATTTACGAAACTGGACTCCACCCTGCAGCACCGCCCCAGCGAGCACCGCGAGGACGACTGCGGCCAGCATGGGACCCAGTGTGAATACCATGGAGGCCCCTGCCTCGGCCAGCGTGGCGATCGCCACCTGCGGATCGGGAGCGTCGATCACGGCCTTGACTGCCACTAGCTGGGCCTGGCCTGCGTCACGGCCTGCCTCAAGCACCCAGGGCATCGCAGCGGTGGCCGCTGCAATTCCTAGCCAGGCGGTCAGATCCTGGGAACGGGACAGCTTGCCCTTCTCCCGGACTTCCTTCATCCGCTGGGCTGTGGCCTGCTCTGTCCTCTCACCTGTGGGCTCGGACATCAGATCACCCCGGTGAAGGCGCGGAGGGCAGATTGCACCAGTGTGGAGACAGCTGTCGGCAGCACGACGAAGACCGTCCCGGCCAGGGTCAGTGTCAGGAAGATCTTCAGCGGGAATCCCAGAGAGAATGCGTTCAGCGCGGGCGCGACTCGGGTCAGGAGCCCGAGTCCTGCATCGGCCAGGAACAGCACGACCAGGAGCGGGCCCGCGATCTGGACAGCTGCCATGAACATCTCGCTGAACCCGCTGACGGCGTTCTCCGCCAGCGCGGCAAGGCTGATCTCCGCACCTAAGGGGAGCGCATCGAAAGAACGAAAGAGCCCAGCCAGCACCAGTTGATAGCCATCAGAGGCCACGAGCAGTGCAATCGCCGCGAAATGGAAGAGCCGGGTGAATTGGGCGCCGTTGATCTGCGACCCTGGGTCGAAGGCCATGGCCAACTGGAAACCGCCGAAGAGGTCGATGAGCCCACCTGCCGATTGAACCGCCGCGAAGAACAGCATGACCAGGAAGCCCAGGGCTGCTCCCGCCAGAATCTCCAGCATCAGGGCAGCGATGAATTCTCCGGTATCCAGGGGCACGTAATCCGCGACCGCACGTGGCGCCACCACCAATGCCAAGCAGGCTCCCATGGCAGCCCTGACCCGCATGGGCACTGAGCCATGCGAGAAGGGAGGTGCGATGACGATGAAGGCAGTCACGCGCACAGCCGCCAGCATCGTGGCCTCCAACCAGGTCAGCGGCAGAGTGAACTCCACGTCATCCGCCTCCGAGCAGCGCTGGGATCCGGTCGAAGAGGGTATGGGTGAAGCTCACGATCTCGGCGATCATCCAGTGTCCGCAGACCACCAGGGCGATTCCCACCGCCACTGCCTTCGGCACGAAGGACAGCGTGATCTCTTGAATCTGAGTCATGGACTGGAATAGAGAGATCGCAAATCCGACCACCAGCGAGGTGATGAGAACCGGGGCGGAGAGCTTCGCGGCGACGAGCAGGCCCGCCAGTCCGATATCGAGCACAGCATTGGTATCCATGCCTAGCCGCCTCCCGAGTAACTGCCGACCAGCGCTGTGATGATGAGACCCCAACCATCGACAAGGATGAAGAGTAGAATCTTGAAGGGCAGCGAGATCATCACGGGTGGCAGCATCATCATGCCCATCGACATCAGGGCTGATGCCACGACCAGGTCGATGACCAGGAATGGTACGAAGATCACGAATCCGATGATGAAGGCCGCCCGAAGCTCCGAGATCATGAAGGAGGGGATCAGGGTGGTCAGTGCCACATCATCAGGTGAGGCCGGGTTCTCCATGTCCGCGGCGCGGGTCATCAGCGCGATGTCCTCTTCCCGCGTGTGCGCGAGCATGAACTGGCGCAGGGGTTCTGATCCGACTTCGAGCGCCTCGGTGAAGGTCAGACCGCCGTCGCTGTAGGGCTGTACGGCGAGCTCATTGATCTCGGCCAACACCGGAGACATGATGAACAGGGAGAGGAACAGCGCCAACCCTGCCAGCACCTGGTTCGGCGGGATCGAAGGCAGCGAAAGTGCATTCCGGGTCAACGCGAGCACCACGAAGATCTTGGTGAACGAACTCATCATCAGCAGCAAGGCGGGCGCCACAGAGAGCAGCGTGATGGCGATCAGAGTGACGACCGCTGAGCTCGGCGTCCCGTCAGGGCCGTTGATGTCCACGGAGAGGCCCCCGCCACCTTCGCCGTCCTGACCTTCTTCGCCCTCTGCGGCGTCATCGCCGGGAGCCGGGGCCGGCTCCCCCGGCGTGGGCTGCTCCGGAGGGTCCACCGGGGTGGCATCCACAGGTCCGGCGCTCAGCCACAGCAGCAGGCCGAGGGAAAGCCCAAGCAGCAGAAGCTGCAGCCCGACTCGGACCCACTGCCGCGGTGCCTGTCGTGAGACATGCCCGGCGTAGACGTGACTCACTGCGTGGGATCCTGCTGGCGAACCGTGCCCGTGGTGGGCTGTTGCTCCTGCTTACCCTGGGCAAGCGCGAGCGCGGCACGGAGCTTCTGCTCGAAACTTCGGCTCACCGATGATCCCCGGGGCCCCGATGGCGCCTGACTCGGCTCGGGCTGTTCAGGTGCCGCGTAGTTCTGAAGCAGCGTCACGTTCTGCTCCCCCACACCGAGCACATAGCGCCGATCATCGATGTCGACCACTGCCACCAGAGACTTCTGACCCAGGGATTGGCGCCCCACAAGATTGATAGCCTGCGGGGTCGTTGAGGCAACGCGGCCTGACCAGCGGCGATTGATGAACCAGATGAGCCCCAGCACTGCGGCGAGTGAGACCGCAACTCTGAGGATCAGGAAGAAGCTATCCACTCAGGCAAGGCCTTCCGAGGAGTCAAGGATCTTGGTGATGCGCACCCCATAGTCCTGATCCATCACCACGACCTCGCCGAGCGCGATGAGCCGACCGTTGAGTCGCACATCGGCGGGAGCTCCGGCGTTGCGGTCAAGCTCGATCACCGCGCCGGGCTCCATGGCCAAGACATCGCGGACCGAGACTCGGGTCCGACCGATCTCCACAGTCAGCGCCATCTGCACATTGTTTAACCGGCTCAACCGTGAGGTGACCTCATCTGCAAGCGGATGAGAGGTCGCCGTCGTGGGTGCTCCGGGTCCATGGCTGGCCGCTGCCGTGTTCGGGGCAGGCTCGCGAAGCCGCAATGCGAACCAGCCCACCGCACGATCCGTGGTGAGAAGTTCGAAGATGACGGTATCGGCGTCGTGCAGCAGAGTCTGCGCCGTGCCCGCAGGAGCACTCGAGAGTACGCCGGTCCCCAGAACCCCTGTCGCGGCTTCGAACGCCGGACGCAGCACGTCATCCATCGAGACCAGCCGCGGATCCAGATTGGCGGCGTCGCCAAGGATGGCCGGGTCCACATACACTGCGACGTCGGCCGAGAGGCTCCCGACGAAGGCCGCCACGGCGGGGTCGCCAGTCTCGGTCAGCCCCGTGATCTCGGAATCTGCAGTCGAGTTGGAGAACCTCCGGGCCGTCACCGTGACACTCACGGGCAGCGAGGCGCAGAGCGCTTCAGCAGCGGCATCGTGGAGCACTGAGTTCTCCGAGGCGGTGTTCCCCGCCTCGATATTCTGGGTGGGGTTCATAGTGGGCTTTCCTCGGTGGAGACGACGACGGCGGCGATGCGCCCGGCATGGGAACCTGCGGCTGCTGTGCCCAGGCGCTGACCGTCGACGGTCAGGTTCAGCGGGCGGTGTGAGGGGTGCGGGAGACGAAGGACATCGCCCACCGACATGTTCAGAATCTGCTCAGGAGTGACCTGGGCGTCACTGACGCTGAGCGCGAGTTCCATCGGCACCTGGGCGATGTGCTCGTGAAGCAGCTGTGCCGCGTGGTCACCGGTGTCGATCGGGTTCTCCTCACCGAGCTGCGGCAGGACGGCGTCCCCGGGGATCGCCACCGTTGCCAGCAGGGATCGGTCCCCCACCCGGATGGTCAGGGTGGCGACGAGCATGAGATCCAGCTTCGTGGCGGCCTGGGCGAACTGAGCGTTGTAGTGGATCGTGTCCACAGTGATGGAGCTCTTGAGCAGACCGCCCAGTGAATAGTGCAGGTCTTCGAGAGTCTCGGTGATGAGGTTGCGGATCAGCGTCTGCTCGATCCGGGTGAATTTCCGCTCCCCCACGTCGATCGGGTGCGGGTTGCCGAGAATATGTGAGACCCAGTTCAGCGCGCCGGCGGCGGGAAACTGGAAAACCCCCCGAGCATTGAACCCGTCGAGGCTGCAGAGCACCATCGCGGTGGTCGCGGGGAGCCTTGCGACATAGTCGTCATAGGTCTGCATGGTCACAGAATCCAAGCTGACCTGGGACATCACCCTGACCCTGGCGGTCAGCTGGGTGCCCCACTGGCGCGCGAAGGTCTCGAAGGCGAGCTCCAACGTGCGCGCGTGCTCCCGGGAGAGCGTGGTGGGACGGCGGAAATCATAGGGCTCGTGCGTATGAACAGAGGTGCTCACCGGCGCCAGATCTTGCGGCGGCGGCTGAAGCGTAGAGGACACGTACGCCACTATCGGAGCGTGCCCGCAGGCCGTTAGCACCGCAGTGCATTTATTTTTCTGTGTATTCTTCTCGCGCTAGACCTCGTCGCCCTCTTCCACCAGCTTCGGAAGGAGTTCGCGGATCTGTTCGGGTTCATCCGAGAGCACCGTGACATCCACTCGTCGATTGAGCCACAGGCGGTCATCTACCGGGTGGGCATCCCCGTAGCCCACCGAGATGATTTTGGTGGCGTCGACCCCACCGACTTCCACGAGTTCCCTCAGGACTCCGGTGGCTCGACTCGCGGAGAGCTCCCAGTTGGTCGGATACGGCTCTACCGGACGCCGGACATCGGCGTGACCGCCGACCTCGAAGAACCTCTGTGTGGGGGCGAGCACCGGAGAGATGGCGTCGATGACCTCCTGGCCCTCGGCGTTCAGGGTCGAGCTGTTGGGATCAAAGAAGGTCTCGGCCCCGACGAGCCTCACGGTCAGTCCCCGCTCGTCGAGGACGAACTCGGCACTTCCCTCATGGCCCGCTTCATCAAGACGCTCCTCGAGCTTGCGCTGAAGGTCTCGCAGATCGCTGATCTCCTGCCGAGCCATCGCGACTCGATCCTGACTCACTTCTTCAAGCAACTCAGTCTGCTCGATCTGGGTCAGCTCGGTCTCCGGACCTTCCTGACCTACCTGGTCTGGAGGCACGACGACGCCGGTGGCAGTATCCACGGTCTCGCTGGTCTCTGTGCCGAATCCGGTCGCCAAGGAGTCCCTGAGTTGTTCATATTTGCCCTGGTCAACGGTGGACATGGCGTAGAGGACGATGAACAGACACATCAGCACCGTGACCATGTCCATATAGGACGCCATCCACCGCTCGTCACCGCCGCCATGCCCGGACCCCTCACCAGAAGATCCTCTACCCCGACGGCGAGGGCGGTGCGCCCCAGCTCCTTGGGCTCGGGAAGCCTGGGATCGCGAGGAGCCCGCGTCGCGCGTCGCCGTTCCGCCGGAGCTCATATGGTCTCGTTGACGTCCTGGGGCGCGGTGTCCACCTTGGTGCGCAGCTCGTGTGCAGGGACCATGGCTCGCAGGCGCTCGCCGAGCAGGATCGGTTGACTTCCATCCTGGATCGCCAGCAGGCCTTCCATGGTGAGTTCCATGCGGTCTTGTTCCAACTGAGCCAGCCTGCCCAGGCGAGCGCCGATGGGGAGCCAGATGAAGTTTGCTGAGACGAGGCCCCAGAGGGTGGCCACGAAGGCCGCAGCGATCATATGACCCAGTTCCTCGGGCTCGGAGAGGTTCTCCAGCACGTGGGTCAGTGAGACCACGGTGCCGATGATTCCGACCGTGGGAGCGTATCCACCCATGGAGGTATAGAACCGCGCTGCGACCTGTGCCGTCGCGTCCTTGGTGGCGATGTCGTCGTCGAGCTGCTGGCGCAGGGCATCGCCGTCGACGCCGTCGGCCATGGACTGAAGCCCGCGTGCCAGAAAGGGGTCCTCCGCCGACTGTGCCTCGGCCTCCAGAGCCAATAGACCATCACGCCGCGCCACCTCAGCAAGTGCGACCAGCTGATCGATTCGATCCTCCGCTGCCGCCACGCGTCCTTGGAAAGCCTTCGGAAGAGCTTTGACCGCGAGCAGGGCATCTTTGAGAGTGCCGCCTGCCACTGCCACGGCAATGGTGCCGAAGAAGACCAGAATCATCGGCGCAGGCAGCAGAATCGAACTCACATGTGCGCCCTCCAGGAAGAGCATCGCGAACATGGCGCCGAAGGCGAGCAGCAGGCCGATCAGTGTTGCGGGATCCATCAGACCATCCTTGGTGGGGGCTGAGCGGGCGAGTGAGACGCAGTGATCGTGGCGCCCGCCACCACGCGGGCTCGAAAGTCAGCGACCAGATCGATGACCGCCTCCATGGGTTCGAGCACCACATATCGGGCACCGTTGACCATGAACAGCACTGTGTCGGGGTGCTCTTGGATGCGCTCGATCAAATCCGGGTTGACCGCGAAGCGGGTCCCATTGAGCCTGGTCACGACGATCATCAGCACGTCCTTTCAGCACATACTGTCGGCTGATCGGCCGTCTTCGTTAGCCCCCACCGGGCATGGTCATCAGCGCTTGAGGTTGGTCAGCTCCTGGAGCACCTCATCGCTGGTGGTGATGATGCGCGCATTGGCCTGGAAGCCTCGCTGCGCCACGATCAGGTTTGTGAACTCCTGGGAGAGATCGACATTGGACATCTCCAGCATTCCGCCGGCCAACGTGCCGACACCGGCGGCTCCCGGAGCCACGAAATCCAGGTTTCCAGAGTTGGCGGTGACGGTGTAGCCGGAGCCACCGACCTTCTCCAGTCCGGCAGGGTTGCCCACCTGACCGAGCATGATCTGCGCAATAGGCTGCTGGGCGCCGTTGCTGAAGCGTCCGACCAGAGTTCCATCGGCGCCGAGGGTATAGGACTGCAGGACACCTGCGGCGGTGCCGTTCTGCTCGGTGATCGAAGCGGTGTCCAGTCCCGCATAGCCGGTGAGACCAGTGAGATCCACATCCACCCCGCCCACGCTGAGAGTTCCACCGTTGAGGGTTCCGTTGGCGTTCTGCGTCAGTGCGGCATTCGCGGTCTGTCCTCCACGGGAACCGGTCACATTCCACCCGGTTGCTGTGCGAGTGAAGCTCAGCTGCAGTGTGTCACTGGAACCATCGGCGTTGAAGACCTCGCGATCAAGCGTCTTATTCGTTCCCACCGCGGCTCCCTGTGGGAGATTGCCGTCGGCGGCGGCCGTGGAGGTGGCAGTCCCCGGCGCGGTCAGACCCACTGGAAGCACGATGTCCTGCAGCGCACCACCGGCGGGAAGCTGGCCATTGACTGCCATGCGGCCCTGGACAATGCCACCATCGGGGCTCACCAAGCGGCCCCGCGCATCGAAGTCGAAGCTACCGGCGCGGGAAAGGACTTCCTGGCCGCCTTTGCGGAGCACGAAGAAGCCATCTCCGGAGATCATCATGTCCGTGGCACGGCCGGTGGACTGCGCCGCACCCTGCGTGAAGTTGGTGGCGGTCCCGGCAACCTGAACACCCAGGCCGACCTGCGCCGGGTTTCCGCCGCCCATCTCATCCTGGGCACCCGTAGCTCCCTGGGTGATCTGAGACAGCGTGTCCTGGAACTGCGTGGACTGGCTCTTGAAACCAGACGTGTTCACATTGGCGATGTTGTTGCCCGTGGTGTCCAACATGGTCTGGTGAGAACGAAGTCCGGAGATTCCCGAGTTCAATGAGCGAAGCATGTGCGTGCCTTTCGATGAGGTGTAGAGCGGGGACTGTGAAGCGTGATCATGAAGCAGTCAGGTGCGGTGCGGTGGTCATGCCTTGGCCTTGGCTGGTGCCACGGCGGTGATGCTGGAGTAGGGATGCGGGACGCCGTCGATGAGGACCTGGGGTTCGCCCTCCCCGAAGGTCACGGAGGTGACGGTGCCCGTCACGGCCGGGTCCGACGGGGTGGGAGACGTTGTCACACTGTGGCCGATCAGCGCAGCCGCCGCAGTGCGTTGACCCACTGTGAGCGCACCCTGATGGGACTCCGCGAGCGCGGTCAGCTGCTCCATGGAAGCCAGTTGGGTGGTCTGCGCGATCATGTCGTTGGTGTCCATGGGCGAGCTGGGGTCCTGGTTTGTCAGCTGGGTGACCAGCAGCTGAAGGAAGACCTCCCCATCCATGGTCTGTTTCAGCTCCCGTGGGGCCTGGCTCGGATCGGACCCTGCCGCGCGGGCTGCCTCGATCGTTCCGGCCTCGATGCCGGAGCTCCGGCTCGGGCCGGCCTCTATTGGTGTGATCGACATGGGGTCTCCTTATGCAGGGGTGAGATCGGGTGAGTCACGTTCATGCCAGCAGATCCAGTCCGACCGAGCGCAGAGCAAGCGCGTGGGAGACCGTCTCATCGCCCAGCGGCCCAGTGATGGCGAACCCGTACCGGTCCCGCTGATGCTCGGCGGATTGGTCGCCGCGCTTCTCGGCCTCGCGGTCCGGTATCGCGGCATCCTCGCCTCGCGTCTGCGCGGCGGAGGGATCCCGCGGGCGCTCGCCAAAGGCACCCTCACCGCGGACCTGACCAGGAGACGACGACGGCGCCTCACCCTCTCCCAGACTGACCTGACCGGCGCCCAGTCCGAGCCCCGCGAGGTCACGGCGAAGGTCGTGGAGGACCCCACGGAGGGCCTCGCGGCCTGCATCCTGAGGGGCGAAGAGCTCGATGCGCATGGTGTCGTTGCTGATATTCGCTCGCACCGTCACGGGACCGAGGTTCTCAGGGGCGACGTTGACCGTGAGGTACTTTTCGCCATTGGCCCCGCTGACTAGTTGAGCCACCGGACCCGAGAGCTGGGCATGAAGCGTTGGCGCAGCAGACGGTTGCGGGACGTTAGGCGTGGCGCCCGAGCTGGCAGGAAGCGATCCGAGCGGTGGACCGCTGAGTGGAAGCGGCTGCGCAGCGGCTCCATGGGTCGTGGCCGGAGCGGTGGCACTGGCGGGTGCGATCTGGGTCTGCTGCGGTTCAAGGGCAGCCAGTCCCCGCGACTGAGGAGTTCCCGAGTGTTCGAGCACAAGCTGCGGAAGCGGAGGCGCCTCACGTCTGCCGGTCATCGACTCAGACACCTGAGTCTGGTCACCGCGGGCACCGGACTGTGCGTGGACCTCGCTCCCCTTCGCGTTCTTGTCCACGCCGATGGTCTCGTCCACCGATGCAGTGTCGGCGCGAATGGTCCCAGCCGATGTGTTCTGGACAGCGGCGGAATCGGGGGACGTCGACCGCGATGTCTGCTCTGGGGCGACCGGGGATGCGTCTGAGGGGGATGTGTCTGTCTCACTAGTGACCCGGAGCCCTGTGAGGGGTTGGTCGGAGCTGGGCTTGCTGAGACTCGGTTGGCCCGCGTGGGTCTGGACTGTGTCGGTCTGGACTGTGTCCATCTGGCCTCTGTCCATCTGCTCTTTGTCCATCTGGTCTGCACTGAGGCCCAGCTCAGGGCCCTGTTCAGGGGACGGTTGGGGTCGGGGGTTCAAAGGCAACTTTTCGATTTCTGACTTGGGCCCGGCTACAGGTATCTCTGTTGTCTCGGTCGCTGCGCGCCCGGTTTTGGCGTCAGCGGTCGCCCGCTCGGATGCCGGGCTGGGTTCCGCAGCTTCTGGCTCGAGCGGCTGTTCTCCGGGGACAGCTGCCGCGGGAAGTCTGATGTGGACTGCCTGCTGTGTGTCCTTCGGCTGCGGTGACGCTTCAACAGCTGTCGGCGTGATCCCTGCGCGGCGGGTGTCAGCTTCGGATGACTCCGGATTCGTCGATTCCGCGGTGAGAGAGGCTGGCTCCTCCCGCGAGGGTGAGTGCCTGGCAGCTTCCAGGGCGAGACTGAATGCACCTGGGGCCTGCGCGTCCAACGGCATCGCGCCACGCTTCGTGGCGGCGCGCGACGAGAGTGTGTCTGGAGCCGGTGAAGAGGTCAGATGCAGCACGTTGGTCATGAACCCGTTCCGCTTCGTGGAGTGTTCGAACCTGATTGTGAGGCCTCAAACGCAGAGCGCTGGGCCGCAGCGATCTCCGCTTCAGTCGAGTTCGCCGGGGAGGCCGCAGAGACGTCCACGACGCGACGGATCGTGAGGATATCCGTGTCCTTCTCGAACATCTCTCGAATTTCGACGTCCTTGCCGGGCTTGGGGGCGTGCAGCATCTGGTTATTGCCCACATAGATCCCGATATGGTCGCCGTTCCGGGTCACGATGAGGTCACCGGGTTTGGCTTCGGCGAGGGAGTCCACCTTGGTGCCGACCTCGGCCTGGTCGTAGGTGACACGAGGAACTGTCACGCCAAGATCCTTGAAGACCAGTTGCACGAGCCCAGAGCAGTCCAGCCCTACCTCAGGATCTGTGCCACCCCAGACATAGGGCACGCCAAGGTACTTCTTGGCCTGTGCCACCACATCGCTGCCATTCACTCCAGAAGTCGAGGGACTCTGTGAAGCTGGAGCGGTCGACCCCGAAGTTGAGGGCGCGGAGGGTGTGGACACGGAGGGTGTCCTGGAACCCACAGGTGCCGCAGCCTCGGCAGTGGAGCCTGTGGCTTGGGCCGAGCCGGTCAGGCTGCGCATCACCGCACTGAAATCAGTGTCTGCGGAGGTCGAACCTGCAGTCTGCCTGAGCAGACTCGCAGCAGTGCCTGACTGGGCGGTGGAAGCTGCAGTGCTGGACTGGCGCTGGGCACCAGTGACCTGGGCGATCGCGCTTTCGATCTGGCCCACCCTGCCGATCACATCACTGAAGCTCATGCTCGCCTACTTCCCTGGTACCCGCGCTGCGCGGCTTCATCCAATCGGGCCTGCTCTGCTGTGAGCTCCGCCCGCGCCGCGGCCACCTCGTGGCGCTGTTCAAGCTTTTCGACGATCACTGCGTTCCGTCTGGCTTCCCGGTGCTCATGCTCGGCCTGCTCCGCCGTGTGCTGCAGAGCCACAAGATTGGCCTGCATCTCGGTCAGCATGCTCCGATTCGAGGCCCGCGCGGCCGCGATGGCGAGCAGATCGGCGCCGGTGGCAACCTGCTCCGCAGAGTCGCTCATCGCCTCAAGGGCCCGCTGTGTCTGACTCCGGCCGCGGGTCAATTCAGCATTGGCTGCCGCCAATGTGCCCGCCGCGCCTGCCTCTTTGAGATCACGGAGCCGCTTCAATCCCGCCAACCCGAAGCTGCGATTCATGCCGCCCCCTCCCAGCGACGAACGAGCATGCTGAGGTGCTCCCAGGTGACATCCAGCGGCACGCTCTGCTCAAGTCCTTGCCGAAGGAAACCGTCGATGGCGTCCTGATGCGTGACTGCTGCGTCGACCTCGGGATTTGCGCCGCGCTGGTAGGCACCCACGTCAAGCAGGTCCTGGGCGGCCCGGCGCGCAGCCAGTACACGGCGCAGCGCGGTGGCGGTGGCAGCCTGAGTCGGGGTGATCACCCGTCCGGCAACACGGGAGATGGAGTTCAACACGTCGATGGGTGGATAGTGCCCGGCGGTGGCAAGCGCGCGGTCGAGGACCACATGTCCATCGAGGATCGATCGTGCGGCGTCGGCCACTGGTTCGTTGTGGTCATCGCCGTCGACAAGGACTGTATAGATGCCGGTGATCGTCCCCGCCGCATCTGTTCCGGCGCGTTCGAGCAATCGTGCCAGCAAGGAAAATGTTGACGGTGGATAGCCCCGAGTTGCAGGAGGTTCACCGGCAGAAAGCCCGATCTCACGCTGGGCCATCGCGACCCGCGTGAGTGAATCCATCATCATCAAGACGTCCTGACCCTGCGCGCGAAAATGCTCCGCGATGCGCGTCCCGGTAAAGGCTGCGCGCAGTCTCATCTGCGCAGGTTCGTCAGAGGTGGCGACGACCACGACCGATCGGGCGAGACCCGCCGTGCCGAGGTCATCTTCGAGGAATTCCCGAACTTCGCGCCCCCGCTCTCCGACCAGGACGATCACATTGACTGCGGCCTCGGTTCCTCGCGCGACCATGGAGAGCAACGATGACTTCCCGACTCCGGACCCGGCAAAGAGACCCATTCTCTGCCCGCGGCCCACGGAGGCCAAACCATCGATGGATCTGATCCCCAGCTGCAGCTGCTCCGTGATTCGTCGCCGGCTCATCGGATTCGGTGGGGCCTGTTCCAGGGGAACCATCACGTGGTCACGCAACGGGCCTCTGCCATCCAGCGGCCGACCCAGACCATCCAGGACTCGACCGATGAGCCCTGTGCCTACCGGGATCAACGCCGGTCCCAGCACCCGCTGTACCTCGTCGCCGACTGCCACACCTTCTAATGGCGCAAGCGGCATGCACCGAAGGATCGAGCCTTCGGCCGCCACAACCTCAGCCGGGATTCGCTGCGAACCGACCTCCAATAACGCGCCCACGGGCACGGCAGTGCCGGCCGCGGTCACTCTATGGGTGCCGCTGAGACCCGTGACTTCGAGTCCCAGGCCAAGAATTCGACTGACCTGTCCTGCCAGGACGGGACTTGCCGCATCCACCATGCGGGAATGCGCTCGCGCGAAAGTTGATGTGGTCATCGCACTCGGCCTGAATCGTCGCGCTGCGCCAGATGCGCCTCGAGCGCGGACCGGCATCTGTCCAGCGCCGTCTGAATTCTGGCATCGAGGAATCCCTCGGGAAGATCGGCCACGGCGTCACCCGGCTGCAGCTGGATATCCGGCACGAGTCTGACCCCCGCACGCTCGGCAGCACCCTGGGGGAGCTGGTCAATTGACTGCGGGTGCATCCTTACCCTGCGCACTTCAGCGAGCTCCAGCTCGGCCAGGGCACGGGTGAGCGCCGCCTGGGCGGAATGTGGTCCCTGCTGCAGCTCCGTTCCTAGAATCGCCTCCGCCAGCTCGAGACTCGCGGCAACCAAGGTGGTCTCTGCCGATTCCACGGCCGGAGCCACTCGCCGTTCGAACGCTAGCGCCGCCGTTTCCAGTGAACTGGTAGCCGTGTGCAGTGCAGCCGCTGAGGCAGCTGCGGCGGCCTTGGCACTTGCCTGCTGCTGTTCTCGCTGGGCTCGAGCCTGGTCGGTCGCAGCCCGCATCCCCGCGGCGTAGCCGGCCGCATATCCGTGCGTCTTGGCCTCTGAATAGGCAGCGTCCACGGCGTCGCGTCGGCCATAGGAACCGAAGTCGAGCAGATGCACAGTGGGAGCTTCCGCGGAGCAGCCAGTCTCAGACGACAAGGGTGTCCTCCTCTTCGACCCGCTGGATAGTGATGCCGCCCTGGTTCTCAAGTTCACGTATGACCCTGACGATGTCGGCTCTCGCTTCATCCACCTGCGACATGCGGACCGGTCCAAGACTTCGCATCTCGTGGTCCAGGATCTCGCGGGTCCGGTCGGTGACGTTCTCCCGAATGATGCGTTCGACGTTCTCGGGGGCACCCTTCAGTGCCAGGGCAAGACTCGAGGGATCGATCCCGCGCAGTACGCGCTGGACATCCCGGCGATCGAAACGGACGAGATCCGCGAAGGTCAGCATGCGTGACTTGACCTCCTCCGCGAGCTCCTGGTCCTTGAGCGTCAGAGAATCGAGGAGCTCTCGTTCCACTGCCACGCTTGAGCGGTTGATGATCTCCACCAGCGGGTCGATCCCGCCCACGGCCGATAACGGCTCACTGGGCGCCACTGCAGCTCCCATGCGCGTCTTGAGAACATCAGCCACTGTGCGCACGGCGTCGGGTGAGGCCGGTCCCATCGTTGCCAAACAGGTCGCCACATCGGTCCGGCGGCCGGGCTCGACTCCGGCGAGGACTGCTGAAGCCATATCGGGCTTGAGGTGAGCCAGCACCAGTGCGACGGTCTGGGGCAGCTCGTCGTCGAGCAGGACCGTGATGTTCTGGGCGTCCACAGTCTCGAGGAAGTCAAAGGATTTCCCGGCCATGGAGGAGGCAAGACGAGTCATCACCGCTTCTGCCTGCTCGCTGCCGAAGGTGTCATTGAGCAGTCCAGCAGCAAAATCTCGTCCACCCCGGGGCAGCGGTGCACCCGAGGAGATCGCGGTGAAGACCTCGGCCATGACCTCCTCGGCGATGGTTCGATCTACACGGCGCAGCCTGACGATCTCGGCGATCACTTCATCGGCTTCAAACTCGGAGAAATGCCGCAGCACCTCGGATGCCTGGGCCCGATCCATCTGCATCAGCACGAGGGCGACCTTCTGCGTCCCACTGAGGCTTTCTGAAGTGTTCGGTGCAGGACTCATACCCGGGCGTCTTCTTCCATCAGGGCGCGCAGATGTTCAGCCATCCGCGCCGGGTCCTGGGAAGCCAATCCGTTGAGCTCGGCGCGCTTGCTCTGCGCCGTCTCCTGGGGATCCCATGCGGCAAGCGTGGCAGGGTCAGGCTCCGCGACGACTCTGGGAATCGTTGCCGTGGCATAGTCCCCGGGGGCTTCTAGCACCGCCGAATCGGTGTCCTCGGTCGGCTCCAAGGCTGCCATCCGCCCGGCCGTGAGTTCACCGGTCGGGAATGGTTCGCCCAGGTCGACGAGTTCACGGGAATGACGACTGCGGCGCATGAACAACACGATCGCGAGGATCAACAGCGCCAGCAGGACGGCGGCTCCACCGATCGCCATGGTCTGCAGCCAGGCGGCCCGGCGCTCAGCTTCCTCGGCGGATGCGGCTTCAGCAAGCGCCTCAGCCGCGGCGTCGGCATCAGCTGTGCTGAAGGGCACGACCGAGACGCTGACTGCATCACCCCTGGCCTCATCTATTCCAGCCGCATCGCTGACCATCGTGGTCAGATCCGCCACATTGAGTCCTGCCGCGGCGGCTTCGTCCACTGCGACAGAGACAGACTGAGTGGTCAGCTCCCCTGCTGGAATGGAGCGATTCTCGGTGACCTTGTTGACGGCGTTGCTGCGGTCTGACTCTTCGGCCGTGTAGGTGCCTTCACCAGCCTGTTCGTTGGGAACCGCAATATTGTCAGGACCCAGCACTCCGGCCGCTCCGCCACCGGTGCCGGTGTACTCCTCGGTGCGCGTGGATTCACTCAGCGCCGGTGCTTCCTGAGGTTCCTCGAAGACTTCCTCAAGGCGTTCGGCGGATTCCATGGACATGTCTGCCGCCACGGCAACTGTGGCGTTCCCCCGGCCCACCACCTGGTCGAGCATGGTCTGCACCGCTGTGCTGACTCGCTCCTCGTAGTCACTGGCCTGCTGTGTGCTCCCCCCGGAAGCTCCGACTCCGACGGCGGAGAGCAGTGTGCCCTCGGCATCGACCAATGAGACATTCTCAGGACGCAGCCCGTCCACTGCCGCGGCGACCAGATGGACCACGGATTGGATCTGATCATCACCGAAGGTGGCGCCGGGTGCCTGCTGGACGAAGATGGAGGCGGTCGGATCCTGGGCAGAATCCACGAAGACCGTCTCTTCCGGGATGGCTAGGGTCACCGAAGCCTGCTCCACGGCATCGATGGCTTCGATCGTGCCGGCGAGTTCACCTTCCAGGGCGCGCTTATAGGTGACATTCTGCTGAAACTCGCTAGAGGTCACGCCCATATCATCGAGCAGCGAATATCCACCCTTGGAGGCATTGGGCAACCCGTCTGCGGCCGCATTCAGCCGGGCATCGTAGACCTGCGCCTCAGGGACCATGACGGAGGTCCCCCCTCCGGTGAGCTCGTAGGGAACACCATCGGCGCGGAGCTGTTCCACGATCGCCGAGGCATCAGCCGGATCGAGACCGCTGTAGAGCGGTGCCATCCGCGGCTGTGCCATATAGGTGCTCAGCGCAAAGCCTCCGAGGACGAGGACCGCGACGCCGATGATGGCGATGGTCCGCTGAGCGATTGTGAACTCGCGGAGCCGCTGACCCAATCGGGCCAGGGGTGCTGGGACCTGTGCCATCAGGCCTGCATCCTCATGATCTCGTTGAACGCCTCAACGCCGCGGTTGCGCACCGTCGCGACCAGCTCGAGTGCCACCGAGGCACGCGAGGACGCAAGCGTGGCCTCATGCATATCGGTGAGATCTCCTGTCAGTGCGCTGACTCCGAGCTCACGAGAGGTTGATTGCATCGACTGAACCTCATCCATGGCCCCTCCCAGCATCGTGGCGAAGCTTCCTTCTGGGGCGGTGACGCGTTGCGCATTCCCCGCGAACTCGGTGCCGCCAGCGGGGACGTATCCGGTTCCGGAAACTGCGGCGACCCCTGCGGCGGGTGCAATGCCCTCGATCATCGGTTCTGTCCGATCTGAAGTGCGGCTTGATAGGTCTCTTTGGCACGGTCCACGACGGCGGCGTTCATCTGATACCCACGCTGAGCCATGATGAGGCTGCCCATCTGTTCTGCCATGTCGATGTCGGGGTAGCGCACGTAGCCGTCCTCATCCGCGAGCGGATGGTTGGGCTCGTGCACCATGCGGCCCTCGGCATCGCCGTACTCCATACCCGCAACATGCACACCCTGTCCGGATGCGTCGGCCTGCGCGCTGACGTAGCGAGCCTGAAAGGCAGCCTCATCGGTGGATCGCACGGTGTTGACGTTGGCGATGTTGTCCGAGACCGAATCCAACCACTTGCGGTGGACGGTCAGTGCGGTGCCGGCGATGCCGATCGCATCCATGCTCATCAGTTGCTCCTCAATGCGGTGCGCATACTGTTGAACTGGCCACCGGCTGCCTGGGCAGCGAATTGAAAGCGCAGTACCGTGTCGATGTTCGCGAGGGTCTCGGTATCTAGATTGACGTTGCTGCCGTTGAGCCGAGTGGGTTCCAGGGACCGAGCCTCGGAAGCCTGCACCTGGCCGTCTCCGGTGCGCACGGAGGACGCGAGGGCGTCTTCAAAAGCGACGCGGCGGGACTGGTATCCGGGAGTGTTCGCGTTGGCGATATTGTCGGCGATCGCGCGTTGGCGCATGGCCAGACCATCCAGGGCGCTTGAGAACGCGCGTGAGGTCACGGAATCGAACACTGCTCCCCCTCAGGGCACTTTGAATCGACAGCGGCCGATCCATGGCCTCATAGGTAGAGCAATCCTTGCTCACTGGACACTTTCGGCATGGGTAGTGCATCCGTTAGCGCGGAATGGAGATTTTTTTCTGCCTCAAGATCTTTTCTGGTCAAGGATCGCTGCACCGCGCGATGTGGTCTCTGAGCGACTCTCAGCCGCTGGTATCCAAGTAGCGCGCTTCTCCTGAATCGCGTGGGGGAACCTGACGAATCGCAGCGAGCTGGCGGCCGACGTCGAGCCTGAGCGCCCGGGTGCGGATACTTGCCTGACTGAGCGTGTCCAAGACTCTGCGCGCCTGATCTTTCAGGTCGTCTGGAAGCGGTGTCTTGCCCGGGGCCTCGGGTGCAGGGACTTGTTCACGCTGTAGCCCGGGGTCCGCTAAGTCCTGCGGTTGAGCTGGTTCTCCAGCCTGCCGGGCCCAGGATTCGAGCCTGGTCAGATAGAGCTCCCAGTCCAGGGAACTCGAACTGGAACTCTCAGCGGATCCCGCAGGGGCTGGCCTATCCGACACCTAATACTCCGCTGGGGTGGCTCACCGGCTCAGCGACGAGCGACTGCTGAGCGGCTTCGTGCCAGGTGGCCCGCAATGGTTCGAAGAGGTCGATGATGCTGCGTGTCTTCGCCGGGCTGCGCCGGATGTTCGCGGCGATGAGCTCGGTGGTGGCAAAGGCGTACAGCGACTGAAGTTCCCGGCCACCCGCCCAGACATCGGTGTTCAGCGAAGAAGAGAGCTCCGCGATGATGGCCTGGGCGTGAACCAGCTGGACCGATGCGTCTTCCCAGCGCAGTTCATTCTGCGCCAGTTCTGCACGATTGAGATCCAGCAGCAGCCGGTCATAGAGCATGGTGAGCAGCTTCTCCGGGGAAGCGGAAAGTATCGCTTCTCGATTGAACTGGGTGCGAGCGCGGCTGAAATTCTCATACATAGCTGATATCAGACCTTGATCAGGAGTTGTTTCGAGACGAGGGCGCCTGAGGCAGCGAGGCGAGCTGGGAACTGAGGTAGTCCATCTGTGAGTTGAGGCTCTGCATCTGAACTTCGAGAGCGGCGTAAGTTCGTTCCAGCGTCGCTCGGCGATTCGCAAGCCGGCTATCCCACTGGTCCACCTGGTCCGTGAGCCGGTTCGCCAACCCTTCCTGACCGGTGATGCGTTGGGTGATCTGGCCGTCGTAGCGGTCCGAAAGCTCGGTGGATACTGTGTTGATCCGAGCGGAGAGCTGTGCCACTGTGGTCTCCACCCCGGCCGGATCCGCTGCCAAGGCGGCGGCGAACTTCTCGGGATCGAAGGTCAGTTCACCGTCGCGGGTCACCGAGATGCCGATCTCCGAGGGTGAACGTCCATCCACAGGACGGATGACTGCGTCACTCATGCGTTGCTGGGCGCTCCGTACGGCACTGTCTCCCGTGAGAACTCCGGCCGTGGTGCTGCCATCTCCTGAGCTGGAGACTCGTGAATTTGCACGGATATAGCTCAGGACAGCGTTCACCGAGGTGACCAGTGATTCGGCCGTTTTGACGGCAGTTTCCGTATCCCGTTCCACGGTGAGCGTGATGGGGGTCGCGCTCACCGCTGAGACTTCGACGTCGACCCCAGGCATGAGGTCCTCGAAGGTATTGCTGGCAGAGGTGACGCGCTGCTGCGCCGCGGTCCCGGACCACAGCGTGATGGCAGCGTCAGTGCCTTCGCTGGTGAGGGTCGTGCCCACCGTGCTTCCACCTAGGGTGAAGGATCCTTCGGCGCCGGTGTCTGTGGCGGAGAGTTGGAGCCGGTGAGTGCCGTCTCCCACAGGAATCTTCACGGCAGTCACCCCCGCTGCGGTGGCGTTGATGGCTTGGACCACGTCATCGAGGTTGGTTGAGTCAGCCGTGATCGCGGTGTTTGTCCCATCCCCCGCGATGATGCTGAATTCCGTGGTGTCCCATTCGGTCACCGGATCGGTGACGAGGGTATGACGGGAGGCGAGGCGATCTACAGTGAAGTCCAGGCGTCCCGCGGAGGCGCGTGAGGTGGCGGTGGCAGTTGCCGCGTCACTGCTGGTCTGCGTGGTGAATGCCCGAAGCGCGCCGGGCTTCGCAATGTCCGCCGAGTTCTCGGCAGCTGCTGCCACTCGGGTATTCAGGCCCTGGAGCGCGGAGACGAGTGTGTTGGTCTTGGTGACCTGCCTTTGGAGCAGCTGCTGCGGAATTGCCTCGACCTGCATCAGGCCGTCAATCAGTGCGGCGGAATCCAGGCCGCTGGCGAGTCCAGGAAGCGAGATCGACACGGTGTATCTCCCTAGTGGGTGGGGGTGGGGAGGTTGAGCAACTGGGGAACGGACTTGCCGCGCCGGGGTGCCACCGAAGTGTTATCCCCGTCGCGGCAAGTCCATCCACATCAGACCGGCCCTCGGCCGATCATCGAACCTTCAGGTAGAGGAATGGATCAGCCCAGGAGCTGAAGCACTCCCTGGTTCGACTGGTTCGCCTGAGCCAGCATGGCGGTGCCAGCCTGGGACAGGATGTTCGAGCGAGTGAAGTTGACCATCTCGGAAGCCATGTCCACGTCGCGGATACGTGACTCCGCAGCTGAGAGGTTCTCGCGGGAGACGTTGAGCGAGTTGATCGCTGACTCGAAACGGTTCTGCGAAGCACCGAGGTCGGCACGAGCCGTCGAGACTGCCGTGATCTGGGTATCGATAGTGCCGATCGCGGCGCTAGCCGTGGCAGCATCCGTGATGTCCAAACCTTGAACTGCGTCCACGACCGCGGTGAGGTCAGTCAGGCCAACGGCAAGCTGATCATTGGCAGTCGCGCCCGCACCGATCTGGAATGTGAGCTCAGCATTAGTGCCATTGAGCAGCGAGATGCCATTGAAGTTGGTCACCTCGGAGATGCGTCCAAGCTCTTCGCCGAGAGCAGTGATCTCCGACTGGATCGCTGCACGAGACTCGGCGTTGTTCGAGTCGTTACCTGCCTGCACCGCAAGGTCACGCACGCGCTGCAGGATGGAGTGGACCTCGGTCAGGGCGCCTTCAGCGGTCTGGATGACCGAGATGCCGTCCTGAGCGTTGCGGGCTGCCACGCCGAGGCCGTTGACCTGGGAGCGCAGTCCCTCCGAGATGGCGAGGCCAGCGGCGTCGTCGGCTGCTCGGTTGATCCGCAGGCCCGAGGAGAGCTTCTCCAGGGACTTGGAGAGATCGTTCTGCGTGTTGGAGAGGTTGCGGTGAGCGTTCAGTGCCGCGATGTTGGTGTTGATCTGCATACCCATGGTGATTCCTCCATGAAAGTGGGTGTGTATAGGTTCTGGGTCCGTCCATGGACTCCACACACCTCTATCGGCACCTGCCTGAGATGCCGTTAGCGCTGGATCAAGTTTCTGTCAGCGGGACTCCGTGCAGACCGCGCGCCCGCTGAAGAAGACCTCCCAGGGTGCGCTCCCCCAGCTCTTGGAGATACTGGTCGCGACGCCGTGAGCTCGCCTTGACGGTGGGCGCTTCCACCGGTGTGGCGCTGTAGTGCGTCTGCAAACCGTCCCTGAGGAGCTTCATCGCCTCGGAACGTTGCTGGGACACAGCTGAGTGGGTGATTCCAAGATCCGCAGCGATTTCTTTCACCGTGGAACCCTCAAAGAAGAGCCGAGAAACGATGAGCCGCATCCGCACGGGCAGAGTTTCCACCGCAGCTCGAAGCATCGCGGTCTGTTCGGTGTCAATGAGCTCTTGTTCCGGATTGCGACCTGCTGTCACCAGGTAGTCAGACATATCAGATTCCAGAGCCACGACGCTGCGGGAGGCGTCCTGCTGGGTCGCGGAGACTGCCTTCTCCTCGAGGCCCATGGCTTCAGCGAGCTCACTGACACTGGGGGCACGTCCGAGGATGCCTGTGAGGGTTTCCTCAACGGTCTTCAATTCCCGAATCTTCCGGCGTGATCCGCGTCCTGCCCAGTCAGAGGAGCGCATATCATCGGCAAAGGCACCGATGATTCGACGCCGAGCGTAGGCTCCAAAGGGAACTCCAAGTGCAGGATCAAAGGCATCTGCTGCGGTGACAAGCGCGATTGAACCCACCGAGGTGAGGTCCTCTCGGGAAAGATGAGTGGCCTTTGCGCACATCTCAGAGACCAGATAGCCCACGAGCGGCAGGTTCTCCACCACTAGCGCATTGCGCGCAGTCCTATTCACAGCCGGCATCCCCCAGGAATCTATTCATGCCGCACCCCCATGCGGTGGAAAAACTTGCGATGAAACGTCCTTCTGGATGCCCCGTGAACAAAACCTTAGTTTCTCCTGGAAACGAATAGTAGCTGACTGATCGTTACCAGTCCATGACCTGAACATGTCCTGGATGCAAACACTCTTGTAGCGCAGGCCGAAGATTGTTATCTCCGGGCCTAACCAGTGTCCAGATACCGCCGATAGACTCTATTGACGGCCGCCGAGCACCCCGGCCCGGAGATACAGCCGGTCACCCGTCATGAATCGAAATCAGGGGCCCGACATGTCTGTCAACGCACTCTCCACGAAGCTATGGCGTGAACGTGAGCTGCTTGATCTCCTCCAGTTCAAGCTTGAGGAGCAGCAGCTCCTCCTCGTCTCGGGGAAAACCCAGTGGGTCGACCACGCGGCACGGGAGATCGAGACCGTGCTGGAGAAGGTTCAGGAGGCCTCCCTCAGCCGCGCCGTGGCCTCCGCCTGGGTCGCTGCGGATCTCGGACTGCCCGACGATGTGACGCTGGCGCAGCTGATCTCAGCAGTCAACGAGCCCGCATGGCGTGAGGTCCTGGGTCAACATCTCGAAGCTCTGCGGAACTCCGCCTCAAGCATCGCTGCACTCCGCGACACCAATTCAAGCTACCTGCGTGCCGCCCAGCGCGCGGCTCAGGAATCGCTTGCCGCACTGGACCCCGAACCCTCAGGACCCGACCGCGACCGAGGCCCCCGCCTGCTGGACACAAACCTCTAGATACATGAATCCAACGCCTGCGAGGCAGGGACACTACAAAGCTAAGGACATCGCGTGAGCACCTTCAGCGGATTGAACACCGCATGGACGGGCATGACCGCCGCCCGGCGGGCCATGGAGACGGCGGGGCAGAACATTGCCAATGTCGGAGTCGACGGATACACCCGCCAACGTGTCGAGACGTCCTCCGTCGGACCAGTCTCATTTATCGGGCGGCTCTCCGGTCCGACGACTCCTGGACAGGGTGTCACGGTGACCGGGATCGCCCGCTTGGCGGATGCTCAACTCGATTCACGTGTGCGAGGCACTGCAGGGATCAGCGGGCAGGCCGAAACCGTGGCTGCCGGGCTTGATTCTCTGGAGGCGAGCTTTCGAGAGCCAGGAGCCAACGGGCTCTCGGCACTGCTGAGCGATTTCTGGTCCGGCTGGGACGACGTCGCGAACCAACCGGGGGAACAGGCCCCGGCTGCCGTGGTGATTGCACGTGGACAGGCAGTGGCAGCTCATCTGGGGCAGATCAGCGGTGAGCTCAGTGATCAATGGAGCGCCCAGCACCGCGGGCTGAGTTCTGAAGTGGCAGAGGTCAACGCCACGGCGGAGCGCGTAGCAACGTTGAACGGAGCGATCCGTTCCACCACTGCGGCCGGTGGAAGCGCCAATGAGCTGATGGACCAGCGTGCACAGTTGACCACCAGACTTGCCGAACTCACCGGAGCCACTGTGCGCCAGCAGGCTGACGGCACAGTTGAGGTCCTTGTGGGTGGCACACCACTGGTCGCAGGCACTTCGGCCCGCGCCATGGAGCTGAGCGGCGGAGCGCAGATCAGCGACGGCGAGGCACCGCAGCTGACCTGGGCTCATCGTCTGTCTGGTGACCCCGCCAGCAGCGTCGATGTTCAATCGGGAGTGCTGTCCGGGCGACTCGCCATGCTGGCTCCTGCCGATCCCTCCGGTACCGGCGGCCCGCTGGCGCAGACGCTGCAGACACTCGATACCCTTGCCACCGATCTGGCGGGTCGAGTCAATGCCGTTCAGGCCGAGGGGCTGACGAGCACAGGCGCCGTCGGTACTGCGTTCTTCGCGATCGACCCCACGCGGCCAGCCGCAAGTCTTCGCGTCCTCGCGACCGGTGCAGCCGACCTCGCATCCGCTGCACCCGGTGGCGGCGCGCTCGACGGCTCGAACGCCGCTCGACTCGCTGCGTTCGGTGAACTCAGCGACGGGCCTGACGCGCAATGGTCCCAGCTTGTCATTCGCACCGGGACCATGGTCCAGAACGGCGCCCAAGAAGCCGTGAATGCCTCGATAGCGCTCGTGTCGGCGCTGCAGCAGCAGCAGTCTCAGGCAGGAGTGTCCCTGGACGAGGAGAACCTCGCACTTGTCACCCACCAACACGCCTACCAGGGTGCCGCACGAGTGTTGACCGCCGTCGACGAAATGCTCGACACCCTGATCAATCGCACCGGCCTGGTCGGCCGTTAGAGAGGCTGAACCGATGTCCATTACCCGAGTCACCCACGGTTCCACCGTCGCTGCCGCTCAGCGGAACTTGCAGACAGCAATGCACCGCCTGGCTTCGATCCAGGACAAGGCGGCCACCCTGAAGGAAATTTCTCGCCCCAGCGACAATCCTGGTGCTGCCGCCGAGGCCATGGCGGTGCGGGGCGCACAGCGAGCAGCTGATCAGCACAGCCGCAATGTGGACAATGCAAATGGGTGGCTGACCACCGCTGATTCGGCCTTGAGCACGGCCACGAACCTGTTGCACCAAGTCCGTGATCTGACCATGTCCGGTGCGAATCAGGGCGTTCTGCCGCAGTCGGCAAGGGATGCCTTGGCAGTGCAGTTGGAGAACCTGCACGGCGAGCTCCTCGGCGCCGCGAACTCGCGTTATATGGGTCGCAGCGTCTTCGCCGGCACTTCCGACGCGGCGACTGCCTTCGGCTCAGACGGAAGTTTCAACGGCATCGCGAACTCCGAGGTGACCCGGCGAGTGGGTGAGAACACCACAGTCCGCGTGGACGCCGACGGCGCGGCCGCCTTCGGAGAGGGAGCAGACAGCGTGTTCGCGACAGTCCAGGGTCTGGCCGAGGATCTGCGTGCTGGTAATCCAGTGGGAGCACGGCTTGCGGAAGTTGATGCGCATCTGCGCAATGTGCTCGCCACGCAGGCCACCCTCGGCGCTACCCACGCTGCGGTGCTGCGTGCCGAAGATTCGCTCGCAGACCAGAAAGTGACCCTTGAGGCGCGCCGCTCCGGCCTCGAGGATGCCGACCTGGCAACGGTCGCTCTGGACCTGCAGACCCAGGAGCTTGCCTACCGTGCGGCGCTGGCGGCATCCGCGAAGGTCATCCAGCCCTCCCTGATGGATTACCTCCGATGACCGTTCTGCACTTTCCCGCCTCTTTGCCGGGGTTGGAGCCGCTCAAAGAGTTCAGCCTCACCGAGGTCGAGGGATCCACAGGGCTGTATTCCTTGGACTCCACTGAGCTGCCGGAGGTCAGGCTCTTTCTGCTCGATCCGGCGGTGCACCTCCCCGACTACACCCCGAACACCTCAGCTCAGCTCGGTGCACTCGGGAACCCCGAACCCGGGAACGTCCGCGTACTGGTCATCGTCAACACCTCCGACGGCGCACCGCACGTGAATCTCTTGGCTCCGGTGCTCCTGGATGTGGCTGAAGCACGCGGGGCCCAAGTCATTCTCGAAGGCCAGGATCTGCCAGTGCGGTCCGAGCTGCTTCAGCCTGCGGCGACAAGATGATGGAACCCTCTGGACCGGTAGACCAGGGGTGACGCATCGGCGCGGACCTCGGCGCCCTTGACCTCCAGCAGAACCACCTGATGATCACCGGCCGGGGTCTCGCTGAGCACCTCACATTCCAGATGCAGCGGCGAGTCCGCTAGCAGCACCGCCCCACTGGACGTGACGCGATACTGCAGGTGTTCGAACCTGTTCTTGCTCCGAGATGCCAGTTGATAGCAGGCATGCTGCTGGTCGCTGCCCAGGATCGAGACACCGATGCTTGGGGCCTCGCGGAGGATCTGCCAGGTCTGGGATGAATTCTGCGCGGAGAAGATCGCCATCGGTGGGTCGAAAGAGATACCTGCGGTGAAGGATGTCACCACGAAGCCCACCGGGCCGGAGGCAGTCTGGGCACAGAGTGCCGCCACGGCCGAAGGGTAGGAGGCGAAGATATCTTGAGCCTCCCCTTCGGCGAACCCGCCGGAAGCTCCGGCCAGCACCCCTGCCGCGGGCGCGCTGAGGCTTCCGAAGCTAGACACGCGGCGTCACTACCTCGGCGCGCTCTGGACGGAATGCTGCTCCTGGATGTTCCTGCGCGAGCCGCGAGGTTGGTGAGCCTGTCAGCATTTCGCGCAGCGTTCCCTGCCTGGGCGCCTGCGGAAGAATGCCCTCCTCCCGCATCTTCGGCATCACCTGCTCGATGAAGTCCCGGTAGCTCTCAGTCCCGCCAAAGCTGTGTTCCACCAGGAAACCGTCGATCCCTGTCTGCTCCGCGATGTGTTCGAGCTCATCAGCCACTTCCTGAGCAGTTCCGGTCACCTTGAAACCCCCCATCGTCTCGCGCAATCCATCGATCACCTCACCCACGGTGCGGCCATCCTGATACTGGGAGAGCAGACTCTGACCGATCTCGGTCCGGACATCTGCCAGCGTCGTCTCCGGGTCGAAGTCCATGAGGTTGACCCCGCTCCACCCCATGAACAGCGACGCCATGGCTTCCCGGCTCGGAGCATCGAGCAGTTCCTTGCGCAACTGGACCGCTTCCTCATGGGTCTCCCCCACGATCGCTGACATGCCGTTGATGATCTTGATCGAATCACCGGGCCGCCCTTGAGCCTCGGCGCGCGCCCGCAGGTCCTTGACCAGCGCTGCGGTCTTGTCGATGTCACGTTCCTGGGTGAAGATGCACTCCGCATACTGCGCCGCGAAATCCTTGCCTCGCGGTGAGGCTCCCGCCTGGAAGAGGGTCGGGGTGCGCTGAGGTGATGGAGCTATAGGGAAGTACCCGTTGAGACTGTAGAACTCGCCGTCATGGTTGATCCAATGCACCTTCTCCGGGTCATTGAAGATCCCCGTCTCTTTGTCCATCGGCTGAGCGTCCTCACCCCAGCCTCCCTCCCACTGTTTGAGGCACAGCTGCACGAACTCATCTGCCCTGGCGTAGCGCTTGTCGTGCGGAGTGACATTCTCGTGTCCGAGCAGGCGCACGAGTGCTGTCTGCATATCGCTGGTGACGATATTCCACCCGATGCGACCTCCGGTGAGATGATCGACGGTGCCGAAGTTCCGGGCATTGAGGTACGGCTGACCCGCCGTCGTCGAGGCGGTGACCACGAATCCGAGGCGTTCGGTCACGGCAGCGAGACCGCTGATTGCGAAGAGCGCGTCGTGGACGGGGAACTGGACCGCCTCCTTGACCACCACCTCAGGGACCTGATCTCCCTTATCCATCGGATACGCGAGATGCTCCGCGAAGAAGAGGAAATCGAAACCCCCGGCGTCGAGCTGTTTGGCCAGGTCCTGCCAAAACTTCAGACTGGCGAACTCTTCAGGCTTCGCAAGCGGATGCCGCCAGGAGTTGGCAAGAAACGTCGGAGCCATCACCTCGAATGCGCCCAACACGAGTTGTTTCTTCTGCGCCGGGACGCCCTGAGTTGAAGTGTGCACATCTGTCCTATCGTTGAGGTCTTCTAGCAGTTAGTGGTGTTTCGCCGTAGGGGTTTAGTCAGGACGGGTTTTCGCAGCAGGAGTTTTTTCCGCCCCGGGGCCCATATCGATCATCAGCGCGGCGATGCCCTCCTCCACCCTTGAGCGGAGGGCGGCCTTCTCTGCTGTGTCCAACCAACAGGCGTCCACCGCGTTGCGGGTGAACATCGCGAGTTGCTCGAGGCCGTAGTCCAAGGCGTGGGCCAGTGCCCGAAAATCATGCGTCGGGTCCGTGCCGAACATCGGCGGATCATCCGAATCGATCGCGACCTTGAGCCCGGCATCAACCATCTGGGCGATGCGGCGATGACTGCCATCTCCGCTGCCGGAGTATCGTCCGATATCCGAGCTCACCGGGGTGCAGATGAACGGAACCTGCTCCTGGACGCATCGCGCGGTGATTCGTGGATCATCGACCACGTGATAGCCGTGATCCACGCGGTCACAGCCGAGCTCATCCAGGAGCACCTCGATATGGCGCGGAGGCCCGGTTTCGCTGTGCGCGGTCCGCCGCAGTCCGGCTTCCCCTGCTCGGATGAAGGCCGGAGCGAACTGCGCCGGCGCCCCCTTGACCTCCGCGTAGTCCAAGCCGATCCCGACTACGTCGGGTGTGCGGTATTCGATCACTGTCTCCACCAATTGACGCGCCGCTGCGGGGGTGTCCTCTCGGCACAGCCCGACGACGATGTTGCTGGTGATCCCGGTGTCGGTCTGGGCATCCTGCATTCCCGCAGTGATGCCCTCAATCAGCGCAGGATAGGGAACGTCCACATGCCCTGGCGGACTGATCTGGATCTCGCGGTGAAGCACGTGATGCGCAGCTCCGCCGGCGGTCAGGGATTCATAGGTCACGCGGTAGAGATCATCGCGGTCGCGCACCACCGATCCGACCACGTCAAGGACTCGAAGAAACTCGCCGAGGTCCTCATAGCTGCTGTGGTCATAGAGCGTCTCGGCAGTATGAGCACCGAGGTTCAACCCATGTTTTCGCGCCAGGTCTACCACCGTGCCTGGCTGCACGCTTCCCAGCAGATGACAGTGCAGGCTGACCTTCGGCAGCCCGCGCACAATCCCTTCGATGAACTCCGAAGATCCGGCAGCACTGCGGGGCCCTTGAGATGACGTCTGCATGCTAGAAGTCCTTTGCCATGTCATAGTGCGCAAGAACCAGGTTCTCGACAAGCTGAGCAACCATATAGAGCAGCACTGAGACCAGCGTGATGACCACGACCAGCGTCCACACCTGGGTGTTCTGCGAACGGCTGACCGCCGAGACGACGGCGTAGCCGATACCTTCACCGGTAGCCAGCCATTCGGCCAGCAATGCTCCCGTGAAGGCACCAGGTACTGAGATGCGCACGGCGGAGAAGAACGCGGGCAGAGCGGAGGGCACCGCCACCTTGCGCAGCACATCCCAGGTGGAGCCGCCATAGACGTGCACCACATCGCGAATCTGCGGCGTGACCGAGCGCAGACCGAACACGATGGTCACCAGAGCCGGAAAGAGCACCACGATTCCGCCCATGGCCGCGACCACAGCGGTGCCGCGGCCAAGCGCAAGGATGATCAGCGGAGCCAGCGCGATCAGTGGCACCGAGCGCACGATCATGGCCATCGGCATCACTGCCGACTCCACGACGCGGCTCATCACGATCCCTACTGCAATCACTGCGGCGGCGATCATGCCCGCGACGAAGCCGATGGCGGCATCACGAAGCGTCGCCATCGTCAGTCCCCAGATCTCAGTCCGGGTGGCCGCCGATTCCTCCTCAGTGAAGAGATGCTCATAGACATCCAGCGGGCCCTTGCCTACGAAGTCCGAGACATCGAAGGCGCTGAGCAGTCCGAGCCAGAGCAGAAGGATGACGGTGAGCATGATGGCCGTGTTGCCCAGCGTGGTCAGCGCCGTGCGGGTCAGTGAGCTCGCGCGGCTCGGCCGGGAGGACGTCACCCCTGCTGCCACGGACGATTGTGTCTGCACTGCTGCGGTCATACCGTCGCCCCCTTCGACCATGGTGCGGCCACTTTTCCGATCAGCCCGAAGAGCGCGTAGGCGCCGCCGGCCACCACAGCGCAGAGCAGTCCAATGGCCCAGGCGCGCTCCACGTCCAGGTTCTGCTGGGCGATGATCAGCGCCAGGCCCACACCCTGACGGACACCACCGACGTATTCACCCAGGATCGCCCCGAGCAGCGCTGCAGGTGCCGCGATCTGAAGGGCATTCAGAATCGCCGGCAGTGCCGCGATCAGGCGCACCTTGCGCAGCTGGGTGAGCCGAGACCCGCCGTAGACCGTGACGACGTCTAGGCTCGCCGGATCTGCTGATTTGAGCCCCAACAGAGTTCCCACCACAGTGGTGAAGAAGACTGCAAGGACTGCCAGGGCGATGGCAGTGCCAGAGGGTTCCCCTGTGGAGGGCGCGCCGATGACGATGTAGAGCACCGGAGCCACTGCCACGATCGGGATGCAGTAGCTGATCACCGCGATCTGGGTGATCAGTCGTTCAGTCCACGGCAGGACCAGCACCAGCGAGGCCAGTAGGATCGCGATCAGGTTTCCCCAGAAGAAGCCGATCGCCGCCTCCTGGATGGTTACCGAGAAGTGCTGCCAGTAGAAGCCGAAACCGTCGTCGAGAACGGCGCGCACGACTCCGTCAGGGGTGGGGATTCGGGCTTCGGAGAGCACGGTCAGTGCCGCGATCCACCAGAGAATGATGACTCCGCCGAGGCCGACGGCGCTGTAGAGCGCGGCCCTGCGCTTGTCGATCGCAGTGTTCATCCGGTCTGGCTCCCGCTCTCTTCGAGCCCGAAGAGAAGCTCAGATGCCCGGTCGTGCAGGGCATGAAACTCCGGACTGCGCATCATGTCGGGTGTCCGCGGACGGGGCAGATCGACCTCTATCACCTCGGCGATGCGTCCTGGGCGGGCACTCATGACGGCCACCTGGTCCGAGAGGTAGATCGCCTCCGAGATTCCGTGCGTCACCATCAGCGTCGTGGCAGGCTTCTGGGTCCAGATCCGAAGCAGCTCATCATTCAGCCGCTGTCGGGTCATGTCGTCCAGGGCTCCGAAGGGCTCATCGAGCAGGAGCACCGAGGGTTGGACCACGAGCGCTCGTGCAATGGACACACGCTGACGCATGCCTCCGGAGAGCTGGCCCGGCTTGGCCTTTTCGAATCCCTTGAGCCCCACCAGGTTGATGAGTTCACTGACAAGCTCGTCGTCAGGCTTCTGGCCTGAGACCTCGAAGGGCAGCCGGATATTGGAGGCCACGCTGCGCCAGGGCAGCAGTGCGGCGTCCTGGAAGGCGATCCCCAGTTCGCTGTCGCTGCGCAGCTGCGCCGGGGTCTTTCCGTCCACCAGGGCGGTCCCAGCGGTGGGCTCTTCCAACCCGGCAAGCACCCGGAGCACCGTGGACTTGCCACAGCCGGAGGGCCCCAAGAGGGAGAGGAAGCTTCCACGGTCGGTGTGCAGGGAGACGTTCTCAAGTGCTGTGAGCGTCTCTGAACCACCGAGGTTGAATGATTTCGTCAGTCCTTCGATCCGGAGACCGGTGCCGGACGGGGTTTCCCCCGTGCCGGCACCGGGGTGCTGCCCTTCAGGGGCTGCTCCGGCTAAGGATGTCTGCCGCTGCGATGCAGTCACCATGGGTAGTGATTCACGCTCCGTCGGGGATCTCAGCGAGCTCGGGGTTCTCTTCCAGCAGCTCATCGAGCAGGGAGAGATCAAACAGGTCCTCTTCCGTGATCTCTACGCCCGCCCGCTCGAGGCTAGCCACGCTTTCGCTCTGTAGCTCTTCGGAGATGGTGAACAGTCCGTTCTCGCGGACCTCATCGGTGAGCACCAGGTCAACCTGAACCTCGGCCTGGCGAGTCTCTTTCTCCATGTCCAGATCAAGGTGTTCGCCGTACTGCTCCACTGCAAGCCTTGCGCCCTCTTCAGGGTCGCTGATCGCGTCCTTCCACCCCTCGATCTCCGCTTCGAGGAACGACTTGATCATCTCGGGCTCTTCTTCGATCATCTCCTCAGTGGTGATGAACGCCTCGGCGACGAACGGCAGGCCGTTCTCGCTGAGCATCAGGTCAGTGGTTTCATGACCCATCAGTTCCACTGTGAGGGACTCATTGGTCACGAACGCGAAGAAGCCATCAACTTCACCGTCGATCAGAGGGGCCGGATCATATTCCACCGGCACCATCTCCACCGATTCGGGGTCAATGTCATTGACCTCTAGGAGGGCCTCGAAGAGAGCCTCGTTACCTCCAGCCTGGACCCCGATGGTCTTGCCTTCGAGGTCTTCGGGTGCGGCGATGTTCCCCTCGTCGGCCAAGGAGAGAATCGTGAAGGGGTTGCGCTGATACTTGGCTCCGACGATCTTCAGCGGGGCGTCCTCCTCGGCGATGATCTCGCCGGTGGCCACGGCGTTTGAGGTGCCGAAGGTCGCCTCTCCCGATGCCACCATGTTCTCGATCGGGCCGGGTCCTGGGATCAGCTCGACCGCACCGAAGCCCGCCTCATCGAAGTATCCGTTCTCCTCAGCGAAGAACTCCCCCGCGAACTCGGCGTTCTCAATCCACGACAGCGCGACGCTGATATCGCCGTAGCTTTCTTCCTCACCGCCAGCCTCTGCGGCGGAGTCGTCTCCACCGCAGGAGGTCAGTGCGAGGATTCCGACGGCCGAGACGGCAGCGAGCCGAAGGCGACGAGGATGGGTTCCGTTTTTCATGTAGAGCTCCTTCATCAATGGTGCAGCGGGGACGGGTAAGAATGAGTAGTGCTGGTAGGGCTAGACGGTGCTGGTCATAAGCTTGTTGTCCTATCGAGGCGTCTCGGCGGTGTCAGCCGACTCCCTGCATCTGCGCGGCGGCGGCGGCATGTCTGGGCAGCACATCTGCGAGTTCCCGCAGCTGCAGTTCACCGGCTTCCACGAGGCTCTTGCCCGCCACCATCACGCACCAGCCGCTGGCAGGACCGGAGCGCAGCCACCCCTCAACCGGATCCGTCAGCGCCCCAGCCTGGGACAGCGGTGAGGACTGCCAGATCACAAGGTCAGCGCAGGCTCCGGGACGCAGGTGCCCGATCTCGTCACCCCAGCCGAGATTCGCGGCCGATCCGAGAGTGGCCATGGACAATGCCTCTCGGGCCGACATCGCCGAGGGGCCATTCCGGTACCGGGCGAGCAGCATGGCGCCGCGGGTTTCCATCCAGAGGTTGGCTGAATCGGAGGAAGCGGAGCCGTCACAGCCGATGCCGACGGCCATTCCCATGGACCGCAGCGCCTGCGCATCAGCGGTGTCACCCGCGAGGATCATGTTCGAGCTGGGGCACTGGGTCGCGCTGACACCTGCTGCCGCCAGGCGCCTGTTCTCTTCCTCATTGCCGTAGACATAGTGGGCCACCCAGGAACGCGGCGTGGCCCAGCCGACGTCTTCGAAGTACTCCACCGGGCGCCGGCCGTAGACCTCCAGCGCGTAGGTGTCCTCGTCCTTGTCCTCGGCGAGGTGGGTGTGCAGGCGGACGTCGTGCTTCTCGGCGAGCTCCGCGGTGGCCCGCATGATCGACTCACTCACGGAGAACATCGAACACGGTGCCAACGCCACGCGGGTCATCGCCCCGGGCGTGGGGTCATGGAAGGCCGCGATGAGCCGTTCCGAGTCGGCAAGGATCGTGTCCTCATCTTGGACAACCTCTTTGGGGGGCAGTCCGCCGTCCTCCACCGACCGGGTCATGGAGCCTCGGTTGGCCATGAACCGGAAGCCGATCTCGGAGGTGGCCTTGACCTGAGCATCGATCAGATTGGGTCTGGGGTGGACGTACATATGGTCTGACGAGGTGGTGCAGCCACCCAGCAGCAGCTCGGCGCAGGCCACATAGGTGGAGAGGTAGGTGGATTCCTCATCGAGCGCTGCCCAGCGGGGATAGAGCGTGGTGAGCCACTGGAAGAGGCTCCCGTTGATGGCCGGCGCGAAGGCCCGTGTGAGGTTTTGATACATGTGGTGGTGAGTGTTCACCAGTCCCGGGGTCACCAGCCGGCCTCCTGCGTCGATCACGCGATCCGCAGAGGGGGCGGGCTGCGCACTCGGCCCCGCACTGTGGACTCGTCCGGCAACCAGTGCGATCCAGCCACCGTCGATCTCGCGCCCGGCGTCCAAGGCCTGTTCCTGCGCGGAGGCACCCTCGCCGGAGGCCTCCAGCACGATATAGGCGTTGGTGATGAGCGTGTCGACATGTGTCGGGGCGGGGTGCATCCGTCCTCCTGAAGTAGGTTGCCCCTAACCTATGAAACAGATGTTTCTTCCTTTACTCCACTCGGTTACGGGCATGTAAATGCCGCAACGCGTAACGGTGCTGTAACCCACGCATGCCTAAGCTGGAGCACGATCCACAACGATTTTCCCAGCTTCAGGCCCTTCCGAGGAGGTCTCGTGTTAGACCGCATCAGCTCCTATCTGCACTGCCTTGAGAACCCTGCACAATGGGCCGTGGCAACAATCGTTTCGGCCCAGGGTTCCTCTCCCAGCCCCGTGGGCACCTCTATGGCGATCTCGGCTGAGCTTGAGATCATCGGCTCACTCTCCGGCGGATGCGTGGAGTCTTCAGTGGCCGTGGCGGCGCAGGATGCGATCTGCGAAGGCACCGTCCAGCGGTTGTCCTTCGGCCCAGATGGGACCCCGTTCGGACAGGCAGGACTCGGTGTGGCACTGACCTGCGGTGGGGAGATCGAGGTGGTGATTCAGCCGCTGCTCACCGCGGACCTCGCGCAACTGCGCCAGCTCGCAGTGACCGATCCGCGCACTGCGGCGACCTTGACCCGCAGCATGACCGATCACACGGGCGCCCGATTCACGGTCGAGGAACGCCGCGCCGCTGCCCCGCGATTGATCCTGAGCGGGGTCCAGGATTTTTCGGTACACCTGGCTCACCTCGCGGCGCAGGCAGGGTGGCGGGTCGACATGGTCGAGCTGCGGCCCGCCTTCGGCACCGCCAAGCGCATCCCCTCGGGTGTCGATCTGAGAATGGGGCACCCCTCATCTGTGGTCGCTGACCTTCTCTCCCAGTCCCAGGACTCGTGGACCGGGGTGGTCGTGATGACTCACCACACGGATCTCGACGTCCCGGTGCTGGATGCAGCGCTGAGCTGGGCAGCTGAGAAATCACAGTCCGACGACGACGCCCGCCGCTTCATCGGCGCGATGGGTTCCCGCAGCTCAGCCGCTCGCAGAGACGCGGCATTGGCAGATCTCGGCCATAGTGCGGAAGACCGCGCTCGAGTGGTCTCCCCTATGGGCCTGGACCTCGGCGCAGAATCTCCTGCCGAGGCTGCGGTCTCGATGATGGCGCAACTCATCGCGGCGAAGAACGCGGCCACAGCAGCCCCACTGACCCAGCGCACTGGGCCGATCAACAGCGACCGACCCCGCAGCCTGAGCATCATCAGAGAAATGGCAGTGTGAGCCTTGGATATCAGCAGCGTTGAACAGACCCTGAAGACCACCGATCCCGACGTCTTCAGCCCCGGTGATACCTGGCTCGCCGGGGGAACCGTCCTGTACTCCTATGGATATGACTTCACCAACTCAGCACCGCAGCGACTCCTCGACATCACCGGCGCCGGTTGGGCCCCTCTGACCTGGCACGAGGCGGACACCACGCCAGGGTGGTCAGGCCTTGAAGTCGCAGCCACCTGCACCATCGCACAGTTCCACGCTGCCACCTCCACACTGCCCGAGTCGGTCTCAGGTCTCCCTGGAATCAAGCTCATGGAGCCGGCGGCGGAATGCTTCGTGGCTTCCTGGAAGGTATGGAACACCTCCACGGTGGGAGGAAACGTGGTGACCGCCCTCCCGGCTGGACCGATGACCTCCTGGCTGTCCGCCATGGAGGCCGTTGCACTGATCCATTGCCCAGGGGGCACCCGGCGCAGGGTTCTGGTGTCGGATCTGGTCCTCGGCACCGGATCCACCTCCTTGGAACCTGGAGAGTTGATCCGCGCCTTCTTCGTCCCCGTGCATGCCCTTGCCCGTCCCACGCTCATGGCGCGCGAATCACTGACCCGCTACGGACGCTCAGCAGCACTGCTGCTGGCCTCACCGGAAGCCAGCGAAGGTGAATCCGGACCCGCAGTGAAGGGGTTGGAACAGGTCCGACTCACCGTGACCGCGAGCACCGTCCGACCGATCATCCTGGAGCTGCGCCGTGGGGATGATGTCGCAGTCGCGATCCGCGCCGGAGTGCCCGCATCACTGTGGAATGACGATGTTCATGGCGACCGCGACTGGCGCATCGACGTCACGATTCGACTGGCTCAAGAACTGACCAACACGTTGTTCGCAGAGAACGGCCATGTCGGCTCCGCCGCACAGGTCTCACTTCAGGACCAGAGCGACCTGCCGCTGCCCACACAGACCACGCAGACTCCGCAAGCTCCACACACCCAGCCAACCTCCCAGCCTTCCCCAGCCGCTGTCCCAGTGGGCACGCCATCATCCGAGGCGACAGAGACCACCGCCCCGGCGCAGGTGAGTGTGGACGGCGTCTTGCATCCCTTGGAGGCTGAGCCAGGCCAGTGCCTGCGCACCTGGTTGCGTGATGCCGGAGCGGCGGGAGTCAAGCGAGGCTGCGACGCGGGAGATTGTGGCGCATGCACCGTGCACCTGGGAAAGCCCGGGGAGACCCCCGCGGCAGTCCATAGCTGCATCGTCCCCGCCGAGCGCGCCGCGGGAGCAGAGGTCACCACGGTGCAGGGCTTGAGTGCCGAAGCCACCGCACGGGTCAAGTCCAACGCGTCTGGTCACGGTTCCGAGGACCACGCAGCCCTGGCGGAGCTGCTGCATCCGACCCAGCGCGACTTCCTGGACTCCCATGGTTTTCAGTGCGGATACTGCACTGCCGGGTATCTGATGACCGCCACCGCCGAGGGCCCCTACTCCCCCGCACCTGGTACCGCGGTGGATCCTGAGGACCCTGCCACGCTGCGCCGGTTCAAGGGGAACCTGTGTCGGTGCACCGGCTACTGCTCCATCAAGGATGCACTCACACAGACGCCTCGGGTCAGCAAGGAATCTTCTCCGGGTAAGAGCCCGATGCCGCCTGCCGGGCCAGCAGTCGTCACTGGAACGGCCCCCTATACCTTCGATCAGGCCGGCGAACGCCCTGAAGACTCACCATTGCACATCGTGGTCATCCGCTCCCCGCACGCTCATGCCCGCATCCTGGATATCGACAGCGCCGCCGCGCTGGCCTCCCCAGGGGTCGTCGCTGTGCTCACCCACGAAGATGCCCCTGCAGAGCTCTACTCCTCCGCCCAGCATGAGCTCGTGGAGGACGATCCTGCTGACACCCGAGTTCTCGATGATGTGGTCAGGCACGTGGGGCAGCGCGTCGCCGTCGTCATCGCAGAAACCCGCCGTCAGGCCGAACGGGCCGCGAAGCTCGTCACTGTGGAGTACGAACCGCTGACCGCGGTGCTGGATCCGCGAGGCGCCCAAGCTGCGGGTGCTTCAGCGATCCACGGCGATAAGGACTCCGCCACACATCGTATTCTGGCCCCGGAGAAGAACCTGATCGCCCTGGCCTCCAGTTCTCAGGGCGCCCCGGATGAGACCTTCGCCGCGATGCAGGCGACGTCGACGGGCGCCTCCTGTAGTGGCAGCTTCCAGACTCACCGCACCTCACATGTCGCCCTGGAGACCCACGGATGCCTCGGCTGGATCGACGAGCTCGGCCGATTCACGCTGCGTTCCTCCACGCAGGTCCCCTTCCTGGTCAGGCGCACGCTCTGCCGCGTCTTCGGGCTCGCGCCCGAAGCGGTGCGCGTCTTTGCCCCGCGCGTGGGTGGCGGGTTCGGCTCTAAGCAGGAAGTCCTCACCGAGGACCTTGTGCTGCTCAGCCTGCGGGCCCTGCACGCCCGGGGCATCAACCGCCCAGTGCAGCTCGAGCTCACGCGCTCAGAGGCCTTCGCCGCGACCACCACGAGGCATCCGTTCCAGATCGAGGTCGCGCTAGCGGCGGGGGATGATGCCCGGCTGGAGGCCATCTCGATGCAGGTGCTCTCCGATACCGGCGCCTATGGAAACCACGGCCCGGGCGTGATGTTCCACAGCATCACCGAATCCATGCAGCTCTACTCGGCGGCGCATAAGCAGGTGCGCGCAGAGGTGGTCTACACGAATAATCCTCCTGCCGGCGCGTTCCGCGGCTATGGGCTCAGCCAGACCCTCTTCGCGATGGATTCCGCCATGGATGAGCTGGCCCGGGAGCTCGGGCAGGATCCGTTGAGCTTCAAGGCGGCGAATATCGTGAGCCAAGGTGAGACGCTCTTCGGCGCCGAACACGATGATGTGCTCATCGATGTGGACGGATTGCAGCAGTGCCTGGACATCATCGCCGCGGAGCTCCGCACGGGAGAGCTCACGCCGAGTGAGCTCGCGCAATGCGAACGGCTACTCTCGGAAGAACGCCACGGCGGTGAGTCTGGTACGCATGGCACTGGCCGCAGCGACTGGGCGGTGGGCACCGGAACCGCCGTCGCCATGATCGACACGGTCCCACCCAATGGACACCATTCCCATGCCACGGTCAGCACTCTGGGTGCCGGCCGCTATGAGCTGAAGGTGGGGACCGCGGAGTTCGGCAATGGCACATCCACGGTGCACCGTCAGGTGGTGGCGCAGGTGCTTGGCACCACCGCGGAGAAGATCACCCTGATCCAGGGCGATACAGATGCCGCGCGTTTCGATACCGGCGCCTTCGGCTCCACCGGGATCACGGTGGGCGTCAAGGCAGCCCACGCCGCAGCCGAGAATCTGCTCGCGAAGATCGCGCAGGAGCCGGAGGCTGACCCCACGGGACTCTCTGCAGAGGGCACCTGGGCGGGGACCCCACGTTCGGTGTCTTTCAACGTGCAGGGCTTCCGGATCGCCGTGGACCGCGTCAGCGGCACGCTGTGCATTCTGCAATCGGTGCAGGCTGCCGATGCCGGAGTGGTGCTCAATGAGGCCCAGTGCAGGGGTCAGATCGACGGCGGCGTCGCCCAGGCCCTGGGAGCTGCCATGTTCGAGGAGCTCGAGATCGATCAGGACGGCCAGGTCACCACCGATATCCTCCGCAATTACCACATACCGCAGATGGCAGACGTTCCGCGCACCGAGGTGTTCTTCGCCAAGACTCAGGATCCGATCGGCCCGATGGGGGCTAAGTCCATGTCGGAGGCACCCTTCAACCCTGTGGCGCCTGCCTTGGGCAATGCGATCCGGGATGCGATTGGCATTCGGATGACCCGCACACCCTTCCGCAAGGACCGGATCGCCCAAGCACTGCGGGCCTCCGAACAGCTCGATGGGGACTCTGCGCTTCGCTCTCGATGAGAGCTAAGCCTGGCGCCAGCGCAGCAGATCCTCGACGGTGTCGATATCGGCATCATCGGCATCTGCGGTGATGTCGATGTCATCGACCAGCCCTGAATGCGTCCGCAGGTACTCCCGCGCTCCCTGATCCCCCGTGGCCTGGGCTGCCGCGGTGAGCGCCGCGCCGATCTCGAACACCACAGGGTGGGTGCTGCGGCCGTGGACGGATCCGCGGGCGATCCGTCCGGGTGACTGGGTCTCCAGCAGCCGACTCAAGGCGGCGGCATTGATTCCTGGCTGATCCACCAGGACGACGGCGACCCGCTCGGCTCCCAGCGCAGCAGCACCGTTAACCCCGGCCGCCAGGGAGGCTGAGAGTCCCTGTTCCCAGTCGCGGCAGACCAGGATCTGTAGTCCGGATGAGACGGTGCCGGCCGTGAGTTTCGCCTGGACTTCCTCGGCACGATGGCCCAGCACCAGCAGCGGAACAGTTCCGGCCCCTTCTGCGGTGTGGATGGCACGCTGAGCAAGCGTCTGCCCGTTCACGCGCACCAGGGCTTTTCCAGTTCCTCCCAGCCGAGTGCCCGCTCCGGCCGCGAGGATCACCGTGACATCGAGAGAACTCATATGGGACCTGAGTCGGCGCAGATCAGGCCCGCAGGCTTGCGGCCTCACCGAGGGAGATCAGCTTGTCTCCCAGGCCATAGCTGCGGTTCGCCAGCTGGCGGACATAACCTTTGACGATCATGGTGCGGAGCAGTCGATGCGCGGTCGGCGCCGGGAGTCCGGTGATCTCCGCCAATTGGCTGAGGCTCAGTTGACCACCGTTGGCCCCGATTGCTTCGAGCAGGTCCAGTGCGCGATCCACTGACTGCACCCCTGATACGCGGCGTCCTTCGGTCACGGCCTGCTCCTTATCCTTGGTCATCGCAATCAGCGCTTCACTGCGCTGAGTTCTGGGCAGCCCACTCCTTGAAGGAACTGCCCCACGGGAGCCAGAGCCGTTGTGGTGTCGCGAGGCGTGAAGAGCTCCATGCCGCGCAAGACGGCTCCCACCACGGTCCCGGTGATCTCGTAGTGGTCATAGGCGGAGATGGGATTCTTATGCGCCAAACCGGAAGCGGAGACCACATTGGTCTCCAGCTGGTCATAGATCACCAGGTCGGCGTCTTTGCCCAGCGCGATGCTTCCCTTGCGGTCCAGCCCGGCCAGCCGCGCGGTATTGAAGGACATCCACTCACTGACCCGCGCAATCGGCATGCCGCGTAGGCGAGCTTCATGGGCCACTGCTGAGAATCCCACCTGGAGACCTGAAATCCCGCCCCACGCCTGCTGCAGGTCGGGGGCGCCGCGCTGTTTCTCCTCCAGCGTCGAAGGTGAGTGGTCGCTCACCACTGCGTCGATGATGCCCTCACGGAGACCGTCCCACAGCGCCTCACGGTTCCCGGCGTCGCGGATCGGGGGGCAGCATTTGAACTCCGCGGCCCCCTCGGGGATCGAGTCTGCCTCGAAGCAGAGGTAGTGCGGGCAGGTCTCCACGGTCAGCGGAAGCCCTTCGGAGCGGGCCTCCGCGATGATGTCCAGTGCCCGTGCGGAGGCGAGATGCAGGATATGGGTCCTGCACCCGGTCTCGCGCACCGCCTCGATCAGGTCGCTGATGGCGGCCACCTCGGCGTCCTGCGGGCGGGTGAGCGCCCAGTCTGCGTAGTGGCTGAGCCGGCGTCGTCGTCCGGTGATGTCAGTCGCGCGGTCAATGGTTTCGGCGTCTTCGGCGTGCACGATGACCAGGCCGTCGAAGCTGGCGACCTCGCGCATGGCTTCGCGCAGCTGGGTGGCGTTCACGGGCGGGAATTCGTCCACCCCGGAAGGCAGCAGGAAGCATTTGAACCCGAAGGCGCCTGCCTGCCAGAGTGGTCGCAGCTCCGCCGTGTTGCCAGGGATGATGCCGCCCCAGAAGCCGACGTCCACAAATGTCTGACCCAGGGCCGCCTGCTGCTTGATCCGCAGGGACGCGACATCGACTGTGGGTGGAATGCTGTTGAGCGGCATATCCACCACCGTGGTGACGCCGCCGAGGGCAGCCGCCATAGTGCCGGTGGCAAAGCCTTCCCAACTGGTGCGCCCCGGTTCATTGATGTGCACGTGGGTGTCCACGTTTCCGGGCAGCACCTGGTGGGTGGGCCTGACGAGGGTCAGCCCGGACCCGGCGCCTATATCGCTGGCGGTGACGATCTCGGCTCGGCGTCGTCCCTCTCCGGGATTGAGGCGATGTACGCGGGTGATCTCACCATCGAAGATCTCCAGATGTGCGGGCACGAACTCACCATCGAGGAGGACCTGCTCGGCGATGAGGTGACGCAGCATCATCGCCGGGACCCCGGCCGCAGTTCGGCGGCAGACCTCGCGTGGGTGGAGTCGACACTCATGGGCTCACCTTCTTCGTCAGACCGCACTGCGGGTAGTTCCTCTACGCTAAGAGAACGGTGTTATGGAAGTGTTTCCGAGCGATTGCCGCCCCAAGAATGCTTTCCCGAAAGTGTGTCCAGGTGAGCCCTCCGGTGACTCAGAGGACTCAGCAGAAGCCGCCGAGCCACTCCCAGGCTTTGGGACGTGAGGGCGCGTCCTTGCGGGTCACCGAGGCATTCATCAGCCCGTAGGGCCTGTCACCGGCCATGAAGACCTCATTGGGGTTCTCCAATCCGAATGGGCTCAGATCCACCACATAGTGGTGGTTGTTCGGCATCACAAAGCGGATGTCCTCGATCGCTTCCACTGCGCCCAACACGGCTTCCCCCGCTGCGTAGAGCGTCTGCTGCAGCGAGAGTGAATGCACCTGTGCGAACTGTTCCAGCACGATCTGCTTGACCTGGGCGTAGATGGCGTCAAAGTCGGTGACCTCGGCGTCGGTCTCTGCGGCGAAGAGCCAGCGCGTGGTGATATCGGTGGCCATGATTCGGTCCTGGGTCTCCGGGAGTGTGGTGTACCGATCTTTGGGGTACCCGGAGAATTCGCTGCCCGTGGTCTTGAGCACCGTGAGGTCGCTGAAACCACCGAGCAGATGTTCTACCCCGTCTTCGACGGTCAGCGCAGCGGTGCGGATCTCCTGCTTGGACTTCACGAAGGAATGCTCATGCGCGCGCCGCCCACCCGCTGCCCCGGGAACTTGAATGCGTTCCCAGGGGTATGACTCAGCCGTCCAGCGTCCCCCGCTGACCTCGGTGGATTGCGTGAAGTGGCGGCCCAGAAGCAGAAGGAACTGCTCCGGAGTGGAGATGCCGTGCTCTTTCGCGAAGGCATAGACCGTGTTCTTCTGAGTGTCCGTCGCGATGACCCTGGTGTTATCGCCGGAGGTGTAGCAGTCGGCGAAATCCCCACGCAGCATGGAGCTGACATTGAGATCGATCAGCTCGTGGACCGGAGTCTCCCGGTTGACCCGGACCACTCGGACCTCTGCCTTGCCGTACTGATTCTGGCCGAGAATGACATCTGAACTGCTCATGGGTGTTCTCCAGTTTCTCTGACGGTGATCTGTGCTGATTCAGCTGCCGCGGTAGGTGCTGTAGCCGAAGGGACTCAGCAGCAGCGGCACGTGATAGTGGACAGCGGAGGCTTCTACGTTGAAGGTCAGCGTGACCTCGGGGAAGAAGTGCTCCACCGCGAGGGACCGAAAGTACTCAGCCGTGGCGAAGACCAGGTGATAGACACCCGGGCTCAGGGTTGCCGGGCCCAGTTCTCCCACCCGTCCATCGGTGTCCGTGCTGCCTGCGGCGATCTCGGTGCCGTCCTGGCTGCGCAGCGCGACACTGATCCCATTCGCTGGCGTTCCGGTGGTGGTGTTCAGCACATGGGTCGTGATGAGGCTCATCCTGGCTCCTGATCTGTGCGTGTGGAGATTCTGTACTTGCGGAGAGTCTGTACTTGCGGAGATTCTGTGCTCGCGGAACAGCAGTGCGTCAGTGTTCGAGTTCGTCCAGTTCGTCATAGGCCCGCGCGATGGCGGAGATGCGTTTGCGTCCAGCACCGAGCTGACGGTTGAGCACCCCGTTGGCGAGCAGGCTGACGAGCGACATCGCCGCCGCGTAGCTGTCGAAGGCACCCTCGGAATCAATCGGGCATTCGATCCAGCAGTCAGCATCCATCGCGTAGTGCCTTGAGGTGCTGTCACCCAGGCACAGCAATTGCGCATCCGAGGCGGCAACCGCTCGGACTGCCTTTCCAAAGACCACCGGACGACGCCGGAAACCCACCGCCACCACGACGTCTCCGGCACCGATGCCGGCGAGCTCTTCACCCAGGGTCTGTCCCGGCTGAGGAGCGATCCGTACCCGCGAGCGGCTTTGGATGAGCTGCTGGTGCAGGTGGAGCGCGACGGGATAGCTGTTGCGCAGTCCCAGCAGAATCACCCGCTCTGCAGTTGCGAGCATCTCCACGGCCTGGTGGAGCCTGCCCTCGGCGAGTCCAGCGCTGAGTCGGGCCAGGTTCTCATGGTCTCTGGCCTCGTGGCGCTGGACTCCGGTGGAGGCCTCGGTATCGGCAGAGGTGACAGGCGCCGCCGTCGGCAATCCGCGGCTGCGCAGCGCCCTGGCGTGGTCCTTGACCTCGCGGAAATCCTCGAAATCAAGCTTTCGAAAGAGTCTCGAGACAGTGGCCTTGGACACCCCGGTTTCACGGCTGATATCTGCTGCGGAGAAGATCGCAAGGTCACCGAGGTGTTCGAGCAGGAAATCCGCCACTCGGCGCTCCTGCGGGGGCAGGCCGCCGTACCTCGCGTCAATACGCGCGTCGATCCGAATCTCGGGTTCCATTCCGGAGTCCTGATCCGCTTCCTGAGATGAAGTCATGAGCTCCTCGCTTTCGCCACTTCCCAGACGGTGCTCTCCAGCGCCACGAGGGCGTGGGCAACGTCTGAGACGAGGACATTTTCGTCTGGGTGATGGCTTATCCCATCCTCACACCGGGTGAAGAGCATCGCGATATCGGTCACCGCCGCCATGGCCATGGCATCGTGTCCGGCACGGGAGTACAGGGTCATCGGGTCCGAGTCACCGGTGGCCGCCACACCTACGGCAAGCGCCCGGCGCAACTCAGCCGAGCAGGTGACGGTCGGCGCGCTGTGGATCTCCTCGACGATCAGTTCGAGCTGCCGCTGACTGCAGAAGGACTGCATCGCGGCGTGGATCTCATCCCAGGCGGCGTCGCGAGCATCGTCTGACTCCGCGCGAAGATCCAGGGAGAAATCTGCTTCTCCCGGAACCACATTGACCGCGCCCGGGCGAGTATCCAGCTGTCCCACGGTGGCGATCACCCCGCGCTCACGTCCGATCCGCTCCACATCCAGCACCGCCTGGGCCGCGCCGATCAGGGCGTCCTTGCGGCGCTCATACGGCGTGCCACCGGCATGGCGAGCCTCTCCGAGAATGGAGAGCCGGAAGCGCCGCGCGCCGGCGATCGAGCTGACCAATCCCAGCGAGCGGCCTGCGGCCTCCAGGTAGGGACCCTGTTCGATATGGGCTTCGAGGTACCCGACCAGGTCCTGCGGAGAACGGGCGGCCTCGTGGATCCGCTCCGGATCCAATCCGAAGTCCCAGAAGGCCTGGGCCATGCTGATGCCGTCGGCGTCGATCGTCTCCCACCATGTCGGATCCCAGGTGCCAGCCATGGCGCGGGATCCCAGGAGGGTGGCGCCGAAGCGGGCACCCTCCTCATCGGCATAGGCGATGATCTCCACCGCGAAGGGCAGCTCGCGGGCATGGGGCACCAATTTTCGGGCAGTCTCGATGCCCAGCAGCACCCCCATGATCCCGTCATAGCGGCCGGCGTCGGGAACCGTGTCCAGATGCGAGGCGATGAGGAGCGCCGGGAGCCCGGGCTCTCGACCTTCAAGCCGACCGCACTGGTTTCCAGCGGCGTCCTGCCAGGTCTCCAGACCCGCCTCCACCATCCACTGCGCGGCGAGAGCGTTGTGCCGGTGGTGTTCTTCGGTGAGATACGCCCGGAAGATCCCCTCCGGGATGGCACTGATCGCAGCAAGCTCGTCACAGCGAGCCATGATGCGTTCGGCTTCAACCTCGACGCTCATGCCGGGGCCTCTGCCACGGCGACTCCCTGACGCGTCTGCCCCTGGTAGATCTCAGCGGCAGCACCGGTGCCCCCACCTGGAGTGACCTGGACGCCGCCGGCGCGCAGGACCTGTTCCAAGGCGGCGAGGGTCACCATGACGGTGTCCTTCCGTGCGTTATAGCCCATAGTGCCGATGCGCCAGACCTTGCCGTGCAGCGGTCCGAAGCTCGTCCCGATCTCGATGCCGTAGTCCAGAAGCATCGCGGTCCGTGCAGCGTCGCCATCGATTCCGGCGGGGATCTCCACGGCGACCACGTTGTTCATCTTGTGCCGGATGTCCCCGAAGACCTGCAGCCCCAGTCCTTGGACTCCTGCAAGCATGGCGCCTCCGTGCAGTTCGTGACGAGCGACGGCGTCGTCGATTCCCTCCTCGAGCAGCAGCCGGGCACATTCCCGTGCGCCGTAGAGCATGGAGGTGGCCTCGGTATGGTGATTGAGCCGCTGCGGACCCCAGTAGTCCATGATCATGGCGAGATCGAAGTAGTTCGAGGCGATCCGGGTGCCGCGTCCCTCGGTGCCATCGGCGATCCCCTCCTCGACGTGTCTGCGTGAGCGAATCACCTCCACCGCACGGTCAGAGAGTGTGATCGGGGCTGAACCGGAGGGTCCGCCGAGGCATTTCTGCAGACCTGCCGTGACGGCGTCGAGCTTCCACTCATCGGCGCGGAACTCGTTGCCGGCCAGGGATGCGGTGACATCAGTATAGAAGAGCACCTCATGGCGCTGGCAGATCTCACCGATGCCCTCGAGCGGCTGGTTCATCGTGGTGGAGGTGTCACCCTGGACGATCGCCAGCAGTGCTGGGCGCTCCTCGATGATCGCCTGCTCGATCTCCTCCGGCGTGAAGACCTCACCCCAGGGCTTCTCCCGCACGGCGACCTCCGCCCCGGCGCGCACGGCGATCTCCTTGAGCAGATGGCCGAAGCGGCCGAAGATCGGGACTAGAACTTTCGCTCCGGGTTCGATCAGCGAGATCAACGCCGCTTCGATTCCAGCGCGGGAGGTGCCATCCACCAGAAATGTCGCCTGATTCTGCGTCTTGAAGACTCCGCGGTAGAGCTCCATGACCTCGTTCATATATCCGGTCATCGCCGGGTCATATTGGCCTACAAGTTGAGCGGACATGGCGCGCAGGACGCGAGGGTCGGCATTGATCGGGCCAGGCCCCATCAGCAGCCGTGGGGGCGGATTGATCTGGTGGGAACTCATAGCCACTATGGTACTGAAACTATTGTTTCATTCGTGAAACAGCGGGGTATCGTCACGCCACCGCTTGTTCCAGGCGCAGCACGGCGATCTCGGCGAGCTGTTCGCGCCGAATGACGGCTTCTTCCTCCGGCGAGTTCTGCAATCGTCGTTTCAGCTCGATCAACATCTCCTGACTCGAACGCCCCGCCGCGCGAATGAGGAAGATCCGATCGAACCGCTCTTCGTAGGCCTCGTTGGCGCTCACCCATTCGGCCTGCGCCGCCTCATCAGCGCTCAGCGTGCCCTGCTCCCGGCGGGAGGCCTCGGCCTCACGCGTCTGACCCTGTACCTTCTCCCCTATCCGCGGATGGTGTTCCAGGGCAGCATCGACTTCCAGGTCGGTCCATTCCGTGGCCAGCAGCGTCGCAGTGGCGGTGAGCTCCTCGGTGTTCGCATAGGGACGACGGGCCAGAACGGCCGCGCGCCAGGATGGGATCGGCGCGCAGGCCGCCAGCAGGTCGGCCAGGTCATCGGCGTCGGCCTCATTGAATGCTGCAAGCTTCACAGGCTCACTTTTTTCGAGCGATGTCATGGGCTCTCCTTCGTCGCGCGGTGTCACAGACTCTCCTTTTTCGGCTGGATGCTGGCATGGAATTCCGCCGCCCAGCGGATCAGCTTCAGATCGCTGCCTGCGGGACCCACCAGGCAGATGCCCGTGGGCAGGCCTTGGGCGGTGCTCAGCGGAACATTGACCGCCGGCAAACCGGCGATTCCCGCCAGACAGGTCAGCATCATCGTTCCGCGGCGGTGTTCCTCGATGATCTGCCCACCCAGCGCTGCCTCAGCTCGAAGCGGTGCCGGCCCAGCGGCAGAGGGAATAGCCAGGACGGAATTGCCGATCCACTCTCGGATCACCCGGCGCGCGCCTGCCGCGAGGGCGCGGGCCTGCATCTCCTGGTCTGCGGTGAACTCACTGGCCATGCGGAACCGGGCCCCGACGTCTTCTGCCATCGCGTCCCAGTGGTGGGTGATCCAGGCGCCGTTATTCGCCCAGGCCTCACGCATCTGGATGATCCGGAACGCCTCCAACCAGGCCGCATGCATCTGAGTCGAGACGCCCGCGAGTTCCTGGATCTCCGTCTCCGAGCCACGCGAATAATCTGCGACGGCGACGCGAACTGCCTGGGCCACCGAGCCCTCCACCTGATCAAGCAGTGCCGGGATGATCTTCAACGGTCCCTCCAGCACTGGTTCATCCGCCCGCTCTGCGGGGAGCAGCACCTGAGCCACCTGAGCGAGAGTGTCGACATCCCGGGTCATCCACCCCACCGTGTCAAAGCTCTGCGCAAGCGGAAGCAGCCCCTGCCGGGAGATCGCGCCGTGGGTGCTGCGGATCCCCCATAGCCCCTGGTAGGAGGCGGGCACACGAATGGAGCCTCCCGTATCCGAACCCAGCCCCATGCTCACCTGGCCCAGCGCGACGGCGGAGGCGGAACCCGAACTGGACCCGCCACTGATCCGCTCGGGGGCCGCAGGGTTGGGAGGCGTCCCGTAGTGCTGATTGGTCCCGGCCAGCGAGAGTGCGAACTCATCGGTCTGCGCGATCCCGGTGATGTGCGCGCCCACAGCAAGCAGCTGATCCACGGCCACGGCAGTGGCGGATTGCTCATCCGCCTGAGCCAGCCAGGTGGGATTTCCTGCTCCGATGCGCTGACCCGCGACGGCATAGAGGTCCTTCACCGCAAGGCTCTGCCCGTCCAGGACCCCCGCTCCGGTTGCCGGAACCAGTGCGGCCTGGGGGTCACCTCCAACGCGCCAGACGGTGGGATCTGCTGCAGCTGATATGGGATCTGCGGGCCCCATCACAGCTCCGTGAAGTCTTTGACTGCCACCTTCGCGTGGACACCTTTGACGATGTCGACCACCTGAGAGATGTTGAAGTCGGTGGCTGCTGAGAGATAGGCGTAGGCATGTTCGGCGTCGAGACCCCAGCGGGCCTGGAGCAGGACGATCGCGTTGCGCACACAGTTCTGCACGGCGATGTCGAGGTCCTCATCCATCCCGGTGGGAATCAGGTGTTCCCTGGTCTCGGCGAGCGGTCCGATCTGGTCGCCGAACTCCTTGAGCGCCCGTTCGCGAGGAATCAGGTCAAAGCTGAGGTGTCCGCGAAGCGAGGCTTCCATCGCGGTCAGTGCGACCTCGCCGTCGCCCTGGGCGAAGTGCGGATCCCCCACGAAGACCAACGCTCCCGTCACCTGCACCGGCAGGTAGAGCGAGGTCCCTTCGGTGAGCACCTTGATGTCGATATTGCCGCCGTGAGTCCCGGGCGGCACCGAATGTGGGCGGGTGTCTCCGGCGACGGCCACACCGATGGTGCCGAAGAAGGGCGCGAGATCGAAGCCCAGCAGTTTCTCGGCCCCGGCGCGGGGCGCCATGCGTCCCTTATCGATCCCGTCGTCCACCTCTTCCACGCTGGCGAAGATGGAGACATTGCGCTCTCCACGCGGATACTCGCCATTGAGCGCGCCCTTGCCGTGCCGGTTGGAGATGATGCCGTAGGGCACACGGCGCTGAAGCTTGTCTATGGTGACCTTGACCAGATCTCCGGGCATCGCACCCTCGATGTGGATCGGCCCGGTGTTGACATGCGGACCATCTGTGGCGGGATCACGGGAGTGCGTGCTGGCTGCCAGCTCTATGGCGTCAGTCAGCACCTGCTCTGCAGGCACGCCGTGGCCCGCGAAGTACGCCGCTGGATCGCGCCCCTGGTCCTCGAGGATTCCCTCATGCGAGAGCGTGTCGATGACCACCTGCTCCCCTGGCTTGATCCACATCACGGGCGCATCGGTGGCGCAGGGCAGGCGACCCCAGAAGATGTTCTCTGCGCTGGCGGGTAAGTATCGGACGCCCTCGGGCAGGTGCTCTCCGGGCTGCAGGATGGGCTGCGGGCTCATGAATCACTCTCCTCGTCCCGATCAGTGTGCCCGATCAGGTGTTACAGCAGAATGACGCCCCTGCAATGTCCGTTTCAACGGGCGCTAGGCGCATCCGATCAAGCCGCAAGAGTCAGAACTGAAACAGCTAGAGCCGCAGCGTCTCGCGCATCGGCTCCCCGAGCTGTTCGGCGCTGGTGAGGAACCCGTCATGGCCGATGGGAGAGTTGATGATGTGCACCCGGTGCTCCCCGGGAATGGCATCGGCGATTCGCTGCGACTGCTCGGGGAAGTACAGCCGGTCAGTCTCCACTGCCGCCAGGAAGGGCACGGCGGTGACTCCCGCGAGCGCCTGTTCAACTCCCCCGCGCCCTCGGCCCACGTCGTGGCTCATCAGCGCCTCGGTCAGCACCACATAGGCGTTTGGATCGAACCGCTGCAGCAGCTTATGGGCCTGGTGATCGAGGTAGGACTCGACTTGGTAGCGACCACGTCGGCGCTGAGTAAAGCCGAAGGGGTCCTCGGTTCCCTGCGCCGAGCGGCCGAATCGGGCGGCCAGCTCTGACTCAGCACGGTAGGTGATATGCGCGATGCGCCGGGCCAGCGCAAGCCCCGATTGCGGGGAGGTGCCGTCGTAGTAGTCGCCACCGGCGTAGTGCTGATCGTTCTCCACCGCCAGCACCTGGGCCTGACCGAACGCGATCTGCTCTGCCGTCGAGGCCGCGCCACAGGCGAAGACCGCGACGCCCTCGACCATCTCGGGGTAGGTGGCGGCCCATTCGAGCGCGCGGGCGCCTCCCATGGATCCGCCGATCACTGTGTGGAACTTCTTGATTCCCAGGGCTTCAGCCAGCCGGGCTTCGAGGTGCACAGAATCGCGAATGGTCACGAAGGGGAATCGGGAGCCATAGGGCTTCCCCTCGGGATCCAGGGAGGCAGGTCCGGTCGACCCGTAGCAGCCGCCCACCATCGCCGGGGCGATGACGAACCAGCGCTGGGTGTCGATCGGACGTCCGGGACCCAGCAGCCCCTCCCACCAACCGAGGGAGGGATCTGCTGGGGTCGCCGCGACATGCGAATCTCCGGTCAGGGCGTGGGCTACCAGAACGGCATTGCTGCCATCCTCATTCAAGGTGCCCCAGGTTTCATAGGCGATCGTGACTTCAGCGAGGTGCCCGCCAGTCTCAAATGTGTACGCACCGACATCAGCCGTGTTCAGCGCACCAGCAGGCCTGTCCCCAAAGTCATTTAGCACCCAATCACCCTAACCTCAGACCGCAGGTGCGGCTTCGCGCTGCGTCACATTGTCCGCACTCTGGTCATCTCCCGCGTCCGCTTGGACAGCGGCCGCCTTCTCCAGACCCTGAGCGAGGTCGGCGATGATGTCATCGATATGCTCAAGACCCACCGAGAGCCGCACCAGACCAGGCTTGACCCCGGCGGCGCGCTGTTCTGCCGGGCTGAGCTGCCGGTGAGTGGTCGAGGCCGGGTGGATCGCCAGCGAGCGGACGTCACCGACGTTGGCCACCAGCGAGTGCAGCTCGAGCGCGTCCACGAGCGTCTGTCCCGCACGGGCCTGAGTCTCGTCGTCGTCGCTGGCTCCGCCTGCAAGTTCGAAGGCCAGCACCGCTCCGGCACCGCGCGGCAGGTACTTCTTCGCCCGTTCCCGGCAGGGACTCGAGGCGAGACCGGAGTAGTAGACACGTTTGACCGCCTCATGGCCCTCGAGGTATTCGGCCACTCGCTGGGCGTTCTGGACATGACGCTCGACCCGGAGGGACAGGGTCTCCAGGCCGAGGTTGATCTCGAAGGCATTATGCGGAGACAGCGCCGGACCGAAGTCGCGGAGCAGCTGGACCCGCGCTTTGAGGATGAAGGAGAGGTTCACGCCGAAGATCCCTTCCGCACCCAGGTCACGCCCGAAGACGAGACCGTGGTAGCTCTCATCCGGGGTGCTGAATCCTGGGAACCGTTCGGGCTGGGCGAAGTAGTCGAAGCGCCCGGAATCCACGATCACACCGGCAATGGCAGTGCCATGACCACCGAGGAACTTGGTCGCCGAATGCACGACGACGTCGGCCCCAAACTCGAACGGCTTGATCAGATACGGCGTGGTCAGCGTGGAGTCGATGATCAATGGAGCGCCGTGTTCATGAGCCACCGATGCCACACCTTCGATGTCGAGCACGTCCCCACGGGGGTTCGCCACCGCTTCACCGAAGAACGCGACGGTGTTCTCTCGTGTCACCGCCCGCCAGGATTCCAGGTCATCCGGGTCCTCGACGAACGTCACCTCAATGCCGAACTTGGGCAGGGTGTGCTTGAACAGGTTCTGAGTGCCGCCATAGAGCGTGGGCGAGGCCACGATATGACTGCCTGCGTGGGCGATGTTCAGGATCGCCAGGGAAGTGGCTGCTTGCCCGGAGCCGACGGCGAGCGCTCCGACTCCGCCCTCGAGCGCCGCGATCTTGTCCTCCACTGCCTGGACCGTGGGGTTGCCGATCCGTGAGTAGATCGGAGCGATCTCTTCGAGCCCGAAACGCCGGGCGGCAGCTGCGGTGTCGGGGAAGACGAAGGAGGTGGTCTGATAGATCGGCAGCGCTCGCGCCCCGGTCACTGGGTCCGGTGAGACTCCGGAGTGGATCTGCTGGGTTTCAAACTTCCAGCTGCTGGTGTCATTGCTCAAGGGAATTCTCCGTTCAATGCGGTCCTGAGGCTGGGCCGAGCATGAACATCGCCACCGGTCAGAGTCTTCCGGCGTTGAGAATCCTGTACGGCCCCGTCACAAGGACTGGGATGTAGGGCCCGCACTGGTGTGTGGCCCGCGCTTGCCACGTCAGTCGTGAATCACTTCACTGAATGCCGCAGCCAGGTCGTCACCCGGGGCACCCCACCGCGAACTGGAGGGTTGCCGGCCAGCAAACCGGGGTTTTGCGCTGGCACTCTTGACCTAGGGACAAGTCTGCATTGCGGAATGCCTCCGTGCAAGTGCTTGGCGCAGACTCGTCCACGACTTAGCCTGGGCCCGTGTCCAGGAACGGCTCCGTCCGGAAGCTTGATAGGCAAAACCGCACCGCAGCAGTCAGCATCCTTTTGCTCACGCTGCTCGGCTGTGGGGGCGAGGGTGCGCCCGGACCCAATGGACCCTCCCGATCATTATCTGAGGAAGAAGTGGTCCGCGAGAGCCTCGCCACCTGGGAGGTCAGCACCCCTGAAACGCTCGACGCAGATATCGAGCGCCTGGAGATTGACGTCTCTCGGTTGGGCTGCGCGAACGGTGAAACCGGGGACGTGACCGAGGTGGATGTGGTCGCTGGGGAAGATCAGATTGCCATCCGCGCCAGCGTGGAGCCGGTGTACGGTTCCGCCTATGACTGTCTGGGCAATAACGCGGTCCCGGTCACCGTTGATCTGGGCGAACCCCTGGGTGGTCGGGAGCTCACCGACGGGGCATGCGAACACGAGCGCGCCGCTGCGACGAGATTCTGTGAGACATCGGTTCGTTGGCCCGCGGACGGCCCCTAGTTCGACATTTCTTGGACTGATAAATGTAGGGTGGTTTCTGCTACCAAACCCGTCATTATTGGAAAGCTATCCCATGTTTAGCCTTGCTCATTACGCAGTCCAGAGCGCAAATCCGATCGTCCCGAGGACGTTTGAGGTTCTTTTCTGGGTCATACCCGTGGCTTATCTGGCCCTCGTCATCTGGGGCATCGTGGAATTGGTGAGAAACAAGAGCCTCGACATTGCGCCGAAGCTCGCTTTCGCTTTCTTGATCATTCTGGCTCCGTTTGTCGGCTCGATTCTGACGATCCTCCTCGTCCGGTCCCATGCCAATTCCTCGGCCCAGCGACAGCCCATGGGACACCGCTGACCTAGACTCACTTCTCATGAGTGCTTCTGACAATGACGTCCTGACAGCCCTGCGTAGTTCCTTTGAACCCAGACAGCTGACCACCGAGCCCGTAGTTCTTGACTCCCACGCGGTGGATAAGGGGCCACTGGAGCACTGGCAGGTGCATACCCCGCTCGCCGTCGTCTTCGCCGAATCGGTCGCAGATGTGCAGCAGCTGGCGCAGCTCTCGACCCAGCACGGGTTCCCGCTGATCACCCGCGGGGCTGGGACCTCGGTGTCCGGCGGGGCCAACACCACTGCCGGCTCGGTAGTGCTGAGTCTGACCCGGATGGACAAGATTCTCGCGATGCGCCCCGAGGACGAGGTCGCAGTGGTGGAACCCGGTGTGATCAATGCCGACCTGAACACCGCCGCTGCAGAGCACGGGCTGATGTATGCCCCTGACCCGGCCAGCTATCGCACCTCTACCATTGGCGGAAATGTCGCCACCAACGCGGGCGGCCTGCGTTGCGCGAAATATGGGGTGACCCGGGATTCGGTGCTTGCACTGGACGTGGTGCTCGCCGATGGCACCCTCATCCACACCGGCCAGGCCACCTTCAAGGGCGTGGCCGGATACGACCTCACCAGCCTGTTCGTCGGCTCCGAGGGGACGCTGGGCATCGTCGTCGGGATCACCGTCCGGCTTCGTCACCTGAGCCAGCACACCGAGACCATTGCCGCGTTCTTCAGCGAACTCACTACGGCAGCCCAGGGAGTGTTAGACATCGGCAAGGCCCGTGTCCAGCCAGCCATTACCGAACTGCTGGATCACAACACCATGCTGGCACTGGATGAGGCACAGGGCTCTGATCTCTCTCAGCGCGGCAACACCCTGCTGCTGATCCAGACCGATGGCCACGGCGCGAGCATCGAGGCAGGAATCATCCGTGAGGTCCTGGGCGCACTCGGCGCCAAGGTCAGCGCGCCAGGTTCCACCGAATCTGAGCGGCTGATCGAACTGCGCCGGCATGCCCGCGGCGACGGGATCGTGACCGAGGTGCGCGTGGGCGAGGATGTCGCAGTCCCGCGTTCTCGGCTGGTGGACTATATCCGCGCCATCGAGGACCTCGCCGTGGAGCAGCAGGTCCAGCTGAAAGTGGTCGCCCATGCCGGGGACGGCAATCTGCACCCCACCTTCAGCGTGCCAAGCTCAGATGTCACCACCGACGACGACGCCTCGCCTGCCTCGGCCATGGCCCGGCTGCACGCCGCACTTGATGGCTCGGTGCGTATCGCCCTGGAGATGGGCGGCACGATCACCGGGGAGCACGGGATCGGCACCTATAAGCTGCGCTGGTTGGACTGGGAACAATCACCCGAGGTCATTGACCTGCAGCGCAGCATCAAGAACGTCTTCGACCCCGACTACCGGCTCAATCCCGGTCGGGCGATTCTGTAGCCAGAGCCGCAGCCAGCACCGCGCGGGCAGCGGCGTCTGCGTCCGCGAGAGACCTCGCCGAGGACTCCGGGTCACCGCCGGACTCTGCTGCGATCGCTGTGCCCCACTGCACCGAGCTGAGTTGGAGCCCGAGGACGTAGATCTCCTCTGGGGCCGCGCCCCCGGCAGGGATCAGACGGTGCGGCAGCGGCGTGACATCAAAGCCCTTGCCCGCCCGGGGAGCGCCGGAGGCATCCACAAGTTCACGCGGCCGAGCCAGACCGCTGCGCAGCAATCCGGCCACCAGGGGTGAGCGGGAGAGTTGAACCCGATTGGCGGGCATCATGGCTTCAAGAAGCCACCGCGCCTGATAGGCCGGGGCCGCCACGGCGGGGGATTCTGCTGTGTAGCAGCCCGTCTCTCGGTCCACGTCGAAGATGGGTTCCGGTCCCAGGAATTCGACCACCCCGGCCCGGAGAAGTGCTGCAAGCTCTTCGATGCGCTGCAGCGGCGGGCCGCTGGCGAGCCCCTCGACCAGGGATTCAAACCAGCCTTCGATCTCGCTGATCTGACTCGACTGCGAGACCCTCCCTTGGCTGATCAGCGCCTTGACCTCCATGCGGGCAAGATGCAGCGCGCCGATGGCCATCTTCACCGGGCTCAGCGCACCGGCTGCGGAGGTGGCAGCGTCATCCTCGAGGTAGGTGCTCATATGTTCTTGGTACTGCGCCGCAGAGTCGAAGGTCAGCCCACCGAAGGGTTTCCCGAGCGAGCGGATGTCGAACCAGAGCACATCAGGGGCGTGTTCGCGCAGCAGGTGGTGGCCACGTGTTTGCAGCACCGCTTCACCGAGGTGGGTATCGGCGAGCAGCTCATCCAGCGCGGGCAGGAACCCGTCCGCGAAGAGTTCAGGGGCGACGCGCACCAGGGTGCGGTAATAGGTGCGCAGCACGTCGCGCTGGATCAATGGCCAAAGGTGCGCGGAGAAATCAAGGACGTCGTGACGTCGTTCTGCGGCCGCCACCGCTTCTGCACTGAGATGGTGCAGAGTGACGCCCACCGGGGCGAAACCGGGAGCCACCGTGGGGGCGGTGGACTTCCCGCGGTAGGGCGTGCCCCGTCGAGAACCTGCCACCAGGTGGGGCTCATCGCCTGTTGCCAGATACTCCAGGCGCTGTCCGGCGGGCCTATCGGCGTGTTCATGGAACACTCCCCCGCGGCCCACGCTGGATTGGATCATCAGGTCGAAGAAGTTCAGCCCCATGCCGCGGACCAGAACGTTCTGCCCTGCGGGCAGCGAGTGATAATCCACCTCGGTTGGGATCGCCGGGGGCTGATAGTGCAGGCCCAGCTGCTCAGCGACCTGGGTGAAGTGCTCCCCCGACTCATTGAGACCTGCCGGGATATGCCCCAGCGCCAGCACCACCTGATCGGCACGAAGCTGCTCGATCGTCCCCTGGTCCGTCCGGTCCCTCTTCCTCCGGTCCTGGGCGGTCCGGCCCTGGCCCTTCCGGTCCGCAACGCTGAGTTCGTAGCCGGTCTCAGCCCGCTGCAGCGCTGTGACCTCGGCGTCGCGGTGCTCCACGGTGATTCCGGCGTGCCGTTCGAGGCCGGCGCACACCTCGGTGTGCAGCCAGCTCAGGTACTGCCCATAGGCGGCGCGTGCCGGGTAATCGGTATCGGCATCACCATGATCGATGCCGTGGAAGACAGGTGGCTCAAAGCTATCGGCTCGAACTGAGGTCACTGTTTCTTCAGCCTCGTGCTCGTGCCGCCATTGGGAAAAGGATCGGGAGACCGACGAGGGGCGCAGGCTCTGCTGCGTGGCACCAGCGGGAGCGGCAGTGGGGAATCGTGCGGGGGTGTTCATCAGATACAGCGGCGACTGCTGGGGATTCCAGACCCGGCCGGGACCGTGCGGGGCGGGATCGATGACGATGATCCGCAACCGCGGTGTCTTGGACCCACCAGCACCGTGCTCGACCGCCGCGAGAAGTCGCTCCAAGAATGAGGTCCCCCGGGGGCCGGCCCCGATCAGCGCGACTGTGCGTTCCTCGATCTGACGGGGCATGGGCGGGGTGATCTCCTGGTGGCGGGGCGCTGGTTCCAGCGGGGCTGATGTGCTTCTCAGCGTACTGCGGGGACGCGCTTTGTCAGTTTCCTGGACGAACCGCTAGTCTAGACGGGCGCATGAGAACGGTTTCCGTACTCATCCGCTCCAGGAGGCGTGCCAGAGCGGCCGAATGGGCTTCACTGCTAATGAAGTGTCCGCCTCAAAGCGGACCGGGGGTTCAAATCCCCCCGCCTCCGCCAA
>Ga0265797_10000336_pt1 | contig 85944 bp, 91 predicted proteins | sample P2T30metagenome_FD_192433 | JGI IMG/M metagenome (GOLD analysis project Ga0265797, IMG submission 192433) | Plant litter microbial communities from East Loma Ridge, Irvine, California - P2 T30 | ecosystem: Environmental > Terrestrial > Plant litter > Unclassified | place: USA: California... | reverse complement strand
CGCTCTTGCTATACTCCTCCACCATTCGGCGCTCGCTCTCATACTCGGTAATGATCTCACCAGTGTACTCCATTATAATCTCACCGGGAGAGAACGTCCGGCAAGCTCGAACACCGAAGCCGCGGTTGTTCGTTCCAATGACCTCGACTCCGACGTCGTACGGTCCGCCTTTCTTCAGTCGGCTTGTGAGCTGGGCGAATGGGCGGTTGCTGCAGCCCGAATCGTTGAGCATACAGTTGTTTGCATTACATTCGTAGTGCATAAGACGGTTGAGGCAGTTTTCGTCGCAACCCAATTCTCCATCCGCAGGAGGTTGGCAAATGCAGAGTGATTGACCTAGGTTGCTCTTGTGATTCCAGATCTCTTTCGCGTCACCGATAATGCGGTTCTTGGTGTTCTTGCTCGCAACCCAGTCCTTGGGCTTTGGGTCGCCTTTCTTGAACGAGGGCGCGAAGACGTCAAACGGAATCTTGAAATCCACCTCCTTGTCGTCTCCGAGATAGCCGAACATGGGTAAAGGCAGCATTGTCCTTTTTCTTGCCGGTTGAGTTTGAGTATCCTGTGATCCTGAGGAACTGGGCCGACTCTTTTGAAGCTTCTTCTTTGATCCAACTTGTGTGCGGTCGTTGTCCATACTTTGTCCAACGTATAAACCCTCCTTCAACCATCGCTTGCCCTTTCGCGCGGTGACATGTCCAGAAGCGCTTGTTGCCTTGAGGAGTGGCGGTGCCATAGGCTTGAGCGACGCTGAAGCCGAAGCCTTCTCCTTCTTTGCTTTCTTCGCTGGCCTGGCCTGTTGCGCTTTCTCCTCCTCCTCCTCCTCGTCCGAGTCGAAGTCCATCTCGTCGAGCACACCTTTAGCGCCCGTATCCAGCTCCTTCAGATACTTGCTGTGCTTGTCGTTCCTTGCCTTGAACTCCCCAACCTTGCGCTTCCCGGCCTCCATCATGTCGTGTGAACGCTTGCCCAACACTGATCCGACTCTGCCCGCCGCTTTCTTAACACGGTCTTTGACGCTCGGCTTACGCTGCAGGGCGCTCGAGGATGGCCGTGGCGGCAGCTCATCCGGGATCTCCCAGTCCATGTCCATGGCTTGTTCGACCTTGTGCCCGAACGATGCGCCTATGATAGGATCCTCGGTATCGTCAGAGGCACTGACGAGTGTACGTCCTGTGAGGCCAGATACATTGCGGCTGGCATTTGCGCTCTCGACTACTTGGGCGTTCATGAGGTCCACCAGGTTGTAGTTGACGCTAGCTCTCGCGCGTCGCGTACGGCGGCCACCTGATTGCTCCTCTTCGACGGTAGGCATGGCAGCGGGAGCCTGGAATGGGGCCGAGCTCCCTTTGACGGAACCAGAGGTACTGTTAGATTCAGCAAGGCTGGTAGGAGGCGTCGAGGCCGGGACACGGTCAGAAAATGTGTCTTCGTCCAAGGTGTGGGCCACTTGGATTGTCGAAGGTGCGGATGAGTCGACTGAGGGAGCACGACTCATTGTAACGGCATCTTCGCGCGCCATAGAGTTGGTATTGCTGATGTTGAAGTTAGGGTCGGAGGGAAGGTCGTGTCGTTATGCTTCGAAGCAACGCGAGGACGCGACTATATAACGCGTCGCCGTTGGCGGGGCGAAAGTGGCAAAGTGGTTGCCGCGCCTGGCAGAGATGGTAGAAGAAAGATGTTGTCAGCAATAGTGAAGACTATCCAAGCAGCAATGACAGGCTTGACAACGAGAAAGTGATATTCAATTGGGTGCGAGTTTGCTTGCGAGTTTTCGTGGGCGTTTGTGTGGTGACAGAGTGGGCAAGACAAGGGCAAGGCAGCCCCGACGGCAATCACATCCACGCGTGCACAAGCCCCCTGTAACCATCTTCCAATCAAACACCAACGCTATCCTCGCATTCCACAACTACATGTCGCCGAGGCGGCCACTGGCACGCAGCTCACTCTTGTTCCTGTATATCTAGTACACACTAACGTACACTTCAACTGCTTCGCTAGCCAATGAATGATTGTTTGCTGATTGACCACCGCTGACACTCTCAGAGTTTTCGATATGCAACTTGTCGAGACTGATTATTGTCCATGTACAATTATAACGCTAGTGTCGCAATTGCAAGGCGACCTTATCGTATAGACAACATGGCAAGACTTGGGCCTGCTGTGTCTTCCCAACGCCTTTACAATCGGCATGAAGAATTGACATACAAGGGTCAACCATTGGTTCTTCCAACACCTATTCAACTAGCTCTTTTGGAGGGTCTTATTCATCGTGGCGTTATCGTCAGCTTCGGTAGATTGTCATTCATCTATCACCACTGAGAAGTTCCTCTACGCTTTAGTCTCGCGCCCGGACGGGCTCTTGTAGTGCCATCAACTTTGGTGTGTTTCATCTGGCTGGTTCCCACTGAGAGAGCCTCGTGTAGAATGTTGATCTCTCATTGGTGGGAGTTATCCAATGAAGTAAGATCATCAACTCCAGTGGATCATCTCCATTCTGTTCGCCATTGAGAGCTCATCTCGCTCTCGTTGGCGCAAGCGACACGATCACTTGTAGTTGGATCGCCTGATGATTTGATCCATCCGACGTTAGAAACGACTTGATGAGCATATGCAAAGCGGACGTAGAGAATGAAGAGCCTGTAAATGGCACCGACTTATTCATCAACAACAAGAGCGAGTTGTTCTTTCTGTTGAAACCATGGCAGCTGCACTGCTCTCTGACTCTCTTGAGAAACAATACTGCAAGTGCGTCAGATGATGTCTATAAGCATTTTGACTCTACAACAGAATTACACTCGAGTCGCTCGTGTCCGTAAGAAGATATGTGGAGAGCTTCGGTGGTGGACGCAAGGAAATCGCTCTATTCGGCCTTCGAAACTCTTGATATTTACACAACTTTCGCTTACACTCACGGAGCATCTAGAAACCCTCCTTGCCCCACTTGTTGTACTTCTCGTGAAGCGACTGTAGACATTGGTCAGCAATTCATCCTTGTCCTTCCGAAGCCAGATCTCGCACGTCTTCAAGACAGAGTTCTGCAACTCCTCGTGTTCTCCCAACCCCCCAAATTCACTCACCTTAGGCAGGTTGACGTTAGGGATGATGACCTCGTTCAGGGCACTGGGAGCGTCCTTGCGGGGCTTGCTGGTGTCGCCGTGTGGGTGGTACTGGTAGGCGGCCTCGCCGCCGGTCTTCCAGGGCTCGGTGCCCTCAGCCTTTCCGATCTTGTTCTCACTGCTGGAGGAGGTCGGGTTGGAGCTGAAGTGCCAGCCAGCAAGACCGAAAGCGCCGGACATGATCGCGAGGAGGACCTATGGGACGCGGTCTGATTAGTTTCCGCGGTAAGTCTGGAGGATGGCGCGCGAGACCCCCAATGGCACGCTCAAGGGTATTTCAGGCGTACATAAAGCTCGGGGTCCTTCTTTGCGCCCTTCTTGACGGCGCTGGCATCCTGCTTCCTCTCCTCCTGGGAAGCTGCGCCAGAGTTGACGCCGGAAGCCTGGCGGCGGGTGACGCGCACGGGGGCGCGGGCGGCGGTGAATGCTGCTCTACGGGCGAGGGCGCTCATTTTGGGTATGTGTCTCGACGGGTATGAGGGTGTTGAGTGGAGAGTGAGAGGGAGTATGCTGTGAGTACTGGCGTGTGTCGTAGTCTCGCAGTCTGAAAGCTATCGGCAAGCGGGAGGACCCGGCCTCGATCTTGTGCCATCAACACCAACCCTAACCCGATGCGAGCGACAGGACCGATTTGAGTATACCATTCTGTAAGCAATAACTATGCGGATTGGCGTGATTTGATGCTACGGTCCGAATGGATATGTGCACAACACACATGCAATGTTAGTAAACGTATGCGAGCCTCCCGTAGGATGATTCACCGAGCTGCTTTGGTTCTTCATTGCATATTCGATGCAACCAAGTGACAAGCCGCGGGCGGAAGGATGGGATTGCCCAACTTAGGTAGGAACAACACCGGTCACGTATCGATTGAAGTTTGACGAAGGCAATAATCTACCGTACATTACAAGTATACCAATTTCATAGTATGTAACGAAGACACGATAAAAGGTTGGAACATCACTACTACTACGACCGTCAACAAGAAAACATCAAATATTGTCATTGAATTGATCGAGCAGGTCCGAGCCGAGCTATCGACGGGAGGGAAGCAACGCGGGCAATCCCCTTAACGCCCAAAGCGTTGGAAGGCTTCGAACGAGGAGGAGAAGTGCGACACCACTCACCTTACCACTCCCACGCGCTGATGGAGGCAGCTGCTGGAGGTCTGTCAATCAGCTGGTCCGCGCGATCACAGTAGAAGCGCTGTGGTATTACCTGGACCAGCCAACATACGACGAACCGTCACGCCCGGAATCACGACAGCCAGCCATTCACAGCGCAATTGTACATCACCACAACCTGAAACCATGGCGCCCGCCAGCAACACCACCCACGATCTTTCAACCCACGACATGTCCGAGACGTCCGCATTTCCCACCTTCCTTAGCACCGACCCTTTCCCTGCAGTGACCGCCGACGGCCGGCCCACCTCTTCCAGCACGACCACCACCAATGCGCCGTCAATCCACGCAGCACCAGAACCCCAGACTTCCGGATCACAGATACAAGAACATCAGAGCCAGGTACCGTCAGTGACAGGGCCGGTCGGAGAGCCAGGACTCCCACCGAGCAGGCCAAGCAGCAGTGTCGCGTCCAGAGGACCTCAGAGAGCAAGCTTCCGGTCATCCTTGCAGCCACCACCTTCACGCCGAGGACTGGCTGGAATCAAGAGAGGCGATGTAGACCGACCGGAGTCCGCTCTCAGCAGAACCCACGTCCCAACGCTTACCGCCTCGGGCTTCGCAAACCCCATCAGTAGCACTGCTCTGCAGGCTCAACGAGGACAGAGAGTTCAGCCGGAGGCCCGGCCACATCGCTACAGCAATGCATCTGTTCACACTCTTCGCGATGGTCGCGTGTCTCCAACGCTAGACCAAGACGCGCCGCCGCTCCCCTTGAGCAGAGGGACAGATAGCACCCGCGATGTTCATCAGGCGGTAAGCGTTGCCAGTTTTACCAGCTCAGCACCGCTTAATGCTAAACAAAGTCAGCCCGCTAGCCTACGTGTTCAACCAAATCTCCCCTTGTCAATACCAGGCGGACAGAACAGCACACCGCGTTCTCCTGCGAAGTCGGTTAGAGACTCACTTCGCCTGAGGCCCTCCGAGCATCACCAGTCACTTCACTCTGAACCTTCATCGCCCATGAACAACATATCCAAAGGACAATTGCCTGCCTCTCCACTACCTCGAGGCGAGGGAAAGAACTATGAATACTACGCTGGAAATATGTGCTTCTTCCTGGGTGGTCGCCTCATGAACGCGAAAAAGAAGCCTCTTTGTATATTCACCTGCACACTCGCCGTCTTCCCGGCAGTCCTCTTCTTCATATTCTCTGCACCTTACTTGTGGCACAACGTCAGCCCAGCTCTCCCGATAATATTTGGATACCTCTTCTACCTCACCATGAGCTCCTTCCTGCGCTCCGCCGTCTCCGACCCAGGCATCCTACCTCGGAATTTGCACCCACACCCGCCCAATCCCGAGGAGGAACGGGATCCTCTTGTCGCTGGTCCGCCAACTACTAATTGGGTCACTGTCAAGAATTCGAAACCGCCAGCGAGTGATCCGGAAGGAATTCAGCACGCGGGTGCTTTGGAAGTGCCGCAAAAGTACTGCGCATCATGCAGCATCTGGCGTCCATTACGTTCACATCACTGCCGCGAGTGTGATGGGTGTGTGGAGACCCACGATCACCACTGCGCGTGGCTCAACAACTGCGTCGGTCGCCGCAACTACCGCTACTTCTTCGCATTCATCGTCGAAGCGTGTATATTGACTATAATGCTCATCGTATTCTCTGTACTCCACCTGGCACGCCAAGCAGGAAACGGCATCTCATGGAATTTCGACCCTCAGGCTTTCAGACAGGCATTCCAACAAGGCGATTCAGCAGAACGGGTTGCTCTTGCTATGATCGTCTATGGCGCACTCGCGTTCATCTTTCCGGCTTGCTTGACGGGCTATCACCTTTTCCTTATCGCCAGAGGCGAGACGACGCGAGAGTACATTAACAGCAAGAAATTCGCGAAGAAGGATCGGTATCGACCGTTTGCTTTGTCAACTTGGCCCAAGAACTGGTACTCTGTACTTGTCCGCCCACGGATGCCGAGTTACATGCAATTCAAGGCGCCGTACCGGGAGGGGGATCTCCGGATGGGCAACACGAGTACCATGAAGGAGCGCAAGGCGGAGCATGGCGGCGGAAGGTACAGCGTGGAAATGAAGCAGCTGCCTTCGAGATGATAAGAATTGGAAAATAAATACATATCTCATGAGCGGACCGTTCACACGGTCTCATTGTAACAACGATAATCCTAATGTCTTTTTGGAATCGTAGCGTCGATATCCGCAGCTTGCATTCCACACATCTGACCGAGGTCGGTACACACTTACTGTAGTTTTGATAAGCTCAAGACGTTGTGCGTTGTTCATGCTCCGCAATACCATCTGCAAAAGGTCCGTCAGAAATGCGGGATGTCCGAAAACGGATGTCCGACGCGTTTTGTCTTTTTCGGAATTACCTTTTCTTAGCTTTCCGTCCTTTTCTGAGCTCAGAAAAAAAAAGCTCCATCATGCGGTTGAGACGATAACGGAGGGCCGTATGGACAGCTAATCGCAGCACTGACAATGGTGTAGTACTGTGCTCAACATAGCGTCACGACCGTAAGCATCTTCCATATTTCTACATTTGTGCCCTCACATTCTCTCTTTCTTCCAGCTATTTGACCGATACACACGGCATGCAAGATCACTGAGCCTCGCCGAATTTTGCAACATGTCCATTCCAAACGATTCGGGGCATCTCATGCCTATCGTCGCGCATGCGGAGGCTCGCCTTTCAGCCGATATTGGTGTCTCTGGTAACAGTACCAACCGCAATCCCTCTTCGTCAACTACACCAAACTCGACTAGGACATCGTTCGACGAGCCGCCATCTGGTGTACAGACGCCCACTCCTCTTTTGGCTGCTCGGAACCAGTATCACCTGAAGAATGGTGCCGTCCACTCTGGAGAGGAAACCTATGCCATGGAGAGCATCACCCGCACAAGAAGCATGGGCGATGCACTAGAGAGTCTCTACCAAACGCAGACCACGCGCAGCCAAGCTCAGACTGGAGGTGACCCAGAGCTGGCAGGGGTTGGCGGTCCGTCGCCATCCAATAGCTCTAGAGGACGTCCCCAGGAGCTATCCAGTCTCTCGACAGAACTCGTTTTCGTCCTGGTCTGTAGCAGTGGGCAATTGTTTTTCTCCTTCTTTCAAGGAAACGTCAACGTGAACCAGCAAGCTTTCCGACTGGCCTTGGGGATCCAGAACACCGAGCTGCCTTGGATGGTAGGGTCTTACCTCGTTGCGTTGGGTCTGAGTGTCATCTTGTCTGGATCACTGTCCGATCTCATGCCACCCAGGCTCGTCGTTGTAGCCGCTTTCGTCTGGCTCACGATCTGGAACATTATCGGCGTCTTCAGTCTTACTCCCAGCCGTAGCACGCTATTCTTCTTCATGCGAGCGATGCAGGGTCTATCCGTCGGTGTTATTGTCTCGGGCAGCATGAGCATTCTCGGCCGCGTATATGCACCGGGTCTTCGAAAGACTCGCGTTTTCAGCGCCATGGCAGCAATGGCGCCCTTCGGCTTCTGGCTAGGTGCGATTCAGGGTGGTGCACTCACTGCTCATCTGGAATGGATCTTTGGCTCGAACGCAATACTCTGCGCTCTCTGCGCAATTGCTGCATACTTTACTATTCCGCCTCTGCGGCCAGTTGCAGACATCGCCGGATCGGACGCGCCGACCATTCGTGACTTTGATTGGAAGGGGGCCATTCTGGCTACAAGTGGATGCGTGTGCCTTCTCTTTGGATTGACTCAAGGGTAAGTGTCTTCCGAGCGGGTACATAGGAGGAAGTTTTTGCATTGAGATACTAATATTTATCAATAGCACGGTAGCACATTGGTCGCCGTACACTTACGTCCTCATCATCGTCGGAGCGGTCCTGTTGGCTACGTTCTTCGTAGTTGAACACAAAGTGCATCGACCGCTCATCCCCAACACACTATGGAAGACACCCGGCTTTGCTCCGCTCATGGCAGCCTACTTCCTAGGATTCGGAGGCTTTGTCGGGGCATGGCAGTTCTACGCCATGCAATTCTTCCTCAATGTCCAGAACAAGTCCGCTCTGACAGTCGCCTTGTACCTGCTCCCCAACGCCCTCATGGGAGTCTTAGCGACGTTCATTGTCGCCAAGCTCCTACACAGGATTCCTGGTCACTACATCTACATGGTATCTATGATCGCCTTCGCCCTAGGACCGGCTTTCTTCCTCGGCAATCGACCATCCACAACCTACTGGGCTCTGAGCATGCCGGGAATCGCTCTGGCTACTTTCGGCCCTGACATGTCTTTTGCCGCGGCCTCGATCTTCATCACTTCCAACGTTCCTCGAAGCTACCAGGGCAGCGCTGGGAGTCTGCTGGTTACGATCCAGAACCTATCATCTGCCATCATGACTTCTGTTGGAGACTCGATTGCTGCTGAGATCGATACACTTCCCGATGGTACTATCGGATTGGAAGGATTGAGAGCTGCCTGGTGGTTTGCGCTCGCTGCTGCTCTTGCGGGAGCTCTAATCACCGCGGTCGCTGTGCGGATCCCGAAGGAGGTAGAAAAGGAGCATGTCACCTGATGCCTGCGCTTCGACGACTTTCCTTTGGATGTAGTTCCCCACTTGGAATGCACTCGACTGGCGTTCCAACTGAAGCCTCACACATCCATGGGAGTGGATCGATCCGCTTTACGACGATACGTTTTTGAGATTTTGGCGACTACGTTATCAGATGAGAATTTGCGATCTCTCACATCTCTACTTGGCATACATACAAGAGCTTTAAAATAAGCAGAATGACTGAATGTCGAATCCGCCACACGATTATGCGTCTGGCTACGAAATGAATGACTTCTTTCCACGAAACCGTCACTTGCATGTATGACACAGCAGTAGTTCAGTCATCGCATGAGTTACTCTTCCACTAAGCGTATAGGAGACTTTGTGAGTGTCACCATAACGTCGTTTGTTTGTTAAAGAATCAAGTGACTTACGAGAGACTGTACCTTCCTCTTTCGGAAACTCACACACGGCTGGTGCCTGCCGCCGCTATTAATTTCTCCACCACGGCTCGGGCAAGACATCCCTTGTTCACTCACATCACAGTAGGTATCTGTATTGTGTCAGGCATCATTCTTCAACACTCGCAAACACTTTCGTTACAGTACGCTTTTATGGCTTAAAGGTAGGTACTGTAGTTGTCCTAGCTGACAACAATACGCCGGACTCTATGCGCAAGTGAACCTCGCCCAGACACCAAGCCTTCCGGGAATCGGGATCCTCACATCAACCGCACAATGATGCTTTAGCCGCGGTTCTCTCATGCGGGCTCTCTTATGCGGGCAAGCCGCGGCCAACACGTTACAGTACATAAATGTACCTGTGTCGCCATCGAGACTCAAGCAATGTCTCTCGGGTCGTTCATATCGACCGTGACTCACGAGACCTTGTCGCTGCCTGACGTGAAGAGGGTGACCATGATAATGCCCGGCTAGCCTTTCGTCTCTCAGAAACCGTTTCGCCACATCGGCATGGCTTCCACTACGGATCCGACAAGCAGACGTCCATCTGCTTCAAAATCTCCAGAAGATCCATCAGTCGTGGAGTCTGGCAGTGAGAAAGTTGCCACGACTCTTACCGTCCCAGCGCCATCACCGGATAGCCCAGATGGCGGCACCAGAGCGTGGCTGCAAGTCGCAGGCTCGTTCCTCGTCTTCGCAAACCTTTGGGGGATGACATTTGCCTTTGGAACTTTCCAGAGCTACTACGAGCTGACTTACCTCACGGACACGGACGCGTCTACCATCTCTTGGATAGGCACGATTTGCACGTTTCTTCTGATTTTGGGTGGCGTTGCTTCAGGACCGCTGTTCGATTGGGGTCACTTTCGCTCCATGTTAATTGCTGGCGCGTTCATCGAGACTCTGAGTGTTTTCCTGCTCAGCTTGTGCTCGGAATACTACCAGATATTGCTTACGCAGGGCATTCTTGCTGGTCTGGGAAACGGCTTGCTCTACATTCCCGGACTCGCTCTGGTTGGCAGGGCATTCAAGAAGCGGCGTGCGTTGGCGATGGGAATCACCACGTGCGGCGCTCCATTTGGAGGCATAGCCTATACGTTGACATTCGAACGGCTGATTAACCGTATGAGTTTCGGCTGGACGGTTCGCATCATGGGTTTCATCATGTTAGTTTCATACGGCATAGCATTCCCACTCATCCTCTGGAGAGTCCGGAATCTCGGCGACATGTCTTCAGGGCAAGCGCGCAAACTCTTCGACAAGACCGCGTTGAAAGACCTGCCTTTCTGGACGTACACGACGAGCAACTTTCTCATCTTCTGCGGCTACATGGTACCTTTTTACTACATGGCCAGCTACGGTCAAATCGAGCTCGGAATGAGCATGAGCGACGCCAACTATGTCATCATATATGCGCAAGCCGCCTCAATCGTCGGACGCCTTGTCGCATCACTAGCAGCAGCCAGAGTCGGTGTCATGATCCCGTGGATCACCTGTGCGATCAGCAGCGGAATCTTCTGCATCGCGTGGATCGGAGTAAAGACTCCCGGCGCTTTCATCGCCTACGCCGTCCTCTACGGCTGCTTCAGCGGCGCTCTGATCCCGTTGCCTCCGAGCGTCTTCCCAATTGTGTGCCCAGACGTCAACGTCCTGGGCGCGAGATTAGGGATGGCGCAGGGTGTTGGCTCTTTTGCTTCGCTGATCGGAAGCCCGATTGCTGGCGCTCTCACGCAAGTCAACACTCAGGACGGGAAGCGGAACTATCTGGGACTGCAGCTTTTCGGCGGGTTGATCATGATTCTTGGAGGTGTCAATCTGTGCATGCTTTGGGTTTTGTTGATCAGGCAGCGTGACTTGAGGTCGAAGTTGATCTAGCGAGGCCGAAGGATGACGATTGTTTCGGGTTTCCTTCCAAGACTGACTGTCATATGATCAGCGTTCACAAGACTGAAACGGAACTGGTAGCTAAGTCATTATGTCTGCCGCCGAGAAGCTTCAAATGTATCTCCCGAGCTCGCCTACTTGTTTGAGAGGCAGTATACGGTTTCCTTGATGTTGAAACTCAATACGTCTGCCAACGGGAAAAGCTATTGTTGACTGTTCTCTTTGTCCCACTCTCTTACTGTGTCAAATGGTAGTACCGAATTGCTTCGATGCAAGTCTTGACGTTCTGATACTCGGGAGTTTACAACCAATGACAGCTCTATCGTACACACTTAGTTCACTAAATGTAGTATCGAATGCTCTCGAAAAATTCAGCTTTCTTCCTGTCGCAGAGAAACAGTCCGAGATTGATCTTGGCCTTCGGTATATGTGTACTAGTGCTGTCCGATGAGGTGGTACCTTACATTGTAACTTCACCGCTGAGAAACACCTACCCGCGCAGTGGTTCTCCGGATACCGTATTTATGAACATGTATAAGGTGATACTCAATACACACGCACGTAGCTAGGTGAACGGTCCCGCCTAGCGACACATCTGGAGACACGGTTTATCCGATGTTAGCACAAGACCTACCCACCTACAAATGACTAGGTATATCGTGCTGAAACACGTCTCCCCAAGTAGTCATTTATCACTGTTATGCCAGATATCATGAGCAGTAATACTTAAAACACCCGCATAGGAACAATTAAACCACTTTGGCAAGAGTGCATGTCAGGAAAAGAGGAGGTTGAACATAAACGTCTGAAATTCGAAGTTTTAAAATAGAACTAAATGCACTTTTCACTGCCTTTGCAGTCTGATTCTTCTCACGGCTCATAGTAGCCCGTTTCCTCACTCATGACTACAGTTGTCTGGGTAACAATCGATGTCACGGTGTCCATCTCGACCACAGTGACGGTTTCCTCCTCCACACGTTCCACGATCTCTGTTACGACTACACCCGTATCGGTCGGCGGCGGGTCGGCAAGACACGACTCTTGGCAGTCGGTCGATGGGGTTTCTTCGCTCTCTTGCACAGTGACTGTGACGGCAATGGTCGTCGTCGTCACAGTGAAATCAGCTTCGGGCGTGCAAACGGGATCTTCCGTGCACTCGACGACTGCGTCTGTTGTCGGAGAGCTTTGGACAACCTCTGTCGACATCGTGCTGGCGGCGGTAGATGATGATGAGTCGCATGTATAACACGCGCTCGACTGCGGGCCACCTCCCAAGTCTCGTCCACCAACGTAAATGCGAAGCGCGCTCGGGTTCTCGCCAGAAATGGTCCCAGAAACCTCAGAGTTGAAGTCGGGCTTCACATCGTCGTAAGGGAAAGTGTAGCCCATGTGGTCGACCTGCACCTCATGGACAATCCTCGCATACTTGTTGTGCGGTGTGTCTCCAGGGTAGTACTTGCTGATGCTCAGGTTCGGCTGGATCGCTCCGCCGGGGAGTAAGAGGGTGCCGCGGTGGAAGGCGGCGCAGAACCTCGAGCCCGTGTGGTCGTGGCATGCGTCGCCGGTGTTTGCGAAAGGGCCAGTGTTGCAGCCCCAAATTTCCGAAGAGGCTGGTTTGGAGAAAGGCAGGGTTGTGCTGTCGCAGACCATTGAATCGCCTTGCATGTGGCATGAGACCAGCGGCTCGTTGCTCTGGAGGTCGAAGATGATACCATCGGTGACGAAGCGACTCCAGACCTGGTTGATGTAGTCGTCAAAGTAGTCGACGAAGCTGCTAGATCTGTGCTCTGGGCTTAGAACGCGGATAGGTCGGCCGCGGTCATCCGCGAGGCATAGAGAGCTCCAAGGATATCCGTCCTTGTTCTCCTCGTCTTTCAAGCGATCGCACACTTGCTTGACACCATTGGCCGGCAAACCGCTCACATTAAGCGCGTAGTCTTTGAACACCATCTCCATTGCAATGGGGAGCCCAACGAAGTCGACATAAGTGGGGTTGACCCAAACTTTAGCATCTGGCTGGTTGATCTCCACGAACGAGAAGCTCGTGTTGAAATTCGGGCCTTGGGGGTTTGCAAAGGACGGATGTTGAAGCTCAGTAGTAGAGCCGACTTGGAGCGCGCTAATATCGAGCTCGCCGTCGGCAACGTAGATGCGACCGGTCAACAGGGCAATGGGCATCGTGATTGTTGTCGTGGATCCCAGCGGGCCCAGCGCGATTCCACATTTCGCAGACTTTGGCACCGGCGTCGCCTCGTTCTTGCCGAACGCGATGGGCTTGTAGACTTGGCCTTCCGAGGTGATGAGCACTTTCTCCCTGGTGCCTCCATCGGTCGATTGGATGTAGGCATGGACGTTTGCACTGTCGATGTTGTTGACGAGTTCGATGGTGAAAGTAGAGGGCGCGACTTCGCGCTTGTTGACAGGTATGAGGGCTCCGAGATTCGCAACGACGTGTTTTCCCGCATGCTTGAGCGCGTGTGGGAGGCTGCGTTCAAATCCACGGATAGAAAGACATTGAGACAAGGTAATGAGTAGAAAGAAGGCGCACAGCGCGATGCTCAGATTGAAGCGCATTGTCACGGTAACTAAGCGTGGTTGCGTCTGAGGGAATTGTCGTTGAAGGTGACAGGCCCGAGCGAGTGTGGATGATGATGAAAAGGAAAGCTAGGAGGAAAAGAGCGTGATAGATCGATGAGAGGGTTGGGGTGGTTGCGAAAGCTTGTGGAGTCGTGATGGTCTGGACTTGCGCGGTCTTTTATGCTTTTGCGGAAAAAGAACTGACAGGGTCGTGCCATTCTCGCCTGCCTGCGGATGTAGTACCTGCGGATACAGAGGTAAGCACTTCGATACTGACCAGTGAGATCCGAGCATCTTGATCCTACTTTCTCACCGGTTGTGTCGTTCCTTTCATTATTTCAACATTTCTGATACCACCGCGAAAGGTCTTGACCACCAACGAGATACTAGTATCTCAAGGTGACTATCCCATAGGCGATCCTCCCTCCTCAAATCAACGAAAATTGATGAGACCACCGCAAGAGGACGCGCGAGAATATGGCGATCTCATGGAACCAAAGCTAGATGGTCAGCCAACAGACTTCAATACAACACGACATGCAGGAACACCGGAAAGGAACACCAACGACGTGAGACAATGATGCGGTAACCATATGCCCCTATCCTGCAATTGATCCCGTACCTCCGCGTGTGCCATTGAGAGGTGCATATCATGCGATTGCAATTCCATGATTTTTCCATGTACGCTGGCGGTGCCTTGTAGGGCTGTTCCACGTGCCACAGATGTGTGCGTGTCGTTGCGGATGGCTTCGAGTCTTGCCAACCGTAGGCTTGGTTTCAAGTATGACATGGTCACACTGTCAGACCCTCCTCATGTCTCTACCCGAGCGTGCAATTCAGCGATCTGGCTCCTTTGCAACGAGTGCATGAGCCATGATACTGCCTGGCGATTGGCCAGGTATGCGATATTGGACGGGCCTCTTGGAAATACCGAATGCAAAAGTACACATACATATGTGGTGTGCGGTATTTTGGAAAGTATCAGCATAGGCATATACGAGCCAAGCATTCTTCTCTGAGCTTCTCAGTTTGCAGCTCGATTTGGTCGTTGGGGTCAACCGGAAGTGCTCGCAGAGGGGTACAAAACCTATTCAGCTTCCGCTCGATGGACAGCCAGTGTCGATAGCTCTCGTGGTCATCATCCTCCCCATTTCGTCGATGCTGGAGTACGGAGCAGTTGCGGACGTGTCCTTTGGGAAGAGTGCGCGTTATTGATTTGGACGCGTCACGTCCGATTCATTCTTCGAGTCTTGCTCGGTCGCGTCACGTTCGATCGCGTCTTGATCGTCCGCCCTTAAAGTCTAAGGAAATGCGTTTGTCTGTCACCGCGACGACTCTGACGTTCAAGCGATGGAGGAAGAGGAAGCAAGACGATGTTGGAGGTCGACATCAACAAGTGGGTCTCATTCCCCACAGTCTCCTCTTCCTCCAACCACCAAGGCCAAGGCGAGATCGGCCAAGTACCCCAAAACCATTACAACGCCATAACCTCCGACCTTCCCTATCAGGGGGCTATCTATGCCTATCTCCTACGATCGGCGCGCGCAACGCACATGGAGTCCGCGCCGCTCTTTTGCCCGACCATATGCCACCAGCCATCACTTTTCCCCGATCGTAAAGTACCGTGTACAGCGGCCACCTCGTCAGGGCTGTCACGGCGTATCTTAGCCGGCTATTGATGCTCCTCGGCCAGAGCTTATCTGTAGGCTTGGAAGGTCTTGTATATCTCTTGTGTTTCCTTAAACATTGCTTGTCCGGCTTCTATCTGTGATCGATCCTCTGTTGCTGCATTTCCCTCATATCCCTCAAACGTGCTTACGGTCACCTTTGCCAATATGGATCCGGAAAAGCACTCCTTCGACCCGGAGAGCGACAAGAAGATCCCAGACCCTTTGGCGGACGCTATCAGAAATGGCAGCTTGGACAAGAAGATACTGGAACACTCTCAAGATGCCGACGAGGCGATGAAAGCATTCCAGGGTGCTGAAGGACAAGTCATTGAGATTGACGCGGCTACGAACAAGAGGCTCCTCAGGAAGATTGATTGGAATCTCATGCCGGTACACGCCACCCGAAGACTGTCCCATGTTCACCACTAACAGACACTGTCAGATCATGTGCATCGTGTACGGTCTCAACTACCTGGACAAGACAACAATCTCATACGCCTCTGTGATGGGCATCCAAGAAGACATTGGCCTGGTCGGCGACAACTACCAATGGCTAGGGAGCATGTTCTACTTTGGCTACATAGCGTGGGAATATCCTACGACGCGCCTACTACAGCGCCTACCTCTGGCCAAATACTCATCCTTCTGTGTGATTGCCTGGGGCGTGACATTGGCATGCTTCGCAGCGGTCACAAACTTCGCAGGCGCCGTCGCCATCCGATTCTTCCTCGGTGTGTTTGAAGCCGCCGTGACGCCCGGATTCGCGCTCTTAACCAGCCAGTGGTACACAAAAGAAGAGCAAGGGTCGCGAACAGGCATCTGGTTTTCCTTCAACGGGTTTGCGCAGATCTTCGGTGGCTGCGTTGCGTATGGAATTGCCAAGGGCACCGAAGCCCACCCGGCTGCCATTGCTGGCTGGAAGATCGTCTTCCTTCTCACCGGACTTTTGACCGCCGCAGTCGGTGTGATTTTCCTGTTCACGGTACCCGACAATCAACTCAACGCTCGATGGCTGAGCAAAGAAGATCGCATCCTTGCTATTGAACGCATCCGTGTCAACCAGCAAGGTGTGGGTAACAAGCACTTCAAGTGGTATCAATTGCGTGAAGCCTTGACAGACCCTTTGACTTGGGCTTTCGTCTTCTACGCGTTGGTAGCTGATATTCCCAACGGTACGTAGCCGTCTTACCTCCCGTTTTACCGAGACTTTTGCTAATAGAAAGCATCACAGGCGGCATCACCAACTTCTTCAACCAGCTCATCAAGTCCTTCGGCTACACATCGCAGCAATCCCTTCTGTACGCCACACCAGGCGGAGCCGTCGAAGTCGTTGCCCTGATCGCCTGCGGACTGCTCGGTGATCGCTACAAGAATCGCCTCCTTATCGGCACAAGCGGTCTCATCGTCGCCATCATCGGCATGTGCCTGATCGTCGGTCTTCCGCTAGGCAACGACAGCGGTCGTCTCGCAGGCTACTACCTTACCCAGGCATCACCCACACCATTCGTTGCCCTGTTGTCCCTGATCAGCAGCAACGTGGCTGGTTACACCAAGAAGACAACCGTCGCTGCTCTGTACCTGATCGGATACTGGTAAGTGAATTAGCCCAGCACAAGCATCGATTACGAAGAATGTCTTTCGCTGACTTTGGATGATCTCTAGCATTGGCAATATCATCGGACCTCAAACTTTCAGACCCCAAGACGCTCCCCGCTACGTGCCGGCTGAGATCACGATCATCGCTTGCTGGGGCGTTTGTTTGTTGGACATGTTGTTCATCTACTGGTATTGCCGTCGTCAGAACGCGAAGAAAGCACTCGTCCGTGCGGACCCTTCGTATGTCAAGCTTGAGAACCAGGAGTGGTTGGACTTGACTGATAGGGAGAACCCCGAGTTTGTGTATACTTTGTGAGGGTTTTCTGGCTGGGACGATTTGAGGAATAATGAGCTACGTTAGATGATTCGTAGTATGAATCTAGGATCATCTGACCAATGAGAGGATGTGAATTCAATTAATCGATCAAGACATTAAACGTCGCCGTTCCTACCCACTTAGCAAGCATTCTGGAAGCCATCGCCCTCAACCCTCTTCCCTGTGTTCCCCGAACCCTCGGTATCCTTGATCTCCGAGAACACCTCTAAGAATGCGCGAGGCTCCTCGGCACCCTGTATCTCAAACCGCCCATTAATGGTGAAGTTCGGCACACCCGTCACAAACTTCTTCTTGGCCTCCATCACCTCGCGATCAACCTCTTCACCCCCAGCTCCGCTGTCCATCCACTCCCTAACCTCCTTCTCTTCCAACCCAGCCTTCACAGCCCGTCTCACCAGCGTCTCCCGATCAGTGATATCCTCCTCATTCTCAAAATAAGCCGCAAACAACTCCTCCACAACCCGCGTCTGCACGTCCTCGCCCTTGGTCTTGCCCAGCTGGATTAGCCGGTGCGAGTCTCGCGTGTTGCCCGTGCGGCCGCCGTATTTGAAGTTGATGCCGATGTCTTTTCCGAGGCGTGCGAGGTGCGCTTGCATGACCTGCGTGCGCTGGGCGCCGAACTTGGCGGCGTAGAGGGCTTGTTTGTCGGTTGAGACGGTGGGCGCGTCCGGGTTGAGGTAGAAGGGGTGCCACGAGGTCGTGAAGGTGTCGGTGGGGTGGGTGGAGAGGTGCTGTTTGATGGCGAGCTCGAGGCGGTTCTTGCCGACGTAGCACCAGGGGCAGACGGTGTCGGAGACGATGGAGATGTTGTATTTCGTCATGGTACGGGTTGTTGCGCGGAACGCCACGGTGGGTGGTTGGTCTTGGTGTGTTTTGTTGTGTGGGTGTGGTATGCGTATGCGTAGGTGGGGGTGGTAGTGGGGTGTGTAGATGTGAGATGGTATGAACGAGACGACAGTGGTAGAGGAGGATCGGAAGAAGAAGAAGGGATCGTCGTATATACTTAACTGCGTGTGGCGTCCACTGTCTCAAGGGTAGTAGTTTATGATATGTCATAAACTGGCGAGCATAAAGTGGCAGTTCTTGTTTGATGCATCATGCCTCGGACAAAGAAGCCGGAGGCGGAGCTTGTTGTGCGAGCTATATTATTTTGATTAGTAATGCGGAAAGCTCGGCAACTGGACATGGTAATCGAGAAAAGACCGAGCAGCCGAAGGAATACATGTAGTTAACTCGTTTCTCTCTGGTGGTCTCTCTGGCCACCTTGTAAAAGTTACGCAAGACAGGCGAAGGGCATTGCTGACAACACTGGACTCGTCGCGTGTGATGGATCTGGAAGTGAGGTTTAGCTGACGTTTGCCTGATGCAGAGTGGCTCGCAGGCTGTCTCAAGGGCTTCCATGGGCGGATAAGTGATGATGTTATGATGAGCTGAGAAGATCAGTTGTTGTGATATAGCCTTGAGCGGAGCAAAGCTATTTGATCGAGTTATACAATAGAACAACTACATCAAGGTACATGCTGTTGGGTAGAATCGAGAAGAGGCGCACGTGCACGGCCCACCCCAGCCGACTGTTCACAACGACCACCGTAACATCCATGGATCACAACAGGTCCATCGCAACAGGTCCATCACAACAACCTCAATAGTCGACACAATCACTACATCTAGGCTATCGCGATGGAGGATAACTCGAACGGCCCAGTCTTTCGTGCAACCAAGCGTCGTAAGGTGTTCCGCAAAAGAGCCGATAGCGACGCCAGCGACGAGCCACATGCCGTGCAAGCTTCAGATTCGATACCAACTCCAGCAAATGGCACCAACAGCGCGGAGGAGACCCATGGAGAGATCCTGTCGCTCTCAGAGACGACACGCGTACACAGACCAAAGAAACACGGCATAGCCTTCTCGAGTTCACATCCGTCTTCATCACGACCTCACAACAACGAAGAGACCGCCCTGGTCGTCCCAGAAGGCCAACCTCAAGATGTACAGAACGGACGCTTCGCTCGACAGACCGGTAGAACCGTCGTCGCAGATGACAAGCACATGTGCGTTTTGCCACCAAACAAACCCTCGCTTTCCAGTTCAGAACTAACTGCGTAGGTCGGCATACATAGACTCGAAACTGGCTGAAATGCGCTTCAAATCCGGTGCTGCTACGCTCAACGCGGCTACCCAGTCTGCCAGGCAGATTCCAGACGCCCAGGAAGCGGACCCATCGCAACCGACTTTCGATCCAACGGACGAGACAGAGACAGGCCCTCTCTCGCCGCCACCAACAACAACGAACCCGCCAAAACCCAACCACTCGATCCAAGCAAGCGCAACCAAGAACCCCAAACGCCGCCAGCCCCGCCGCCCACGCGCCCCCTCCCCCTCAACCCTCGCCCGCGCCTCCCTAATCGACCAAATCATGCGCGAATCAAACCACACGCCGCACTACACGCCACCAACAGCAGCATCATCCTCCATCAACCCAACCTCGACTACAACACAAGAGGAACTCGACCCCGACGCGGCAGCAGCAGCAGCTTTCAAAGCCGATTTCCTCGCGCAAGCCGAAGCAAGGAACCTATCTCGCAGGAAGCCGAAAGCTGCGGCTGCGACGACTTCAGGCGCCGCTGCAGGAGCGGCGTCGACGTCTTCGGGGCCGAAGTTGGGCGGGAGTCGTGCGGCGAGGGTGAGGATGAGGGCCGCGGAGGAGGCGAAGGGGAAGAAGAAGTGAGGGCGTTGTTGATCTTGTTCCGTGCTGCGGAGATGGAGAAAAAGGAGAGAGCAGTCAAATGTGAGCGTCTGCTTTGTTGGAAGCAATCAGACCTAGAGGATTCCAGTTCTAGGCACCACTTACCTCACAGCTTCAAACAGGATAGGAGGAAGAACACACAGAGCCCAGGGATCAAATTGTTGATAGGTGAATTAGATTTTTTGTCCAGAGAATCCTATGTACTCGTTGGAACGCGCGAGTATACAAAAAAAAACACGAAATCCTTGCCGCAGCAAACCTGGCACAGGTACCGCCCGCCATGCTTCTGTTGTTTAGTAGGTAGGGAACTTGCAACCGAAAGAGAAAGAACAAAAGGCTGTCAACGCCATTCTGAATGCCTCTGTGAAGTGCTGTGTGAAACGAGAGACAGGAGAGAGAGATTTCTTTTCCCCGTAACACACGGCCGAAATGCGCTCAATGATGCAACCCGAAAACAAAAAATTGGAAATAAACAACGCTTTCCTTGCCTCCACTTTTTTTATGGTGTTCCCGTGAAGTCAAGCCTTCTCGTGTCTAAGTTTTTGTTTCCCCTTCCTGGTCTCGGACATTGATCATCCCATGCTGATGTAAGTCGTGCTCGCTGTCAGGGGCCAAAAGCGCCTGATAGCGTTCCTATCGTCAAATCGTAAGAAGAGTGTATTCTTGGGATCATAGTAGCCTTGCTTGCGCAGTGATGCATCCAGGAATTCTTCACAATCCACGGCGAGGGCTTCCGATGACACCAGGCCCGACGCCATCGGAGCGCCCGGAGATTTCGTCCATATCGAAGAGTTCCTGCTCCTCATCGATGCGCTCACGGCCGACACTGACGCTGCTCAGAGCGCGATCGATGCTAAGGCGCTTGTTGGCTGTGGATGTAGGGGCGGTTCTGGTGAGGCCGGGAGCAGCGGTGCTGGTGGATCCGGACATTGCGCTGACCAAGCTGCCGCTTCCAAGGGTGGGTATCGAAGACGAAGATGCTGCGCGTGCGGCGTTGAGGTTGGTGCGTTGCAGCTCCTGTGTGAGCATGCTCATGCTGGCCTGTCGTGGACTGCTGAGTCCAGGGCTCAGTGCGTGCTCCGGCGCGAGGGAGGGACGCTGAGACTGTGAAGGACCGGGAAGAGCACCAAAACCAGAGTTGCGTAGTGGCGAGCCAATAAAATCGGAGCTATTGCTGCGCTGCGGGGCGAACATGCTTGTGTAGCGAGACGGCGAGGAGGAAAAAGATGGGCTACCGCTTTTGCTGTCGCCTGGGGTGGCGGTGGTAGACAGGGTACGTCGCTGGGCTGCAAGGAAAGATGCTGGGTTGTCGGCTTGCCTAGACTCACGGCGGGAACGCGATCCTGGGATGAGGTCGTGCAAAGACGCAGGGAGGAGGTCCTCTTCGCGATCTGTGTCGGTCTCTCCGTCGTCTTCGTCGTCAGAGTATTCGAACGACTTAGTAGGTAATCCTGTACCAACGCTTGAGGAGATCATAGGTCGACTTGTGCGGAGACTGTGAGAGTGTAGCGGTCTCTTGGGGAAGGACAGCGGCTCGTCTCCGCCAGAGGGAGGTGATGAGCCGGCCAGAACACTGTCGAGGTTGCCGCGACCACCAAATGCAGAGTGGTGTAGGTCTTGGAGTGCCGTGTTGCCAAATGCTTTGCGAGGTAATGATGATGGTGGCGATTCAAAGCCAAACCGGGAGGGCACTGATGCAGCCATGGGACCGCCTCTCTGAGCCATAGAAACGCCGTTGCTGTCAAAGGAGTTTGGCAGCGGGGCATCCAAGACACTCAAGCCCTTCTGGTGAGGTGAAGATCCAAATGCAAGTCGATCGTTCTGCGGCGGTGAACCGAACTTGGGCGAGGCGGAGGTGTAGTCGAATTGCGGCATGTCGTAGCCATTCCTAGACGCATATTGGTAATGCGCCATGTCCTCGGACATGTCACCGTTGGGTCTCTGCTCCAGTGCCTGCATGGAAAGAAGTCCAGGCGGCGGCTGTCCGTACGCACCAGGAGGAGGTTGTACTTGCGCATACTGCGGCGGCTGGGAGTAACGCTTGTGGTTCATGACAATCCCGTCTGGAGTGATGTGCAGCAGCGCACATTTTGTGCCGAATTTGCAGTGTCCCTTTGCAAAGTACTTGCAAGGTGCCGGCCGTGTTGTTGACTCCAGATCGTGAGAGAAAGGACACATGCGTCCCGCCTGGCATTGGCCTTGTAGATAGAACTTGCACGGCACATGAGATGTGTCTGCTCGCTTGCTCAGTCCACCACGTCCCTTCTTGCCTCCGCCAGTTCCAGTACCCGTCTCGGACTCAATCTTGTTCTTCGGCGGGCTGCGCGCCGCACCCAGCATGCCCATGTCGCTCGGCGTCATTTGGTAGGGTGGAGGTCGCTGGCCGACCGGCATTGGCATGGCGCCGTTGCCGCGACCCGGGGACTGCATGTTGGCGAGGCCGTTTGGGGGGTTTTCGCTTGTCTGGCGCTGGTGATGATAGAGTGGGTGTTGCTGCGGTGGGCCGGTGTTCATGATGCTGGTGTTCCCGTTCGCGACATGTACTGGGCGTTGGCGTTGGAGAGGGTGGGGCGGATTGCGCGAGATGGCGGGGCGAAACCGGAGTATTTAGTGGTGAGTAGTGAGGTGACGTTGCTGTTCACTGGACGTCAAGAGTGGGAGTGATAAGCAACTTGACAACGATACACGACAGAAGGTCGAGTGTCGTCCAGAGGTGGAGAACGGCGGCACTGAATCGTCGTCGTCGTCAAAGAGCAGATCCCGAATAATGCCAGATGATGCTGAACCAAGGTTCTTGACAGGCCCGGCCCTGACTCGAGCGAGCGCGATTATCCGCAGTTATCCGCCGATTGGATGGAATTGCGATAGAGCGGTGACTTCAGTTCTCTCGCGTATTGCCACCAACTGGTCTTTGTCTTGCTATGCACAAACAACCAGCGAGAGTCTGTGTATACGCTGTGTTTGCAAGATTCCGATGAAAGTCTTGAAATTGGTTGAGATCTGGGCTACAGTAACGGAGTGGTGATGATTGATGGGTGGGACTCGAACAAAGCAGGCGTGGCAAGGCAGCTCGTGGATGTGGCTGCAGCATCGAGAGTCATGAGGCAGCTCTTCACAGCAAACCAGCTATATCATGCTGAGGTGCATGTGCTTTGCAGACTTGTTTGTAAGGCTGGCCATGACAGCTTGTCTCGGGCACATTCTCTCGAGCCGCGCAGATGACCTGTGTACATTACGCTAGCATTGCGTGCTCAGCGATAGTAGAGGCAAGTCACTCTGTACCTACTCAATCGTGTCCATTATTTTGACTATCATTTCTGGCAGCAGTCCCATCCCCTCCTCCAACACTCCTCAAAGTAACACCAAATCGTCCCAAGCGGCTTCCCGTACTGCCACGAGCACCCATCCGAAACTCGCGTCGTGTCACACCACACGTGATCTTGCTCACAGTCACCCCTGAGACTGGGTTTTCGCACACGACCAAGACTCCTGGGATGAGGACCTCTGCTGTTGCACGGCATGTGTTGGACCAAGATGTCTTCCAGCCTGCTCGTGCGCTCCATGCAAGAGTCCATGCAGTTTGAAGTCCTCAGTACCGGACGTACTCGCCCTCGGTGTCTCAGAAGATGTCATGAAGCTTTTTGCTGCCAGCTTGTTGGACCGTGTCATTGGTGGTATCACTTCGTTGCACATGCCTCTCTTGCTACTCCGATTTTCAGCTGCCGCGGATATCCTCTTGCAGACCCATGCCGTTTGCTGTTGCTCTTCGTTTGCCACGAATCGGATACTGTTCTCCGACGGATGCTCGCAGTGTGGGAGTTTCGACTGCCGTGCATGATGAAGCACATTGGTTCGTTAAGATCACCTTCCCCCGATTTTGTTTGCACTCCCTAAACCGTGTCACACATGCGAATCCTGCAATCTCACGGGTACCTGCCTCTGCTGAACCGGTAGGTAGGACTTCACAGTAGATTCGTCTTCCGTGATCTTCTGTGCAATGCTCGTGATATATGTAACACTCACTTCTTCCGTTTCTTCAACTTCTTTCGCGCGGTGCAATTTCCCGGTACAGTCGTTCCTTCCTTCCTCGGGATCCAACTCAACGCTCTTGGCAGTTGGCCCTGCCTTCGTTTAACAACATCACCTCACCTGCCCCTCAACCGCTTTCTCTCTCTCGGTTGATCTACACCTCCTCATTCGTTTCCTCCTCACACTCGTTCGCTCGTTGCTCCACCAACAACTCACCCTCAGTCACTCCTTACTCGCACCGCCCACCCTCACTCGCAACATGAAGATCAAGAAGCTCATTGCGATCATGGCCACCGTGCCGTTTGGCGCCGCCACGGTCTTGACGGCCAATGGCACTGCGCCCTTCTACGGCAACGCTTCCATGCTCGGCACTGCTGTAATCAACCCGTACGTATACATCTTTCACTGTTCTTACCTTTTCTGCCTACTCGCGAGTCTTCCCTTCCATCACACTTCACATCAGCACCTTGCAACGAAGGAGCCAATGTCCGCCGTCCCGAGCGAACATTGCACTCGAGTCCTCGAGCAATGGCTGCATCACACTTCTGGACGACAAACCACTACGCCGCATTCCGCAGAATAGCACGCATTCGCTGTCATCAAGCTACCGCAAAATGTCATACCCACTGGACCGCACCTCCAAAGCGTCTCTTCCCGATAAACCCTACTCCACCCCCTCTATCACAACATCTACAAGCCCGTTCGTGGGATCAAGAGGGAAGGCTTCGCATCACAAACGCACGTCCAATGCCAAGGGCGGTAGTCTTGCTCAACCAGGCAAGGTGTTGAGCAAACAAGATCGCCAGAAGCGGATCCAATCTGCCACCCAGCCTGAGCCAGCCAAGTCCTGGGAGGAACAGCGAGCAGAAGATTTGAGCTTCCGGAGACTATACGAAAACCTGAAATCTTGGGAAGTCCTTCATGCAATCAACGCTTCATTTCGAGACAATCTGGCTCCGGAGGCTGCTGCTACCGCCGTCCACGACGCTCAAGCCAGCATTCGTCATCTCATCGTTTTGCTCATCTCGTTTCTAATCGTGTTTGGTCTGGGTTGGAACGCAATTACTTACTTTATTACCGTCACCAGTGTCTCAGCGCAGTGCACCGCCAGCACTGTCTACTCTACACTCACGGTTCCAGTCCCGGTCACCTTCACTTACACCTACACCGAGTCAATCTACATGTCATCGACTGCCTGCACCACCACTTCGGCTGATGTCGATCCTGCCGCGACCAAGTCTGATCCTTCGACTACCATCATGCCCATGTCGACGTCAACATCCACTTCCTACAGCACAACCACGGTTACTGTCCTTTCGGCTACCCCATCGCAGTCTTCGGTCTCGATCTCGAGCACCTTGCCTTATGTCTTTTCTGTCAACTCTGGCTCAACCAGCTGGGTCAACGGCGTCTCTCCAAGCAGTGGCGCGTTGCTCATCACCGCCACGACGACCATATTCATAACGCCGAGCGACGCATCCAACCCACTGCAAACTTCGAGCACGACGACGCAGATGACTCGTACTCACACGACTACCATCACCCCGTCGGCTGAGACGTCAACCTCGACCACTTTCGTCAGCCCGGATGTGACACTCACGACTCGCATCACGCGTACTAGCACCGTGACACCAACTTCAACCGTGACTAGGTCTTCATTTGGTGGCATGGGTGGCTCGGGCTGGAATATGACTAGTTCGCAAGACACAAGCAATGTTGGTAGCGTCACCGCTGCAGCAGCTGAGGGAACATCGACGACTGCCACGATCTCCTACTTCTGGGCCTCATCTGGCGGTCAGACCTACTCCACAAGTACCAAGGTCATCACCACGACTCTTTATCACTCCCATGCCTCGGGATGGATGCCTACGGTTCCTCCGATGTCGACCTCCCTCTCGGGGTCGCTCTTGTCACGCAACAGTAGTTCGACAATGACTGATGTCGACGGTTCTTCATCGTTTCCGACTATGAGTCCTGGTACCGACGGCATCAACCCTGCTTTAGGTGCTGGTACTGCCTCTAGTGGTCTAGCCACCACTTCACCGGAGTCCTTCACCAGCCCAGTCCTTGGCATGACCGGACCTGCTACAGGTCTCACGCCGACTTCATCGAGCATCTCCTCAGCCCCCAATGCAACTGTCAGCAACGTTGGCATCACGCCAGAGTCTGCGACTGGAGCCATCACTGAGACTGATCCATCTGCGTCTTCATCCGCCCTCAACTCGAGCACAGTCTCTTCTCAGAACGCCTCATCGACCGTTTCGGGCAATTCTACCCCATCGACTTCCAGTGTTGACGCTGGAACTACAAAGCCTTCTGGAACAGGCGCCTCTGAGGCCGGAGCTGCCGGCACCAGTATCAACCAAAGTGCCAGCGATGTTCCTTCAACCCCGACACTCAGTCCCACGGCAAGTTCCTCGGTGGGAAGCATGACCTCCTCAAGCTCTTCCACCGCCTTCGCCAATACAAGCCTGACTTCAGTCGTCCCCAGCACTCAAGTCTTGACGTCTATTGGGAGCTCTTTGGCAAACGGTCCGGCCATCCCAACACCGTCCAGCGCTAGCTCCCTTGCATCTAGCTCGCAGACTGTCACGTCAACTGGATCGTCTACCTCGAGTGCCAGCACGACGTCGAGCAAGACTTCGGCATCTGCCTCTGCATCTCCCACTGCTTGCGGCGAGCACGGTGACTTCACCCTCGACTTCGACGATCTACCCGCCTTCTCCGGCGACGAGTACATCACGCAAGCGCCTCCAATCTTCAGCCCGTACCATCATCTGACCTTCAGCAACGGTTACATCCATGGCGGCAAACCTCATCAGCCTTTTGCACCGCACTCTGGCGACCAGCTTGCTGTCTTCCTAGCATCCGGTAACGGAACCAACGACACTACCTGGCACCAGAATGGCTTGACCATGAACGCTCCTCGCACCGAGCCCGGCGAGATCACCGACGGTCCTTACGACGGCTTGCCCGCCTTCTGGTTCAATGCCAAAGGTGCTTGGCTCGGCTGCGATAATGATGGTCCAGAGCCCTGTGTGTTCAACATCACCGGCTGGACCTGGGACTCTCAACTCGGCGACGAGGTCGCCACCTACAACACTCAGATCGAGCTACCGCCGTGCCCGGGCTTCGAAAACTGCCAACTCCAGCAGGTTGACTTCCCCGAGAGCTTCCGTGGCTTGAGTGGCATCCAGATCCAGGCCTTTGCCAACAAAAAGCCAGGCATGTTCTTCATGGACGATCTTGCCCTTAGCTGGTTCGACAACAGCTGCGCCGCAGGCATGCAGCGCATGGGTCGCCCGGGCAGCTTCGGTGGGCCTGGTCGCTCGGGTGGTGGCGGCAGGAAGATAGTCGTGCGTCGCTCGCTCATGTGTTAGGAAACTCTGTGAGGCCTCATCTCATCAATGCATCACAGGTTGAAGCGAAGATGAGGGTACATGATTAATCGAGCGCCAAGCACGAATGATTGAGACCAGCATGTCACAGGTTCGGCATAGTTGTCACTCTTGGTCTGTGACCAAAGTGTATTTACATAGCTTCTCAATGCAGACATGATTCTCCTATTGCTGTCTCTCTCTGCGCTTGTGTGTGCCTATCTCAACAGCGAACAGCATTTAATCCAAGGGTGATTCAGACAGTAGCATATCGTCCCTCCCGTACCAACAAGATACGTTGAAACTGTTCACATAACCTCGTTCGTGGAAAGCGGCCCATCGTGGAACAATGCATATGATAGCACTGAAGCATATCGATTTCTGCGTGTCAGTGGCCGGTGATAGGCTTGCAATAATCACTCACAGTCTGGAGCAGTTCGGTCTCGGCAAATTCAGGGACAGGCATTTCACAGTCAGTGTAAAGTGTACATCTTGAGGGTATCTATGCTCACAATCGAATTCTTTCCCGGTAACTCCGTGCACGCCGTCCGTCCACTGACACCCAGAGCAGTCTCACAACACATCCTCCAAAAACACAAGAGCCTTTTTTCACACGCCTCGCTGTTGTACAACGCCAATTATGCAATCTCTCACTCATCCCCAGCAAACGCCCTACTGAACTTGACTTGCGAGCTGAAATCCTCCCAGCCCGCCCGATCTCTGCCCTCCACCCTCTCCATTCTCTGCTCGTCGCTTTGAAGGCCGCCGTCGTCCTTGTAAAGCCAAGACTTGGGTCTGAGACTGAACTCGCCGTTCTCTCTCACGAGCTGCACGCGCTGCAGTTTTGTCTGATCATGGTCGTCGTTTGAGGTAGCCATCGCCGTCGAAAGCGGAGGCGCGACATCAGAGGCATTCAGCTCCTTCAAAGCATCCCTGCGGTGCTCGCGGTGCTCGAGGATGTCGACGTCAATGGTGTGCAGGGCGCAGATCCGGTAGACGTGGATAAGTCTCTTTTGGCCGTGGCGACGCACGCGGCCGACTGCTTGCGCCATGGTCGAGTCGTAGCCATATTGGCTGTCGCGGAGGAGAGTAGATAGGAAGATGACATGGTTTGCGGCTTGGATGTTGGAGCCAGCGGCTGTCTCGTATGAGGCGTTCAGAACGAAGACAGTGTCGTTGTTGTTATTCTTACAAAAGTTGGCGATTTGCTCGCCAGCGATGCTACCGCTGGTGACGACAGTGGCGGCGATGTTGGCATGTTGAAGGGCGGTTTCAAGATGTCCGAGCTGCTCGCTGTACTGGACGAAGAGAATCGCTTTCTCGCCCTTCTTTCTGATGTCTTGGAGGAGACGAATGGCGGCATGAAGCTTTCCGCCGTAGGGGCTAGCTTTTTCGGTTTTGTCGAGGATGTGCGACCAGAGCAGGTGGTGGTCATGCTGAGGTGCGTTGCAATCCGCCGCGGCGCATTGGGTGATGTGCTTCTCCTTCGATGACAAATAGCAGGGCTGACAGACACGGTGTCTGCACAGGGAGTGGACAGCCGTAGTGTCAGTACTCTTGCCAGCGGTGGAGCATATCTGACTGTCGCAATTTGCTGGCCGAGTGGAAGAATTCTTGATGGAATCCACATTTGTAATGTATCTTTTGGATCGAACACATGTCAGGAGGGCTTTTGTGAGGGCGTTGACCTTCGCCGTCAGTTTTCTGCCCTTCGCGGCGTCTTTGCTTTCCGTTGGATCTGCAGCATCGTCCTCGGCATCGCTGTCGCCGGCGGCCTTGCTCTTTGTCGTGTTCTTAGCCTTGCGCTTCTGCGGTGCTGCGGCAACTTGCGAACGAGCCGTTGATCGGATAGCATCCTTCACTAAGCCGATAGTCTCATCATCGCCTAGCGTCCGATCTTCGAGCAAGCTTGTCGCCATCTGCTCTAGAGCTTGATTTTGCCCGCTGACTTCGTGCTGTGCGGCATAACACGCGGCTTTACAAGTCTGCAAGCGTCCTGTCAATTTCTAACTTGCGCGTCTGGATCATGTGCTTCAGGCCGTTCTGTAGGCTACCTTGCCGCTCAAAAACGCAGCATCTCTCGATAAAGCCTCTTCATCGGTCGGCACATCCTTGACCGCAGCCATGAAACGCTGATCACGGGTGGTATTCTTCGACTTCGCAAATTTGCGAATGTTCATCTCCTGTGATGCGAGCTGTTGCAACAATTCAGTGTACGCCGCCTGGTGGTCGACGTCAAGCGTCACGAGAACCAGCTTGTCATCATATGTTATCTCGTCAAAGTCCATGACGTTACGACGCACGAAGGAATTTAGGAAAGATTGTACAACATCATGGATCCTCGCATGTAAGCAGTCCGAGGGCAACTCGCGCACCATGTCGAAGCGTTCGAAGTCGGACAGGTCCTTCCGAAGCAACGTGGCGTTTTTCTTGGACATGACCCGCGTCGAATCGCTGCCGATTCGCAGAGGGACACTAAGCAGACCAGCCATGTGCGCGATGTCGTAGAAGTCGTTCATTGCGGGAGTTCCACTCAGTCCCCAGCGCTTATCGGCCTTCAGAAGGTTGAGTGATTCGTATTGGACGGGATCGTATTGATGGAACTCATCAACGAAAATGCGATTCCAAAAGAAATGTTCGAACAGCGGTCGACCAATGTTTTCCACCGGGATGGAATGTGAAGCTCCTTTGATCTCCTTTTTCTGATCCGCCTTTCTCTTGGATTCGACGAAATCTTTGCCGACGAGACGGCGAGACGGGACTACCGCTTTGAAATCTTCGCTTTCTATGAGCTCGGCATACCTGGACCTGACATGGCTTTGCAGGCGTTTGAGTCCTTTTTTCTCGAGTATGTCTAGGTGTGTGGGAATTTGCTTGGAAGTGTGGGAAAGCCATTGAGAAAACGCTCTCCCAGGACTGGTCGCTGGACCAGGCATAGCGACAAAGTTGGCGATACGCTCCGCATAGCTCTCGCTTCCTAAAACAGTGCGGTTGACAATGACGATCTTGGCCTTTTTGAAGTCTGAAATGGTGTATCTGTCCAGATCCTTCTGGCCCGTTACGGTAATAACACCCTGAGTGTAGCCAAGTTTGTCTCTGATTTCCGAGGCCCATTGTCTGAGAAGGGTGTTAGGAGCAACAATGAGCGTGGCTTGGATGGCGATCAGTCCGCCGGTACCGTTCTCCGGTGTCTGGCGTGCACGCAAGTCCGCAGCGATGTCAGTGCCATCAGACAGGTTCGCATGGATCAAAGCCAGACTGGTAATGGTCTTGCCAAACCCTGGATGGTTGGTGCAGATGCCACCGCGCACTGCGATATCCGTCTGGGCACGCACTTCCGCACGTCAACCGAGCGCAGGTATAATCGCTTCCTCTGCTTCCTCTACGGTGAAAGGCCTTCCAGTTTCTTGTTGTTGCATCCAGCGGAAAACTACAGCCTGTCTTGGGAACAACTTGTATCTCATGCCAATATCTGTCTGTGGCGAAGCAGGACCCTCAGTTGGTCTCAGAACGAATGGTCTGAAATTGAAGTTGCTCGACAAAGCCATGTCCTGTTCTAGGATCCATGCGAGTCTGCATGTATTTCTTGAACTTTCAGGAAGACGGGCAACTGCTCTATGCGCGAGAGAAGCAAGATTGATCCTGAAGTGCATCGTTGAACCTCGCAACTCTTGCACGGTCTGGAAGAGTACAGGCTGAGGACGACGCTTGATGGCTCGCTCGTAGACCGCAGCGGTTGCTGGATCTTCGTATGGCTTGATGCCTTTTTCGGCAAGCTTCCAGCGCAAGTTAGGTTTGTGAGGCGCGCAAGCGCTACAATCACAGCCTGCTTTGGTGATAGGCAGCGACCGCCATTGTGTAGCAGGTAGCTGCCTTTTCATAAGCTCAAGGATGTAGGCATGCTGTGCAAAGAACCGGCGATCCTTTGAATCAACGACCCGCACGCCGTCATCTTCATCACAACCTGAGCTAGTGAAGTCGCATTTGAGAATCAACTCTGCTTCTTTACAGTCCAGCTGCAGATGTGGTGCTTCAATTGACGACGGCGTGTGAACAACCACCTGCGGATCGACTTCACAGAGTTGCAGATCTGAGTCTTGCCACTTGCCTGTAGGCTGCAGCGACGCCCTTTGAGACGATCTATTATCAACACACGGCGACCACTTAGGGTCAAGCGATGCGAGGACTGGTCTGTCTCTGAGGTCGAGTCGCTCCTTTTCGGTTGTGAACACAACCCGATCTAGCTTCGGGTCACCGTCGCGGGTTTGATTGTGCATCAAGTAGATAGGTCTGCCAACATGATTGCCGACCTTTCTGTAGATACTGTCGCCCGGGGTGCCACAAAGAGGGAGCGCCTCATATTGACCACTCAGGTCGACGTTAACATCCGCAACGGCCGTAGTTGGTACCTGAATGTGCAAGCGACTCCAGACTTGTTGATGGCGATAATCGGGCAACGCAAGCCTTGCCAGCCACGATGCTATAGGCCGGGTTCCCTTTGTTGTCACCTCAAAGTTGTCTTCAGCTGGCGTGCGTTGGCGCCACTGAATCTTACGAAGCAAAGAACTGCCACAGTCTGCAACTGCAATTGATTGCTCGAGCAGCTTCCTCATCTCGCTGTTCGCGGGCAATGTTGTGTTAGCCACTCCGAACAGACGCCACGATGCTCCGTGATCGTCAAGTCTGAGCTCAAGTTTTGCGGTTGGGGCCCGGTAGACTGCAGTCCAGAAATGCGACCTCTTGACGTGAGAGAATGTGAGTGTACTGTTGAACGCTGTATTGGAGGCTTCTGTGTACTCTTCGTTCTGATCATGTTCCATAGCATCCGATACTGTACGGGCGAAGGCCAGGCACTGAGGCAGTCGCGATCGAAGTTGTCGCTCAGACTCGACTGGGTCGCTGCGATTCCCGTTGATTGATGAGGCAAGCTTTTAGTTGTGCGATGGATTTCTGCTGCACCGTTTGCAAGTAGTGTGATGGCAGTCAGCGCACTGCTGGATAGCCTGCGGCGCAATAGCGGCTGACCCTTCACAGTGACAGCGCTTTGCTGATTTGCTAGAGAGGTCTAGAAGGTCAGAAAGATCAAGCTCTTGGGTCTCTGTTACAGAAGTGACTGCCTGTGTGGCTGCTTCCACGATCGTGGGCTCGAGTGACGCTCTCTTTCCACAGACGTCTACCGTCTGCGTGCTTGTGTCATTTTGCAAGACTGTCTGTCCGCAGATCAGTGCCGCTAGGATAGCCGGTCCTACAGCGGTAGTTGACATGGCATTGCCAGCCAAGTCCTGGATCTCAGCCGTCGTCTCAGTGGTAAAAGAGATCTTGCTCAACGGCAGGCCTTGTAAAGATAGGAGCTCCTGTGGTGCAAGGGCTCTACCCGTGTCAGATGCGAAGAAGAGTCCAGAAGGTGTAATGCATGGAGCGATGCCAAACTGTGTGCTATCGCTGAACATGTCGATGTTTTGGGAGACATCCCAGATTCTCATCTTGTGCCTCACGTCAAAGAGTGTGGCCTTTCTTAACATCCCGATATCCATGTAGTCCCGTACCCGTTCTGGCTGCTTGTGGTACCACGAGATAGAGCCTGTTTCGGGGACATTCATGGTACCACTTTCTGACCAGAAAGTGAAAGGTCTGGCATTGCCTAGACGCTTGACCTGGCGATACTGAAGGTGGCGAATCTCACACGCGGCCCAGTCATAATCTCTCGAATTGTCGTCCAGAATGACCTGTTGCTGAGTACGTACCTCGTCAGGCAGCATGAATTCTGCCACTGAGCTGCTTGCATACCGACGAAAGTCGGCCATAAGAGAAATCCACTGCTTTCCAATTCCATCGATGTTGTCAACAACCTTGGTCTTGTCAAAGCAGACCATGTACCCACGCTGCCGCGTGTGAGGAAGGTAGTATTGCTTTGTGCCTAACAACACACCGCTGACCTCGTAGTCAATGTCACGATAGCACTTCATCATGAGGTCGTACGGACCACCTTTCACATTCTCCAGAATGACGATCGCAGGGCGGAACTCCTTGACGTATGCCAGAACTGCAGACCACGTCTTGCTCGACTCTCCGCCGTACTCTTCGTCAAGTTCTTTTCGTTTATTGTTGAGGCGTGAGAAGTCAGCACATGAGGTGTCTACAATGACAATGTGTACATTGCCGGGTATAGGTACCTTAGAACCATATACAGTCGTGGCAGCAGGTATCTCCATATTAACGGTTGAAGTAATCTCAGTAATGTCGCGGAAGATGATTAGCGGATTGAAGTTTCGCTCAATGTATGCTTGTTTGTATGGAACGATCTCTGCGGAGAAAAGATGTTCGACACTGAGCTCAGATTCGCCTGGAGATCGCAAGGCGTCTTGCATCATTTCGATGGCGAGCAAAGGACTCTCCGTGCCTGAGCACATCGTCGCAACACGAAGAGATGCTGGGGTAGTCTTTAGTGCTTCCCTCAGTCTAAGCGATAGTGCCTTAGCTGTGATGTCCTTGAAGATAGCCTCGATCGAAGAAAGAGGAGGCAGTTCGGTGTTCAAACCTTTGGGTTCACTGGTGTCACTCGTTAGTAAGTTGACCATGTCTTTCGCAGTGGCTTTTCCGGTTTTTTTGCCTGTTTTGCTGAACCCTCTACGCAATGCTGATGTCTGTGAAGTTGTCTGTCTTGACTTTGCGATAGTGCTCTTTCCGCTCTGTTTTCCCTCTCTCTTCCTGCCCGTTCCACTGTCATAGCCATCTTCTGAATCCAACTCTTCCGTATCACTTTCTTCACTCTGTACAATCTTGTCATCAGTGATTTCCTCCTTCCTGGGATCCTTCCTCTTGCGCCTCCCATTCGAAGTCTGATTCTAATTCAACAGTTGCGGGCTGACCTCGCCTGCGGGGAGCTTGCGCAGACGTTTCCAATTCATCGCCAGAGTCTTCGAGCACATCCGGTACGTAAGATCGGCGCACTGCGGACCTCCTAGGCCGGCGGCTTAAGCTCCTACTCACATTCTCGCTATACTACTCGTTTGGAGTGCTCGCTTCAGGTGAGGGCAGCTGTGTGGGCAATGATTTAGCAGGTGGCCGGTTCGCGGACTTCGTAGGAAGCTTCTGTGCAGGATGAGCGGATGACCCAGCGAGCAGCACGTGGAGTGGGCTATGGTCACGGTCATGGTCATGTTGTCCAGGACTCTTTCTTCCGAGTCTCGATTCACGAGCGGTCTGTGGTTGTGCAGGGAGCGCATGCAGTGGACCGTCATTCTTCAGTTCAGAACGCCTCCTCGTAGGTCTGGACGCACGCGCGGCTTGTAGTCGCACTTCGTCCGGACGAGAAGTTAAGAAGAAGAATTCCGATGTCGTGAGGCTCTTGTAGGTGGACTTGCGCGATCGCTTGCCATTCACTTCGAGTGGTTGTTCGTATGCTGGGACCTTAATCTCGTCATGGATGGCTACCGAGTGCTCGCTCCATTCGGCGGAAGGTTCTGTTGAAGTTGTGTTCGCGTCCAGGAGAGCTACTAACTCCTGTTGTGTTGGTACAGGGACTAGGACACACTTCAGTAAGCGAGTGGGGCGTACTGGACGGGAGTTTGATGCATCGTGAGATGTCTTTTGCGCCTCTTGGCGAAAGTTTTGCAGAGGCGCAACGTGTATCTCGTCGCTATCGTATGCTCTTGATATAGCTGGCGATGATGTTGCTTTCCGTTTTGCCATGACAGCATATGCACGTCAGGCTTGTGAATGTTGGAAGTGAGAGGGTAGCTTGTCTCATGCGAACGAGATGTAAAGTTGGAGAGACGCGTGCTGGAAGACGCGACAGATCAGGGTCCAAAACTCTAAATTGTTCAATGCAACGAGCCATTGGAAATTGGTAATGATCGCAGCCTGAATGTCACGGAGTGAAATATATGTATACGATAGCAGTGGCATACTGACGTACAGCCCAGACATAAGAGCACATGATGCTATCAGTGTCGTCATGTGGCATATGTTACATGTACTTCTTTGCTAATCAAGTCAAGTCAATGCGAGCACTCTAGCAGCTTGTAGGTGAGCCGCAAATGAGCCAACCCAACTCAACCACGATGTTGACGACAACCAGGAACGAAGATATAGTTGAGATTTAGTATCACATGTCGAGCAAAGTTGTATCTGTCATCATATCTTCCGACGGAAGAATACAACGTCGTCTGAAGAAGGGGTTGTTGGACATCAAGTGAGCAAAACCCTAACCCTCGTAACCCCAAGTCTTGCTTGCGCATCCTCTGGCGATCATGCCGGATAGACGACTAGACCTCATATGCGTAGACCAGACCATAGCCGCCAGTCCAATCTCACCGACACTCACGGCGTGCTTGCAGAAGTTGTCCAGTCAACGCAGTCGCCCCATCATTCTTGAAACGTAGAAGCAATCGACTCCAAGTGCACGGCAAATCATGCGGTAATCCAGGCTATAGCAACCAATGCCAACGGGTAGTCGTCTAGCAGAGCCTCTTCACGAAGAAGACCCGAGGTTCTAGTCCCATACCAGAAGCAGGTATTGCCACAGTAGTGTGCTGGTAGTGTCCGAAGGGCTGTCGCAGACCGAACGGTTCAGCAAGGAACTCCCAAATTATGCAGTCCCTGACGCGAGGCCATGATCTTCCACGCCAGCAGAGAAACATGGCATTTCAAAACACCATGTTTTCACTCCACCAGGGAAATAAAGGAAAAGCCTCGACGCCAAAGTCTTCTTCACCGCAGAGTCAGTGGCGTGTAGTCCATTGCTGAAACAGAGTAGTGGCCCATCAGGGCTCATGATCAATAGGGCGATGGCTGCATTCGGCGCACCAAGCCGAAATAGTTGTGGAGGGCAAGACAGCAGGCTGAGTCGAACATGCAGAGATCAGAGATCGCAGTGGAAAGGAAGTGAGAAGGGTGAGGCCATTACTTGCCAGGCATGGATATGGAGATGCGGTGTGGTTGCGCTGCCATGTCAACGGGTTACTAAACACCCGAGGCCACAACCGTTACGCTGGCGTGGGCGCTGGGGGCGATCAGAGTCCAAGCATGTACGCCAGTAGCCGCTCTTGTGGAGGAGCGGTACAAGTAGATCTTGCGTCGTGGGCTGGCAGGGTTGTGTTCGCAGAATTGGAAACAGACTAGAAAGCAGTTACCGGTACCGACAGGCTTTCGAATCGGACTTGGGACTGTTCCAACCATATGTTGCCGCTGGGATTGATGTTATCGATGAGCAGCTCGCTCATACTCGGAAACAGGAGAAGTGCCATCAAAGGAGATAGGGTCGATTACACCGCAGAGATGAGCGTGACAGTGTTTTTGCAACAATAATGGCTTTTTGCTCTCGCTTGAGCGGGCTGTGGCTTCTTCCTAAACGGCAGCCGCCCACATCACAACTGACTCGGAGAGCTCTCAGTGGCTCCCACGTTGACGGGAACATCATTGCGCAAAGCTCATCGGAATATGTCGTTACCTTGAGTCGCCATAACTGGGCTTTGTGGGCGTGCGTGCCAACTTCCAACTATGCGTACTGTAACGTGTTAAGGCTGCTTAGCACGAGCTTTGCCTTGCGGTCGTAGGGACAACAGTAACAGTATCGGTATTCGGCCAGTGCCGTGTACGTACGTTGACACGTAGTGTACCGACATCGAAGGTTCTCGTCATTCTCGTTATCCTTGATCATTCCAAGTCACGCTTCTCGACATCTCGATATACCTCCAATGGTGACGTCGTACTATAGGGCGCCTCGCGGACGATATGAGTCTGGGCTTTCCAATGGCGCAGATCCTTTCTCAAGGAGTAGTCTCGGATTATCGAGCTCAACTCATAACGATTATGACGAGACCATTGTTGACATCGAGCTCCCACAGCTACAGTTACTCCCGCCTGGCGGAAACTAGAAACGTCAAAGCCAGGATAGATGCCCAGCAGGCCCAAGGGCCACGGTCGACTCCGCCTTTGACGCTAATCGAGGATTCCCTCGCATCGTGATTCATGGGCAACACGTGAGAGTGCAAAGTCAGGTGGGTTTGCGGCTAGGCTAAGTGCGCGATCTTTGCTGCCGGCTCCCGTGAGCATGCATTTGTGAGCTCGAATCGCCTGCAGCGCGCATCGCATCGCACCGCATCAGCACAGCTGCAGACAAGCTACCGGAAGAAACATGATTCGTTGAACCTTACATTTATCATCGAGCTGCTTTGGGCAGCAAAATGCAACGTGATCACAGACACGACCAGCTGTACTGTAGCTTATGCGGGTCTCTTCGTGCTGGCCGGTAGACAATTCGTGGACGAACAGGGTAAGGTGTATGCGTGTAGCGTGTTTGTGGGTGAACCAGCATCGCTGGCATCGGGCTGGATCATGCTGGCAGTGAGGCAGTGTCCAACGTGGAAGGTCGTGAGCGGTGCTTTTGCAAGACAGGCCTGCGCGTTCGATGCGTTCACCAGTCTCAGCGTGCCAGAGGCATTGGACGATGCGGCAAGTCTTGCAGGCAGGCAGACGGACGAGCTCACAACGTGCGCGCACAGGCCGTGGAGTTGTAAATTAAGAAGGATGAAAGGCTTGCAAGTCGTGGTGCCTCTGCTCGCTTGGGAACCCTAGGGACAGAATGAGGCAATACGGCGCGGCACCCTGCAGCCCATCACGGTGTGATTGAGATGAGGGTTGTAGCAGAAGGAGACCCTCAGGAGAAAGGCAAGGGTAGCAATTGCACCTTTCCATGACAACAAAGGGAAGCGTTTCAGCCGTTTACGAGGGGCATGGGACAACACAGCAGATCGATATTGATGGGTACTGGGCAGAAGCGGAGGATGTCTTGCGGAACAAAGGGAGAAGACGGCTTGAACAGCACTAGAAGGTGTACATGTCTCTGGATGTGCGGGTGATGATATAGCTGATGGGTAACGGCATGCCGATAGGAGTTGGAAGCTAGATCCGTGTGCGGGCTAGTCTGCACTGTGGATGAGAAAGCACGGTTGGAGGGTGGATTGGTGGAAGTGCTCGTGCTTCCCAGCCGTAGTGCTCTCTGCATGCATGGACCACTTGCCACGCCCACGCCCACAGCCCGGCGAGGCAGGGACGCTTCATGTTGTCGCGCGTACCTACCTTACCCTTCTCATCGACCTCCCGCTATCAAATCACCACCACCCACCCACCCACCGCCCTCCAATCCTCACCCACGTCGCCCTGTACTGTGTGTATATCGTCGACGACCTGTTTTTTTGCGACCCGACCGACATCTACCGCCGCCGCCTGCCGTCACAACCGCACACCGTCGCGCCCGACGCGTTGTTTTGCTCTCTCAGCATTCCTTCCAAGGCCGCCAGTTTGCCGCACACCCACACACACACGCAAACCCACACGCGCACGTAGCAGTCCGTTCATCCTTATCGCATCGTCTGCGCGCGCGTACACTTCGACCCGACCGACACCGCATCTCTCCGCCACCCATCCGCCGCAACTCGATCTCGCCAGGCAGCGCCATTTCTTCACTCGACCAGCTACCCTAAATCAAGACACGCAGGCCTCAACACGGACCCTCTCGATTGATCAGGAAGCCATCGACCATACAGCCGGAACAACAAGTGTTTACCTCGTCGCACCGCATTGAGACAGACAACGCCTGCCCCATCAATGACGACGTAAACAATGGAGTTTGAGTACTCTCCCCGCCACCAACCCGCCAGCAGTGCTGCGCACATGCTTTCCCCGACTCACCACCACAACACTACTCTCGACTCTATCCGACAGCTGCGCCGCACGCTCTCGCGCTCACCGTCGAAGCCCGCGCGCTTCCACCTATACACACGCGCGTCGAACACATCGCCCACGTCGCAACACCACATCCCGGTCTCTCCATCGAATCTGCGCTCGTGCAACACCGACTGCGCAACAGAGCCAATCCCGAAGCCGCGATTCTCGGTCAAGCGCAACGGCACACGCTCCTCTTTGCGCCGGACATCACCCAACAGTCCCCTCCGTCGCGCTCTCAGTGATAAGGCGAACCAGCCTAATGCCCGCCCTGCTCTAAATCGTCGCCCATCTGCCGAAGTTGACCAAGAAAACATGGACTGCGGTAGCGACACTCCTACGAAATCCGACACACGCTTCGACCACCCGATCAAACTGGATTTCAACAAGCCTGATTTTCCCGACTTCATCACGGTCGATTTCAACAAGCCTGATTTCAAGCAGCCCGATTTCACTAAGCCCGAACCCCCTACCAAACCTCGCGCCGATACCCTGCTTCAACCGGTGTTCAAAGAGCTCAACCCTCCAAAATCAAGTCCACTGAAGAGGAGCGACGGCGTGATGAACCTCGAAGCAGCCAGCATGGGCAGCCCTCGTGTGAAGCGTCGTAGTCTGCATGGTGGACTTTCTTTCGGTGCCGACTTCAACGTCTTCGAACAAGGCCCAGATGGTGCTTCTGTCGAGCCAATGCCTTCCTTGGGTGGCGAGAAGGAAAAGGACCGGGACAGCACCTCCGGGTTCTCGACCTGGCCCAACCCGTCCGCGCAGTCACCACAACGACGACCTTTTGGACTCCGAAAATCAACACTGCAGCAGCGTGCTCCAGGTCGCACAAAGTTCGGTTCCGAGAGCAGCGAATCAAGCTCAAGCTCGGCTCTAACCAGGGCAAGGTCGCGCATTTCCCTCGATGGAGCTCTTCCCCTCCGAACTCCTGACTTTGGCTCGCCCTTCCACCGCAGTAACGTTAACGAGCCACCTGTTCTGTTCCAGCAACCGGCCCAGAAAGCCTATCAATCAGCACCCAAACCTCATCCTTTGTCTAATGCACTCTCCCCATCCTCTTCGACCTCCAGCATGGCAGACGAGCCTCAAGGGCCGTCTCAACTGCCTGTGGAAGTGGCAGCAAGCAAGCCAGTCATGCCCAGACCGCCTCTCAACTTTGCTAAATCGCTCCCTCTCGGTGCTATGAGGCCCAATCTACCCAAAGTGTCGATTGACAACAGCCAGTGTTACCAGCAAGAGTCTTTCGCAACCCCTGACGCCTATAAGATGGCGAAGCCGCTACCACAGGCCTTCATGTCGACTGGCCTTCTCTCAAAACGCAATAGAAATCTGGATCAACCAGGCAGCACTGGACCCATGCCAGACACACCCTGCAAGAAGACCAACATCATCTTTGCTGGCACACCAGCACCCGCTTCCGGTCTCGGAAAGGTTGCCCAGCCCTGCCACGAGTTTGGAAGTCCCTCGACACCCTTCAACGGCCGGGTTTCGAAGGGCTCACCAGAGACCTTCGGCAAGGGTGCCAACATCTTCGGCGCTCACGCGCCTCAGCTTACACGCCGTGGCAGCTTCGCTAGCATCACTGCCGATGACTTGATGAACTCGCCCATACAATTCGGCGAGGGTCAATCGAGCGCTGACGAGCTGCCATCTACGCCTACCAAGACCACCGCCAGCTTGGTGCGACCTCAGTCAAAAGGTGGCAAGAGCAACAGTCTCCGTAGCAGTCTGTTCGGCAGGCGATCATCTCTTGGCAGTGACACTTTCGTTCCTCCAGAGTCTTCATCAGACCACGACTTTGAGATTGAAGACATGGAAGTGCTCGCTCCTTCACGATCCCGCCGAAAGAGCCAGCGATCTGTCCTCCGCCTGGACCAGTTTGAAAGCAATGACGCTGATGGCAAGTCAGCCGCCAACTTGTCACCTATCATCAATCGATGCCCACACACTCCGCATGAGTTTGGTTCGCCTCCAGACGCCAGCAAGCTGACCATCTCCGCCGAACGAACAACCTTTTTGCCACAGAGCAATTCCTTCCCTCCTGCGACGCCAACTGGACCGCGCGATTCTTTCAACCAAACATTCGCCCAGAGCAACAACGCTGGTTCGGGCTACTTCGCCAACGATGTCGACACCTCGTTGACTGCGCGCTTCGGCTCTTCCACCAGCTTTGGAATCGGCGAGTTCTCACAGGTGTACAGGGTTGAGAAGCCTGTGCTTAGCAAGCTCTCGACGTCTCAGCGCGAGACTGGACATGCACATAACATGTGGGCTGTCAAGAAATCTCGTCGCCCCTACACCAGCAACAGTGATCGTACGCGTAAGATGCGCGAAGTGCAAATTCTTGAGCAATTGCGCGGACACGAACACATCATTGAGCTGGTAACCAACTGGGAGTCTAAGAATCACCTTTACATCCAGACCGAATACTGCGAGAACGGCAACTTGAAGGACTTCCTTGCCCAGGCTGGCTTCAAGGGCAGGCTCGACGACTTCCGCATCTGGAAGATCCTGCTTGAGCTGGCCCAAGGCGTCAAGTCGATCCACGATGCTAACCTTATTCACCTAGACTTGAAGCCAGCCAACGTCTTCATCGACTGGGAAGGTGTTCTCAAAATCGGCGACTTCGGCATGGCAAGCACCTGGCCCGCGCCTCCGGGCCTGGACGGCGAAGGTGATCGTGAGTACATCGGACCTGAGGTGCTCTCCGGTCGCTTTGACAAGCCCGCCGACATCTTCGCGCTCGGTATGATCATGCTCGAGATTGCCGGTAATATCGTTCTCCCGGACAATGGAGTGTCATGGCAGCGTCTGCGCCACGGTGATCTTAGCGACCTGCCAAGTCTCACCTGGACTTCTGAAAGCAGCCTCGAACGCGACGAATCCGGAGATCCCGTCGAGATGCTCAATGGTCAGTCACACGATTCATTGGTGACTTCCGAACACGAGGAGGACGACTTGGACTTCCTTTGCAACCCGACGCCCAAGCCCAAGGTTGACCGCGCCCGCGAGCTTGTCCAGCCTCCCAACTTCATGGTCGATCCGACCGACCTAGGCTCCCTGGACATGATGGTCCAATGGATGATCCACCCAGACCCCGATTCGCGCCCCACAATCGATGAGCTACTTGCTGCACCTGGCGTGCAGTGGGTGCAACATCGCCGCCGTGCTGGTGCAACGGTGTACGAAGGCAATTGGGGCCCGGCTGACGACGTACTCGACCCAGAACAAGACGTCGAGATGACCGACATCTAAGCAACGCACGTTCCGGGTGCCATCGGTCGAGTGCCATGAGAGGGGAAGCATGGGCTCGACATGCATACGCGGGTGAATGTGGTTCCACTGGGCGTGCAGCTGAGGCTTAGAAGGGCCTGACAGCTGGAGTGGCCTGACATCTATACCGCCCCACCACGCGCCACATCAGCATTGCTTAGCGGTGTAACCACTGCCCTACGAAAAGGGTTCAGTAACCGCGGCCGCCACCGCGCACTATACGATTTCTTAACGGCCGAGACATTCGATTCTTCTGGTTTACTTGCTTGTTTGCGAGAGGCGTTACTTTGCCTTTCTATTTTAAATATACGACTATGACGAGAAGCGGGATTGGGAGTTCATTGGAGTTTTCTTCTTTTTTGTTTGTTTTTATTTTCTTAGCGACGTTCAGCTTTGGAGTAACTGATTCAGTTCGAGAGATGGGATACATGCATGGGTTACGGTCAACCTTTATATCACGTCCACAGGCTGGGACTGGAGGCCGAGGGTAACAATGAGCAGCGAGCATCGGGATATCGGAGTTTTCTTTGCTTATACAGTTGGAAGTATCAGGAGCACCGCATTTTTTTCTTCTCGGCGGCCCTGTGTTTTTTGAATGGATCGAATGGAGACGGCTTTTTTTACTACTATACCTTTTCGCTTGCCCTTCATGTAATTGATATCGAGTCTACCAGTTTGAGCCTCCCATCATATTCCAGTGGCTCCCTATCACGTTTCTCATATCGTACTGCCTTGGGAAGTCCGAGTTTTCTATACCATGCAATACCGCTGAGAGTGACATGCTCATATGTACATGTGCATACTTACATACATGTATCAGACGTGCCTCTCCCATACTCGTGGTTCTCACAGACACGAGATCAAGTCAACTCCGGTCTATCATACCGCAGAGAGAGTCATGTGACTCTTTCGATCGCACATCAGATCGGACCACATGGAAAAATCCTGCCCATTAAAACTTCCTGCCACCGTCTTTCAGGGATTCATTTTTTTCTGTCGCAACTCGCAAGTATTGTATACAGCTAGTGGCAGTTTACCTAATCTATTTGACTTCGACCTCCCCATGCCTCCGCTATCCGTCCGTTGGGCCCCGACGCGAACGCATGGAATGCATGTCATCCTGCGGGCGGCGCAAGGATCGTGGGCAATGTGGTGGTGGTGGTGGAATTTCAGACGACGAGGATGAGGTTGAGGAAGGATGGTTGCTTTACTGCCGAAGCGCATGAGGGCCACGACTACTGCAAGATACATATAATACTGCGTGTAAGTATACCACGTTTAAGTATACCAGACATACTGCATCACCCTACGATACGTGTATGCTGCTGCCTAAAACTCCAGCACATCACCATCATCATTATGACAAGCGGTGCACGTGAGGCACGCACGCATGCAAAACAACAAACAATCAAAAATCAAAATCAAGGAAGCGCCAGCTGCCTTAGCGAGCCAGCGAGTCAGCCAAGTCAGGTACCTAACATCGTGCCCATCGTTTGTACCTGTCTTCAACACACTACTACGGACTACCTCGCCTTCTGGTATACCGTATCTCACGCCACCACGACCACTTACAAACGCAAACCGCACTGCGCTACCGCTGCACGCCGCACAACGTTTTTTGTGATGATCTCGTGCCTGGCAAGCCACCTACGTCCAAGCCTCAGCCAACGTCTACGCATTCCTTGGGGGAAGCGTCTAGATTCTCGCTCCCGGGTCAGTGGGCCGGAAAGGCTGAGGTGAGACTAAGGTACGCCGCGTGGGAGTGTGATTTGTCGGGGCTTGAGTTGCTGTGCGCTGGCGGAGTGCCGGTAGTTTCGCTGCTGGGTTTTTTTTTTGGTACTATTCTACCAACTCTACTGCTACTGAGGACTGTGTTTCGAGGGTACCTTTGTAGCGTTGCGCTGCTGCGGGTGAGGAAGGCGAGTGGAGTGCAACGGTTTGCGATGGGGTGTGGATGTGGATGTGCTGCTGTTGCGGTGGTAAGTGGAGAGGAGGTGGAGAAGGGCTGAGGAAGCGCTTCGTTCTTCCGAGGCGGAGATGAGGAGATGGGGAGAAATGAGAAGAGAGGCTTCTAGAGTGGTGCGAGATGCTTCTACGCTATCCAAGGAGAAGTCGTAAGATTGTCGTCGTAACTACAGTACATCAATCGTTAGGTAGACAGGCCAGACACGGTAGCAAGAGTCCCGTCAGACAGACAAGGGAATTGTGGCTTTTTAACGTCATAGCCTGCCTGCCGAGCCAAGCGAGCCTGCTTGTTTCCCTTCCGTGCCTTCCAGCTGCCTTCCACTTCCAGCTGCCTATAGCCAGGCGCGCCGTCCGTGTCACCCACATCACAAACAATTCACACTGCTTCACCCAAGCACACTGCACCACGCTGCTCACCACTTACCACCCTATCGTACCCACTCTCCGCTCCACCATCGCCCTCCGCCCTCCACCCTGCGACACACCGCCACCGCCACAGCTACTACCACCACCGCGTCCGCGCACGCTCAAGCCAGACTGAGACCTCTGCACCATGGCAGCTGCTTACGGATGATCCCGCTATCATAACCACAGGACAGGCCACAACACGACACGACCTCTCTGGGTTCATGACGAGAGCGGTCTGTCGCGCCAATTGCCAAGGAGACGGGTGCACACGCACCGCAACACTTCACAACATCCTACACCATGCCTACCGACCCTCAAGAGTCCCGTCCAGCCGCGGACGGACAAGCAAAACTGCCTGCTGAGCGTCCTCCCGCTCCTCCATCGCTTGGTTCCGAGATGTCTTCGGCTTCGGCATCTTCGACGGCGACTGTCCAACGCAGGAGCCCAAGTGCGACGCGCCATAACTCTGCATCCTCAACACGCCCGCCCACATTGCGCAAACAACACTCCGCTTCTATGCTTCCGACCTCTTCCTCGCAATCTTCGACTTCCAGCCCCAGAACTTCGCGCAACCCATCACCCATACGCAAAGACGGCCGACCCAGTGCTCTGTCCAACAACTCCAGCTCGTCACAGCCATCTGCCGCCGCGATACAACGGGCACTTTCGGCAAGCAACGTTCCGCAGCTTTCTGCCGGAGCAGGAGGAGCCGTGTCGGAAGCAGTATCGAAGCTACCTTCGCGAGTTGGCGCAAAAAGTGCAGGTCCGGCTTCTGGAGAGACCACACCACAATGGCCGACTTCGCCTCGGTTGAAAAGTCCACCGCCGGCAACCCGCGTTGCCTCAAGACAGGCAAGTCTTGCTTCTGTAGCTGGGAAGAAAGTAGAGGATTCTGGATCTGCTTCGACACCCACAAAACCGTCTGCACCTGTTGTGTTGCCTAGTATCAGCGTACAGGGAGCCACACCTAGTGGCGCAACGCCACCACAAACAGCACAAGGTTCCACGAAACAAAGCGCACCCGAGCCAGTCAAAGGAGAGCCGCAGTCATCGTTGCAGCCTTCGACGAAAATGCCTTCACGTGGTCCTAGTGGGAAATCGATGTTGGAGACTGTCCAGGAAAACAGCTCAGACGCAACGGCCGAACCGAGTCCCGCAGCAGTTCAGGCTGCCGCAGATCTCAAACCTGTTCCGCGTCCTTTGAATGAAGACAAGACTCCTAGAAAAGATCACGAAGATTATGAGAAACACACCAAGACTGGAGAGAGCGAAAGCGAATGTGGCGGCAACAAAAGTGAAGGAATGGACAGTCCTCGAACGTCCGCCTCACAGACAGGCAGCAGCCAACAAAAATCAAAGTTCTCGACGCCGACACCGAAAAACACATTCCCTGCATTAACATCAACCAAATCACGACAGCCTGAAGGCACACGAAATATGACCGTCGAGACCGAGACCGTGCAGTCTATCCCACAATCATCAATTAACCCAGGCGACCGACTAAACGGCGGACGAGGCGAAAACAGTGGCAGCGTCCGATTAAAGCCCAGCAACGAGACGATTAGGCCAAAGAAAGAGCGCAAGAAGCCTTCAGCGAAAGCAAGGAGTGTTAACCAGGGCACCGGTACGTTCCGTTCTCCTTTGCTCCTTCCACGCGATTCTATTGATGATTTGCATGGTGCGACGTGTGTTTCCTCAACTGCGTCGATGTCCGAAGACGAAGGTCCTGGGCTGCCGGGTCCACGTAAAGAGCAGCGGATGCCGAGAAATCTGTTCCGAAATGCTCTTACTTCGACTTTCAGCAGAAAGCCTTCCTCCTTTTTCCGCGGCGATAGTAGAAACGGTTCTAACAGAGTTACTTCTGAAGCATCTTCCAAAGCCGATATCTTCGAAGCCCGGGTCGCAAATGCCGTTGAAGATGCGAATTCATCTGACTCGGACGAAACGTTTGTGTACGAATCCAACCCACCCGAACAACAACGGAGACCAAGACACCACTCGCGAACACCCAGTGTCACATCATCGCATTCGATTGCAGAGAGCCGATCGAATGTTCGCCATTACAACGACGCAATGGAGGAGCGCAGAGTGAACGGCAAACGCAGCATGAAATTCTCCAACAACCCATTCAATGAAATGGACAGCCCGAACGAGCGACAAGATGGCACAGTACGGTCCCATCAGCCTCGGCACTATGGTCGTTGGGGTAGAGGAGGCAGTCATGCTTCAATGTTCGATGCTGACTCACCTTTCACTCAGGCATCCAAGTTGAGGAACAACGCCACTAACTTGCGCCATTCACGACCTAATTCGCCGAGGAGCCCGCAGAGTATGCAGCTCAACCGTGCTTCTGGACCGTCTTTGTTCGGTGCCCGCAGGAAAGACAACTCGTTCGACTTCGACGGAGAGGGTGCTGATGACGAGAGGACGCCGTTAGTGGGGACCGTCCGCACATCCAGGAGCGCTCGCAGTGGGTACCACGGCAGTGGAGCCAACTCATTCGACAACTACCAAGCGCCTCGGCGACGCTCACGCTGTTCTGGCTTCGCTGGGTGCATGATTGGCCTGGCAACTACTCTGGTCATGGTGCTGTGTGCAGTAGCCTTCCTGGTCATGAGCAACAGACCAATGTACGATCTGCAGATCGAAAGAGTGCAGAACGTGCTTGCTAGCGAACAAGAAATAATGCTCGACCTGCTAGTCGGTGCCGTCAACCCAAACGCCCTCGGAATTACGATCACGGATATGGACGTCAACCTGTTCGCCAAGAGCAAGCATGTTGGCAATAGTGGAGACTTCATTGACGACAAACCAACTATCACGACCAGTGTCTCCGTCCCACCAACCCGCCGTAGGCGCAGCATCCAATCCTCGCCAGCGACCTCTGACTGGCGTGACTGGTATCCCAACAAAGACCCCAATAAAACCCCCAAGCCCGGCCACGACCACGGCACCGATCCCGACGGTAGCCTGGAAGGCGATGCTCAAACAATGCTACTGGGCCGCATCTTCCACTTTGACCAGGCTCTCACTTTTGAAGGCTCACCGATCAAGCGCCACTCTCACCACTCCGTCGGTGAGATGCGTCTTGCGCACCCGGGCAACAGGACCGAGGCTGGTGGGTCTGTTCGCTGGGAGGAGGTCCTGAAGCATCCCTTCGAGCTCATTATCCGCGGCGTTTTGCGCTACCAGCTTCCCATCTCTTCCCGAGTTCTCAGCGCCGCTGTCAGCGCGAGCGTCACCGTGCACCCTGAAGATGGCGTGGACGATGACGGCAACATGAGGCTTGAAATGCCAGATCGCTCCGAAGACTGGGAGTGGATCGACTGGAACGATCTCGCGGCTGGCATTGGGCCAGGCGGCGAGAGGGCAGAGTTGAACAAGGAAGAGTCGGGCTGATCCCCATCATCTGTCTTCCGTCAAAGGAGGACCTTCTCGCTATTTCGCATGGCGGCATGTCTTTGACTCATCTTGGGGTTTCGTTATTTTTTTTGGAGGCTTTCTGGGACCCCCTACTGCCCTTTTTGCTATGATTATCTTTCTGAGCGTTCGAGCGGTCCGGACCAGCCCCTTTACATAGGGAGTTGTTTTATCATGTTTTGTTACGAAGCTATCGTTCGGTGGGTTGGTTATATGTATCGATATCGTACACGTGCTCCATGTTAGATTTGTGGTATATGAGACTTGCAAAACTTGTCATGCAGTCTGCGAACCCTCCTGTTTCTTTGTCTCTTCGTGTATCTCTCCCAGTCTTGTTTATGTAGTTTCGACGATCATGTAGCATCTCTTGGCGTTGAGCACGATCAATCAAAACTAACAAAGAGATAGTGCCCGAAGACTACTTGAACGGGCGTGCATGTACGAGACACTATCACAGTATGTAACAATCAAAGCACCACGATCATTCTGCCTAGTCATGCGGTTACCCCAACCCCAATCCAAAATCATTCAAAAGGGAGCAGGAGCGGGAGGAGAGGAAGGCAGCGACACAGCGAGAAGATGAGGGTTTCCCCACTACTTATATATATACATATGTGACATTATTCCTCATCAGCAACAACAGTAGCAAACCCCCCAGCCTCCAACTCGCTCAAAATCCTCGTTCCCACAACCTCTCCCTCCCCATCATCACCCCCGAAGAAAACTTCGACAACCGCTTCCACCCCGTGGATGGGATCGTACCTGTACCTCCTCCCCAAGACGCTCTCGCCTCTGAACTCCACAGTCTCCTCGTGGCCGGTGAAAGTCATATCTTTGGCGTACGAACCCGCGACTCGCGACCCGGAGACTCTGCCATCGTTGTCCAAGTCTTGCGCCAAGATATCTCCCGCCTGCGAGAAGATGAAGTTCGTGTGCGCGTTGCCGGAGAAGTCGGAGATGGAGTAGAGGATACCGTTGTCCAATTGGACGGAGCGCTTGCTGCTCGAAGAGGAGGAAGAAGCAGAAGAATTGGTCTCGCCTCCACCGCTGACGCCGTCCAGAATCCCTCCCACGGCACCGGCAGTCTCGTTGACGATATCCGAAACCCCCTGGCCCAGCGTGGCGATGATGGGGTTCAAGTCCAGAGATCCCAGCACGTCGTCCACCATCGCTACGAGGTTCTCGAGGCGCGCTTCGAGCAGCACTTTGGCGCTGACATTCTGGATCAAGAGCTGGACTTTGTCGACGGAGAGGTCTACGCCGGCGTTGAACTGCAGGAGCTGCAGGACTTGGAGGTCGAGGTTTATCTTGGCCGTCAGCTCGTCGACTTCGATGTTGATCTCCTCGACCGAGACGGAGGCGTTGAGGAAGACGTCGGGCTCGGGGTAGGTGCGGTTGGTTTCGGAGGCGCGCGTGTTTTCTGTGGCGAAGACGACCGAGTCTTGGTCGCCTTCGAGGGTTAGGTTGTAGCCGACATAGCCGGAAGAATCGGGGTCCGAGGAGGAGGAGGTGAGGGAGGCTTCGGTTGTTTGTTGGGCGTGGACGGAGGATGTGAGGGTTAAGCTGAAGGCCCAGAGGCAGTTGAGGGCGAGGGATAGCATTGTTGGCGTTGGCGATGGGCTGAGCCTGCGAAAGGTGGAAGTCGACAGGACGGTGCGACTTGGACGACTGAGAGAGGGAGGATGGTGAGTGTTACTACTGCTGCTGTTCAAGAATCTCAATCCGCGGCAAATCGGATCGTTGATGCGATTGCCAACTACCTACTATGTATCTAACCTGATTTCTTGAATGGCGAGATTCTAGACCAGAGCACAGCGACGTAGTTGGTCCCCGACATCCTAGTGAAGGCTGCAAGTCTCACGCCACGTGAAGTGGACGGCACGAGCAAATCTGCGATATAGCAAGGCACGCAAGGGTGTCGACGAGTTAGCGGGCTGGTATAGTCGGTGGTGAAACGTTGTGGCGTGTCCTGGAAGACGACCGGCACTTCCAGCGTGGTGCGATTGGCGTGTCAAGCTCTGGCGCGGGGTGAGGATGCGCTAAAGACCAAGAACACGGGCCGGTTCATCAATAACTTACAGTGCCTTGTCCACCTTCGGAGATGAAGTATCCATGTATGGAGCCTGTCACCACTGTAGTTGGCGTGAGAAGCTGCGATCTGCGATGGATCGGTGGCTGCAAAGCCTGGTCCTGGGTCCGTCCTGGAGAAAGAAAGCCACGGCGAGAGTCCAGCACTTGTAGGTCGACTTTCATGTTCTCTCTGGCTCTCTCTCTCTTTTTGTCATTTGCAAGTTCCAGACAATCGCCGTCACTTCTTCCTGAACACAAGTGCAGCAATGGCTTTCCGCACGATATCACGTCTCATGGTGCTGTTCGCAATCACCATCCTGTTCGCTATCCAAGTCTCAGCGCAGACCGCAGCGACCTCTGCGACTACCGCGACTGCACCTAAAACTACGACATCAAGCAACGACAAGTCCACAAGCACTCGATCCCGATCTAGCGCAGCGACAGCAGGCGCACCACCAGATGTCTACCTGAACGTGCCCGAACTCCACGTCGGGCGCATCGAATTGACCGTTGAGGACCTGCAAGCCGACATCAACCTGAACGCCAAGGTCGCCAACCTCGTCCAACTCAACGCCGGTGTACAAATTGGAATCAAGAAAGTCAACATCACGATTGCGGAGGTCGATGCCGAGGTCGAGCTGGTGGTTCGACTTGGTATGTTTTGCGCGCGCCACCGAGACATAGGAACATTTTGCTAACCTTGTATTACTTCAGGTCACCTTGTGGACATTGTTGGACGCGTGTTCGAGTCTTTGGATCTCAACCCGCTGCTCATTGACACTATTGGAAACGTCACGAGCGCGGTTGGCGACATTGTTGGTGACGTTGCCGGCGCTGTAAGCGGTCTGCTCGGCTCGATCACTCAAGGCGGCAAGACTCTCAATTTCATCGTCGACAACCTCGGCAACATCGTGCAGGAAGTCGGCGGAGTTAGCACGATTGTTGGCGACTTCACCAGGAACATGACCGAGACTGGCGTTACGAAGGATCTTGGAAAGGGCCTGACCCAGAAGGAGTTCTCGTACTCACCGCTGAACTCGCTGATCGATATTGTGTTCAACTCGGCTGGCCAGGTCGTTTCATCGGTTGTTCAGAAGAAGAATGGCAGCAGCGGTGGCAGCGGCGGTGGGTCAGGGAGCGGCTCAAACTCGACTGTTTCTGCTACTTCGTCCTCTAGCACTAGCTCGTAATTGGGGAGTATGAGATTGCAGTTAGCATAAAATATGACTGTTGTGACCAAAAAAGAGCCGTAAATCATGTGTGACGTGGAATCGTTGCCGGATTGTTGACCAAAGATCAGAATCGCGCAGCCGACATCAACCTTCCTGAGTATAGGCGTCGTCATCAAGAGCGTCCAAGAAGTCCTTGAACTCGTCAAGAGCAAGGAAATCATTGTCTGCAGCGGAGACGTGGCGCCCTCCGTACGCGTCGGCGGCCACGCCTTTCAAGAGCGGCTCGCCAAAAGGTAAGCACGAGTCGAAGTCCACGATTGCAGGGCGGCCATCCGAGTCGATACAGATATTGTGTGGGCATATGTCGTTGTGCGCCAGACCAAGGGTGTGCAGGTGCTTTACTGCAGACACGACACCGTCGAAAATTTGTTCACGTTGATGGTGTGAGAGAGGCTGCGTGACGTGATCGGCAAGGCTGGACTCGTAGCGCTTGAGGCAGAGTTGCGTGATTCTGTCGTCTTGGACAACACATCCAAAGTACTGGACGATGTTGGGGTGGGGATGGTTGCGCAACTTCTCCAACACGGTGGCCTCGTTTAGTAGACAGGCCGCGACAAAGGTGCGCCCAGGCTCGCTGTCCTCGTACATGAAAGAGGGTGCCTTGAGGAAATGCGCGTCGTGACTCAGAGGTGGCGCTCGTGTGAAGTCATCCGGGACGAGAGGGTTGATGTTCTCCAGCGGCACGGGTCTTAGCAGGTCCAGGATATCGATATCGTCGACGTCTTCCATGCGCTGGTCGCTTTTGCCGGCAAAGGCTTCGCCGTTGACCAGCGCTGTAATGGAGGTGTATTGGAAGGCCGGGCTGTCGTTGCCGCCGTCGCCATGGGCAAAGACTTCTTGCAGTGAGAAGTGCGAGCCGTCGGGTGTTTCGTAGTCCATGGCGAGTGCAGGCGCTTGCGTGGTAGCGTGCAGGGGGTCTAGGCTCAGATGAGGTGTCGCATGCGTGTTGATAAGTCAGAATGCTCGGAAGGATTTGGTGGATTCATGGATGTTGGGGGTTGCTTTGAGCGTTGGTACACTAGAGGGAGGGAGGGAAGAAAGCGTTTGCCCGTCGTGGTATGTAACATACATTAGGTACTATTTACACCTCTTCCTACCACATACGGCATAACAGTAGCACAGGCGCCACGGCAATGGCCTGCTGCTCCCCGGTCATGGCGCACGCATACTGCCATCGCTATCATCGAGGCAACCGCCTGCATACGCGCTAGACCAATCCACCGTAGTCTCATGCGTGGGGCTCTCTCTCTCCCCAGTACTACTGCCCGACCTCCAATCTTTCTTCCTCCACGCCGACTCCTCTTGTTGTTGACGTGCGCGCGTGCTCATTGACCAGTCTCTCTCAGATACCAACTGCTTCCTTTCGACCCATCGCATCGCATTCACTCTCCTACGTAGCAAATCCGACCGCAATCCTCACACTCCCTTCTCACCTCAAGCCGACTGCGCACGCGACTCGATTTACCACCTTGTAATGATATGCTGAATACGCCAGCCATTGGTGGCATCTGTTGTCGCCGCCGATGGCGGTTCCCATTCACGACCGAGCAGTAGGAGGATCTATACAACAAGGAGGAAGCTTAGAATTTGGAAGCCAACAATCTCAGCTGCCAAATGGCGGTTGCAACTTTCGCGAATTGACCTCTGGCGCTCGAGCACCAGTGTGCGGCTGCAAACGATTCTGGTTGAATGGCAACAGTCTCGCGGCCCAGGACCAGAAAGACTTCTGCTTCTGCGGACACCATGCTTGCTTTCACCACTGGGGAAGCCAGCAGTCACGAGTGCCGTCCCAGGCGGCTGTGAGCGCGGTGCAAGCAGAGGCCGCCCAAGATACGCGCGGTCGCAACACACCAGACGGATACTATGCAGTGCATCAGGCCGGCGCAGGAGCGTCACCAAGGCCGAGCGCAGGTCTGGGCATACACGCAGATTTTCCGTCCCAATCAAGGTCTATCAGCACTCGAGTCTGGGATGCATTGAACGGATTCGCACGCGACCAAGACGACGGCGCGGCGTCAATCACGACCTCCAAGCTTCCATCAACTGCAGTCCCCAGTATCAATGGGGATGCTATCCCACAATATCAACAGAGGCCAATGGGCCCTCCACTCAACATTCCCTCTCTGTCACTTGCAAGAGCTGGCTTCGACGGCGACATGGACAGTGCCACTGAAGTCGCAACACCCAGCGTGTCTGGGACTCCTGATATGCGCGCGTTCGCGCCTCCAAGCTATCAACCTCGATTCTCACCTGCGCAGCTGCCTACCACATTGCCCGTTGCTCAGGTGTCTCCCACACCACAACAACAGAACCCCGAGATCTTCCAGGCGACCAATCAAATCTTTTCCAGGGACATGGAGAACATCTTGCAGAGCTATGGAAGACGACTCGACGTCTTGGAATCCCAATCCTTCTCCCATGTGCCCGTCGAGGAGGTGCAAGACAAGTTCGAACACTATGACGACCGGCTTCTTGACTTCGAGCAATGGCGTAGCGAACGTGACCGGGAGCGCGAGCTCGAAGAGGCAAAGCGTTCAGAGAACTCCCAGAGATCATCGAATAGTAAACTCCGCCGACTTTTACCGAACGAGTCTTCTTCCTTCTCTTCCAGCGGATCTTTCGACAGCGCAGCCGCCATGCACGCAGAGGCAGCGGTCCTGGCGACAGTGGCAACGAATTTGGAGCTCGAGCCGCGCTTTGAAGCTCTAGAAACACGGGTTCTAGATCTAGAAAACGCGGCAATGCCTTCGTTCGCTAGGCCTTGGGAAGTGCAAGTCGTGCTGTTACCCTGGGGAAGCCAACTTCGGGGCATCTGGTTCACTTCCAGCGAAGCTACTCAACAGTCTCAACGCTCAACGGCGCAGGACTCGGAGGACTGGACTGCTCCACGCCCTGTACTGAAAGCCTCGTTTCAGTCATCATTATCGACAGCTTGGACTACCGAGTCAATCGAAGCATGGGCAGAAGAGGCGCAAGACTGGCTGTCTCCAAAGGCTTGTGGGCCATCAGGAGATGTGTTCCAGCGCCTTGCCAGCAGAGGGCTTGTTCGTGATCTCACCTTTACTGGCTCGAGCTCAAAGCACGTATGGGACACTATCAAGAGTGCCTTCTTGAAGGTTCTTCCTTCCGAGCCGCCAGCCGAATCCGAAATGTCCGATGAATACCAAGGCCTGCGCGTGCCGTTTATCCCTTTGCGGAAAGTGCGTAAATCCACGCGTCTTCGCTTCCTCAGCTCGGCCGAAATGATCACGTCCGCAGCTTGGACGGCAGACTTCCTCGAGTCGAGCGCACTCATGAAAGTCAACGATGGCCAACGGAGACTGTACATTACCACACCACATGCCTACCTGCAGACTGGGAGTGAGGGCTGGTCGTGGAAATCGCTGCAGAGTCTTGCCCCGCGAGACGATCACGGAGAAGTTCAAAGCCACAGGATTCGCAGAAACGTCGCTATCGAGGCTTGTTGGTCGTACAACGACAGGCTCGACTATGTTCCGAGCCTTCACTCCTCATTCGGCTCGCATGTGTCGCGCAAATCTCAAGCAGATCCAGCGGAGCAAAAGAAACTCCACCACCAACCAATGTCTCCCCTTTCTGACGCTCGAACACTACATCAAAGGACCAGTTCCTTGCCAGCGTCAGAACCTCCTACAACTGCGGTAAAGCGACGCGTAGCATCCTCCGGAACTTCCGACATGGCACTCACTTCTTCAGACGCTGCGGAAGTAATGAGCAACAAGAGACCTCGTATCTCCGTGTCACCTGAAGCCGAGCGTAGAGGCGTTGGCTTCACGCCACGGTTGTCTCGCGAGCCTCCATCACCTTTCCACTCTGACATCAACATGATCGACTCGCGCAGCCCAGGCGTTTTGAGCAGTTCTCGAGCCATGCCGAGAGGCACCACCCCTTTCGCTTACGCCACTCCTCATAGTAACTCAAACTACATGGGCGTGGCTGAGCTCATAGGTTGCGGCGACGGTGACACTGAGATCGGAACAGACCTTGCAGGTGCCACGAGTGATCATGGCGACGAGGAGTGGCAGGGTGTTGGTGACGTCCGCGAAGCTGGACAGGAAAATGTTGTCGATGAAGATGACAACGGCGACGAGAGCATGGTCAGCGACGAAGACGACGACTCTGAGCTCGACGACACAAGCGTAGACGAGGATGAAGGCTACACCATCTACGAACGTTGACGTGCCTGCACCGGGCAATCTACTGACACAGAGACTTATCACCACAAATACTTAATCGACTCTTCCCAGGGCGTTATAGGGCCATTGTTTTCTGCTGACTCGGACTACAGTTTTCAAGCGGGATTCCATTCCACTCATGCTTTCGAAGGTTTCCCTCACGGAAAGGGAAGGCTTCTGTAGAATGTGCCGGGTCTCCCCCACCACCCTTCTCTTTTTTTTTTCAACCTTTCCCTTTCTCTATCGAGAGAAGCGGACGGGCATATATGTAACATACGGCGTCAAATACTGAAGGATAGGTTGGAAAACAGGATTGAATCTCCAGACAGGATTACATAGCACATAGGCAAAACAATCAACATACTCTCCAATCCAGATACAGTATCCGCACACCACAGTTAGAATGAAAGTTTCGCTCCCGTGAGTCGTCAATAGGATGACCGAATTAAGTCAAAGTAGAAAGGAAAATATCAAGGAAAATCACACCAAGGGCCCCTGCCCTTCATCATCGACAGTTTCTCTATCGCCGAAAGATCGCTCTCGCCTGTAGCTGCACATGGATGTACTGTGCTCTCTCTCTCTCCGTCGTCAAAATCCATCCAAAACACGAGCTCTCAAGGAAAACAGCATCGCACTCTCAAACAATTCCGGTCTCCCGCCATGAGCAAGTAAAATAAATAAAACAAGCCCAAGCAAAGTGCACGCCAGTAAAATCCCACACCAAAAGGACTGCCAGTGGGAAGTCCTGAGTGTGCGTGTGTATCAAGAACAAAAAATCCCCACTTCCTCGCTCCCGCAAGCCGTATTCTCAGTCTGTCTGGCGCAAGCCGTGTCTCTCTCTCTCCCCGTCTCGCTCGCAAGATCGAATCCACTCAACGCCTCAAAAACCTCAAACCTTGTGCACAACAACCCAAACCGGCGGCAGCACGTCTCCGCGCTTGCCCGTCCAACCCATGCTGGCGAGGGAACAGCTGGCGCGCTCGCCAGCGTACTCGATTGTGGTGCCCTGTTGGAGAAAAAAAAAGTCAGAATCGGCGTTGTTTGCAACGCGGAAAGGGAGATGCTCGAAAAGACAAACATACCTTCGCCCAGGCCCCGTCCCCCTTCTCCACCACCTCAGTGATGGCCCACTTGCCGGCGTCGGCGCCCTTGAGCACGTTATCAATCACCATTTTCGGGGTGAAGGTTGTGGCGACGTTGAAGATCTTGAAGTTGCTGTTGCGGAGTTTCCGTCGAGTCAGTTTTGTTGGGTCTTGCCGCTAAAGCAGGATGTTCCGATTTGGGAAACACCAGAGAGAGAGGGAGGGAGAGAGGAAAAGGAAGAAGAGGAAAATAACAACAAAAACTCACAACGACTTCCCGGTATGCTTGTCCTCCCAAACCTTGGACGACTTGTTGAAGATGTGCAGCTTGGTGTGCTCGGCCGGGAACATGTAGTTCATGCCTGGGCGCAGAGCGGGGGGTTCGTTGACGTCCTTTTTCGGCTCCTCGACTAGAGTGGCGTCGGAAGCTGGTGCAGCAGGCGCCGGCGGCGGCGGTGGAGGAGGAGGAGAGACCTTGGGACCGTCGTCTTCTGGGTCGGCTTTCTTGGAGGAGGACTTGGTGGACTTGGCTGAGGAGGATTTCTTTGATGGCGCTGCTGGAGAGGCGATGGTGACGGGGCTTGCTTGGAAGAGTTGCGCGGCGTAGGCGAGGGGTTGCGGCTGGGGGACTACGACATAGTAGTTGTGCGAGACCATTATTTGGGTTGCAGGTGCGGGTGCTGGTGAAGTGGGCTCGGCTTCGGGCTCAGGGGTTGGGGCGGAGACGTAGCCTTTGCGTGCGCGCCAGGTGAATGGGACAGCGTCCATGAAGGGGTGGTGGGTTCACTCGAGGGGATTCACTCGACTTGAGAGCGAGTCTGTTGTTGTGCGAGAGGTGGTCGCCGGATTTATCGAGGGGTGCGGATGTGGTGGTTAAGTAGAATCCCTCTCGGGGCTTGCTTCGTGGTTGGTTTGTTGGTTTGCTTTTGCAAGCGACTGGAAGGAGGCAATCCGAGTGATGTTGATGGTGGGGATGGAGAGGAAGATGGAGGCAATCCTGGAATACTTAAGCTGACTACTGCCTGGGGGCACAGCAAACAATCGCGGTCAATGTTGCGCGGTTCTCGCAGTCATCGTGCTGTATTGACTGATGACTGGGAGGGCTCGAGTGTGCGTTGGCTGCCCGCGTGAATGTCAGGTGTCTGATAGCGCATGTCGGAGTGGACGCGAATGATCAAGAATGTTGAAACGAGCTAGCAGGTTCACATCTACCCACTCATAGTCCACGCGGAAATGCTGCACAAGCTGGTGATGTTTGAGGCCGGTCAGCTGGCTGGGGATGTCGAAGCCTGAGACATGAGACACAGTGTGGTCTAGAGATTGAAGCAGCGGATTGCGACGCTAGGCATGATAGTCTCCTTTTCGTACAACAGCTTACATGGTAATTAATGCGACCCGGCCACGACGGCCAGTCCCTGATAAACTGCCTTCCTAACGGCCCAGAATGTACCCTCGCGACCCTGTGTCCTATACTGCGGCACTGCGAGGCCACCAGCGCCAGCTTCCACTTCAATTCTTCCGCTTGCGCCTTTGCGTACGACCACGCTGCCATCCACAAGCAGGGTACCCTCACCGCGGAATTCGGCTTGGTGGCCCAAGCTGCGGAGGAGAGCACGAAGATCAGCGATACGAAGATCACCCACGTGAATGGGGTGCGTAGCAGCATGGTGAGCCGGGGTAGAAAGAGAAGTGATGCTGGGCTGAGGAAGCAGATCGAGAACCGGTATGGCAGTCCCGTCGGCGTTGGCGGAGGGCTTCGGCACGGTTTCTTGTTTGATGAGCTTCTGCTTCTTGCGCGCAGACTCGTCTTCGGCCTCTGGTTGGTCTTCAGATGCTGGTGCAGGCTCGGCTGCAAGCTGCCCAGTAAGAGCGACAACTCCGAGCCCCTTTACGTTTTGCCAGACGAGTTTCTTCACCAGTCTGCTGCTCAACTTGAGAGACCAAGCGTTTGTGTCAACACTGGCGTCTACCACCTCACCAACAAGTGGTGAAAAGACTTCTGATTTGCTACCTCCACTCAGCAGTTCACGACACTCTCCAGCCAGGGAGTCGGTCTCGCTTGCACTTCCTGAGATGAGAATCAGTTTTCGCGGTCGAATCAACGGAATCAGCATCTGTAGATCTCGTTTCTCGAAGAGTCCGGTGAAGTCGACATGGGCAATCTTGAAGTGTAGCTCCAGTGTGATGTCACTGTATACGATCTTTTGAGGACCTTCGGATCCAGCTTCGTCTGGTTCGTAGTCACTCTCTTCGTTGCTGTCGCTGTTGTCGTCGTCGGCAGCGGCGGCACCATCCTTGCCGCCAACTTCCCCAGTAGCTCTTGCAATGGCGGCGTCGATGTCATCTGGCTCATGCTTCTTGTCGGCTTTTGCACGCTTATTTACAGGTTTTGCGTCGCGCCCTCCCTTCGTTGTAGGTGCAGCGTCGCCCCATTTGCGCTTTTGCCCAAGCGTATCGTCTTGTGCTGCATCGTCTTTTGCATCTGCACCTTCCATGTCGTCCTTTTCCTCCGCGCGGAGATAATCCTCAGGCTTGATTATATCGCCAAAGTCGTCGCCGCGTCGCTTGGGTGCTATAAATGGGAACACCTTCTCGCGACCACGCTTGTTGCGGACGTCGTAGTCGTACACGCCTTTTCCTTTGATGAGAACGTTGATACCCAAGTCCTCATTAGAGATGCCGACCTTGCGTTTGTGCGATTGTGTCATTTGGTTGGAGAGGTTGAGAGCTTTGCCTTGGCGTTCGGCATCTTCGTCCTCGTCTGATGACTCGGAAGACACTGATCCTTGGTCATCGATCAAGTCTGCGCCTGCCGTGTCGCCCACGATTGTATTGTCGCCCTGTTGTGTCGAGTGCAGCTGGCGTTGACGAGCGAGGTACTGGTTGTAAAGTAAAGTCTCATCGCCTTCGAGCGGCTTGACATCTGGTTGGCGAATACTGATAGTAGCACCACTGCAATCGACAATTTTGGCTCCTGAATGGCTCGTCGTTTGCGAAGCGCCGTCCTGCCATTGATTCCACAACTGAGCACCCAAACCGGAAGGACCCTGCTCCTCGACAGTCACCTTCTCGGTCATAATTACCAGGTTGCGTGGGTCCTTTGCCAGAGCTCGTAGTGCTAAACGCGAGAAACCCCATTCCAAGCTGCTATCGCTTGCAAGAATGATAGCAGGGCTCTTCCTCCTTAGTATCCTCTCCAGTTGGCTTTGCTTCTCGATCTGTTTGACGAAATTCCAATCCAGCGGGTGAACATTTGAGTCCTTTCCTTTTCCAGTCATTGCAGCTTCGGCATCGCGCATGACACTCTCGTCCATCCATTCCAGCATACTCTGCAAGTAGCGCATGGTGGCCTTGGATGATTTACTGGCCATGTAGATCCGGGCATTCTTGTAGGTGGCAGAATGGGGGCCATCGATGTTTTCCCGCCAGACCTGGTTCAGTAGGAAGGCAATTTCGAGAACGCGCGCTGAAGAGTCGGCTGGTATGAGCACTTTACCTCCCTGTGATACCGTGTCCCTAACCAAGGTGACCAAGGTCTCATCTCGCTTCTTCCTGGGTAGTGGGTTCGATTTCTCAATGCCTCGAGAGCTGCAAATGAGTGCTGTGGGCTGTCGTAGAGGCTCGATGATCTCAGCACCACCAGTGCTCGAAGATAACCACGCGGCTCCTGGCGATAGATTCTCTCGCGTCTGATTCCAGTCCGCAGCATAGACAATGCTCTCCAGTCCATGCTGAATGTGCCATATTGTTCCTCCAAGTGTATGGCCAGCCGAGTATGCAGTGACCGTCAGTCCTCCTAGAGGCGGCGAAAATGGCGAAGGGATGGGCTGGTGTGGTTGGCTGTACTTCAACGAGTTGATCGCATTGAAGTATGTCGCGATTTCTTCCACCGTCGGTGGCTGAAGGAGCAGATTACTCCCATTGTTGTCACCCTCTTCCCCAACAGTGCCCGTACCAAGTGCTGAAGCTGGAACTGTACTTGCAGCAACTTTCGAGCTGGCATACAAATCCTCCAATAGCGCCCTACCAAGGTTGACGACCGGAATTGTTGCATAGACCGGTATTCTGCTGAATTGTGGAATGTGCTTGCAGCAATGCGCGTATGCGCCCAAGTGATCGAGGGTTGGGTGGGTGAGCAAGACTACGGATAATGTAGAGACATGCTGAGCAATGTTTTCCAGTTTTGAAGTCGCGAATCGTGAATCCCATCCAATGTCAATGAGAATCTTGACGCCCCCATCTAGTTCCAGGAGGGATGAGGATGCTGGCGAGGCAGATTGTGCGCCGAGGAGTGGAGTGAACGAGAACATTGTCGTCGTATTGTCGTTGTTGTCGCGGTCGCTGGATCGCGGGAGGGGAAAATCGGATTTATCGATCGCACATTGTCATCGAGGTGTGTGAAAGAGGCGTATTTCAGAGGGATGTAAGTAATTAAGCAAGTAGGTCGCGAATGGCATGAGCTTCCAAGGTTCGCTTCGCATTCACATGTTTACGCGGAAGGCGAGCTTGGCGCGCGTTGACAAAGCTGGTCGCATCCGGTGCTAAACTTGCATACAGATCACTTCCACCTCCACATCCACTTGCGACACAACACCATTGCGACTTTGTTCTACTAGACCCTACCTCAGACACTCTCCCGCACATACAGTACGATAACCACCCATTGAAGCCACGGGCACAGAGCTACCGCGACATCGAGCAACACTCCTAGACCAACCAAAACGCTCACGGCGGCTACGAATCGGCAAGACAGAACCGAAGATGGCGCACAGCAGAGAAAAGGGCGGCAGAGTGGTATTCATCGGCAACATCCCATACGGTTAGTTCACTTCTCTCAGAGGACTCGCGACAGCGGCTGACATGATTTTACAGGCGTCAGTGAAGAGCAGATTTGCGAGATCTTTGGTCGCGCCGGCCAGGTGGTGAACTTCCGCCTCGTCTACGACAAGGAGACAGGCCGACCCAAGGGCTTTGGTTTTTTGGAGTACACCGATGTCGATGCTGCTGCTGCGGCAGTGAGGAATTTGAACGAATTCGAGCTCAATGGGAGGACATTACGAGTCGACTACAGCAATGACAACGACAAAGGCAATCGTGGAGGAGCAGACTTTGATGGGCCGGGACGCGCGCCTCCTCCTGCACATTTCAACATGAACATGACCGGACAGACGAATGGTGCGCCTGCAGATGGACTCCCTCCTCTACCCTCGGGCGTCCAACTTCCCCCGGGCCTCAGCGCACCGGATGCGATTTCCCAGACACTGGCGCAGATAGACTCTGCGCAGCTCCTGGATATTCTTAGTCAGATGAAGACCCTCACACAGCAAGAGCCGGCTCGCGCGACTGCCCTCCTCCAGCAAGCACCTCAGCTAGGATATGCCATTTTCCAAGCGCTTCTCCTCATGCGCCTCGTCTCAACCGACGTCCTCACCAGCCTCATCCAACAGTCCGCACAAGCACTGCCGCCCGCCGCTGCGCCTGTGCAACCACCGCCTATGCCCATGCCATACGGCCAACCTCCGGCTGGCTTCCCTCCCCAACCACCACAATTCGGTGCTCCTCCACCTGGCTACGGCGCGCCGCCTGCTGGTTACGCGCCGACTCCTCCTCAACAGCAAGCCTTCCAGCCGCCGCCACCCCAGGCTGCCGCGCCTCCTGCTGCTGCTGGACAAGACCAGATGATGGCACAAATCATGGCACTGACCAGGGATCAGGTTATGCAGCTCGATGCAGCCTCTAGGGACCAGATCTTCGCGCTGAGGAGCCAGATGGGCGCCCCGCTTTAGTGATGTTGCGTGTCAAGCTTAGGAAGCTCTCGGGGATTAAGAAAGTAAAGATTTCTGCGCGAAAGGCATTCGCGCATTCGATAGCACGGCGTTTGGGCGATAGGCATGCATGGGCAAGAGCAAGACCTCACTATGGTTGGTTTGTGCTTTATATGGGGATAACGTGAACCTTTTTCACTAAAACGTGAGCCAGAGCCGCGATGTACTATAATCAAGTTTCGAGTCAATCAATTGCCTCACCGACTCCATTTTCTACTTCTCACGTCTTAGGTATCTTTTCTTAGCGTTCGTGGCGTGTAGAACGCAGTTCATACGAAGCTCGGTCTAGAAGCCGTAGGGCGTTTGTACATGCCGAACTTTGTGTTCTTCAGAGCCTCAAACCTTCGGCTCCGAAACCTTCAGAAATCAATCTCAACATCCTTGCAAACTATTGAATCCACCAAGAAGCCGCTCACTTGGCGACTGACACTGACACTTGAGACCTTTTACATTATTAGAGTACAAGGGTAGAGTGAGCGGAGCGCCGCGCCCGATACCGGACCCCTAGGAATCGAGTCGAGACAACTCATATCCTGTACGACGCGAAAAGGAGCATTCGGCTCTTTGACTGCTTGAGACGACGGATTCTTCAAAGTGTTATATTCACCTTGGGACTTTCAGCTCTATCACCGGCTTCAGCACCAACAGACACCGGTCAATCACAATGGCGGCCTACTACACCTTCGAAGACTACTCTGGCACCTCAACACCCAACAAGTCCGAGAATCCCTACGATGGCCTGATAGAAGCCTGCAGCAGCGATCCTGTACGATCTCGTCCATTTTGTCTTCATGCCTCAATTTGCTACCAGGCACCTATACCATGCTAACATCCCCAATCTACAGCAACGCATCCAAACCGCCTACCAAACCCACCGAACCAACCGCAACACGCAACAAAGGGCCAAACTCCTCGCACCCGACTTTCCCGGAGTGACCGTGGACGAAATCCTCGCCAACCTAGAAGACCCCTCGAAACCAGACTACCAAGATCCACGCCACTGCCTCGTGTTCTGGGCTCGACCACCCATCACAGTCCGCAAATTGATCCTTGATATCCAGCAGAAGCTGTTGGAAGTTGCTCCTTGTAAGTTAATTTGACAACACCCTATCTTTCCGCCGAGCAACGAAGTCAGTGCAAAAGTAGTCCCCTCGAGCTAATCAATTAATTCACCAAGCCCTCTGGACAATGCCCCAAGCAAGCCTGCATATGACCGCCCTCGAGATCAATCACTCCCTAACCTCCCCCGAAATCGCCACTCTCGTCTCCCAATTCGCCACTCCAGCCCTCGAAGCGATGGCAAACTATACTCAAGCCCACCGAGCCCGTCTCGTGAAACCACTCCTAAGCTACGATTCGCAAGCCCTAGCTCTATCGTTCCTTCCCGCAGCCGGCGAGCCCAGGGGAACCGTTTCTTCTTCTTCTCTATCGGACCCGGAAAGTAAAGTCCCCGACTCAGACGCCTACACTTACCACCACCTCCGGCGCGACCTTTTCGCGCAAGCGACTCGCGCTGGTGTCAAGGTTGGGAGCAGGTATGTCGTTCCTTCGGCGCATCTGACGATTGCCAGGTTTGTCAAGAGACAGGATTTCGATGTGGAGAGGTTTGTGAAGGTGATTGAGGGGGTGAATGAGTGGCTGATCAACGAATTTTGGCCTCAGGGCAATGGCGGGAAGGGTGGGATCAAGCAGGGCGGCGAGTGGGTTGTGGGAGACGAGAAAGGACTGGAGGTCAGGAAGGGCACGCTTTGGTATGGAGGTGGAGGGGAGACGGTCACGCTTGGAGAGGGGTTTTGAAAATGGCCTTGCGTCTTCCAGAACTATTTGGTTCAGGATCAGTCACCAGCTGCGCGCGCCCACTTGACTCTAACCATGACAGCAGCAATGTCGGGTCCGAAGAAACCAGCATAACATAGTAGATATGGGAACTGAGCTGAATACGCGGATCTGCAGCCTGTCTCATCAGCTTCAAAACGCTTCAATCGGCGTATCGATCCGAGTAATATTGGTAGAATTATGCGTGTTTCGACTGCTACATTGCTCATTGACACCATCGGGAATTCACTGGACATTCCTTAGCGCCGGATATCCCGTGGCCAATCAGAGCTGATACGCAATGTAAATGAACAGTTCAGCCTTTAGGGGTGGGGTTGGTCATCTCCCGTGACTGAAGCTATTAGACATGTCTACACACAATCACAGTGACATGGAATGCAAGTAAGTGTCGCCAAAGGTTATCCATTCTTTGATAATACCCAGGACTCTCGAAAGGCCGTTACAACCACATCAAAATGAGCGAATGTGATCATCGTTATCTTCATCCTCCAACCGCCAGCAGAACCTCGTACATTTCAAGCCAAGCTCGTGAAGAAAGAAGAATCTACCACTTGCCGCCCTCCATGCACTGCTCCTTGCGCTCGTCGAAGACCTTCAGAGCCTCCTCGGCAGCCTTGACACCACTGAGAGCCATGGCGCCGAAAGTAGGACCCATGCGGTTGGCGCCGTCAATCTCAGACAGCTCCATGCCACCAACAATGAGACCCGGAGCGACCTCGCGGGTACCCTTGACAATGGCATCTTCGGCGACGTTCATGTCGAGGCCGCGCATGCCGCCTAGAGCTGGAATAGCCTCCATTGCCACCATGCGCTTGACGCAGAAGGCGCCGAAAGGTCCGTCATGGCCGGTCGTGGAGACGATGATGGGCGCGTTGATGGTGTTGGGGTCCATGCAGGACTGATCGTCGTGGTGCATGGTGACGAGAGTCCAGTTGGTCACGACGCCGGCGACGCGGATGCCGCCGTTGCCGTCTTTGCGAGTGATCAAGTCTTCGACGGTGGTGGCGTTGAACTTGGAATATTGTTAGTATGGGCCTGCTTGTGAGCTAAAGGTCTATAGGCAGCGCAACTCACCAGCTTCACGTTTGGGAACTGGAGGACCTTGCTCAGCATGGTGCTGGTGAAGAGAGCGGCATGCTTCACGGTGACATAGCTCGAGTCCTCGCCGGCATCCTCATACGGCACGCCGACCTCCCTCAGGAAGGCGTCGGCCGGCTTGCGCATGATCATGGCAGAGAATAGCTGGCCTCCGAGCCAAGCACCGCCACCAGGGGAGACATTCGCCTCGATGATGGCAATCTTCAAGTCAGGACGGGCCTTGGCCAGGCAGTAGGCGGCCGAGAGACCGCAGCTGCCAGCGCCGACAATGACAATGTCGCTCTCGGCGTACTTGTCAAGGTCGGCGAAGTAGCGACGGGTCATCTCGCGGGAGACCTGGCTTTCACGGATGGGCCTGAACTTGAAGTCACTCCACTTGCCTGCCATCTCCTCGACGGTGGCCTGGGGCTTGACGGCGCCAGTAACCGGCACACCGCTGGCATGCGGGACAGCGCTCATCTTGGTGGCGACCTGGGTGGCCTGGCCGGGCTCAGGGTAGACAGCGACGGGAGCCATTGTGTTGGATGGGTAGTATGATCTGCCATTGTCAGTTCTCCCGCTCCTAGGCGAGCGATGGGAGGGGGCAATGAGTGCACGATTCCTTTCGCAGGTATTATCCTGATCAAGTTGGCCGTATAATCTCAGAACGACCTCTACGGAGTTCATACCGGGCCTTCTCCCGCCATCACCGATCGCGTGGCCTAGCGGCTGTTGGAGGGTGAGACTGATGTCTCTGAACCGCCAGCAGCTCGCAGGGTCATGCGGAAGGAAGAGTGTAGCGGGGTGGAAGGCTGGTTATGTCTCCGCATGAGGTGAACACCGGCAGTGCACATCAAATCCTTTTGATGAAGTACCTTGATCATGGTGGCTAGCAGCCATTTACCCGTGTGGAATCGAACCCATCGTCGAAGTACGGCGTACCGATTGGGGGATCGCGAAGTCTGTGTCACAAGTCAGTACGATTGTCCTGCTTTCCATGTGGAAGAAGGTAGAGTACGGTTCGAGAGGTGTAGTTTGACAAGTCTGAGCTTCGAGGTAGAAGTTTGGGAAAGGAAAGACAAGCGTTGCAGTTGTCACGAGGCAGATATATACTGAGTGCAACAACCTTGCTCGGAGCTCTACCTAGAGACCATTGAAGGAAATACTCCACAGCGGGGAAGCTATCGAGCACGATGGATGATGGAAACATGTTCTGATTAGCCAGATAGCAAACATGAACCGCCCGCGGCCTTTCTGCATTGACTAAGCCGAGCATGTCGTCTTACATTTGGCAACGTGTAATGTTAGACCAACAAATTGGCTGGGCCGCTGTGCGTTTCCACGGCATTGCACTCGGTGATATTCGTCGACGGTGTGGCAGTGTGGATTGTTTTGTAGTAGGGCTTCTTCAAACGAAGTCGTTTTATCCAGCCGACATCGGACGGTAAAATGCATAGATAGCATGCATCTGACATGGATGCGATGATTACCATTGATGAGTCTGCTTTGTCGTTGTCGTGTATTCCATGTGAAGTCTGGCTTTTAGCTTGTTACGTGCGTACCGCATTTCGTTTCCTCACGCCGAAGTCTCGAGCTCGGTAAGTGCGAACTGGGTCAGCACATGTGATCAAGTAGCATAAGGTACAAAAAGACTGCGTGTGTCCAAACAGTAAAGAGTCAAGTTGGGCGCACCAGCCGCTTGACGGCTGGCAGGAGAGGGCTTTCCCCAGTGTTCGGTCGAGTCAAAGGCCGAACCGTGTTTCGAGACCGAGCCAGCAAACCATCCACCTGCAAAATTGTCCGATTTCGACATGTGAAAGTGACATCTCTCCCTTCCTGGACTTGGATGATAGCGCCTTCGGTGTTCGGTGACTGGACCATGCTGTGGCCAGCCTTGTTGTACTCGTATACGGTCATGGCCGATCTCTGGCACTTTCTTACTTCTTGGGAATCTTGGTCTACACCCGCACACTTACCTGAATTTACTTCCCATCAGCCATCCGTGAAGAACAGTGGTCGACGTGGCAAGCTTACGCCACACATCTCGACTTTCTGAAAGATCCACTACGCTGTCCTATGAAGGGAACTGGAAAGACTCGTCTGGCGTCAAGGTGGCGCTGAATGCTAGAGATCCCGGGAGCCCAGAGCTGAGGCTGTCGGCCTCGCCTGTGCACATGCAGCTGATGCGTAATCCAGTCAGCCCGGGACTAGGGTGGTGCAGGAACCGCCTGTAGTCTCGTTGCTGGCTGGGGTTGAAATATGATTATCGTTCCCCACGAGAGCACTTCGGACTTTTCTCACGCATTATTAGACATCGGCGTAACCGTAAGCATCAGCGTAGCCTTGCCTGAAACTACTGGCATGCCCGTGCACAGCCGTTCGGCGTCGGGGTTGGGGATAGTAGTAGCAGTGACGGCGATTACATGTAAGTGAATGCGGTGCGTAAGGCTGTGGGCAAGGGCATCTTGTCTAAGAAACCCAGCATGACATCCTACGGCACTTACACCACGGTACATTCTCGCTTGCAGTCGTCGGGAGCGCAGGCAATATTGATTGCCAACATCGAAGTCCGATAGTCTATCTCTGGATTGCTGGAGGATGTGCAACGGGTATGGGAGCCCCACCCGTTAGCGCAAGTATGTATGCTTCATGACGGCAACAGTTCGAGACATGGATGCACGTCGGCCAGCCATCGATCACATCTCATCAGTATGCATATACTCCATGGACATACATGTGCTCGCCTCCCAGGGCTATGACCTGACCTGATCCCTGATCTCACCTGTCATGCCCTGTCCCATTCGGCCTGTCGCTGTCCCTTGTCTCCATCACACCATACATTCTCCTGCTGTCTGCCATATGCTGTCAAGGTCTTTCACAACCTCGCGCTGAAACACCAGCACCATAGACCATGCCAAGCACTCAATACCTGCAAGTACCCAGCGTGCTACCGCATCGCAAGTCGCGTTCACGCTCGAAATCACGCCCGCGCGAGGTCATATCTGTCGAAGACAACGTGTCGCCGCCTGCCATCGACCGCCGCCGACATCATTCACCGCCCATGACCGCCTGCGAGCCACGCAGCAAACCTCAGCTGAACGCCCATGCCTACTCTTCCCTAACCACCGGGCTATCTCCCAGCAGCCCATACACCAACGGACACCCAACAAACAACGCCCCTACAGTCAAGTGTAAACCATCTCCGACACTCCAAACCACCAACTACGAAGATCTCAACGGCGACATGTACACCCTCCGCGACTGCTCGACGCCGCCGCCGCCCGAACCTCCCTTGCGCGACAAGATCGTCGGAGCCTGGAAGCTGGAATCATACATCGCATACCCGACGCCCGAATCACCCATCCAGCGGCCTACTTTCCCCATGACCAAGAACGTCACGGGCTTCATCATGTACACGCCCGACGGCTATCTGTCCGCACAAATGCTTATTCCAGGCCAACAAAGCTTCAAACGCGGCGAGGGAGAAGAGCCACAGTGGGCCGAAGCCGGCAAGAGGTTCTTCGCCTACTGCGGGCCGTACTACATCAGTGATGAGGGTGCAGGCCGTGAAGAGATTCTTCGTCACACTTTCCAGGTCTGCAACCTGCCTGGCTGGATAGGCGACGTGCAGGTGCGGACGCATCGGTTCGAAGAGGATGGACAAGTGTTGGTCTTGGGCAGTGAGGAGCCCACGGAGATCAAGGTATGTTCTTCTTGAGATGAGATGACAGGATCGCACACATGCTATCTATTATGCCTCTGCTAAGTCGGCATGAATAACGATCAGCCTACGCACACTTGAAAGACAAGAACTGACAGTTAACATCACCTCAGGGCGACAGACGCATTCCAGTCCTAAAGTGGCGGCGAGCGCGAGACAACACCACCGGCACACCACCAGCTCCTACACCACAAATCAAAATCTCTGGCCCCGGAGAGCCGTGACTAGGCAGGAGTAACTCCCGACGCGCAGGCCGCTCGAGTCCGTCACGCTGCAGATCCAGCGGAAGAGGTCGCTCTCCGAATCGGAGAGGATAAAAGTGGGCAAAGTCCACGCACAGCACCAACAGACAGTCGTCCGAGACCCGGCCGTTTGTGCTGCCCAAACGTGCGAAGTTGGCTGGCAAGTGGGGGGATGCAGCGTCAGTCATAGAGCACAGCATCTGGACACTCAAGGCCTTGACAACGCACAACGAGGGGAGCAGACCAGACGTGAACGTCTGCTTTGTGGAAGATGAAACACGAAGGCGTTTTTTTTTTTGGCAAATGTTTACAGCGGGATTATACCACGACATTACCGCGGGGGTTTCTCTTTTTGAAACGAACCATCCTTTCAATTCCTGTTGGAGTGGGCGGGTGGCGTGTACGATATGCGAGCCATTGATGGCAGGAAAACGCGAACGAAGAAACGAGACAGGCAGAGCAAATAACGAATGTCTGGGGCGGAGTCATTAGATGGTGTATCACAAAGGGTCGAATGACTGTATTTTGATGCTCCATGATGAGCAGGGAAACAAAATAAAATCAAGTTGGATCTCTGAACACGGCGGGCGAGGTGAGATTGAAAACATGTCAGCAACTGTGACAAGGAGCCTTTAATGGGACCTCAAATCTCAATAACACTCTATTGGAGAGAATATCGATCCACTAATCGAATATCCCCTTTCATCCAATTTATCTGTTTACCCCCTTGAAGGCTGTCTGTTCTGTACTCTCTCCATCCATTCTCGACAACCCCCTCTCTCATCAGGCCCTCCAAACGCACATCAACTTGTCGTAAAAACTCGTGCTCACAATCACTCTCTTCTCATGCTGCTGCTCCGCTCCTCCCTCCACACCCCCATCACCACCGACACCAGTCAGCAAAGGCTGCACATCGCTACCATAGTTCATACTCTTGTGTTCCTCGAACTTGGCCAACACACCAAACTCCCACCCGTCGCCGCAACGGCTAAGCCGGACGACTCTCGTGCCGGCGTGCATGCAGCTTGCCAGCAGGGCGTATGAAGTCGGCAGTTGTAGGGCGGGATCGGTCGGGGAGCTGTTGAGAGAGAGAGAAGGCGCAGGAGTTAGTGTGACTGGGACGGATTTGTTTCTCGTGCAGTGCTCAAACGACAAAAGCAAGACAAGGGGGAGTGTAAGAGAGCTCTCTCGCGTTGTTTTCCTTCGTTCCCCGGACGTCTCTTCTGTGTTCTTTATCCCATCCATCGATCGTCTTGCCAATTAACTCGGCTCCGCATGTAAGCGATGAGGAGACTGAATCGGTTTTTTTTCGATCGACTTCTTTTTTTTTTCTCGTGTCGGACTTCGCTTAGACTTCCGAGAACATGCAAGGACGGATGCCATCATGACGGCAGGGCGGGCGCGACAAGCAAATAATGATGCACACAGCAGTGCGATGTTCTCGTGTTCAATCCTGCAATGCAGGACCGGCAGGGTAAGACGAGTCTGACTGAAACAACGGCGGCAGGAGGAGAAGAAGGCGTCATCTTTTACCGTCTCCTGTGGTGCCGGGTACCCGGCTGACACTGTGCGACCATATCGACGAAAAACGGTGAAAAGGGGAAAAAAACAGGGTGAATGTTGTCAGAAGGAACGGCGAAAAAAAAGAAGAAAATCGATCACGTACCTTTCGTTTCTTCCCAACATCTTCAACCTCCAAACGCCTCCGCCTAGATCCAGCTCTGCCAGGACTTTTCTTCGCCCCACGGGTGGGGTGGAGAGCAGGCGGATGCGATCGTCGTAGCTGCCCGTGATGAGCAAGTCGTTGGCTAGAGGGAGGATGGATGTGACTCCTGCTTCGTGGGATTTGCGGTCGGCCCACAGAGGGGTTGCTGCGGCGTTTTCGTCGTCGGTCGTTTCTCCTGGGCGATTATCAAGCTCCTTGTTGACGGAGGAGAGCCCCAAAGCTTGCAAAACAGCATCGTCTCCCCCAGAGAAGAGCAGCGAATCGTCAGGGGAGAAAGCCAGAGTCCAGGGTTCGAGGGAATGGGTTGCTAGTTCGATCGCAGTCACCGTACTCGAAGGTGTCCAAGGTCTTGAAAGTGAATTGTCGATGCTGCTCTGGCAGAGAGAAACAGCTCCGTCTGAAAGCGTGACGGCAATGACATCTGCTCTGCTTGGGTGCCACAAAAGGTCGAGCACCAGAGTACTGGCTTGGGTGATCTGCTTGCTGCTATGCCTTTCCAGCCGTGCAGTTCCAGCGTCGAAAGTGAAAAATTCCAGCGATCCGGTCGAAGTCGCTACACATAAGAGATCGCCCAGGATCGCGACGTGAGGCGTCCATTCGAGGTCTAGGACTGCTGAATCGAGGAGTACAGTTTGGATGTGAGAGCTTGGGAGAAGGAGAAAAAAAGCATGTGTCAGCCTGGGTATCCTCGTGATGTTCCATCACATTTGAAGGCAACCGAAGCATCTGACTCGTCCTATGGTACTTACAAGACAGAACCCTCGAGTCGGTATAGGATCAAAGTTCCAGTTCGTTTCTGCGAAGCTTCTTTTGACGTCTCTTCGCTTTTACTGTCGTTGGCTTCCTCTTTGGGATGTAAGAAATATGTGCCGACGACGTAGAACGCTGGATGGGAAGGACAGAACGCCACGGCGCTGGGCGGCAGCTCTAGGATTGTAGAAGATTCGGATGTGATTTCCATGGTGTCTCGGTCTCTTCTTTACCAGATCAAGAAGTTGTTTAGGTTTCTGGGCAAGAAATTCAACATGGAAGTTGAAGTTGAGTGATTCGAAGCTCGCAACAACCCAAAATTCGAGATTTCGGGCGTATGCCACCGAGTCGCGAACCAACTAGACTGACATTCACAGACGACATCAACGCTATGGGTTATGAAATAGAAGTGATATTTTGATGCTGTCTTCTCCCGGCGAATGCACATATGTATACGTTTCCAACAAGTACTAACCGCCGAATGATCTCACCAGCCTGGAAAGTCGATTCTTCCAAGGTATTCCAATCTAATGAGAGAAGAAGCGCGACGGTAATAAAAAGCAATCACTAAGAACAGTGGTGATACAGAATCTCAACGCAGGCTAAAACAACTAGACCGAGCAACGTGTATCCGCCAGTCCCCCCCAAAAAAAAAACCCTGCGTCGCTACATGTAGACAGGCCAATGACTCATGAAGAATGAATGAAGAAGGAAAGTAAAAATAAATGAGAGGGTATTAGAACAAAAGCCACAACATCAGAGCCCAAAGAACCCTTGGTTCAGTCGGATCCAGTCCAACCCCTTCACTCTCTCCAACTTACACAATCCCGTAGACCCTCTTGGCGATGAAGAAGCAAGTGATGCCGAACCCGAGCAGGCCGGCGGTGATGCACCAGAACCAAGTGAGGTCGCCCTCGTACTCCTGTCCGGGGACCCACACGTTCATACCCCACATGCCGGTAACGATGTTCATAGGCAGCACGATGGTGCCGAGCACAGTGAGCTTTCCGAGAACGTCGGCGGTTTGCTCGGCACGCTCGTTCATGCGGATGTTGATCTGGGCGAGGTAGTTGCTGTGGGCGCGCGAGAGGAGGCTGTGGGCATGTGTTAGCAGGAACGGCCTAATTTCGTAATGGAACATTGTGGGATCGACTTACTTCTCGTAATGACTCAGGTTGCCCGTCATGGTGACAATGTGATCCTGGATATCGCCCAGGTATAGACCGATTTCGGAACGAGGCGCAACCTCCCAGTGCTCGTTGCAGCGCTTTGCAAAGCCCTTGATGACATCTGCCTTGTTGCCCAGCAGACGGTAGAGACCCATGACCTTCTTTCTGCACTCGCCGACGCGACGCAGCATGTCACCACCGCTGTCACCAGCAGTCTTCTCGCCTTCAGCCTTGACAGCACCCATGTCGCCTTGCGTTGAGGCGGCCGCCTTCTCGGCGTTCTTCTTTGCCTCTTTGGCCGCGGCCTCGTCGTCGGATTGCTGATGCATGTACAGAATCTCGTCATCGATTTCGTCGACTTCATCTTCGATATGTTGCACAATGGGTGCGTAGGTGTCGGTGATGTCGTCAATGATGGCGTAGCTGACCCAGTCGGCCGTGGGACTCATGTAATCGTTGAGCTGACGAATGCGACGACGAACGTTGGCCGGGTGAGGCGTCTGCGAGTGGTGGAACGTGATGACACCATCGCGGAACACTACAACGTACATGTTGATGGGCTCCATGTAGTCCTCGCTGTCCTTGTCTTGCTCAAAGGAGCGGTAATTGACAAAGTAGTAAGACTGGAACAACTCGACCTTCTCGCGAGGCTCATCCATCAGGATATCCTCAATGGTCAGTTGATGGATGCCGAAAGCTTTAGCGAGTACTTTCATCTCAACCTCGGTGGGGCTGAGGACATCAAGCCAGAAAGTCGGCCTGGCACCGTAGCGTTTGGAGGGCTGAGACTTGCCAGGAACGGGCGTGGGTGCTTGTGAAGGGTCACCAGAAGGCGTGTTAGTGCCTGTGCTTGACTTTTTACCGCTTCCAGAAGGCTTGTCCACATTATCACCCTGGCCAAGGACTGAAGGCGCCTTGGGTCCACCGTTGGTGCGGACGTTCGCTCCAATCATGGAAGGCCTCTCGATATGCTGTGTACCGTCTCCATCGCCATCATCCTCGCTGTCGTCACTAAGCTCTACGGGATCCGGGATGAAGAGCTCGCGGAAGGATCCAGTGTCCTGGCAAAGGTCGCTAATCGTCCGCGCGTGGATGGTTTCCTCAAAGAGCTCGTTGAAGTATGTGAAGCGGAAGGGAGCGTCGTCTTCCTCACGGTGCCAAACATTTTTCCTTGGGCGGAGTCTTCCACCGACCATAACGGGCTCGGAGATCTTCTTCGCGCGGATGTACTCTTGTTGCGTGCGCTCCTCTTTCTCTTCACGACTCCATTCCTCCAAGATGTCGAGATCGGGCCATTGCTTTGGCCTGCGACGCCTGCGCTGACGAGAGCTGGTGTGGGAACGGCGGTCGGCGTCTTCATCACCCATCTCCGAGACATCGGCTGGGAAGCAGACATCTCTCTCGGCCAAATCAGCAACAGTGTGACGCCTTCGGGCGGCGTCCGGAGACGTACTCTCGAAGCGATCATCTTTGCCGCCGTCAAAGTCAATGTTGATGATAGCGTCCCGTCCTCTGTCCGAGCCCGCCACTAAGTCTGGAACCATGACATCGTTAAGTGATCCCAGCTTGGGAGAGCCTGGTACGGATGGTGGGTTGTTGACATCGTAGTCTTCTTCGTCATAACGATCAGCTCGGTTGTGTGTCCCGATGTCAGTCCTCCTCTTTGACCTCTTCGAAGAGGCCTTCGAGGCCTCCGATGGACGCCTAATCTTATGGGGCGTGCTGTTGCTGCCGTAACCTTGGGTCGAGTTGTTGCGAGACAAAGCAGGTCTGGGGCGGCCGAAATTATTCCCAAGCAGCGGAGTGCGGTCGTTGGTGTTCACGTCGTGTTCATCATCGTCCTCGCTGATAGCTACGTCCTGAGAGCGTGCCAGCCTGGACTTGGGACCGGGCAGAGAGGTTTGCGAAGCGCGCTGCTTATCGCGGCCGAAAGGCAGGCTAGGCCTGGTAAAGCTCTGCTGCATGCTCCTGCGCCTAGCAGTCGGGGTGCTCTGTTCCCTGTGATCCAGTAGCGCCTCACTCTCCAGGCTCGTGTTGCTGCGGTTTCCTGAACGCAGTCTGTAGAAGCTCGCTTCCTGCGTTCTCACGTCGGCAACACTTGGGCGTCCCTCGGGCTCGACAGCCTCGGAAGCCTCAGACTCGGCGACGAAGCTTGGTCGTCTCTTTTTGCGATTCTTACCCGCACGGTGACGCTTTTTCTTAGGTTTCGCGTCGCCATTGGGGTTGGTAGACGAAGCCTCGCGGCTGAGTGGAGGATTGTTGCTGCTGGGGCCCGGTTTGGCCATGGCCGCTGGACCGGCGACGCGCGAGACGTCTGGGTTGGTGGAGGACATTGCAGCCTGCGGACTAGATCATTGGCGAGGCGGCGACGAGGGTGGACTGCAGTGCGAATTGCTGCAATCGTCTGGAGGGTGGCGAAAGAGGATGGAAGAGACTTGAATGAGAATGTGCCGGGCGGGTGATAGGCTTGGAGCTAAGGAACAGGAAAGCGAAATCCGGAGAGTGACGCGATTGTGCTCAGACCAGCGCGGACTTGCTGTGTTGTGCAAACCGACGGGACGAAACCGGTGGGACTTGGAGAACATGGAGAAATGTTCAATACCTACTCGTTCGGGCAATCATTTCACGATACCTCATCAAGCAATCTGATTCGTCCCAAATCGACATGGAACTATGAATTCAAGCATAGACAACCACTGCAAGGTCTGCATGACAATCGGCATGGTTCACTGCCGGCATCATTCAACGTGCTCGCGTGCCCTGTTGCCGTTCTTAGTTGCGGAGCCGCTAAGCTATGTTTCCAGCCACACGCATGGGCCTTCTTGGCCTACCATATCTCGAGCACATGCCTTGCATTGGCAAGGATTTGATGGAAAACATTCACAGAGCCCTTGATCATTCTTCTATACAATAGTAATAGTAGTGACACAACTGTCGCAAGCCCGTAGTACGTACAATGTCGTCTCAATGGTTCCACCACCAACGCCGCTCGATCCTGGGTATCTAAGAGCGTTTAGTCCAAGTGCAAAGCAACAAAGCAACCCACCCAAGTAAAACGCCGGCATTTATGTTTTGATCGTCATCTCCCAACCTCACAGCACACAATGCATCCGACAGGACTACGCCGCAGCTAGGCAGTCATCCAGCACACCCATCAGCGCATCTGTGTCTGCCGCAGTACCACCCTGCCAGCCCCAATCATCTTCATCCAGAATCATTGGATCACCAATGTCGTCCTTTGAAGTTCCGTTGATCGATGGTTTCGTGATGCCATTCACCGCATGCATTGGCTGGCTGATGTCAGGATATTGGCTCAACATGATGGACTCGGACAGGAAAGGCTCCTGCCTGAAATGCCTGTCCTGTGTCTGCAGAGCCAAGCGCAAGTCATGAGCATCGAGCGGTTCTCGCTTTCCGGATAGCTCCTGCTCCACGGGAAGAAGGCCGGCGGCATTCCTCTGGAGTATTCCGCGTTCTTCGTCTTCTTCTTCTCGGCGTAGCTGGCGTCTGAATTTCGAGGTCTGAATGCAGCCGTCTCCGTTCGACCGGGAGTGGCTACACAGCTGACCAAGCAGCTCCTTGATATAGACCTCAGCAGCTTGCTCCACGAGCTCGGCGCAAGCTTGAAGAGCCCCTTGTGCGCCGCCAGCAACCCCTTCCTCATAGCAGATAGGCTCAATCCTACTCTGCAGATCTGAGAGCGAAGGGAATTCCAACGTCTCGGCTGCCAGAGGCTGTGCGTACTTCCGGTGTATTTCGAGATCCCAGTTAGTTTTCGCAAGACCACCTGCGCCAGCACTCTGAGGATTCACCTCGGGTTGCTTCACTTCAAGCTCCCGCTGGTAATCGAGCATATCTTGTAGCCCACCACGCACCTGCGCCTGCGGATCCGCCTTCAAAGCTTTGATCCTCCGTCGATCTCGCGCATGTATGGCCATGACTTCCCGCTTCAGTCTCTCTTCCGCTTTGTCATTGGCGCCGACTGCGCCGGTCACTTTCGAAGCCGTTGTCGGCTTGTCCGTAGCTACTACCCATGGCGCAACTTCCGAGGATGGTGAGTCGCGCTGTATGTTTGCGTAAAGACATGCTAGCAAGGTGTTGTGCAGGTGAAGTATTGAAGGTGGTGGAGGAAGAGAGTTGGCAGATGGCACAATCGAGGGTGCTGTGGTGAGTAGTGGCTGTAGAACCCATGTCATCTCAGCCTGGTTAAGTTGACCTGGGGATTGTAGTATTAGCTCAGCACAAGCGCCACAACACTCGAGCGTCACATACCAAGTGTGAAGGCATTCACCGCAGCCTTGTAGTCATTCCACTGATCTCCCAGCGCCGCTTTGAGCTGGACGTAAGTCGGCTCGAGGTCGACGCGCGGTATGGGTATTTTGCCATTTTTATTGAGTACGGACGAAGGTGTGATTGGTGTCTTGGTCGTGAGGGTGGGAGAAATAGCAATAGAGAGGTCGGCAGGGTTCATGTTGGGCGACCAGAGCTGCCGGCGCAACTCACTTTCATGTGTTCGGAGGTGTCATCAGTCGCCGCAAGAGGCCGATGGAGCGCGTGATGATGTGGGGGATTGACGATGAGACGATGGCGCAGTGAGGTGAGAATGTGGTCGGTGACGCGACGAGAAGAAGGTTTGTGTCACTCGACGGTGGTAACAATGGAATATGATGGGCTTGTTGCGGGCGCAATGGCATCGAGTTGCGTTGCTACCCGTAGGGTCACTCAAGTTGAAGTGCCCGGTGAAGTGAAGCCCGGACGCGGCACAGGACGGCAACACCCGCTTGAACATCGACCGAGAATAGAACAAGAGTTCATTTGGCAACCATTCTGAACGCGACATGGAAAATCGATTCCATGCTACCGCTTTTCGTCTGAATTGTTCAGAAATACAATCAAACAAATCTTTTAACCACGATGTACTCTCTAATCTGCGAAGACCAACTTTGCCCTCCATGGATAGAATTCGTTAGGTGACGCGCCGAATCGAAGCATCAAGTTGGAGGACTGCGATTTGCATACTGATGATCAAGTATTTCGATACAAGAAGACATTACAACAAAGCACTTGATTGAGGGTCTCATCAATCACATGCAAGGACTAAGGACAGAAGCTTTGTACAAGATTTGGCAAGGCTTGCGCGTACGACATCCATATCCAGCAAAGTTTGTTGAATGTCTTCAGATAGATGTGGAAGTGCGAGAAGATGCTGTCGATCACTACCACATCTTATGGAGTCATGGTACATCGTGTCTACTTCTACAAGAACGATACTATACACCAAAGCTGCAGATACTGCACAGCCCCTTACGAAGATCTGATCTCGTAAGATACGAACAAGACCCATCTTTCGATCTTGTTAGCATCTCACTAGCCTGAGGATGATTCAAGGTCACAACGACGGGACGTTATTCAACAGACTTCGGCATGGATTGATGGAGGCTGTTGAGGACTTTGGCCGCACATTCGTCTGCACAGTTCATGCGAAAGTCTGTTGATGGTGCGGTGGTATCAGCGACTTCCGTTTGTCGAGATAGTCCACACATCAGCGAGAAACCCAACAAAGCCTTTAAAGGGAGAAATCCAGTGCTTTTCTAGATCGGACTTCACCAGTCGGTGGTATTAGCAGCTCGAGCATCCCATGGTAATGCTGATGCCAGCGAGTTTGTCTATTCCACAAATTAACATGTGCGGAAGTTCTGCAAACATGCCCCGTACCGAAGGCAAATCCTTGTAGGGCCAGGTACGACGCGCTTCATGTTACTTTCCGTCCTTTTCCATCCACTCGTATTGCTGCGTGCTAGATTAGAAAGGTGTGCGATATGTTCGCGTACGGTAGGTGCTGTCTTCTCTCTTCTGCTAGGTACTAACATCACTTCCCTCCTTTTCCTTCCCTTCCAAGTCAAGACGAGACAAGAGAACAGCGTCGCCCTTGCTTTCACATCCACACCAAGCACTTGCACGCTCATGTAACGAGTCTCAAACACACGTCCGTACCCTGCGTTCCCGCACAACCTGACAGTCACCAGGATTGAGCTGTGCAACATTGCGCCATGTTTGCATAGTCTGATCTTGTCCTCTTCTCTCGTCATACAACAACTCTTCTTTCCCAACTACGCTTCGAAAACATGAATGCGACCTTGTGCAACCGCGCACTTACCCTACCACGCCTGGTTTTTGCCTTTCTCATCATTCTCGCGGTGTACCTCTTCCAGGAGTCATGGGCGCCCACACAGAAGCTCGACATCGCTACATCGGACTCACACCACGGAGATGACCAAATCCCGGTTCCCGATTCTGTCTCCAGCGACGTCGTTCAAACCCAAAATGACAATTGTCGCAACGTTCCCGGCGCCGACGATGTTCTCGTCATGCTCAAGACTGGAGCAACGGAGATTAACGAAAAGCTCCCAACACACTTCGTGACTCTGTTCAAGTGCACTCCCCATCTCATGGTCTTCTCCGATCTCGCTCAGGACTACGCAGACTTTCCAGTTCGCGATGCGATTGCTCCCGTGAGCAAGCTGTTCCGCGAGCAGCACACGGACTTTACACTATACAGGAAACTGCAGCAATACCAGCGAGAGGGGCAGGACACGAGCAAGCTCAAAGGCGACCGAGGCTGGGATCTGGACAAATGGAAGTTCTTGCCCATGCTCTTCGAAGCTTTCGAAGATGCACCATCTCATATCAAATGGTTCATCATGATGGAAGCAGATACGAGTCTTTCGTGGACGAATCTTTTACTCTGGTTGAAGACCATGGATCCAGACGTTCCGTATTATCTCGGCTCACAAAACTTTATCGGTGACACTGCCTTCGCACACGGAGGAAGTGGCATCGTAATCTCTCGCCAAGCCGCGATCCAGTTGCAAGCCCGACGAGACGAGGAGGGCAAGGAAGCGTACAACAAGCGATGGGAAGAAATCACCAGCACGTCCTGCTGTGGTGATGAGATTGTCGCCCGTGCCTTGCTTGAAGCCAATGTGCCCATGACTATGGCTTGGCCCTTGATACAAGGCGAGACCGTTTCAACTGTTGATTTCACCAACAACCACTGGTGTTCTCCGCCAATCACCTGGCATCACGTCTCGCCGATCGAGGTCGATGAATTGTGGAAGTTTGAAGCCGGCTGGGTCGAGGCCCACGGCTGGGACACCCCATACCTGTACCGCGATATCTTCGCGAGCTTCATCGATCGCCACATCTCTGCGGATAGACATTCTTGGAACAACCTCTCACAAGACAAGAAGCTCGTGGCTCCATCTCTTGCGACGAGCGAAGATCTGGACTTTGCGGGTCTCGAAGATTTCGAACAAATGGCTGTGAAGAGTGCGAACGCGTGCAAAGTGGCTTGTACTCGTCAGTTGAACGAGTCTTGCGTACAGTGGATGTATACACCTGGTCGCTGCTACCTTGGGGATGTGGTGCGTTATGGTAAGACCAATGAGAAAGAAGGCATTACTTGGACGTCAGGATGGTTACCAGAGCGTGTCAGAAACTACAAGGAGGAACTTGGGGACTGCAGCGTGGTGAATTGGCGTGGTGTGTGATGGAATAATACTTGATGGACCGAAGCTGGAGTCTCCTTGGTGTCGCCATCACACCGTTGAAGCTGCATTTTCATCTCATCCACGAGCATCCTCTGCCTCAGGAAGGCTTTCCCCTTTTTCGCTCGTTTATCGCAAGTCCAAGTGCTGGAAGCGAGAACACTGGGACGAGGTGGATCGCTTACGCTATCGCCGTCTTTACGAGCGGTGACTAGATCTGAAGTCCGCTATGACACAGGTATAGGACTGATATTACATACATTAGATAAAGATGCATAGAAAGCTTCTGGACGTGACCGACTTCGGCAGGGTACCTTCCTGCCCGCTTTTCATTCGACCTGCCGATCGAAAGGCTTAACTTGCCGAGTTCCAGGTCGAGCATCACCATCTCGACATCAGTACTCTGATCACAAGGGTCGGTTTACGATGCGATGCTAATATTCTGGATCAGGTACATACCTCTATCAAACTGATAGGCTGTTACCTTAACTCGCAATCCCATCATTCGCCTTCTTCGCTCGCACTGACTTAAGTCCGCCGGCGGGCTCGGCTACATGCTAGCAGGAAACGAAAAGCCACTGATTGTGTTCCGATGGAGAAGCGACAAGGCAACGTCAACGCCGATGCGGGAAAACCAGAGAATAACGCCCAAGAAATCGAACTTGCTCTGGATTCAACCCTCAATATCGACAGGCCAGCGCCAGATGATCCGCCCGAAGGGGGTTACGGATGGGTGGTATGCGGCGCGGTGTCGTTGATCAATGGATTCACATGGGGTGTAGCAGCTGTATGATCGCACAAACCTACACCAAAAAAGACTGACACACCCACCCGCTAACACCACCCCAACAGTCCTACGGCGTCTACCTCTCCTACTACCTCTCCAGCAACCATTTCCCCTCCGCAACCCCGATGGACTACGCTTTCATCGGAGGCCTCATTTTCGGCTGCGCCATGCTGTTCAGCCCCCTCTGGACAATCCTCACCCGCGAGATCGGTCGGCGGTGGGTAATGAGCGGCGGCTGCCTGCTCATGTCTGCAGGCTTCATCGCAGCCTCGTTTGCCACTTCCCCATGGCACCTCTACCTCTCACAAGGGGTTGCCGTCGGCACCGGCCTGGGGGCGATTTTCATCCCCAGTGTTCAAGTGGTCCCACAGTGGTTCCTACGCCGTCGGAGCCTCGCAGGCGGTATCGCGAGTGCTGGCAGCGGGTTTGGAGGGCTTGCATTCTCGCTTGCCACAGACGCTATGATCCGCCGGCTGTCACTTGCATGGGCCCTGAGGATTACTGGTTTGGTTTGTCTTGGAGCAAACCTGCTCGGAACGGCTCTCATCCGCGATCGAAACGCGCTGGTCAAGCCGCCGCAGCTAGGGTTCGCCACGCACTTGCTGCGCCGCTACGACTGTCTGCTGCTGCTGGCCTGGGCTTTCACGAATGTGCTGGGCTACATTGTCATCCTGTACAGCGTGAGCGCACATGCTGTCCAAATTGCGGGTCTGACGCAGAAACAGGCGGGGATCCTGACGGCGGTGTTGAATCTTGGGACTGGCGTCGGCAGGCCTGCTGCTGGATTGATTTCGGACCGGTTTGGTAGGATATTGGTGGCGGCTTGCATTACGCTTACCTGCGGCGTGTCAGTGTTCGCGATCTGGATCCCGGCTACGTCGTATGCTGTTTTGGTATTTTTCTCCCTTGTTAGTGGGGCTATCCTCGGTGGTGAGTGGACGCGTCGTTGGAGATTGTCGTCTTCGGCCTTCTCTGGGCGAACATGATTGCTGACGAATCTCCTCGAATATAGTCTACTGGATGTGCGTCGGTCCCCTCTGCGCCGAAGTCGCCGGATTGAAAGAAGTCCCATCTTTCCTTTCGCTGCAATGGCTCACGGTCGTGTTGCCTACCACTTTCTCGGAAGTGATAGCGCTGTATCTTCGTCGGCCTGAGATGGGCCGTTGGGGCTATTTGTACACGCAAGTTTTTGCGGGTGTTGCTTATGTCGTGGCAGCAGGATTCTTGTTTGAGTTATGGCGGGTGAAGAGATTTGAGAAAGTTGATCGAGGCGAGAAGATGGGAAGGCTGAAGGAGTGGATGTATCGTTATCGGCCTTGATGGGTCCGTTGTTGACTAAGTCGTTGATTTGTTCATTGATGATCCTGCCACGTCGATATAAATAAATACTCGTCACTCGTTGCTATGTGGTCAATGCACTCGACATCGTTGCGGGGATCCGATCCGGTGTGCTCTTCGCCACTGAGATGGTGTCTTTCTTGCACAGTTGGGAAGACGGTTACAACAGGTTGTCGTGATGATCGAATCGTACAGAACACTTGTGAACCTCCGTTGGCCCCTCAGCCAAGCCTTGCATTGGGTTCAATCCAAGGGAGTGTGGGAGGGGAGGATCAATCGTCCCCGCCTCCTCGGAGCTCACCCCACCACAGCTGACATGGAACCTTGAGAGCTCTTCCACCACTACTGCGCAGCACAGGACAGACGACCGAATGCAATGCGCATCTCCCAAGCGCCATGGCCTGCATGATGTTAGTCCCATCGTTGCCGGACCCCTCTCGTCTCCTCATCAACAAAATGAGCGACCGAGAGACCATCTCGTGCTTTTAATACCACTTCAACCAACCCTTCCCTAAACTTACTTCACTTACATCCCTCAATCTACCTTCCCAATTTGCCTTCAGGCCTCCACACCACAATGGCCACCACCAACCCAGCCAACCTCCCAGGCGAGGCCGTTAATCCAGCAGAAGCCCAAGGCGCCCAGATCCCTCTCCAATCATTCGTCCTCCCCGACTTCCCTCCAGCAGCCCGGGGCCTCAAAGCCCTTACCCTGACCTGCGACATCAAAGTCGACGAATACCAAGAAACACTCTCGAAACCCTACTCGATCCCCGACTCAATCCCCTTCGCAATCGAAAGCCTGACCCTCGAACTCTTCAGCCTCGGCTACCCCCCAGGCTTCCTCAACCGCCTGGCCGAACGCCTGCCAAACCTCAAGAGCGTCGTAGTTTACAGCCAGCTGCTCGGCGGCATCAGCAAGGAGAGTGCCGAAGATGCGGCGCTGTTCTTCAAAAAGCTGCCCAACCTGCGCGCCCTGCACTTGCTCGACGTCTTTGCGAAACCGGGCTTCTTCGCGCAGATCGCGCCTTGGCTCAAGTACAGTTCGTCCGAGGAGCCCGGCGAAGCCCGCAGGGGTCTGATGTTCCTGGAGGTCAACTACACTTTCAGGCACGAGGACGAGGATTTCATGGCGCAGATCCCGGCGACGGAGCTGGCGACTTTGGTCGGGCCGGGGCTGATCAGCTGTTCGTTCAACGTCGCGGCGCCCGAGGATGCCAGTGAGGATGAGCAGGATCCTAGCAACGTGCAGAATGCCGCTAACAAGGAGGGCGTCATGGCTTTCAACAAGACGCTGTCGGAGGACATCGTGAAAGCTTTCACCGAGGGCGACGATCGTCCCAAGGGCTTGAGGGCCTTGAACTCGACGCTGTTCACTTTCACTCTGCCGCAGTTCCAGACTGTGCTGAAGACGCAGAAGGGTGTTATGGTGTTGAACATGACGTTGGAAGTCGAGCCTGGTGAGGCGTGTAAGAAAGAGCTTCTCAAGGGACTTGAGGGATGTCCTCAACTGGAGCAGGTTGAGATTGTGGCCAATCCGAGCTTGCAGTTCTTTATGGAGGTGAGTCTTCCTGCTGACTAGCCCTCTTTTCTCCTTTCCTGTTGATTGCGGACAAATACTGATCGTTCGTTCAACAGGTCCAAAACCCCAAATCAAACGTCGTCGGCAAGACCTTCCCCTCGGCTGCCGACATGGACGCTCTCACGAAGAAGTGCGAAAAACTATCCGCCCTGCGAGCAAACGTCCTCCGCACGACCAGTTTCGGCACAGTAGCCTGGGAGCGCAAAGACGGCAAATGGACCGGCGGAGTGAAAGAGGGAACAGCGGCAGCCGAAAAAGCATCAGGCGAGAGAATAGCAGCCGAAGCAGCAGCGAACCCTCGTCCCTGATGGCCTCACTGGAAAAGAGAAATCAAACGAGTCGAACATAACCGAGAGAAACCCACACCACTTCAAACCTCCCTCACAAACTCTCCCCAAACCTCATCCCTTGCAAACCAACCCTCTTCCTCAGCTGTCAACCCCAAACTGACAAAACACCCTCCCTCCCCTCCCAACTTCGGCCCCACGAAAACAGTATTCTTAAATCCACCCCTATAAAAATCCGCCGTTAGCCAAAAAAATTCTTTGTCCAAAAGACCCGTCAAGGTGTACACATAGAACTCACATAGCCCCCTCATCCGTACAACTGAAATGCCGCACCCTCCCCATCACCCCCTCCCCAAAATCAACCCCAACGAGCCCGGAATGGTAGAAACTCGTCCCCATCAGAATCTGCGGCTCGTCGATCTGGAACAGCGGCCACCACGTCACGTCGTACGTGCACTCTTTCCGCAGCTGCATCAAACCCCCGACGACATCGCCGTCGACGGCGTTGAGAGCGGCGCGGATGGAAGCGGCCATTGTGGGCAGGCTGCGCGGGGCTAGGATGGTGGAGAGGGGCAGCGTGGCGCTGATGAAGTAGCAGGCGTTGCCCACCCAGTCGGGGGGCAGGGAGAGGTGGCGGCGGGCGTTGTGCGGGAGGGTGTAGGTGCTTGTTGGTGTTGGCTTTGGGGTTGTTTCTGAGTCGTGTTGTTCTTGCGAGAGGGTGGGTAAGAGGCCGGAGGCGTGGCGGGCGTGAATCAGGGTGCGCCACATTAGTGCTGAGAGGGCGTCGTGGGTTGATACGGGGTGGGTTGGGGTTGAGGCGGCGCGTTTGAGGGCGAGGGCGGCGGGGGGTGGGATGTGATAGGTGTGGGTTTTTACTCGTTGGGCGGTGGTGGTGTGCTCGTTGTCGTGTTGATGGGTGATGATTGGTTCGTTGTTGTTGGCGTCTGCTTTTCCGGCTTTGGCTTCTTGCGACGCCTGGTCGTTTTCGGAGGCTGGGTGGCTGTCGTCGTGTGGGACGAAAGCTCCTTTCGAATACCCGTACGCGGGATGATCTTTCAGACCGGTCTTTGAGCCTGTGAGACCTAGCATGAGGCTGCGGTCGATGTTCATCACTCTCGGTTTCAAATCTTCCTCGCTCTCGGAGGCAAGTTTGCACTGCTCTCCCAGAGCGATCATGATGGCATTCATTCCATTCCCATCTGTAAGCTCGTGGCCTAGGCATACGC
>Ga0265797_10000335_pt1 | contig 86025 bp, 85 predicted proteins | sample P2T30metagenome_FD_192433 | JGI IMG/M metagenome (GOLD analysis project Ga0265797, IMG submission 192433) | Plant litter microbial communities from East Loma Ridge, Irvine, California - P2 T30 | ecosystem: Environmental > Terrestrial > Plant litter > Unclassified | place: USA: California... | reverse complement strand
TAAGGACTTCCCTCCGGCAATATTATTTGTCTGTGACAGATTACTTTTTCTTAGGCGTTGCAGCAGGCGTTGTTGAAGCTGGTTTCGCTGGCGTAGTAGCAGGCGTTGTCGCTGGTTTAGCAGCAGGAGTCGCTTCAATTTTGTCAGGATCAACACCAAGCTTACGAAGAATAAGGTTTGTAACAGCCATTTCTTCAGAACCTGCGTACAGAATAATAGGTGTTGTATTTGCACCCGCATCCATGTTCAGAATGTAAAGAAATCCATTTTCTTTACCAACATCCTGAATAGCTGTATTTACTTTCGCAAGAATAGGCTCAAGTAACTGCTGTTGTTTGTTTTGCAAAGAATTTTGCGCACTGGTTTGCATTTCCTGAATACGTGTCTGCAGGCCTTGCAATTCTTTTTCTTTATCTGCACGAATCACATCCGTCATGTTCGCACCGTTCTTCTGATAATTTTCGTATTTATCCTGAGCCTCTTTGTACATTTCACCCAAAGACTTATCCAGCTGAGCTTTTGTAACTTCAAGCTCATTCTGCATTTTTTTACTTTCAGGTAATTTTCCGATGACGTAGTCAACGTTGGTATAACCTATTTTAGTCAGGGTTGTTCCTGTGGTCGTTTGAGCTAACAGAGGGGCACTGATTATGGTCATCATAACCATAAATGCTATCAATTTTTGTTTCATTGGTTTTTTACTTATTTAAGTTTACTGGTTGTACTTTTTTGTTTTGGTGAGTTCGTTGCCGGTGCTGCAGGGTTATTCTCTACAGCAGCTGTTTTTTCCTTCGCCGAAGCTTTGGCTGATTTCAAATCTATACCCAACTCTTCTATTATATAATCAGAATAATCATGCTTTGGACTTGTAAAAAGAAGACCCGCATCACTTGATTTATCAAACAAAAACTCCAGCCTGCGTTGAGCACAAACCTTGGTAATGGCTCTCTGGACTTTTTCCATGACGGGTTTCATCAATTCCTTTTTCTTTTGAAAAAGCAGTCCTTCCATGCCAAATATTTTACTGTTATATTCTCTGGCTTCCAGCTCTTTCTCTCTAATTTCGTTTTGCCTTTTCCTTTTGAGATCCTCAGTTAACAACATTTCCTCGGCCATAAAGGTGCGTTGCATACGATCAATTTCACTGTATTTATCCTGAATCTCCTTGGCCCATTTGTCAGAAAATTTCTTCATTTCTGTCTGTGCCAACTGATACTCAGTCATTTTACTGGTTATATACTCCATATCAGTATATCCAAACTTCTGCGCCCAGCCGGGCAATATAGAAGTAAAAGACAAAACTAGTAAAATTAAAAACTTCTTCATGAGATGGGGGTAATAATTTGCAACCCTATTAACGATAATTCCCCGAATATATTATCTGATCTGCTGTCCGATGGTAAAGTGAAACTGTGCTCCACTGGTCCTTCCCTGTATTTTATCAAATCCATATCCCCAGTCGATACCAAGCAAACCAAACGCCGGCATGAAAATACGAGCACCTACCCCGGCCGATCTTTTCAGGTCAAACGGATTAAACTCTTTGTAAGTCCCCCAGTTATTACCACCTTCAGCAAATCCAAGAACAAAAATTGTTGCCTGAGGATTTAGTGAAACCGGATAACGAAGCTCCATTACATACTTGTTGTAGACAATACCACCACCTGACGCGGGAAATCCATTTTGTGCCAGAGGACCAACCTTCTGATCTTCATAACCACGAAGGCCGATGATATCCTGATCTGCAAGCGAGAAAGAGCCCTGACCTGCAAGACCTGAACCACCCACGATGAAACGGCCAAACGGACTATATCCTAAGCTTTTATTATAAGAACCCAGATACCCCATGTGAGTTCTTGCACTTAATACCAATTTTCCTGTAATGGTTGCGTAATAACTCATATCGAACATCCATTTGTGGTATTCCACCCAACGGTAAGTATCTACCTTATCCGTAAATTCTTTCTTTCTGAAAGATGAATAAGGCGGAGTAAAAGTAGCACTCAAAGAAATGTTACTTCCGAACCTTGGAAACTGGAAATCACTAAGTGTATTTCTTGAAATGGTTGTATTAAACGAAACGTTATTAGAATTACCTGTACTGTAACCAATCCGGAAAATGTCAAGACTGTCGAGACGGTAGCGCTGGTATGATAGAGAATGTGTCATTACCAAATATCTGTCCGGCTCTTTCAAACGACGTCCAAGCGATACAGTGATCCCGTTATTGTAATATCCGCCACGATAATCGATACCTCCGCCTGAACCTAAACCATAGATTGATCGCGGATCAGTCATACGATAAACGGTACGCTGCAAAGACACCCCAAAGTTGATCGGTTTCTTCCCTCCCAGCCAGGGCTCACTGAATGACATGGAATAAGTCTGATACTGCTTTCCGTTTGCCTGAAATCTCAACGATAATTTCTGTCCGTCACCTGATGGAAGCGGTCTCCATGTTTCCCGGTTTGGTATATTTTTTAGCGAGAAGTTATTAAATACAAGACCAAGTGTTCCCACAAAACCAATGTATCCACCCCATCCACCGGAAAGTTCGATCTGATCCGAAGGTTTTTCTTCAACGGTATATTCAATATCTACAGTACCATCAGCAGGGTTTGGAATTGGGTTGATCTGAATTTTTTCCGGATCAAAATAACCCATTTGCGATAACTGGCGCTGGGTGTTGATAATTTCTGTTTTACTAAATTTCTGTCCGGGAAGTGTAAAAAGCTCGCGAAGAACTACACGGTCACTGGTTTTACTATTACCGTTCAGAAGGATGCGGTTAATAGTGGCCTGCTTTCCTTCATACATACGCAATTCGATATCGATAGAATCGCCTTCAACTGCCTTTTCAGTTGGATCGATCCGGAAATACAGATAACCGTCATCCATGTATTTTGAACTTACATCCTGACCTGGTATTCCATTAATCTTCTTTTCAAGCTCATCCGGATTGTAAACGTCTCCTTTTTTTACACCAAGAATCGTACCCAGCACAGCAGAAGAATGCAGATAATTACCTGACCAGGTGATGTCGCGATAGTAGTACTTCACACCTTCATCCACCTTCATGTGAATACTGATGGTTTCACCGTTATTTTTAATTGAGTCATACTCAATGGTTGCATCCCGGTAACCGTTCTTACGATAATAAGCAATCAGCTTCTCCTTATCCTCGTCGTATTTCTTAGGGATATACTTGGACGGATTGAAAAGACGACCCAGCATTTTTTGTTTCGTACCTTTCATTTTCTTTTTAAGTGTACGGTCACTTACTGCTGTGTTTCCTTCAATATCAATATTGTCAATCTTCACCTTTTTACCTTTGGTAATGGTAAAGTTAAGTGTAGCCTGTCCACGCGTAGAATCCGGAATTTGCAATACCTTAACTTTGGTATTATAAAATCCTTTGTCCATATAATATTTCTTTATTACCAGCTGTGTATTTTTGATCACGGTCGGTGTAATAACACGCCCTTTAATCAGTTTCACTTTGTCATTAAGCGTTTCTCTTTCTCCTTTCCGGATACCTGAAAACGACACTTTATAAAGTCTTGGACGTTCTTTAATATTAATATTCAGCCATACTTTATCTCCTTCTACTTTGGTAGCGATGATTTCCACATCATCCAGCGTACCAAAATCCATCATTCTTTTTACTGCTGAAGGACCTGCATTTCCCGGAATCGTGATGGCATCTCCGGCTTTTAAGCCTGAAATGGAAATCATTGAATTAGGGTCCAAAAACTGGGTCCCGGAAACAGTAACTTCTGCTATTGTATATTTTTTAGGATCTGCAGGATCGAAAACGATTCCGGTAGATGCAGGCTTGGCGGTTGCTCCTCCCAAACCAACACGCTGTGCACTTGACTGAAAAAACCAGCAAAGAAGCATAACTGTTAAAATACCATTACGATGTGCTAATGATCTAATCAAATTTTTCACGAGGTTCATATTGTTCTACTTAGCACTATTCGCTTTTACTTGTTCACCTGTTTTACCAAAACGGCGTTCTGTATTCTGGTAAGCCATTATTGCCTGATAAAGATGTTCTTTTCTGAAATCAGGCCAAAATAAATTTTCATAAAAATACAGTTCTGCATAGGCAAGCTGCCACAACAGAAAATTACTGATACGATGATCACCGCCGGTTCTCAGCATCAGATCTACATCCGGCCGGTCGCCCGTTGCCAGGTTGGCTGCCAATGCGTCTTCTGTGATATCCTGCGGGTCCAGTGCTCCGTTTTTTACATCGTCTGCAAGCTTTTTTACCGCATTCACAATATCCCATTTGCCGCTATAACCCAAAGCCAGAATCAGATTGAGTCCTGTATTGCCTTTTGTTGCTTCAATCGCTTCCGTTAATGTTTTCTGACAACTTCCTGGCAAGCTTTTTGTATTACCAATTGTGTCAAGACGCACATTATTCTTCATCATAGTCGGCAGTTCATTCCCAATAGACTGAACCAGCAATTCCATTAGTGCACGTACTTCGTATTCCGGGCGGGCCCAGTTTTCTGTGGAAAATGCATAAAGTGTAAGGTAAGAAATGCCGAGTTCAGCACAGCCTTCCGTAACTTCTCTAACGGCTTTAATGGCATTACGATGCCCGAAAATACGTGCCGCACCCTGATTTTGCGCCCATCTTCCATTACCATCCATGATAACGGCGATGTGCTTCGGCAGATTGCCTGCATCAATGAGTTCCTTCATTGTTTTTGAACTCTTTAACCTTTTTTAACAAAACAAATTGACCTGGTTGCATAAAATTAAAATTTAGACGAAAATATATTCTTTTTCGGCTGCAGGAATATCCGCTTTGTTATAAACAGATACGCAGATATGGATCCTTTTGTGACGGGAACTGATTTATTCCATCTACAAAAATACTAATATCTGCGTTAAACATTCTGATAAACAGCGAATTAAACCCTGAAATTTATATGCATATTTTTAATAGGGGCGCAATTTAGGAATAAGTATGGCGTCTTCAAAATCTATATTTTTATGACGTAGATTATGGGAATCTGTTTAATTATCAAGAAGATGACATATAACTTCTCCGAAACTGCTCTTGCCGCAGGGGATAGCAGCTTTCATAATGAACCAGAATTATATGATTCCTGTAAAATTTTTCTGTATCTCGTTTATCTGATGTGCGTTGGCAATTCCCGCACATTAATTCTTAGACAAGGATAAGCCAACTTTTAATTGAACATAGGTTATTTCGGCTAAGCAGATAGCAATAAAAAGCTTTATGGCTAACAGCATGTGTGATTGTTTACACATACCTGTTAAACATAAAGCTTTTCTGTAATTATCCGACAGATTATAGTTATGCCGGATAACTTATGTGAATCGGGCGTTATATTTAATCCGCCCGATCCTTTTTACAATTGCTGAACAACGATATCTTTCCAGCGAACCTTAATGCCGCCGCCATCATGGATTTGCAATGCAATGGAACCATCAGCAGCACCAATCTTCGCATCGCTGAAATCGACCATCGGATTCCCATTGAGCCAGGTTTGCACTTTATCATCAATTACGCGAATGCGAAGTGTGTTCCACTCCCCCATCTTCAGGAATCCTTCTTTTGCATCTTCTATCTGAACCAGCCACCCGCGTCCATACGATTCATATACGCCGCCGGTATCGTGGTTCGGCGGGGCAACTTCTACCTGCCAGCCCGAAACTTTGGTACCATCCACAGTTGACCGGAAAAACACACCGCTATTTCCGTTTGCCTCCTGCTTGAATTTCAGCGACAAGTCAAAATTTTTGTAAAACTTATCCGTTGTCAGATAACCATACTGCTTATCAGGGCCACTTTCGCAGATCAGTTCACCTTTATCAACATACCATTTTTCGGTACCATTGATTTTCCAGCCCGAAAGATCTTTACCATTAAATAGTTTTACAGGTTTGACTTTTTGCACAGAATTGGGGCTTTCAATAACAAGAAAGGCTGAATTGAGAAATAATGTGGCTGCACAAAGTGCCAGCAGATGTTTCACTTTTAACATGATTGCAATGGGATTAGGATGAAATTTTTTTCGGATAAAAATTCTTCCAACTACATTTTCCATTAGTTTTACAAAAATTAACCGATGCGAAAGCTATGAAAAAAAACCATTTTATAGGCCGTCACAGGGCATTTTTTTTAGTTACAGTGCTGTTTTCTGGAATTGCGTTTTCCTGCCAGGAAGATGATAAGGATCTTGTGAAACCGAAAACAGTTACTGATGTTATTCTGGAAAATAGTCAGTTTAGTATCCTGAGAGAAATAATTGCCGGCACTGAAATGGGAGATGCGCTGAGGACGAATGAACTAACGTTATTTGCACCAAATGATGCTGCCTTCAACAGGTCAGGAATTACAGCCAGTTCCATTACATCGTTACCAAGACAGTCCGGAATCTCTTTTGTCAATAATCATATTCTGAACAAGCCGTACAGGACAGAAGAATTGAAATCAGGAAATCTTGCTGCTTTAAATGGCAAGAATCTGACCATTGCAAAATCGACAGGCAGTGACAGCACCATTAGAGTTAACAGGGCAGTAATTGTGCAGAAAAACATAAATGCCGACAATGGCGTTATCCACATCGTTGATAGAGTCCTGGCTGACCAGTAACCGGGATAACCAGAAATAAAAATGGCCGCATGAAGTTTTCATGCGGCCATTTTTATTATCGACATTTTTTAAAATTGCTCCAGACCACCGAAAAAGAAATTTCCTTCTATCTCCGCATTCTCGTCCGAATCTGATCCGTGGATCGCGTTGGCTTCAATAGATTTTGCAAACAATTTACGGATTGTACCTTCATCTGCATTGGCCGGATTGGTGGCACCAATCAATGTACGGAAATCTGCAACCGCATTTTCCTTTTCCAGTATCATCGGCACAATTGCACCGGATGACATGTATTTGCATAAATCATTATAAAACGGGCGTTCTGCATGCACCGCGTAAAATTGTCCGGCACGCTCCGGAGTCAGGTGTGTTTTTTTCAAGGCAACAATCCGGAAACCGGCTTCCTCAATCATTTTAATAATTGAACCAGAATTTCCGTCCTGAACGGCATCCGGCTTGATCATTGTGAACGTTCTATTTGTTGGCATACGATCTGCTAAATTTATTTGCTGCAAACTTACTATTTTTCAATTACATCCTTTACAATTCTTCAGGTAACGTTGTGCAGCCAATAAAACAGCCACTTAGATTAAGCCTTTAGTAATCAAGATTGAACAAATACCAACAGTTTTATTAATTTTGTGGCTTCATTTAACTTTGGAAGATCCTTCTTTTGAATCAAACTACTGCAAATCAAACCGTAGAAGAGCTTATAGCTTTTTTTTCCAGCCCCCAAAATGTGGTTATCACAATGCATAGGGACCCTGATGCCGATGCTTTAGGATCTTCGCTGGGCTGGGCAAGCTATCTGATCAGGAAGGGACATGCAGTTACAATAATAAGTCCGACAGAATTCGCAGCTAACCTGAACTGGCTGCCGGGAATAGAAACTGTTCTGGTTTATGAGAAGGGTCGCGATAATAGGATTTGCAAAACAAAAATTGAACAGGCTACTATCATTTGCTGTCTTGATTTCTCTGTATTATCCCGGTTAAAAGATTTGGGCAAAGTGGTTCAGGATGCCAGTGCAGTTAAAATGATGATCGATCATCATCTGGAACCGGAGTACTTTGCCAAGTTGATGATCTGGGATACCAATGCTGCTGCAACAGCACAACTGGTATATTCACTTATCCGGAAAATGGAACCTCAGCGCTCTGTCAGAGAGCTTTTTGATATCCCAATGGCAGAGTGCCTTTATGCAGGTATCATGACGGATACAGGCTCATTCAGGCATGCAAATGTAACTTCCGAAGTTCATCTGGCAGTTGCGGATCTGATGCAGACCGGGTTCGATGCAAGCCGTGTTCACCGTTTAATTTATGACAACGCACCGCTTTCAAGACTCCAGTTTCTGGGATATGTACTTTCGCAGAAATTAATTGTTTTACCTCAGTACCGTACAGCATACATGGTACTTACCGAAGCTGAACTGATCCGGTTCAATTCCAGTACCGGTGAAACGGAAGGAATTGTCAATTATGGCTTACAGGTAGAAAATGTGGTCATGTCAGCACTGTTTATTGAGAGAAGAGGGGAAGTGAAAATATCTTTCCGTTCCGTCGGCAGTTTTTCAGTACGGGATTTTGCCAGTACCCATTTCAGCGGAGGCGGTCATAAAAATGCATCAGGCGGAAGATCAGACCAATCCATAGACGAAACGGTGGATAGATTTTTATCTGCGTTACCTTCGTACCAGGAAGCACTTTTAAGCGTTGATTGAAATCAGAATTACTAACATTAAACTTTATATTTTTTCTAATTTACTATCCAATGAATCTTAAAACAATCGGTTATGCGGTAGGCATAACTATTCTCGCAGCCGCTTGCAACAAATATCGTACGCAGGTAAATGAAAATGGTCTTAAGTACCAGCTCTTTGATCACGACGATGATGCAAGAAAAGCGAAACTGGGAGATATCATGTCTTTCCACCTTGTTCTTAAAAATGGTGCAGATTCAACATTACGCGATACTTATAAAGAAGGTACTCCGGTGAAAATGGTACTTCAGGCTCCTCCTTTCAAAGGAAGTTTTGAAGAAGGTTTGGCTATGCTGGCAACCGGCGACAGTGCAAAATTCATGATCAATGCAGATACTTTGTTTGCCAAAATGATGCAGCCATTGCCTCCAATGATCAAAAAAGGATCAGAACTGACTTTCACTGTTAAAGTTCTGAGCGTACTAACATCAGAGGAATTCCAGAAACAACAGTCAGAATCGGGTGTGAAACAAAAAGCAGCTGATGCAAAAATCATTGAAGATTACCTGGCTAAAAATAACCTGAAAGGCAAAGCACAAAAAACGGCATCGGGCTTATACTACATTCCCGAAGTGGAAGGCACAGGACCTTCTCCTACACAGGGGGATAATGTAAAAGCTTTCTATTCAGGTCAGTTTCTGGATGGCAAAGAATTTGACAGCAACAAAGGAAAAGAACCTCTGCAGTTGACAATCGGTGCCGGAATGGTAATACCTGGTTGGGAAGAAGGATTGATGCTTATGAAAAAAGGCGGAAAAGGTACACTTATTATTCCTTCGGGACTGGCATATGGTCCTGAGACTTACGGTCCGATTCCTGGTAACTCCGTATTGAAATTTGAAATGGAACTGATTGATTTCAGCAAAGGCCAGGCTCCTCAGCCAGGCGCACCAGCTGGTCCTCCGACAAGATAATTCAAACAGGATTCAAAAAATATAAAACGGCTGCTTCACGAGAGTAGCCGTTTTTTTGTTAAAATGCATGATTATTAATAACAATACGAACTACATGAAGCTTTGCTTTGCAACCAATAATCTGCATAAACTGGAAGAAGTCCAGGCATTACTGGGCGACCAGTTCTCTCTGGTTACACTTGAAGAAACCGGATGCTTTGATGACATCCCTGAAACGCGTGATACCATTGCAGGGAATTCATCCCAAAAGGCTGAATACATTTGGGACAACTACCAGGCAAATTGCTTCGCAGATGATACGGGACTGGAAGTTACTGCCCTGAACGGCGAGCCTGGTGTTTATTCTGCACGATATGCCGGCCCACAACGGAATTCAGATGATAATATAAACCTTCTCCTGGAAAATTTAAAAGTACATGCCGACCGAAGCGCACGGTTTAAAACAGTAATCACCCTGGTAATTGACGGTATCTATCATCAGTTTGAAGGAATCGCTGAGGGTACAATCATTTCTGAAAAACGGGGTACGCAGGGCTTTGGATATGATCCGGTATTTATCCCGAATGGACATGACCTCACCTTTGCCCAGATGAGCATGGCAGAGAAAGGTAAACTCAGCCATCGTGCAAAAGCTTTTGCAAAACTTACTGACTTTTTAAAGGATTTATAAATTCATTACACTTAATTCAAACTAACCAACACAGCATATGTCAAGTTTCAATTCTGATCAGTACCGCGTAGATGGAACGCAAAAGTTTGAAATAAAAAAAGCGAAAACACGCTTTAAAGATATTTACGAAGACAAAGAGGAATATGAGACCATGCTCAGGGACTCTGCAAATGAGCTGGATGAATTGCAGAGCATGATGTATGCACATAACAAATACGGCTTGCTGGTTATTTTCCAGGCTATGGATGCAGCAGGCAAGGATGGCACGATTAAACACGTTTTATCCGGCGTCAACCCGGTAGGTGTAAAAATACATTCGTTTAAGAGGCCGACAGACACGGAATTAGGACATGATTTCCTTTGGCGTACAAACCAGGTATTACCTCAACGCGGAACAATCACGATCTTCAATCGAAGCTACTATGAGGAAGTATTGGTTGTTAAAGTGGATCCATCCATTATACAAAATACCCAGCGCATACCGGACGAGTTAACGTCAGACATGGATAAGCTTTGGAAAAACAGATATTCCGATATCAAGAACCTGGAAAAATATTTATACCGGAATGGTATCAGAGTGATTAAATTCTTTCTCAATGTTTCGAAAGAAGAACAGGCCGACCGTCTGATTGAACGTATTGAAGATCCTTCCAAAAACTGGAAATTTGAAGAACAGGATGTGAAAGTGCGCGAACAATGGGATGAATACATGAAAGCCTACGAAGACTGTATTAATGCGACGGCTTCAAAGAAAGCACCCTGGTATGTTGTTCCTGCCGACGACAAGAAAAACCTAAGGCTTACAGTTGGAAAAATCATTGTAGAGGAATTGAAGAAAATGAATATGAGCTACCCGGACTTAGGACCGGAGCGTTCAAAAGAACTTCATCATTTTATTGACGTAATCAGAGATCAGAATAACAGATAACACTGACTAATCGTGTTTATAGCAAAATAAGGCGATCGGTATAATACCGATCGCCTTTTAGTTTATGTATGGTGTGATGTTTTATTATTTGATGGTAAAATTTGTACCACCAATTTTATAACCTTCTGCATAAAGCTCAACGTTATATTTTCCAGGACGGAACTGAGCCGTATTATCATAAAGCATTTCTACTTTCTGATTGTTATTCTGGTAAGCTACTGATTCACGTGCTGTGAATTTAGATGGCGATCCGTTGATTTCAAATTCACCTGACCCGGTTGCATCGTCAGCAATAACTGCTCCCTGAGGATCAAGAACACGAACGTAAATATCTTTAGGCTCCTGTGCAGTTAAAGCATTCTCCGGAAGCGTAAAAGTAAGTTTCAGTTTATCAACTTTCTTTGCTTTATACTCTTCTTTGTCTTTTACTTTACCTCGTGAGTTTACTGTAAGAACTTTAATGTTTGCAGCTTTCAAAGACGCAGCCAGACTTACTTTTTCAGAAAGTTCTTTATTAGCAGCTGTAAAAGTTACAACAGAATCGGACAATTCAGCCTGACGCTGTACCAGTCTTTCTCTTTCACTTGTAAGTGATCCTACGTGTGTACTCAAAGAATCATTAGATGCTACCAGATGCTCGTTTTCTAAACGAAGCTGAGCGATAACCTCATCCTTTTCAGCAAGAAACTTTTCATACTCCTTAATTTTAGCCAGATACTTACCCGTTTCAACTTTTTTGCTTCTGCTGAAAGCAAGTTTGTCTGCTTCTAGCTGTGCTTTTACTTTAGTAAGCTCCGAAACGTCCCCACCCAGTCTTTCGATCTCTGCAATTTTAGAATCTAAAACTGTTGAAATAGAATCCAGTGTAGTTTTGGTTGTAGCAAGTTCTCTTGCTTTTTGAACTACCAGACTTTCCTGTTGTGTTAATTCACTTTTTTGTGTAGTGAACAGATAGCCGAACATGGCTGTAGCCAGACCCAGGACAACGACCATTGCCCATGCTATGCTTTGCTTGTTTTTTTGCGGTTCTTGCTGCATTGATAATAGATTTATAGGTTTGATTTAGCGTTACATTCAGGCAGCTTATTAATCGTCTGCCCTGTAACATTAGTGGTTAAACTTCATAACATTTTGAACCATTTCTGTGCCTGATAGGAAGAAACCGAATTTTATTAAACCGCTGGATTTATTCAAATAATACTAAAAAAGCCCTTGGCAACGCGCCTGGGCTTTTTTAACAATTCATACTTATAATTTAAACCTCTGCAAACTCAGCAAAGATTGATTCAGAATTTTGAGGAATCTTTACCCAACTTATGGAGAAAGGATACAGCTTCAAATAGTGCAAAACAAATTAATACAGCACTTTTGCCTTTACATCAAAAGGCTTTTTATCCATTGTGGCAAGCTTCTGATATCCCGTTATGCTGTAAGCTATGATCCGCGAACCGTTATTATTTACAGCACAATTCAGTTGTATATTTTTTTCAGACTTATAAAGTTTATTTTCCGATTTAAGAACGGCATTGATGCTCAATGGTACCTTATAAACACTGTCAAGAACAACTTTTAAGTAATGGACAGGAAGTTGCTTTTCCTTCTGCTTTACAGTATAAACGGTTGTCAGCGAATCTGGTTTTTGTGTGGTATAGCTAAGCCGATAGGCTGGCTTATTAATATCCGCCTGTACGAAGAGTTCCAATTCTTTTTTCCAATCGATTTTATTATCCGAAATATGATTGGTTTCTCGGTCCATACTTACCGTCTTGCTTACCTTAGGCTGCTCGTTATTCATCCTGACGATCTGACCTTCTATGAATCCGCTGATATCATAATAACTTTTAACCTGGTCATCGTCTCTCCGATTGCTTTCATCACAAGAAAGTAAGAGAAAAGCCATACACGATACAATTGTTAACGAGATATACCTAAGCCAATGCTTTTTGATATCTTTTGTATTCCTTTTATCCATTGGAAATTTAGCTCTGGTTAGCGGGTTGAACGCCGCAATAAAAAAACAGAGAGTCTGTAAAGACTCTCTGACAAAATTAACACCATTACAGGATGTAAGGTTTTATAAAATGCTGTTTCCTGTCATTTCCTCTGGTTTTGGAATTCCCATCAGCGCTAAAATAGTTGGCGCTATATCTGCCAGTTTACCGTCATGAATAGATTTGGTATATTCATTATCCACCAGAATACATGGAACCAGATTTAGTGAATGGGCAGTATTAGGCGAACCATCGTCGTTTGACATATAATCGGAATTGCCATGGTCTGCGATGATGATGGACGAATAACCATGTTCCAGACCTGTTGTAACAACTACCTGGACACACTGATCAACTGTTTCACAAGCTTTTACCGCTGCTTCAAAAACACCTGTGTGGCCAACCATATCCGCATTGGCAAAGTTAAGACAAACAAAATCTACCTCTTCTTTAATCAGCTCAGGGACTATTGCATCACGGATTCCAAAAGCAGACATTTCAGGCTGAAGATCATAGGTTGCTACTTTTGGCGAAGGACAAAGTAAACGGCTTTCTCCTTCAAACGGCATTTCACGTCCTCCTGAAAAGAAAAAAGTCACATGCGGATATTTCTCTGTTTCTGCTATACGAATCTGCTTTTTACCCGCAGCTTCCAGCACTTCACCCAAAGTATTATTCAGATTGTCTTTATCAAAAATAACATCGACGCCCTGGAAAGAGTCGTCATAATTGGTCATGGTGATATAGCGAAGATTAAGCTTATGCATATTTTGCTCATGAAAATCCTGCTGGGTAAGCACTTCGGTAATTTCACGCCCGCGATCTGTCCGGAAGTTAAAGCACAAAACGACATCGCCATCCTGAATAACAGCCAAAGGCTCTCCATTTTCATTCACGGCCACAATTGGTGTGATAAATTCATCCGTCACACCTTCTTCATAGGAATCCTCAACGGCTTTTAAAACGCCATTCGATGCTACATGCTTCCCTTCTCCATGTACCATGGCATCATATGCCAGCTTTACACGCTCCCACCGTTTATCCCGATCCATTGCATAATAGCGCCCGGTAACACTTGCCAGCTTGCCGGTTGTTGACGCCATTGTTTCGGTAAGCTCTGTAAGAAAGCCCAAACCACTTTTCGGATCACAGTCACGGCCATCTGTAAAGGCATGAACAAATACGTTATTCAGTCCTCTGTCAGAAGCTATCCTGCATAATCCTTTCAAATGATCAATATGCGAATGCACCCCGCCATCAGAAACAAGACCGATAAAATGAACTTTCTTATTATTTATTTTGGCATAGTCCAGTGCATCGGTTAGTACCTTCTCCTGACCCAATGTTCCTTCTGTAACAGCCAGATTGATTTTAACCAGATCCTGATAAACAACTCTTCCTGCACCCAGGTTGGTATGGCCTACTTCTGAATTTCCCATCTGCCCGGCAGGAAGTCCAACTGCAAGTCCGCTTGCTTCCAGTTTGCTATGCGGATATTTTTGTAAAATACTGTTGTAAAACGGAGTGTTTGCTGCAACTACAGCCGAACGGTTTTCCTCGCCGATTTTAGCGATTCCCCAGCCGTCCATGATGATAAGAATTACTTTCTTGTTCAATGTATAAAAAGTTTAGTATCTCAATTCTGATATATCAATCAACAAATTTGCTATTTAATCTCTGATTTTAACAACCAGATTGTGTTTTTCAATTAAAAAATTCAGGAAAGACGTTCCGCATCTTTTTACAATCGCATATACTTCTTCAAAATCTGAAATTTCTCCATAATACGGATCCGGAACGATTACCTCATTCCCACGCTTAGGATCAAACATCCGGTATAGCAGAAGCTGTTGCTCCGTGGCATACTTTCCATTTGCCCGAAAACTCTCCTTACGGATATTCTCAAAGTTGGAAGTATCCATAGCAAGAATATAGTCATAGTTTGTAAAGTCTTCGTAAGAAAGCTGACGCGCACAGTGTGTAAGAGAAATGCCATATCCAGATGCAACCTTTCTCATCCTTTTATCAGGCAAGCTACCGGTATGATAGGCAGCAGTCCCGGCAGAATCACATTTTATATTTTTATTTAATCCCTTCGAGCGGACAAGATCATTAAATACCCCTTCGGCTATGGGTGAGCGGCAGATATTGCCCAAGCAGACAAATAATACCTGAATCAAGATTTTGATTGATTAACTAAAGGTTTATCAGCAAAAAAGAATGGATTATTCCTTATCGCCTTCGACCGGTTTATTCTCGTCTACAATTACATAGACATCTTCATTAGGGCGACGCATCAGGTATTTCTCCCGTGCCCATTTTTCAAGCATTTGCGGATTCCCCTGTACTTCATCCCGTTCTTTTTTAACGAGGCGTATCTTTTCTTTCAAAACACTTTTCTCTTTTTCAAGTGCCGTCATCTTCATGCGATTTGCAAGAACAACGCGCAGGTTATTGTTATCCAGAACAAGTACCCAGAGAAACCACGCCAGTGTAGTAGCCGTAAAAAAATTACGGAATGGTTTAAGTAACCAGTGATTTTTCAGATCAGACATAATGTAAAGCAAAAAAACCGGAACTTGAAGTCCCGGTTTCAGTAATTTATTTCTAGAATTTCAATCCAGGGAAATAAGCGCTTTCTCCCAATTCTTCTTCAATCCGAAGTAGCTGATTGTATTTAGCCATACGGTCGGAGCGTGAAGCAGAACCTGTTTTGATTTGTCCGGTGTTCAAGGCAACTGCAAGATCAGCAATGGTCGAATCCTCAGTTTCACCTGAACGGTGAGACATGATTGTTTTATAACTGTTTCTTTTAGCAAGATTAACCGTATCAATTGTTTCTGTCAAAGTACCGATCTGGTTTACTTTAACCAAAACAGCATTTGCAATTTGTGATTCAATACCCTGCTGAAGACGGGTAACATTTGTTACGAACAAGTCATCACCAACCAGCTGGCATTTTTTACCAATCGATTCAGTAAGTGTTTTCCATCCTGCCCAGTCATCTTCGTCCATACCATCTTCAATCGAAATGATCGGATATTTAGCCACCCACTGAGTCCAGTAGTCAGCCATTTCAGGAGACGTCAATTTACGTCCGTCTGATTTTTTGAAGTGATAGAAACCATCTTCATAGAATTCAGAAACAGCAGCATCCATAGCAATGAAAATATCCTCGCCTGGCTTATATCCTGCTTTTTCAATCGCCTGAATAACGATTTCAATCGCTTCTTCATTTGATTTAATGTTTGGAGCAAAACCACCTTCGTCACCAACGTTTGTAGAATATCCTTTGCTTTTCAAAACAGTTTTTAAAGTATGGAACACTTCCACACCCATTCTCAAAGACTCAGAGAATGTATCTGCTTTTGCAGGAAGGATCATAAACTCCTGGAAATCGATTGAGTTATCCGCATGACTTCCTCCGTTCAGGATGTTCATCATCGGAACAGGCAGCGTGTTTGCATTCGTACCACCAACATAACGGTACAAAGGAAGATTTGCTTCCTGAGCAGCAGCTTTGGCAGCAGCCAGAGATACACCCAAAATTGCGTTTGCACCCAGTTTGCTTTTATTCGGAGTACCATCCAATTCCAGCATAATTTTGTCAATCAGATTTTGTTCAAATACTGAACAGCCGATCAACTCAGGGAAAATGATGTCATTAACATTTTCGACAGCTTTCAAAACTCCTTTTCCAACGTAAACGCTCTTGTCTTCGTCACGAAGTTCAACAGCTTCATGTTTTCCTGTTGATGCTCCTGAAGGAACCGCAGCACGTCCTAAATAACCATTTTCGGTACGAATATCTACTTCTACTGTTGGGTTTCCCCTTGAATCCAAAATTTGTCTTGCATGTACTGACTGAATCGTACTCATTTGCAGCTTGGGTTTTGATTAGTAATGTATTGTATTAACTGTACAAAATAACACAAAAAAATTGTCATCCATAAATGACAATTCATTTTAACGTAAATTTACAAGATAACAAGTCTTTGAAATCATGAAAAATAGGATCCTTCTTTTTGCATTTATACTTTTTAACAGCCTAAATGTAAAGGCCCAAACAAAGCTAAGTCCGGATGATTTTGAGAAAAAGCTGATCACAACAAAGCGGGTGCAGCTCATAGACGTCCGCACGCCCGGCGAGTATAGCGATGGTCATCTTAAAGATGCAAAAAATATAGATTATAAGAACCAGGCTTTTAAAGATGAGATCAGCGCTCTGGACAAAAATAAACCTGTTTTTGTTTATTGCCTTGGTGGTGTAAGAAGTGCTGCAGCTGCAGCTGTTCTGCATGATAACGGATTTACCGAAATTTATGACATGAGCGGTGGCTACCTGAAATGGACCTCAGCCGGAAAAACAATTGATTCTCCAAATGGTAAAACCGTAACAGGAATGGATATGGTAGGATTCAACAAATTGACTGCCGGGGATGAAGTTGTTTTAATTGACTTTTATGCCCCCTGGTGTGCTCCGTGCGTGGAAATGCTTCCGATCGTTCATAAATTGGCTGAAGAATATAAAGGCAAAGTAGCGATCCGGACTATTCAATACGATCAGAATAAAACCCTGGCCAAAGAACTGGGCATTGATGAAATACCGGCTTTCCTGCTTTATAAAAATGGAAAGCTTGTTAAAAAAACCAACGGGTTAATTAAAGAACCCGGGTTCAGAAAGATGCTCGACAATAGTCTTGCTCAATAGATAAAGAAGAACCCTCCGGATCCGGAGGGTTTTCTTTGCAATTAATTTTCGGAAAGTAATCCGGTAAACTGGTCAAACAGATAACGCGAGTCATGCGGCCCTGGTGATGCTTCCGGGTGATATTGAACTGAGAAAGCCGGATAATCCTTACGGCGAATCCCTTCAATAGTTTTATCATTTAAGTTAATATGCGTCACTTCAACATCAGGATGGCTTTCTATTTCCTCCTGTTTAACAGCAAACCCATGGTTCTGAGAAGTCACTTCACAATATCCTGATATCAGATTCTTTACGGGATGATTAAGCCCTCTGTGACCGTGATGCATTTTATACGTGCTGATACCACTTGAAAGTGCAAGAAGCTGATGCCCCAGACAAATACCGAATAATGGTTTTCCGGTTAACACCATCTGATTCACATTGTCAACCGCATAGGTCATGGCAGCCGGATCACCAGGCCCGTTTGAAATAAAGAATCCGTCCGGTTTCCATTGCATTACTTCTTCAAACGATGTTTTGGCAGGGAAAACCTTACAATAACAACCGCGTGAAGTCAGATTTTCCAGAATACTTTTCTTGATACCATAATCCATTACTGCAACACGCCACTGGCTTGTCGCTTCATCTCCTACAAAATAAGCTTCCGTTGTAGTTACTTCCGATGACAATTCAAGACCATCCATAGAGGGTATCTTCTTGAGTTCGGCCATCAATTCGGCTTCATCCAGAATTTGAGATGAAATGATCGCATTCATCACACCTTTCTGACGTACGTGACGTACCAGGTGTCTGGTATCTACATTACTAACCCCAACGATCTTTGCACGCTCGAAATATTCCTGTAAAGAGAAATCCGCTGTGTGGCGGGAGAAGATATTAGAAAACGTGTTACACACCATTCCCTTGATCTTAACAGTTGCCGACTCTTCTTCATCCCGGAGCTGTACACCGTAGTTACCGATATGGGAGGTTGTATTCACAATGATCTGTCCATAATACGAAGGATCCGTATAAATCTCCTGATAGCCCGTCATACCGGTGTTAAAACATATTTCACCTCCGGTTGTACCGTCTATCCCCAAAGCCAATCCTCTGTATGCTGTTCCGTCTTCCAGCAGTAATAGAGCCTCTTTTTTTTGATTCATATATGGTTAAAATCGATTTTTTACTTGTGTAATTATCGTTTGAGTAATCCTAATTTCTAACGTCGTTTCCAGACCAGAAATTCATTTTTGCTTAAAGCGGTGCAAAATTAGTGAATATTGTTCAAAAAAAGGGGTTAAACGAAAACGTTTAACCCCTTAATTATTATGTCCTTAAACAAACCATCCTATTCCTCAGTTTTTTCGTCTTTCGAAGATTCAGCTGACTCGGTCTTTGGCGTTTCAGGTTGCTCATCCTCTGCTACCAGTGTGAAGTCAGCTTTTGGCTTTTCTTCAGCAGCTGCGGCAACAGGCTCAGCACCACCTTCTTTTTTACCACCACGACGGCTACGACGTGTTTTCGCAGGTTTGTCTGCATTTGCAAGAATCAATGCATCATTGAAATCAACCAGTTCAATCAATGCTACTTCAGCAGCATCCCCAAGTCTGGTTCCTAATTTAATGATACGGGTATATCCTCCCGGACGGTCAGCGATCTTATCAGAAACAACTCCGAAAAGTTCTTTTGTCGATTCCTTATCATTAAGATAAGAAAAAACGATGCGCCTGTTGTGCGTAGAATCGTCCTTTGCACGGGTCAGAAGAGGCTCAACATATTTTCTGAGTTCTTTTGCCTTAGCTAAGGTTGTTTCAATTCTTTTGTGAATAATCAAAGAAGAAGCCATGTTTGAAAGCATAGCCTTGCGGTGAGATGCTGTTCTTCCTAAGTGATTATCTTTTTTACCGTGTCTCATTACTTTTTTGTTTAGTTGCTTCGAGCTGCGTCAAACGCGCTACAGAATACATACTTATGAAGGAATTTATTTTATTCTTCGTCCAAACGATATTTGGCAACATCCATTCCAAATACCAGTTGTTTGTCAGCAACAAGCTGTTCTAATTCGGTCAGAGACTTTTTACCAAAGTTACGGAACTTCATCATGTCTGAAATTTCAAGTCTTACTAAATCTCCAAGTGATTTCACATCTGCCGATTTCAGACAGTTGTAAGCACGTACTGAAAGATCCAGTTCAGAAAGTGACGTTTTGAGTAATTTCCTCATACGCAACATTTCTTCATCAACCTGATTATCTTCTTCTGCTTTCTGTTTTTCAAACGTCATTGTCTGATCCGAGAATAGCATAAAATGCTGAATCAAAATATTCGCTGCACCTTTCAATGCATCTTCCGGGTGGATTGACCCGTCAGTCTGAATATCAATTAACAGACGTTCGTAATCCGTACGCTGCTCAACCCTGGTATTTTCTACGCTGTATTTTACGTTTTTGATCGGTGTGTAGATCGAGTCCACTGCGATATATCCAAAAGGCAGTTCATTAGCCCTTGGTTCATCAGCAGGTACATATCCTCTGCCTTTATCCAAAAGAAGTTCCATTTCGAACTCTTTCTGGTCGTCTATATGACAAATAACCTGATCAGGATTGAGTACTTCAAAAGCACTTGTAAACTTGCCAATGTCACCTGCTGTAATAACAGAAACATTTTTAAGGTTTACCACGATTCTGCTTTCACTCAAATCCGTAACTTTTTTGAAACGAACCATTTTCAGGTTCAGGATGATTTCCGTAACATCCTCAACGACACCTTCGATAGATGAAAACTCGTGAAGTACACCTGGTAGCTTCACACTCGTAATGGCGTAACCTTCCAAAGAGGAAAGAAGTATTCTACGTAACGCATTACCAATTGTTACGCCGTACCCTTTCTCTAAAGGCTTAAACTCAAACAACCCGTGGAAGTCGTCTGCTTTTTCCATGACGACCTTATCAGGCATTTGGAAAGCTAATATTGACATAGTCCTTTCTCCTTTTATAGTAGTAAATGATAGTTGATCACGCTACCGTTACCTTTGCGATCGCAAAAATGCCGTTTCCGGCTAAAAGCACGCCCGGTAAACCGAACGTGCCTGTAATAATGAAGTATTGTTATTTAGAATACAATTCAACGATAAGCTGCTCGTTGATGTTCTCTGGTATGGATTCGCGGTCAGGGAAAGTTACAAACTTACCACTTAACTGCTGGCCATCCCATTCAAGCCAGCTAAAACCTTTTGAGCTGTGACCTGCCAGACTGTCTGTAACTGCTTCAAGAGATTTAGATTTCTCACGAACTGTTACCACCTGACCCGGGCGAAGAGAATATGATGGAATGTTTACGATCTCACCATCTACAAGAATGTGTTTGTGAGATACCAACTGACGTGCAGCACGTCTTGTCGGTGCTATGCCTAAACGATAAACTGTGTTATCAAGACGGGCTTCGCAGTATTTAAGTAAGTTTTCACCCGTGATACCTTCTTTAACAGACGCTTTTTCGAATAAATTACGAAACTGTCTTTCAAGAATACCATAGATAAACTTAACCTTTTGCTTTTCCATCAACTGTAAAGCATATTCCGATTTTTTAGAGCGGCGACCCTTTCCATGAACTCCTGGAGGGTAATTTTTCTTAGCAAGCGCTTTGCTTGGGCCCAAGATGGGTTCTCCGTAACGTCTTGCAATCTTCGATTTGGGACCTGTGTAACGTGCCATTAAAACTTATTTATTTTCGAAAAATTTGATAAACCATTCTGTAACCCCAGTGTCCAAATTACGAATGGGCAATATATTGCTTGGTACTAAACTCTCCGGCGCTTTGGAGGGCGGCATCCGTTGTGCGGAAGCGGAGTGATGTCACGGATTGTAGTTACCTCGATTCCGGCATTCTGAATCGTACGGATTGCGGACTCACGTCCTGATCCTGGTCCTTTAACGAAAACCTCTGCCTTACGCATTCCCAGGTCGAAGGCAACTTGTGCTGCACCTTGAGCCGCAGTTTGTGCTGCGTACGGAGTGTTCTTTTTAGAACCACGGAAACCCATTTTACCGGCGGAACCCCAGGAAATAACCTGGCCGTTATTATTTGTAATAGAGATGATGATGTTGTTGAAAGAAGCCTTGATGTGTACCTGACCCACCGACTCTACTACAACTACTCTCTTTTTAGCTTTATCTTTTCTTTTATTTTGTGCCATTGCTTCTGGAATAAGTTATGGGCTTTAACCCACTTCCCATTAATTATTTAGTAGCCTTTTTCTTGTTCGCGATAGTTTTGCGTTTACCCTTACGAGTACGAGAGTTATTCTTCGTTCTTTGTCCACGCAATGGCAACCCTTTACGATGACGAAGACCACGATAACAAGCAATGTCCATAAGACGTTTGATGCTCAATTGAACCTCAGACTTAAGTGCGCCTTCTACTTTATATTCTCCTGCGATTACCGCACGAACTGCACCAGACTCTTCATCGTTCCAGTCAATCACCTTTTTATTGATGTCAACTCCTGCTTTGTCCAGAATTTTTTTCGCTGAACTGCGTCCAATTCCGAAGATGTAAGTTAGTGAGATTTCGCCTCTTTTACGGTCGGGGATATCAACTCCTGAAATACGTGCCATAATGATTAACCTTGTCTTTGTTTATACCGTGGGTTCTTCTTGTTAATTACGTATACCTTCCCCTTGCGGCGTATAACTTTGCAGTCCTCACTGCGTTTCTTAACTGATGCTTTGACTTTCATCTCGAATGTTACTTATTTGTTAATATACAGGTGGTCTTCTCCTACTATTTGTACCGGTAAGTAATTCTTGCCTTTGATAAGTCGTAAGGAGACATTTCCAACTTAACACGGTCACCCGGTAATATCTTGATATAGTGCATTCTCATTTTCCCGGAAATATGGGCAATCACTTCATGTTTATTTTCCAATACAACACGAAACATTGCATTTGAGAGTGCTTCTAAAATTACTCCGTCTTGTTCGATTGATGCTTGTTTTGCCATTCTTAGCGTTTATTACTATGCCTCAACCATTAGGCTGGTATTGGCCGTCACTTTTTCAATATAATCAAACGTTGTCAGAATTTCGGCTTTACCTTTTCGCACCACAATGGTATGCTCAAAATGAGCTGAATATTTCCGATCACTTGTTCTGATCGTCCAACCGTCACGCTCCTGCATTACACTTTTGGCTCCCAGATTAATCATAGGCTCTATTGCCAAAACCATTCCTTCTTTCAACTTGATGCCTTTTCCTTTCTTACCATAATTAGGTACTTCCGGACCTTCATGAAGGTTTCTACCTACACCATGTCCAACAAGTTCCCTTACCACAGTATAGCCTTTATCTTCAACATAACCCTGAATAGCACTTCCGACATCGCCCATTCTGAATCCATCTACCGCATGATCTATTCCTAAATAAAGAGATCTTTTGGTGGTAGTAAGCAAATCCATCACTTCCTTCGATACTTCACCAATCGGATAAGTATACGCGCTGTCGCTATGAAATCCATTCAGCTGTACGCCGCAATCAATTGAAACGATATCTCCGTCTTTCAAAATATAGTTACTTGGAAAACCATGTACTACCACTTCGTTTACAGAAATACAAAGAGACGCAGGAAAGTTATTAAAGCCTTTAAATGAAGGAATACCTCCATTATCTCTGATATACTCCTCGGCAATCACATCCAGCTTTTTTGTTGCGACACCAGGTTTAACCCATTGCGCAACTTCTGCATGTGCTTTTCCCAAAACCTGGGCACTTATCCTAATGAGGTTAATCTCCTCTTCCGTTTTCAGATAAATCATTCTCTATGATCAGATAGCAACACTTTCTGTTCTACCTTTTACACGGCCAGACTTCATAAGTCCTTCGTATCTACGCATTAATAAATAACTTTCAACCTGCTGCAATGTATCCAGAACAACACCCACCATAATCAGCAGAGAAGTACCTCCAAAGAAATGTGCAAAGTCAGTTGACACGCCAAACATGCTTGCAAAAGCCGGTAAGATAGCTACAAGTGCCAGCATCAAAGAACCAGGGAATGTAATTCTGTCCAAGATAGAACTGATGTATTCAGAAGTCTGCTGTCCCGGCTTAACACCAGGGATAAAACCGCCTCCTCTCTTCATATCATCCGAGATCTGTTGTGGATTAACAGAAATTGCAGTATAGAAGAATGTAAATACAATAATCAAAAACGCGAACAGCAAGTTATACTGCCACGTTGTATAGTTTGCAAACGTAGTAGCAACATTACTTGCAAAATCACTTTTTTCTGCAAAATAAGAAGCTCCCAGTGATGGGATAAACATTAATGCCTGAGCAAAAATAATCGGCATAACACCGGCTGCGTTCAATTTAAGAGGCAAATACTGACGTTGTCCGCCCATTACCCGGTTACCTACCACCTGTTTGGCATATTGAATAGGAATTCTGCGCACCGCCTGTGTTAGCATCACTGCACCCATGATTACAAAGTAGAGCGCTACGATTTCAATTACAAATAGTAAAATCCCGCCACTACCTCTAGACTGGAACTCCTTGTAAATTGCACCTGGAAAACGAGATACAATACCAATCATAATCAGCATGGATATACCATTACCAATTCCTTTATCGGTAATACGTTCTCCAAGCCACATACAGAACATTGTTCCTGCTGCCAATACAAATACAGACGAAATCGAAAACAAGCTGCGTGAAACCAACAATGCCTCATCAGGCACAGTTGTATTTAAGTAAGCTGTTCCCTGTACCAATGTAACCACAATTGTAAGTACTCTGGTGATCTGATTCAGTTTCTTACGCCCTGACTCTCCCTCTTTTTGCATCTTCTGAAAATACGGCAGAGCCATCGTTAACAGCTGAATTGCAATAGATGCAGAGATGTAAGGCATGATGCCTAACGCAAAAATGGAAGCCTTGCTAAAAGCTCCACCCAGAAATGTATCCAACAGGCCTAACAATCCCTGAGTCGACACATTCATTTGATCAGGCTCAACACCTGGCAAAGCTATATAAGACCCTAAACGGAATATGGTTATAAACAAAAGAGTGTTGAGAATACGTGTTCTCAACTCCTCTATTGAAAATATATGTTTTATCGTCTCAAAAAATCGTTTCATGTTATGGGCTTACATTAGCTATCCGATAAAAACAGTAAATGTTCTACCGAAAAACAAGTGTTACAACTTAACTGCTTTACCTCCTGCCTTTTCAATCGACTCGATAGCCGATGAAGAGAACCCATTCGCCTGAACTTCAACAGCAGAAGTAATAGCGCCACGGTTAAGAATTTTAACAAGATCCTTTTTTGCACACAGACCGTTTTCACGAATCATGTCCAATGTAATAACAGACGCATTGGTCTTCTCTGCCAGACTCTGGATCGCGTCAAGATTCAACGCTTTGTATTCAACCCGGTTAATGTTATTAAATCCGAATTTTGGTAAACGTCTCTGAAGGGGCATTTGTCCACCTTCAAAACCAACCTTGCGGCTATATCCTGAACGGGATTGAGCACCTTTATGTCCACGTGCAGAAGTTCCTCCTTTACCGGATCCCTGACCACGTCCAACTCGCTTTCCAACTTTAACGGAGCCAGCAGCCGGTTTTAATGAACTAAGATTCATACTATCGTATATATTAAATTTCTTCAACTTTAACCAAATGGCTTACTTTACGGATCATACCCGCAATAGCTTCGCTGTTTTCCTTTTCAACAGTTCTGTTCAATTTACCCAGACCTAACGCCTTAATCGTTAATTTCTGTTTCTCAGGACGGTCGATTGTACTTTTAACTTGTGTAATACGTACTTTTGACATGATTGCTTATCAGATAGAGGATGCTCCCTTGAAAGAGATTATCCGTTAAATACTTTGTCCAATTTAACCCCACGTTGGAAGGCAATCTGATGAGGAGCTCTCATTTTCAAAAGCGCATCAATTGTAGCCTTGATAACATTGTGTGGATTAGAAGAACCTTTTGATTTCGCTAATACATCTTTGATACCTGCACTTTCCAAAACGGCGCGCATCGGACCACCTGCCAGTACACCTGTACCAGGAGCTGCTGGTTTGATCAGAACAAAACCACCGCTGAATTTACCTTCCATTTCGTGAGGAACAGTATGTTTCAGCATTGGAATCTGGATCAGATTCTTTTTCGCATCATCAATTCCTTTTGCAATTGCATCAGTAACTTCATTCGCTTTACCCAGGCCGTGACCTACGGTACCATTTCCGTCACCCACTACAACAATGGCCGAAAAGCTGAAACGACGACCGCCTTTTACTACTTTTGCCACCCGATTGATTGCTACTACGCGTTCTTTCAGATCCGATTCGTTAACCTTTGAAGGTCTTGTATTTGTAGACATGTCTTTGTTATTCTTAGAATTTCAGGCCACCCTCACGAGCTCCTTCGGCCAATGCTTTAACTTTACCGTGATACAAATATCCGTTACGGTCAAAAACAACCGCCTGTATACCTGCTTCCTGAGCCTTTTCGGCTATTTTTTTACCAACCTGAGTAGCAACTTCGATATTTGAATTCTCTTTTCTGCCTCCCAGATCTACGGATGATGCACTCGCAAGAGTTACACCACTGATATCATCTATAATTTGCGCGTAAATACTGGTGTTTGAACGAAAAACCGATAATCTCGGGCGTTCAGAACTGCCTTTCACTTTCTTACGAATGTGGTATTTAAGGCGTTGTCTCCTATCTACTTTTCCGATAGCCATTTTTAATCTTATCTAACTTGTTTATAACATTATCCTGTGGCTACGCACTACTTCTTAGAGGCAGACTTACCAGCTTTACGACGTACTATCTCTCCAACAAAACGTATACCTTTACCTTTGTATGGTTCAACTTTACGCAACGACTTGATTTTCGCAGCAACAGAACCGATCAACTCTTTGTCAATACCTTCCAAAATTACTTTTGGATTCTGGCCTTTTTCAGAAGTAGTTGTAAGCTTAATCTCTTCCGGAATAGCCATAAATATATTATGGGAATATCCAAGCTGTAATTCAAGCACATTGTTAGCTGCGGTTGCTTTGTAACCTACACCTATAATTTCCAATTCCTTCTTATATCCGGCATCTACACCGATGATCATGTTATTGATCAATGAACGATACAAACCATGTAATGCTTTGTGACGTTTCTGTTCGGTAGGGCGCTTCACCTTAACCTCATTTCCTTCAACCTCAACAATCATGTCGGTGTCTACAGACTGAGTAAGTGTTCCCTTCGGACCTTTTACCGATACAACATTGTCATCTGCAACTGATACAGAAACACCTGCCGGTAAAACAATAATTTTATTTCCTATACGTGACATTTCCTGAATAACTTTAAAATATTAATACACGAAACATAACACTTCTCCACCTACATTCAGCGTCTTAGCTTCTTTGTCAGTCATCACTCCTTTAGAAGTAGAGATGATTACAGTTCCTAATCCACCCAAAACACGTGGCAGTGTTGATGAACCTGAATATTTACGTAGTCCAGGCTTACTTACTCTCTCCAATTTCACAATTGCAGATTGCTTTGTCACAGGATTGTACTTCAAGGCTATCTTGATGGTACCCTGAGGCCCGATTTCGTCGAATTTATAACTCTGGATATACCCTTTATCAAAAAGTACCTTGGTTATTTCTTTTTTTATGTTGGACGCAGGTATCTCTACAACTCTGTGTTTCGCTTTAATGGCGTTTCTGAGTCTGGTTAGATAATCTGCTATTGGATCCGTTAACATTGTTATGCCTGGTTTTGTACACCCCTTTTAAACGGGAGTGCAAAGTTAAGTAATTGAAATCAGAATTGAAAGTATTCTTACCAACTTGATTTAGTAACACCCGGGATTTTGCCATCTGAGGCCATATCCCGGAAACATACTCTGGAAATTCCAAACTTACGCATGTATCCCCGAGGTCTTCCTGTAATCTTGCAACGATTGTGCAGACGTACAGCTGAAGAGTTACGTGGTAATTTATCAAGACCAACCCAATCCTCAGCGGCTTTTAATGTTTTACGCTTTTCAGCATAACGAGCTACCAATGCTTGTCTTTTTCTTTCCCGTGCTTTTACTGATTCTTTTGCCATTGTCGGTAAATATCTTACTCTTAAGAATTATCCTTGTTTGTTCGCATTGGTGAAAGGCATTCCGAGTGCTTTCAGCAATTCATAACTTTCTTCGTCAGAATTGGTTGAAGTAACAAACGTAATATCCATACCTGTAATCTTGCTTACCTTTTCGATAGAGATTTCAGGGAAGATAATCTGCTCCTTAACACCGAATGTGTAGTTACCACGTCCGTCGAAACCTTTGTCGCTGATACCTTTGAAATCACGTACACGAGGCATTGCGATTGCAGTCAGACGATCCAGGAACTCATACATACGATCTCCGCGTAAAGTAACTTTCGCACCAATCGGCATGTTTTCACGCAACTTAAAGTTCGAAACAGCTTTTTTGGAAATCGTAGCGACTGCCTTTTGACCTGTTATCGTAGTAAGTTCTTCAACACCTACATCAACCAGTTTTTTGTCAGCCACAGCTGCACCAATACCTTTGTTGATTACAATTTTAGTCAGACGCGGAACCTGCATTACTGACTTGTACTGAAATTTATCTTTCAGCTGCGAAACGATTTCGCTTACGTACTTTTCTTTTAATCTTGGCTGTGCCATCGTTTTAGATAGTTATTGTGGATTGCCGACCCACTCGCTTATTTATTGTCTGTCAGCTCTTTCCAAAAAGGGAGTTCTATAAAAACTCACCTGTTTTTTTAGAGAAACGCTGTAATTTACCTTTGTCATCTGCTTTACGGCCGGTACGGGTTGGCTCCCCGGTTTTAGGATCTACCACTTTCAGATTGCTGATGTGAATAGTACCTTCCAGCTTCTCAATGCTTCCCTGTGGATTTTGTGCGTTTGGTTTCACATGTTTTGTGATCATGTTAACACCTTCAACAGTAGCTCTTGATTTTTCAACAAGCACTTTTTTGATAACGCCTGTTTCACCCTTCGCATTTCCGGATATTACCTTAACGGTATCACCTTTGCGAATGTGTAGTTTTGCAGGTGCTTTTTTATTTTTACTTTCCATTTGAGATATTCTCTTATCGGTTTAAAGAAATACTTTAATTCTGATTTCTTACAACACTTCAGGTGCCAGTGATACGATCTTCATAAATTGCTTCTCGCGCAACTCCCTTGCAACAGGGCCGAAGATACGTGTACCGCGTGGCTCATCATTGTTGTTCAATAAAACCGCTGCATTATCTTCAAAACGGATGTATGTTCCATCCTTGCGTCGTACTTCCTTTTTAGTCCGTACAACAACGGCTTTAGAAACCGTTCCCTTTTTCATATTGCTCGAAGAAAGAGCAGATTTTACTGTTACGACGATCTTATCGCCTACTGAGGCATAGCGTTTGCCAGTTCCGCCAAGTACACGAATTACGAGTACTTCCTTCGCTCCACTGTTGTCTGCTACCGACAGTCTTGATTCTTGCTGTACCATTGTTACTTAGCTTTTTCAAGGATTTCTACTAATCTCCAACGCTTGTTTTTACTAAGCGGACGGGTTTCCATCACACGGATCGTATCACCGATACCAACCTGATTTGTTTCGTCATGCACCATCAATTTGGTCGTTTTTGTCATAAACTTACCATACATCGGATGCTTTACTTTACGTTCAACAGTGATTACACAAGATTTCTCCATCTTATTGCTCACTACTTTACCTACTCTTTCTTTCCGTAAGTTTCTTTCTGTTGCCTCCATAATTTCTAACTGATTTACTGTTGGTTACCTTTAACCGACAGCTCGGTTAAGAGTCTAGCTACTTCTTTACGCGAGGCGCGAATACGCAAAGGGTTCTCGATAGGAGAAATTGCGTGAGCAAATTTCAACCGTAGTAAGCGCTCTCTCTCCTGGGCGATCTGCTCTTTAAGCTGATCCTGCGACAGATCTTTTATTTCTTTACTAGTCATTGCTTTTAATAATTAGCGTTCCTGATTGGTTCGGGGTTAGTCCTATTCCTGATAATCCCGACGTACCACGAACTTTGTTTTAATTGGCAACTTTTGTGCAGCCAAACGCAATGCTTCGTTTGCAGTATCCAGTGTAACACCGGTTGCTTCGAAGATGATTGTTCCAGGCTTAACGGGGGCAACCCAATATTCAGGGGCACCTTTTCCTTTACCCATACGAACCTCTGCAGGTTTTTTGGTAATAGGCTTATCTGGGAAAACACGAATCCAAACCTGGCCTTCACGTTTCATAGCCCGCGTAACTGAAATACGCGCTGCTTCAATCTGACGTGCTGTTAGCCAGCCTGGTTCAAGCGACTTGATGGCAAAGGATCCGAAAGCGATCTCATGACCACGAGTGGCTAGCCCCTTTTCTGCACCTTTGTTTTTTTGTTGCTTGCGAAATTTTGTTCTTTTCGGCTGTAACATGATTAATCTATTTGAACCGATTTAAAAAACCGGAAAATGTCGGATTACTTCTTCTTATTTTTATTTCTCTTGCGACGGTCAGCTTCGCTTCCGCCGCCTGCACCGTCAGCACGTGGAGCACCACCGCCTTCGTTTCCGCCACGCGGGCCTCTTCTGTCTCTTCCGCCACGGTCATTACCGCCACGGTCGTTTCCGCCTGTGCTTCTTTCAGCTCTGTCGGAAGCAGCAGTTGCTGCGCTTGGAGTCAAATCACGTTTACCGTACAATTCTCCTTTGAAGATCCAAACCTTAATACCTATTTTTCCATAGATAGTCTGTGCTTCAGAGATTGCATAGTCAATATCAGCTCTCAAAGTATGAAGCGGGATACGTCCTTCTTTGTATTCTTCTGTACGTGCCATTTCAGCTCCGCCCAAACGACCTGCCAAACGAATTTTGATTCCCTGTGTTCCTACACGCATTGCAGAAGCGATAGATTGCTTCATCGCACGACGGTAAGAGATACGAGCCTGCAACTGCTGAGCAATTGCCTCGCCTACAAGTTTAGCATCGATTTCAGGACGTTTGATTTCGTAGATGTTTATCTGAACATCCTTACCTGTAATCTTTTTAAGTTCTTCTTTGATTTTATCAACCTCGCTACCACCTTTACCGATTACGATACCCGGACGAGCCGTGTGTATAGTAAGTGTGATGCGTTTCAGAGTGCGCTCAATAACTACTTTGGAAATCGATCCCTTAGGGATACGTGCCTTAATATAGTTACGAATTTTTTCGTCTTCAACAAGTTTGTCAGAAAAGTCCTTTCCCCCGTACCAACTTGACTCCCATCCTCTAACAATTCCCAGTCTCAGACCTATAGGATTAACCTTTTGTCCCATTCGATATAGATCGTTTTACTTATGATTCGGTGATTACTGCTTGTTTATCTGCGCTTGCGATAGAAACCGCTGCGTCGTCAATCACAATTGTGATGTGGTTCGAACGCTTGCGAATTCTGTGTGCTCTTCCCTGTGGTGCAGGGCGCAAACGCTTCAACATACGTCCACCGTCGATAAATACGGTTTTAACAATAAGATCAGCGTCTTCCAGCTTTGTGTCTTCATTCAGTTGTTGCCAGTTGGCTACCGCAGAAAGTAAAACTTTATGCAAAACCGGTGAAGCAGCCTGTGGTTGAAACTTTAAAAGCGCCAACGCTTTGCTGACCTTTTGTCCGCGAATCATGTCGGCTACTAATCTCATCTTGCGAGGAGAAGTAGGCACATTTCTTAATATAGCTCTTGCTTCCATGTTCTTTCAGATATAGGCTCGTCTGTTACCAGACCAGCTATCGTCGACTAATTATTTTCTACCTTTATCTTTTTTTGCAGTGTGACCACGGAAATTACGCGTTGGCGAAAATTCTCCCAGTTTGTGACCTACCATGTTCTCAGTTACATAAACCGGAATAAACTTGTTTCCGTTATGAACCGCAAATGTATGCCCGATAAAATCAGGCGAAATCATTGAGCGACGAGACCATGTTTTGATAACAGACTTACGAGCTGCGCTGTTCATCACCGTAACTTTGTTCTCCAGACGAAAGTCTATGTATGGTCCTTTTTTTAATGAGCGTGCCATGTTATTCTATTATTTTTTACGACGGCTGATAATCAATTTCTCAGAATGCTTGTTGCGGTCACGAGTCTTAAGTCCTTTTGAGAACTGTCCGTTACGTGAACGAGGCTGTCCACCTGACGAGCGGCCTTCACCACCACCCATTGGGTGATCGACTGGGTTCATAGCCACACCACGAACGCGGGGACGACGACCTAACCAACGTTTACGGCCTGCTTTACCGTAGCTCACATTCATGTGACTTGAATTGGAAACTGTTCCAACCGTAGCGATGCAGGTTGAAAGGATCATACGCATTTCGCCGGATGGCATTTTTAAAACTGCATACTTGCCTTCACGTGCTACTAACTGAGCATAAGCTCCTGCACTGCGTGCGAACTGTCCGCCTTTACCAGGAGTAAGTTCAACATTATGAACAATTGTACCGATTGGCATAGAACCCAAAGGAAGAGCATTTCCTACTTCCGGTGCTACTGAATTACCGGAGACGATAACCTGTCCTACTTTCAGGCCATTCGGTGCGATTACGTATCTTTTCTCATCATCTGCATATTGTACCAGAGCGATACGTGCAGAGCGGTTTGGATCGTATTCGATTGTAAGAACTGTGGCTGGTGCGTCGAAACGATTTCTTTTGAAATCAATTACACGGTATTTCCGCTTGTGACCACCACCTATATGTCGCATGGTACGGCGTCCAGAGCTATTACGACCGCCGGTTCTTTTGACGGTTTCTAAGAGACTCTTTTCCGGTTTCGCTGTTGTTATCTCCTCAAAAGTAGGAGCTGAGCGAAAACGTTGACCAGCACTTGTTGGTTTTAATTTTTTAACTGCCATTGCTATTAACTCGTCAAAGATTTAAGTCGATCAACTATTCTTATGCTTCACCGTAAATATCGATGATCTCGCCTTCTGCTACTGTTACAATAGCCTTCTTGATAGTTGACGTTTTTCCACTTACAAATTTACCTCCCGATGTGCGGGACTTGCTTTTTCCAATGCTGCGCATTGTGTGAACGCTTTCTACGGTAACCCCAAACAGTTTTTCAATAGCCTTTTTGATCTCAACTTTGTTTGAAGTAAGGGATACTTCAAAGGCATATTTTCCTTGACCACCCTGAGCCGTTACCTTTTCGGTTATAATCGGACGTTTCAGTACACTCATGATTATTTGTTCAATTGGGTTTCCAAAATAGACAGAGCAGATTCACTTATTAAAAGACGGTCTGCATACATCAGGTCATAGGTATTGACCGCATCCACCGTTGTAACTTTCGCTTTCGGAATGTTACGGCTTGACAGGTACAAATTGCTGTCAATCGATGGAAGAATTAATAATGTTTTTGTATTCACCAATGCAAGTGAGTTCAAAACATTCAGATACGATTTTGTTTTTGGGGCATCAAATGAAAATGCTTCAAGTACAGAAATTGAATCTGCTTTCGCTTTGGCAGATAAAGCTGACTTACGCGCCAATGCTTTAACTTTCTTATTGATTTTAAAACCGTAGTCACGGGGTCTTGGACCAAAAATACGTCCACCACCTACGAATACAGGAGATTTAATACTACCTGCACGGGCACCACCTGTACCCTTTTGTTTTTTAATCTTACGTGTAGAATGATTAATTTCTGCACGTTCTTTTGACTTATGCGTCCCTTGGCGCTGATTGGCCAGGTAAAGCTTTACATCGAGATAGATCGCGTGCGTATTCGGTTCGATGCCAAAAATTTCTTCTGACATGCTTACCTTTTTGCCGGTATCTTCTCCTTTTATATTTAATACGGACAGTTCCATCGGTGCTATTTCTCTAGGATTAGAAATGAATTCTTTGAACCAGGTACCGAGCCACTTACAACAATAAGATTTTGCTCAGGGATCACTTTCAGAATACGCAAATTCTGAATCTTTACACGATTGTTACCCATGCGTCCACCCATACGAATGCCTTTAAATACGCGTGATGGGAATGAACAGGCACCAATCGAACCCGGGTGACGTGCACGGTTATGCTGACCGTGTGTCTGACCACCAACCCCTGCGAAACCATGGCGTTTTACAACACCCTGAAAACCGCGTCCTTTGGCGTTACCAACTACATCAATGAATTCACCTTCTTCAAATACATCCTGTACTGATAGTGAAGTTCCAAGTTCGTGTTCCACTTCAAATTCCTTAAACTCAACCACTTTTTGTTTGGGAGTTGTGTTGGCTTTTTTGAAGTGACCAATCATTGGCTGCGAAGAGTTTTTCTCTTTCTTCTCGCCAAAACCTAATTGAATGGCTTTGTAACCATCTTTTTCTTCGGACCTAACTTGTGTAACAACACAAGGACCAGCTTGGATAACCGTACACGCCAGAGCCTGCCCGTCAGCGTTGTACAAACTAGTCATTCCGATTTTTTTACCTATTAAACCAGACATGTAAATTAATTTAAATTAGCAGGTAAAACCCCTTAATCTTTAAAACGGACTGCAAAGGTAGAAAATCAAATTTTATATTCCTAGCAGCTTTCACATATTTCTCGCTGATAATCAGCAAAAAAAGGTCAGATGTATGGAACATCTGACCTCATTTTTTAAAGATTGCTATTTCTGTGTATAAAACACTTTCAGATAGTCTGATCTTTTAGAGCTCAGATGTGGTTTCCGTAAACGGACCTTCATCCAACTTATGTCTTTCGGCCTTGATAAAGAAGGCCATTATTCACTATACTTTGATCTCTACGTCAACACCGCTTGGCAATTCAAGCTTCATCAGTGCATCAACTGTTTTTGCACTTGTAGAGAAGATGTCTACCAGACGTTTGTAAGTACAAAGCTGGAATTGTTCACGTGATTTTTTGTTAACGTGGGGCGAACGCAAAACAGTGAATTTCTCAGTTTTTGTCGGCAAAGGAATTGGACCGCTTACTACAGCACCAGTCGCTTTTACAGCCTTTACAATCTTCTCAGCTGATTTATCAACCAGATTGTGGTCAAACGACCGAAGCTTGATACGAATTTTTTGATTCATCTTATTTTTATTATTTCCGGTTCTGAGAATACTTGAACGAAACATTGTCCCGACAATCCGCCTGCGAAAGAACCATTTACTTCGCAGGCTTAATGGTATATAAATAAAATGGTGTACATCAAGTGAATGACGCACACCAGCTTTTTATGCTTTAACTAAACCTTTTGCTTTTTCAACTACCTGCTCAGCGATGTTGTTAGGAACAATCTCGTAGTAAGCAAATGTCAGAGATGCAGTAGCACGTCCTGAGGACATGGTACGAAGGTCGGTAACATATCCGAACAATTCAGAAAGAGGAACATCACATTTGATAACCTGTGCACCATTACGTGAATCCATACCTCTCATGATACCACGACGACGGTTAAGGTCACCGGTGATAGGTCCTGTATACTCATCCGGAGTAAGTACTTCAACGTGCATAATAGGTTCCATCAATTTTGAACCTGCATGACGTGCAGCTTCTTTGAAACCAATCTTTGCTGCCAATTCGAAGGATAGTGCATCTGAATCGACATCGTGGAAGGAACCGTGGAACAAACGAACTCTCATAGAATCCAGAGGATATCCTGCAAGCGCACCATTTGACATTGAAGCTTCAAAACCTTTCTGGATCGGAGCGATAAATTCACGAGGAATTGTACCACCTACAATCTGGTTAACAAATTGCAAACCTGTTTTTGGCTCTTTACCTTCTTCGTTATCATCTCTTGGTCCGATTTCAAATACGATATCGGCAAATTTACCGCGACCACCTGTTTGTTTCTTATAAACCTCACGGTGTTCGAAGTTCTTGGTAAGGATCTCTTTGTAAGCCACCTGAGGTGCACCCTGGTTTACTTCCACTTTGAACTCACGACGCATACGGTCGATGATGATTTCAAGGTGAAGTTCACCCATTCCTTTGATAATCGTCTGACCGGTCTCTTCGTTACTTTCAACCTGCAACGTAGGATCTTCTTCGATCAGTTTTGTAATTGCCTTAGAGAAGTTATCGCTGTCCGCAGCTTTCTTAGGCTCGATTGCGTAACCGATTACAGGCTCAGGGAATACCATTGATTCAAGAATGATTGGATTCTTTTCGTCAGACAGTGTATCTCCTGTTTTGATATCTTTGAAACCTACTACCGCACCAATATCACCTGCTTCAAGACGATCAATCTGATTTTGCTTGTTGGCATGCATTTGGAAGATACGTGATATACGTTCTTTATTTCCTGAACGGTTGTTCAAAACATAAGAACCAGAATCCAGGTATCCTGAGTAAGAGCGGATAAAGCACAAACGGCCTACATAAGGATCCGTTGCAATTTTAAACGCCAATGCGCAGAAAGGATCTGAATCTGTTGGCTGACGTGAAATCTCAGCACCTGTACGCGGATCAGTTCCGATGATGCTTTCACGATCCTGAGGTGAAGGCAAAATAGCCATCACGTAATCCAGCATCGTTTGAACACCTTTATTTTTGAATGAAGAACCACAAACCATCGGAACGATTTTCATGCTGATCGTTGCTGCACGCAAAGCTGCAAGAATTTCGTCTTCTGAGATTGAATTAGGATCTTCAAAATATTTTTCCATCAAAGTGTCGTCGAATTCAGCAACAGCTTCAAGAAGTTTTTCTCTCCATTCCGTTGCTTCTTCAAGCATATCTTCAGGGATCGGAACCTCTTTGAAAGTCATTCCTTTATCTTCTTCGTTCCATTCGATACCACGGAAATTAACCAGGTCAACTACACCTCTGAACGTATCTTCAGCACCAATCGGCAATTGAAGAGGAACAGCATAGCTTCCAAGCATTTCTTTAACCTGCGTACAAACTTTCAAAAAGTCTGCACCTGAACGGTCCATTTTATTTACAAAACCAATACGTGCAACATTGTAGTTGTTAGCCAGACGCCAGTTTGTTTCAGACTGAGGTTCAACACCATCAACTGCACTAAAAAGGAATACAAGACCATCCAATACACGAAGAGAACGGTTTACTTCAACTGTAAAGTCAACGTGACCCGGTGTATCGATAATGTTGATATGATATTTTTCACCGCGGTAATTCCAATCAACTGTTGTAGCCGCAGAGGTAATGGTAATACCACGCTCCTGCTCCTGCTCCATCCAGTCCATTGTAGCAGCACCATCATGTACTTCTCCAATTTTATGGCTTACCCCTGCGTAGTAAAGAATACGCTCTGTTGTGGTTGTCTTACCCGCATCAATGTGCGCAGCAATACCAATGTTTCTTGTTAATCTTAGATCACGTGCCATGACAAATGGTGATGTGTTATATTATTCGATGTGCAATGCTAAACTGAAGTATTTCAGAAGCTTATATAAGGCGTATAGTACGTCTACTTCTAAAATTCAGAGTGCAAAAGTATAAATTGTTGATAATAAAAACAATGATACTTAAATAATTATTTTATAATTCAACCTGATATATTATCAAGCCTTAAAATAATTTGTAAAAGCCAACGCAGGATGGTTCAGATACAATCTAAATCAAAGAAGAGGCCAGACATAAAGCCTGGCCTCTTCTTCAAATATATCTTCTGAAAGATACTTCCTAGAACCTGAAATGTGAGAATGCTTTGTTCGCATCCGCCATACGGTGGGTATCGTCTTTCTTTTTAACAGCAGCACCTTCACCTTTTGCAGCAGCAATAATTTCACCTGCAAGACGGTCTACCATTGTTTTTTCTCCACGCTTACGTGAATAGTTGATCAGCCATTTCATGCCCAGTGACTGCTTACGTTCAGGACGTACTTCAGTAGGAACCTGAAAAGTAGCACCCCCAACACGACGGCTTTTTACCTCAACAGATGGCGTTACATTGTTCAATGCTTTTTTCCAGGTTTCAAGACCGCTTTCGCTGGTTTTTTTCTCTACTACTTCAAGAGCATCGTAGAAAATAGTAAAAGCAATGCTTTTCTTACCCTGAAGCATCAGGTTATTAACGAATTTGGTAACCTGCACATCTCTGAACTTAGGATCAGGCAGGATGTATCTTTTCTTTGGTTTGGACTTTCTCATTGTAGTACTTAATGTTTAACGAGGTTTCGTTTTGCAACTTATTCACCCGGAGACTTGATTCCGGATTACTTCCCTTTTATCAGAATATTTCTTTAATAAAAGCAGAGAGAGTTACTTTTTATTTTTTCTTACCTTTTGTTGGTGCTGCTGCAACCTGTCCTGGCTTAGGACGCTTAGCACCATATTTCGAACGACGTTGTTTACGGCCGTTCACACCTGCTGTATCCAGTGCTCCACGAATAATGTGGTAACGAACACCTGGTAAATCTTTCACACGACCACCACGGATCAATACGATCGAGTGCTCCTGCAAGTTGTGTCCTTCCCCAGGGATGTAAGCATTTACTTCCTTGTTGTTGGAAAGGCGAACACGGGCTACTTTACGAAGCGCTGAGTTCGGTTTTTTCGGCGTTGTGGTGTACACACGTGTACACACACCCCTACGCTGAGGGCAGGAATCCAAAGCCGGTGACTTTGATTTCCATGTAATGGTCTCTCTACCCTTACGGACTAATTGTGAAATAGTTGGCATTTAACAAATTGATTTTGATCTGGTTAATGCACCAGTCTATTGTTTTAAAAACACTTTTCCCGAAAAATCGGACTGCAAAAGTAAAACATTCATTATGATTTACAAAAAGTTACCTGCTTTTTTAATTGGCGAAGGGCAGTAAATTTCAATTACACGCATTCCTGCTGATGTAAAATGAAGTAAAATTCAATCTAACAAATTATAAAGGATTCGTGTTATTTTATTTTTGCCCTTTGAAAAATCAGGATTATCAAACAATTAAAACGTAATTAAATCTGAAAAATTTAATACATTCGATCGCATACCGGGTTTACCTTATATATCCGGCCTGATCGGGTGATATATTTAATAAAAATCTTATCACTTCATATCCGGAATTTTATTTCCAAACGTTGTTTATTAGTATTGCCTTATAAAAACCCAAAGTGCGAGTCGAATCGTTTGATTTTATACTTTAAATTATGAAAATTTTGCGGTATTATTTTACCCTGTTTGTTAGTCTTTTTGCTATTAATTTAATGTTATCGGGCTGTAATTCAGCCATGCAGGCATATAAAGATGGTTTAAAGAAATTTGATAACGGAGAGTATGATCTTGCTATTAAAGGTTTACAAAAAGCCGAAGCAGAAAATTACGAACCAACACAAACCAGCTTCCTGATCGCTGAATCATACCGGTTATCCAATCGTTTTAAAGAATCTATTCCTTACTATAAAAAAGCGCTGGACGCCGGGATCACAAATCCTGAGGCTCGTTTCCAATATGCCTATGCACTTAAAACTGCAGGGCAATACGAAGAAGCATCGAATGAATTCGCTTTGTTTGCAAAAGCAGAAGGAAGTCCGAAAAATTTGCAGGACCGTGCATTAAGAGAGATCGAAATCCTGAAAATTGCCGATCGTCTGCGTACGCAAAAAATGGAAGTTCAGATTAAGCAGATCCCGCTAAATACAACCGGATCCGAATTTTCACCTACAATTGTTGGCAACGAACTTGTATTTTCATCTTCCCGGAAAGAAGTCGTATATAAAAATAACGGTCAGCCGATGCTGGGGCTGTATAAGGTAGCAGTTGCTCAGGATGCAGGCGAAACACAGGGTAATCCGGTTTTATTCAGCCAGGATATATTTGCTCCGGACGCCAACGAAGGATCCCCTGCCTTTTCACCAGATGGCAAGACTTTGGTGTTTGCAAGAGGAAATACAGGTAAAAAGAAAGGGACTGCTGATGTCGATCTGTATCTGAGCCGGAATGTTAATGGCAAATGGACTCCGCCGGCTATGCTTCCTATAAATGATTCACTGGCCTGGGATGGCTCTCCGGCATTTTCCAGAGACGGCAAAACATTGTACTTTGCTTCTAATCGTGCAGGCGGCTCGGGAGGAATTGATCTGTACCGTACCAATATGGATGCATCAGGCCGTTTTAGCAAACCTGTCAATATGGGAAAAGATATCAATACCGCCGGTGACGATATGTTTCCCTATGTAGCGGAAGGCGGTAAGTTATACTTTGCTTCGGATGGTCACCCGGGGTTGGGTAAGCTTGACTTGTTTTCTGCAACCCGTTCACAGGGTGTAATTACGATTGAAAACATGGGGCTTCCTTTCAACAGCCCGCAGGATGATTTTGGTCTTACGTTTTATAAAGATCTTAATAAAGGCTTTTTCTCTTCCAACCGCGAAGGAGGAAAGGGAGATGATGACATTTATTATTTCTACGGCCCGGAAAAAGAGGATACTACTACGATTGCCAGAAACGACGATCCCAACGATCCTTTAAATCCGAAGAACCCCAACTACGTAGATGGTAAATTAAAAACCGTACGCTATTTCCTGGCCGGGAATATTCTGGAAAACACACCGGAAGCTGTTCCTGTTGACTCTGCGATTGTCCATATCCTACCTGATACTTCTGATGTCCAGATCAGTCAGTTTCCTACTTTGAAAGATGGTAAATTTGGAAAACAGCCGGTTGAGGAAGGAAGATCTTATGTATTGCTTGTTGAACGAAAAGGTTATATCAGCAAACGTGAATCTTTCTCTATGGATGGAAAAAGCATTCCGCCGATATTCCTGAATAAAGCGGTGACGGATACTACTTACCAGGTTACGATCAAACTCGACAAGCTGGAACTGAACAAAACATTTGTGCTGGATAATATCTATTACGATCTGGATAAATACAACATTCGCTCCGATGCTGCCATTGAGCTGGACAAACTGGTTCAGATCCTGAAAGATAACCCAACGATGAATATTGAGCTGAGTTCTCATACCGATGCGCGCGCCACAGATGCCTATAACATGACATTATCCCAAAACCGGGCTGAGTCTGCTGTAACCTATCTGGCTTCCAAAGGAATTGACCCGGACAGGATGACGGCAAGAGGATACGGAGAGCGTGAGCTTATTATTCCAAATGCAAAAACCGAAGCCGAACATCAGAGAAACCGGAGAACGGAATTTACGATTCTGAGCTATTAATTCAAGTCAATAACTTTTAAAGCCTGAATTTGACATTTCAAGTTCAGGCTTTTTGTATAAACAATTAACACTTCTTACTTTATATTATTACTGATGGCCCAACGAATCGTTTACTGGTTTAGAAACGACCTAAGACTGAATGATAACGAAGCATTATATACCGCAGCAACTGCCGGCAGGGAAGTGATCCCAGTATATGTTTTTGATCCCCGTCAATTTGAAAATACAAGACTTGGTTTTCGCCGCACCGGCTCTTTGCGTGCCCAGTTCCAGATTGAATGCGTAACTGACCTGAGAAACCGTTTACGGGAAAAAGGCGGCGATCTGCTCGTTCGCATTGGAGAGCCTGAAAAAATTATTGCCGAACTGGCAGAGAGTTACCAGGCAGAATATGTATTTACCAGTAAAGAAATTGCTCCCGAAGAAACACGGATTGAATCTTCATTAAGTAAAAGACTAAAAATCAGCAACATTGATATAAGGCTTTTCTGGATGGATACGCTGAGCCAGGTTACTGATCTTCCTTTTTCTATTTCAAAGCTGCCAATGGGTTTTACGCAGTTTAAGACTCAGGTTAAAGGACGTTTAAAAATGAAGGAGCCTTTACCTGCTCCAGATAAAGTAACTCTTCCGCAGGATTTTGAAGCAGGTGTTATTCCGTCTCTGCCCATGCTGGGGATTGATCCTCAGGAGATGACCAATTCGAATGTCAAAGACAGTACCCTCCCCCATGGCGGCGAAACAATAGCTCTGACCAAAATGGATGAATACATCAGAAACAGTCCGCAAAATGAAATAGACCCGGATTCAGTGGATCTGTTAACAGATTCACTGCTGAGTAACTGGCTTTCATTAGGCTGTATCTCTGCAAGATATATTTACAAAACGGTAACGGAGCAAATTCCTGCCAGCACGTTAACTGAAACGCTCCTGAATAACTTACTTGCCAGAGATTATTTCCACTGGACTTTGCTCCGTTTCGGACCCCGGCTTTTTAAACCAAGCGGAATTAAACATGAATTTGGCCAGCAATGGCTAAATGATACAGCGTTATTTGAAAAGTGGCGTAAAGGCGAAACAGAAAATGAGGCAGTAAATGATATGATGAGAAAACTGATTTTAACCGGGGATCTATCTTCAGCAGAACGGAAAGCTGCCGCTGCATGCCTTGTACATGAACTAAAAGTAAACTGGACCTGGGGAGCGATGTATTTCGAAAGTTTTCTTATCGATTATGATGTATCTGTCAACTGGGGGAAATGGAACAACCTTGCAGGCGTTGGTGCCGACTGATGCGTTCCGCAAAATCCATTTCCTGCTATCCGCGCCGGCTGCATGATGTAAGGTCACCAAACCGGCCATGTAGTTTTTCTTAAAGATTTTACTAGCTTTGATCAACTTTGAAGCTAGTTCATTAACTCTAAACTATTTAATACAATGTCAAAAGGACTAATTGCAGTAATCGCTATTTTTCTTATTCTTGGATTCGTTGGGTGTGGTAAATATAACGGCCTTGTAGGCAAAGACGAAGTTGTGAAAGAATCATGGGCAAAGGTCGAAAGCCAGTATCAGCGTCGTGCAGATCTTATTCCTAATCTTGTAAGCACAGTAAAAGGTGCAGCAGATTTTGAAAAAAGTACACTTACCGCTGTAATTGAAGCACGTTCAAAAGCAACCCAGACTAACATCAGTGCGGATCAGTTAACACCTGAAAACATTGCTAAATTCCAGGGCGCCCAGGACCAGCTTAGCAGCTCACTTTCCCGTTTACTTGTATCAGTTGAAAGATATCCTGAACTTAAAGCCAATCAAAACTTTCTGGAATTACAGGCACAGCTGGAAGGAACTGAAAACCGCATTACCGTAGCGCGAAACGATTTCAATACAGTGGTAAAAGACTATAACCAGGAAGTGCGCACTTTCCCCACAAACCTGTTTGCAGGTGTATTCGGATTTGCTCAGAAAGGTTATTTCACTGCTGCGGCCGGTTCAGAAAAAGCCCCATCGGTACAATTCTAAATTACATTCGCAGGATGATGAACGGCTTCTGTTCATCATCCTGCGAACCTGAGCTTATCAATTATCCATCCTGGCGGTTAGTCCGCTGATAACGTTTTTATCCATGGCAGCCGATTCACCTTTTTTTGGAGAAGAGGAACAGCAGCGCATTGTCGCTGCCATCCAGGAAGCGGAGAGGCAAACTTCCGGTGAAATTAAAGTGCATATCGAAAAGAAATGTACGGCTGAAAATGTGATGGACCGTGCCAAGGAAGTTTTCGGACTTCTTAATATGCATCAGACACAGGATCACAACGGAGTCCTTTTCTATCTTGCCTATGAAGACCGGAAATTTGCTATTTTCGGTGACCAGGGAATTTTTGAAAAAGTTCCAGAAACCTTCTGGAACAGCACCAAAGATCTGCTTCGAAGTAATTTCGCAAACAAACGTTTTGCCGATGGATTATGTCTCGGTATCAAAGAAGCCGGCATACAGTTAAAAAAACATTTCCCATACAGTTCAGACGACGTCAACGAACTTCCTGACGACATTTCGTTCGGATCATGATGCATATGAAAAAATACCTTCTTTTTTCTTTACTCGTATTAATTACCTTTTGCCGCGTACTGGCTCAGGATATTCCTGCAAAACCAAATCCGCCCAGACTGGTCAATGACTTTGCCAATCAGCTGAACCCTACTGAAACTGCAGAACTGGAAAGAAAACTGGTTGCTTACAATGACTCTACCTCTTCAGATATCGTGATTGTGGTTGTTCCTACAACGGGAGACTATGCAATTGCTGACTATGCGCTTAAAATCGGACGAGAATGGAAGCTGGGGCAGGTTGGTAAAGCTAACGGGATTGTCATTCTCTGGGCATCTACCGACCGCAAGATTTTCATCAGTGTTGGGGACGGCATGGAGGGCGTTATTCCGGATGCAATCGCAAAACGGATTATTACGACAATAATAACACCTGAATTCAAAAACGGCATGTACTACCGAGGGCTCGACCGCGGCGTTGATGCGATTTTCAAGTATGCTACCGGAGAGTACAAGGCAGAACCTAAAAAGAACGATGAAGGATCCGGTTCGCCGGTAATGATATTTATTGTCATTTTTGTAATTATCCTGATCATCATTTACCGAAACAGAAATAACGGTGGCCGCGGTGGCGGTGGATTCCGGAACTTTGGCGGACCCGTTTTCTTTCCATATACAACCTTTTCTGGTGGCGGCGGATCATCCGGAAACTGGGGCGGCGGCGGAGGAGGTGGCTTCGGCGGATTTGGCGGCAGCGGCGGTTTTAGCGGCGGCGGTGCAGGAGGCGATTATTAAACTTACACTTATATTCAAAAGAAGCCGCTCGGGAGATTTTTCTGAGCGGCTTTTCTATATTCATCTAAACGTATAGTACTGGCATGCTTTTTTGCTGATTATTAATATAATAATATTATAACCTAAATTAATGACGTATGGAAAACAGGAACAATAATACCGGCATGCTGATCGGTCTGATACTAATGACTGTGTTAGCTGCCGTTTTTGGATATCTTTATTATCAGGAACGTGGAATTACCAATAAGCAGGAAACTGATCTTGAAGCAAGGGTTACGGAACTGGCCGCATCTGAAATCAAACTGGATTCCATCTCAAAACAGCTGGATGCACGGATTCTCGAAGTGCAGGGACTTGGCGGAGATATCGAAGAATTGCAGAAAATGAAAGCATCTCTGGAACAGGATCGTATCGCACTTCGTAAAGGCAATGCTTCCATGGGTAAAAAAGTGAAAGAGTATGAAGCCTTTTTAACCAAGAAAGATGAAGAAATTGCCTTGTTAAGAGAGGAGAACCAGCAGCTGATCAGCCAGAATGAGACGCTGGTACAAACCAATACCGAACTTGAAACGACCAAAAGAGCTGTCAGTGACTCTTTAACAGGTGTTATTTCAAAAAATGCAGAACTGGAATCCAAAGTAACGACGGCTGCTGCGCTTCGTGCAAGGAATGTCAAGGTTTATGCGATTTCTTCCAAAGGTAAAGTACGTGAAGGAGAAGAAGTGAAAGCGAAAAGAGTTGATAAAGTAAGAGTTGACTTTATTCTTGAAAAAAATCCACTGACGCTGACAGATAACAAAACGGTTTATATGAGAATTATTGATCCTTCCGGTGCAACCATCGCAGATAATGCAACCGGCTCAGGCGAATTTGATTATAACGGTGGAAAACAAGGATATACAATCAGTCAGGATGTTGTTTATGGAAATAACAATCAGGACGTAAGTATCCTTTATGACAGAGCAACACCGTTTTCAAAAGGAAAGTATACAGTTCAGTTATACTCCGAAGGTTTTGCAATAGGTGAAGGATCTTTCTCGGTTAAATAACAACTGTCAAAGAATTATATTTTAGGGAGTTAGGCACTTAATTGCGCCTAACTCCTTTTCTTTTATACAGATTTTCAAAATAATTGTTTAAACAAACAAGTATTTAATATTTAACCATAATTCCTATCTTGCGCCTTATAATAAGCTGATAAGGCCTCCAATTACCAAATAAAACACTTCCTTAATTTATGTCTGAACAGATATCGGAAAAACACCCGCGTGGGTTATATGTATTATTTTTTGCAGAAATGTGGGAGCGGTTCAGCTATTACGGAATGCGTGCGATCCTTCTGCTTTTTCTTTTGGATAATGTCAGAGGCGGTATGGGTCTGGATGCTGCTGAGGCTACTGCTGTTTACGGACTTTACACAGCTTCGGTATATCTGCTTACGCTTCCGGGCGGATGGCTTGCCGATAATATTTTTGGACAGAAAAAAGCAATCTGGTACGGAGGTATCGTCATTATGCTTGGCCATATTATCTTGGCCATACCCGGCGGAACAGGTATTTTCTTTCTGGGCCTTGTCGTAGTTGCTATGGGAACCGGATTATTAAAACCAAACATCAGCTCGATCGTTGGGGAATTATACCCCGAAGGTGGGGCAAGACGCGACGCAGCATTCTCTATCTTTTATATGGGAATAAACCTGGGCTCTGTTCTGGGAATAACGATTGTCGGATTCCTTGGCCAGAAAATAAACTGGCACATGGGCTTTGGTGCAGCAGCGGTAGGTATGTTTTTAGGACTTATCGTTTTCCGTTACGGAAGCAGGAAGTATCTTCAGGGCTTTGGTGATGTACCACCGGTGAAAGTAGTAACGGCAGAGTCGGCTGCAAAATCAGGGACCGAACGTAAACTCGGTTATGGGCTGGTAGCGCTACTGATTGCTTTTCTTGCCATACTTCAGCTACAGGGAATTATTGACATGACCACCGCTCAGGGGCTTGCGCAAGGTGCAGGTGTCATCATCGTCAGTGTTTCATTATTTTATTTCCTTTTCATTCTTATTGCCGGCGGACTTACAGCTGTTGAAAAACGCCGTGTAATGGTACTGATCGTATTCTTCCTGGCAGCAGCCATATTCTGGTCAGGATTTGAACAAGCCGGTTCTTCCCTGCAGATTTTCGCTGAGCGCTATACGCAAAGGACAATCGGGGGCTGGGAAATGCCTTCAAGCTGGTTTCAGAATTTTAATGGGACATTCATTCTGTTATTTGCACCGATTATGGCAAGTCTCTGGATATTCTTGTCTAAAAGAGGTCTCAACCCTTCTACTCCGGTCAAATTTGCTTTGGCTTTGATTCTGGTTGGAGCCGGATTCTTTATTATGGAAATGGCTTCAAAGGTTGCGGTTACAGGCCAGCTGGCATCACCATTTTTCCTGACATTCACTTACCTTGTTCATACCATTGGGGAGCTTTGCCTGAGTCCGGTTGGGTTAAGTTCATATACCAAACTGGCACCGAAACGATATGTCAGCCAGCTGATGGGCATCTGGTTTGTAGCAGCTTCTCTCGGAAACCTGATTGCAGGACTATTTGCAGGAGGTTTCGACGAAGAAAACCTACAGCAGATGCCGGCACTTTTTAATCAGGTTACCTTATTCTCAATCGGGTTTGGATTGCTGTTATTGCTTTTCTGGAAACCTGTAAAAAACTGGATGGGCGGAATCAGCTAGTTATTGTAAATCTGTCTTAAACAGAAAAGCTATACAAACAGAAAAGCTCCTTTGATCGGGAGCTTTTCTGTTTATAACGTTGGCTAATTTATTTACCCAAAGACTTTTCTCTGATTGCCTTAAATTCCGATCCTGTTTTCCACCCCGGAAACGTTGTCTCATTGCTTAAACGGTAACCTACATCAAAAAGCAATTTCATATCTTCCATGATTCCTGAAAGATCCCAATCAGAAGAATATTCATCTGTTGGTGCATGATAATGTTTATCGTTGTATTCTTTCTTACGTGCCTCTCCCCAGGCCTCTCCGTGTTCAACTGATACCGAGCCATTTTCAATATACATGGAAGGAATGCCTACTTTGGCAAAATTAAAATGGTCGGAACGGAAGTACCAGCCGCCGGAAGGATCCGGTTCACCGCGCGTAGTGCGACCTTGTTTTGCCGCTGCTTCTTCTGCATATTCATCCAGTTCCGACTGCCCTTTACCAACAATAATAATATCCTTCATCCGCCCGAAAGGCTGAAGAACATCCATGTTAATATCAGCAACCGTTTTATTGACGGGATATACCGGATGTGACGCATAATAATCAGATCCCAGTAAACCCTGTTCTTCGGCAGTAACCGAAAGAAAAACAATAGATCGTGAAGGTTTCGTTTTGGTTTTTGTAAAGGCATGGGCAAGTTCAAGCAGAGCAGCCGTTCCGGAAGCATTGTCCGCAGCACCATTGTAAATAGAATCTCCGTCGATTGGTTCTCCCTTTCCAAAATGATCCCAATGCGCTGAATAGATAATATACTCATCTTTCCTGTTTGTTCCCGGAAGCAAAGCCAGCACATTATTAGATTCAGATTTTTTAATCGTATTGTTAAGCGTGATAGAAGAATTTACGCCAAGCGGTACAGGCTTAAATCCTTTTTTACGAGCAGCAAGCAATAATGTATCGGGTACACCGGCCAGCGCAAAAAGCTTTTTAGCTGATTCCATTGTGATCCAGCCTTCCATCACTGCACGGGACATATTATCATCTTCCGCCTGCAGATACAGTTTCGATTTTGACCAGCCGCTTCTTACTACCGCCCAGCCATAACTTGCCGGTTTGGTATCATGAATAATAATAACCCCGGTCGCTCCCTGCCTGGCTGCTTCTTCAAACTTGTAAGTCCAGCGGCCATAGTAAGTCATTGTCTTTCCTTTGAATAATGTACTGTCAGAAAAGCCCGGATCATTTACCAGCACAACTACCGTTTTACCTTTTACATCTAACCCTTCATAATCGTTCCAGCCATATTCCGGCGCAACAATTCCATAACCTGCAAAGATCATTTCCGAATTCTGAACCACAACCTGCTCACGGACACGACGGGTTGCAGCAACAAAATCGTCCAGATAATTTAAGGAAATACTGCCTTTTGCATTTTTAAATACAAGCTGGCCCGCCGGCTTAGACATGATATCAACCATCGGTACTTTTTGAAAATAGCTGTCGCCATTACCCGGCAAAAGACCCATTTTCTCGAATTCCGTTTTCAGGTAATTGATTGTTTTTTCTTCTCCGGTTGAAAACGGTTTTCTTCCTTCCAGCGAATCGGAAGCAAGTACTGCAATATGTTTGGTAAACTCCTCGCCTGTGATCAGGCCGTCATCCTGCTTTTCAGACTGGTCCGCACATCCGGTAAAAACCAGTGTGCCGCAAAGAATGAGAATCAACGGAAATTTGAAATTCATAATTGAATGGTGTTTTGTACTAAAATCGTTTATCACGGTATCTTGTGAAATTAGTAATTTACACCTTATTACTTTGCATCTAAGTAACTACTTTTACCCTTTCAACTTCAAAAAACAGATAATCTATGAAATTAGCCGGTTTAAGTTATTCCCTGCTGGCCCTGTCGTTGCTGACAGCCGGCTGTAAAAAGGAAAAGGAAGAATCAGCAGCCGAAAGGGTACCTGGTTACGATATCAGTTCGCTCGATTCTACATTTAAAGCATGTGACGATTTTGACAGTTATGCCAATGGCGGCTGGAAAAAGAAAAACCCGATTCCCGGAACAGAAAGCCGTTGGGGCGCATTCGGGATTTTGGATAAAGAAAATAAGGAAGTCCGCCTGAAAGGAATTATTGAAGAAATAACAAATAAGAAAGACCGGAAAAAAGGAAGCGAAGAACAGCAGATCGCAGATTATTATCAATCGTTCCTGGATTCGGCAACGATCGAGAAACGTGGTTTGGAACCTTTGAAACCGTACCTCGATAAAATTGAATCTGTTCAGTCTTTAAAAGATCTTGCCTCTGTAACAGGTGAACTGCAAAAAGTGGGTGTTTCTACTGTACTGGGTTTCGGAGTTGAAGGGGATTTAAGAAACAGTAAAATGAACGTACTTTACCAGGGGCAGGATGGTCTTAGCCTTGGTGAAAAAAGCTATTACGAAAGAACGGATTCCAGCACGGTAAATGTGCGTAAGGAATTTGTGAAGCACGTTGACAAGATGTTCGGCTTTGCCAGCTTTAAAGATCCTAATCCGGGAAAAACGATCCTGGATTTTGAAACGAAACTCGCTAAACTGCAGCTAAGCAATGTAGAACTTCGCGATCCCGTAAAAACTTATAACAAAATGTCCTCAAAGGATTTCCAGAACCTGGTTCCGGATTTCGATTTAAAAGCTTTTGCCGACAAACAGGATATTAAAACGGATACGCTGATTGTACAGAATGTTGCTTACCTAAAAAATCTGAACGCCCTGCTGAAAGCAACACCGCTGGCTACACTGAAATTGTATACACGCTGGCAGCTGCTTTCCAACTTTGCAGGATTTCTTCCGAAAAACTTTGATCAGGAAAACTTCAACTTTTTCAGCAAGGTGATCAGAGGAACCAAACAGCAAAGAGCCCGTACAGAAAGAGCGATCCGGTCAACAGACGGTTTACTGGGAATGCCTTTGGGTAAGTTGTTCTCAGCAAAGTATTTTCCTGAGGAAGACAAAAAGAAAGTATCAGAAATGATTGAAAACGTGCGCACGGTGTATGGCGAAAGAATCGACAAACTGACCTGGATGAGCGATTCGACCAAAGCCCGGGCACATAAAAAATTAAAAGCATTTACTTACAAAATCGGTTATCCTGATAAATGGAAAGATTATTCATCCATCGATATTAAAAGCGATAAGCTTTTTGAAAACGTGATTGAAGCTTCTTTGTTCCAACATAAGGAAAGTGTTAAAAAAATAGGTAAGCCGGTTGATAAAGACGAATGGGGCATGACGCCGCAAACGGTCAATGCTTATTACAATCCATTAAACAATGAAGTAGCCTTCCCGGCAGGAATTTTGCAGCCTCCTTTCTATAACCGTGATGCAGATGATGCCATCAATTATGGTGGAATTATCGCCGTTATCGGTCATGAATTTACACACGGCTTTGACGACCAGGGTTCGCAGTTTGATGAAGAAGGAAATCTGAAAAACTGGTGGACAGCTGCTGACCGTGCGAATTTTGATAAGCTTACTAAAAAATACATTGATTATTTCAGCGGTATTGAAGCACTGCCTGGTTTTAAAATCAATGGCGCTTTGACAATCGGAGAAAACGTAGCCGATCTGGGCGGACTTACACTGGCTTATTATGCATTGGAAAAATCACTGAAAGGAAAGCCGGAACCTGCTTTAATTGACGGATTTAACTGGAAACAGCGTTTCTTCCTCGGCTGGGCGCAGGTTTGGCACATGAACACAACGGACGCAGCTTTGCAAAATCAGATTCAAACAGATCCGCATGCACCTGCAAAAGATCGTATCAATGGTCCGCTTCCGCATTTGAAAGAATTCCAGAATGCCTGGAACTGCGGCGCCGGAAGCAAAATGGCATTGCCGGAAGCTTCGAGAGTAGTTATTTGGTAGAAAAAAATAGAAGTTAAAGTAGTTATAGTAGTTAAGGAGTCAGCATTATCTGACTCCTTAATACGCTGATTTATTTTGCAGTTACAATGCTTGTACGGCTGCTGCTGCCTGCGCTGTCAAACGCTTTCAGCTTTACTAAACCGGATACTTTTACAGGACTTTCAAACAATGCAGATTTTGTTGTCGGCTCCGAGCCGTCAGTCGTGTAACGGATCGCAAGTCCCGGAAGATCGGTGTTCGCTTTCAGCAGCCCGTTTTCCACAATAGCACCCGGCATTGGCAACCTGTAATTATAGCCACCGTTCATATATCTTAATTTTGGCAAATTTCGCTGTGCAATGGAATTGGCAAATATGTTCCAGCCTTCATCAATCATCTTTTTTCTTGAAACCTGATCGGCTACATTTTCCCATGGACGTTCCGGCGACCAGGCACTTTCTGCAAATCCCATTAGTTTGGGTAAAATCGAATATTCCATCATATCCCTCCCTTTGATAGTTTCACACCACAATTGTGCTTCAACACCTATCACGTTTTTTCTTGCTTCGGGCTTTAAAGCCTGTTTGCCTGCAAATTCCTCTTTCATAGGCTTACCCATGGCATTTTCTTCCGTTGTACGGAACATATTGAATGGTGCAAAAGCCCAGTTATCACGCGTATCGACGAAACCTCCCCAATATAATCCCGGCTCCTTGGGATCATTGTTGTAAGACATGTCAAAATAGAAGTTGGTTACATTACAAAACACGACTTCATAGCCTGCATTCGCCAGCCGGTTTCCCAAGTCCACATCATAGAGATTGTTCCAGATATAGGGAACGACGGGACGTCCTTTCAATTCAGTGTTGACATCATATACTCCTGCAGGTGTTTTAGTCAATGCCACTTCTTCCCAGCCATGTACTTTCAGATTGCGTTTTTCCAGCCTTGGCAAAAGCTTTTTGAAAAAATAAGCCTGTAGGTTTTTGGCCCCTCCTATCGACGGATTTTCTTTCAATAGTTTTTCAGCCATTGGTGATTTGGTCCAGGCACCTTCGGCAACTTCATCCCCTCCGGTATGGAAAGTATCCATAGTAAGTCCGGCCTGTTTGTACATCTTCGCCATTTCATCCACCACCTTTTCAAAAAAATGATAGGTCGATTCCCTGGCAGGGCTCACGACATTATTTTTAAAAGCCTGGGCAGATAGATATTCCGATTTATCGTCCGGATCAATGAGCCGGTATTCATTTGCTTCTTTCTCTTTTCCTTCTTTCATTAACCGCTCATAACGCGCTTCCATAGACTTGATTGCCGCCAGTGCATGGCCAGGAAAGTTTAGCTCAGGAATTACCTTTATATGTCTTTCATCCGCGTATTTCAGGATTTCAATAAAATCAGCTTTGGTATAAAAGCCGCTTCCATACTTATCTTTATCATTTGCAAAAGGACCAGAACCATAAGACGGATGCAGAGCCGTAGCATTCATGCCCGACGTATGCTGTCTCTGTGCACCCACCTGTGTAAGCTCCGGCAGCCCGTCAATCTCAACGCGCCATCCTTCATCTTCTGCTATATAAAACAGAAAGTGATTGACTTTGTAGGATGCCAGTAAATCCAGGATACGTTTTACCGACTCTTTGGTTTGGAAATTACGGCTTACATCCAGATGCATACTTCTGAAATGGAAACGGGGAGCATCCTCGACCTGTATATACCCCAGCGTAACAGAATTGTTGGGTCTTTGGTAATTTTCTGTCGGAATGAGTTGTAAAAGACTTTGAATACCATAAAAAATTCCTGCGACATCACTGCCTGTAATGGTAATTCCCTTTGCGTCAACATTCAAAATATAAGCTTCCTTACTTTTTCCATTTACTTTTACCGCACCTTTTTTCAATACAATTATTGGCTCGGTAGTACCGGGTACCAGAAGCCCTTTTTGTATCGGAAACTCCTGACCGGTGAGTGCTTTAAGTTTTGAGATCAGATAACCTGTTTCCTTTTCAAGTCCTTCTTCATAAAAGATCTGATTTCTGTTGGTCAATGTTATTGCTCCTTCAGCCGAAGTCATTTTAACCGGCGTGGGAATAATTTTTAATAACTGCTCAGCACCAAGTTTTGTAAAAGCGAGATTGTCCTGGTAACGCGTTTCTGCTGTCGGAACCTGATGAAGATCTTTTTTTCCTCTTAATATCTGCTCCTTCGTTGTAAAAGGTTCAATAGTGTAATCTGCAACTTCGGTAATATCCTTTTCCTTTCCTTCTTCATCATAAAAAACAAAATACAAGCCCAGTGGTGCATCCGTTTCCTTGATAACTCCTCCTGTTCCTGTATAATTTATAACAATGGAATCTCCGGGACTCAATTTAAAATCTTTTGAGGGGATCATTTTGTACCAGTCGCCGTTGATATGCTCCACAACTGCCGGCTGAAGTGTTTTGTTTGAATGGATCGGGCGCGGTGACATGTTAAAAAACAAAGCCCAGTTATTTCCGTTTAAGATAAAATCACTTCCGTTTTTTAAGGTAAATTTTGCTTCAAAGGTATTGCCGGGTTCAATAAAATTGCTGACAAGTTTCCATGACACGCCAATTTTCCCGGCGCTCTCCTTTGAAATTTTCCCTGACTTACCGCAGCCAGCCAGAAAAAGCAATGAAGTAATGATAAACAGAAACGATTTCTTCATAGTAAATTTTTGCTTGGATCTTAAATACCAGGCAATTTATCGATTTTGACTGTTACCCGTTCCGAAAACTTTATATCAGACCAAAACAATTGCCGGAATCCTGTTTCTTATTCCTTAATTACTTTAAACACCTGCTTTTGCTGACCTGTGACAACTTCGAGCACATACAGTCCGGGAGAAAAGTCCTGACCGGATAAACCAATCTGCTGTTTTTCTACAAACCCGGTTGCCACATATTTTTTATTTATACGTAACCTCCCGTTCAGATCCAGCACTTTTACATCTACCTCTGCTCCAGCAGCAGCCTGATACACGATATTAAAGTCCCCGGCAGACGGATTGGGATAAACATTCCATTCAATTTTATTTTCAAATACGATGGGCCTTATTTGTGAATAGCGGAAGCTTCCGTCCAGGTCAACCATCTTTAAGCGGTAGTACCGGACACCGGATTTCACAACTTCGCGATCCGTAAAAGTATATTGCCGAATAGATGCGGTTTCGGATCCTTCACCTCTTATATCCGCAATTTTCACGAACCTGTTCAGCTTAAAATCTTCATTTCCATAGGCCAGTTCTACTTCAAAATGATCAAAATTTCTTTCCGTGCCTGTGGCCCATTCCAGTAATACATTATTTTGTGATTCAGCAGACGGTTGCTTTTTTGCGGTAAAGCGGATTAATTCAACAGGTAATGCTGCCGGTGTTCCCAGCAGGCTTTTACTAAACCAAAACTCTGAGAAAGTATTTACTTTCAATTCTACATAGTAGCCTTTGTCGTATGGAACCATTGTCAGATCGGAAAATGAATAAAAAGACCAGCTTCCGTTTTTGCTGTTGGCAAAATCTCCGTCTTCGGTAGTTCGGCCTGGATCTGTATACTTGGAAACGCCGAGTTCATAGGCACCGGAAGGTTTGACACAGGAAATACATCCGGTTGCGTTCAGCAAGGCTTCAATTTCTGAATCTAAAATATACAGTCTGACTGATGCAGGATTGGCAAGACCCGTCACCGCTGGTTTTATGGCAATACTTCTGTTCAGATAATACTGCTCTTTGGTATAGCGAATGGCTTGTGCATGCAAATAAGCCTGTACATCCGTAGCGCCCATATTCTGATTTTCGGGGTTTACAGAAGCAATCAGCTTGCCATTTTTCATAAAATTGGCCCAGGTATTTTGTGCAGGAATATTTTGAGTGACCGGCGTTTCGGTTGTCGTTTCGTCATAAATTCCGTTTGCCCGGTCATAAATATGAATATCATCTATGGCAATTCCTTCCCGGTTTACAAAAGGGTCTGATTTGAAAACAAAGCGAAGTTTCAGATTCGTAATTCCGGCAGGCAATGCAAATGTCGCTACATGCCAGCGGGTGTAATTCTGCATACTCCAGAAGCTTGCACCTGAAATCGTCTTATTGTACCAGTTTGTACCGGCTCCTGTTGCTCCAAGCTTTGTCCATTCTGCCCCGTCGCCGGAATATTCAACATAAGCAATATCACAAACATTCGGATCGCAAACCTCCATATCCAGTGCCAGGCTAAAACTCAGCGTAGGCGCAGCCAGCCCGCCAATATTAAAGCAGGGTGAATATAAAAACGAAGATTCCCGATCATTGTAATTTCCTGACAAATTGGTTTTCCAGGCCTTGCTCCCACTTGCTGCACGATTTATTTTTGCAGATACCGGCGTGCCGTACTGCCAGGAACTATTCTCTCCCAAGCTTTGCCAGAATCCATCACCCGCTTCAAAATTCTGAAGATATGGAAAGCTGCTTATTAAAGGAGTGTTGTAAAAGCTGAACTGCAGGGTATCATTCAGTTCATAATTGTCGGTTGGAAAATCAACTTTGACTTTTAGCTGCTGCAACCCAAATGCAGACAAATCCGCTTTTGCAGAAAAATTGAAAACTTTATTACTTCTTGCCTCAATCAACGGAATAATTTCTTGGATTTCTTCACTATTACCAAGTTTATAGCTTACAGGAATATCTGTTAAATTTGCTGCTGATGTATTGCGTATGGTTACCGAAACAACTTCTTCGCTACCTAAAGCACAGTTTTGTTCAGAAGGATGGTTGATGCTGACAACCTGAACATCGTTTGTGGATATAAATAATTTTATATTATCAAATGTATAACCCGCACCGCTGGAATTGTCGGCTGTGAGCATATTACCGTGCTGTCCCCAGCGAATCTGGAAACTCGATGTCAGTTGTTGATTATTTGCAAAAAGTAAATTTCCTATTTCAATACCGGATGCCAGTTTATATCCTTCATTGGGTGAATTTTGGTTCGCAAACAGGTCGCAAGCTTCAATCCAGTTATCCGTATCCGATCCTCTGATCCATACCTTATTGTCCGGATGATTTTGCTGACCATGGTTTTTATAATTAAAATCAAGGCGCACATTATCCGAAGCAATATTATATGCAGACAAATTAAATGTAGCATCCAGAAAAACAGAAGTACCAGCGGCATAATAGCGGTTCGCATCCAGGGTTACTGCCCTGTTGCCTGAAAATGCTATCCCGGTATTGACAAATGTGCGGACTCTTCCTGCATCAGAATCTGTGCTGAAATCGTATCGGTCGCCGCCTGCAAAACCTTTTTGATTCATCGAATAGCTCTGCACGGCAAGGGTTTCCAGATCATCCAGCAATGGCAGGATGACCGCCGGATTGGCTAATTGCCGAAAGGTTTTGGAAATAACGTTATTACCCGGTGATGGATCTCCGGTATGATTTAAGGTGACTTTAATAACATAATCACCGGTTTCTGAAAGGTTGACGGGCGACGGAAAAGTATAATCAATACTTCCGCCGGCTTCGATAGACTGGCTTACTGTCTGGTCCGTGGCAATGCTGGTTCCGTTTACCAGGCAGGTTAAGGTGAATCCGCCGTTTACAGGAAGGTCGTCCAGATTCCGGATTTTTATCGTAACCGAAGTATTCGCGCCGAGTTCAGATGATGTATTTTTTCTGCCGGATGAAGCTGGTGAAAGGATTGCTTCAATCTTAAGATCGTTGTCTGAAATAGAACCGGAACAGTTTCCATTATCAGGTTTCCGGGATATGGCCCTGCTGCGTCTTCCGGGGCTGTCATTTACGATCGCCCTTACCGCTACCCAGTACGTTGTATCCCTTGAAAGATTTTTGATTACAAAACGCCGCTCAGTAGTAATCCCTTCCGAAATCATTTCGTTACCTCTCAGCAGCATCACTTCATATTTGGTTGCGCCGGTAACTTCGGTCCAGTTGATCCCAATGTAACCTTCGCATTGTTCCGCTGACAAAGAAACCGTAGGCGTATTTACAATCACAAAAGGCTCGCTTATGCTAACCAGCCCTGTGCTGTTATGAATAATTTTTATCCTTGCCTTATTTGCAACGATGCCCAGGGGAATGACCCACGAAAACTGTCGGGTACCTGGTACAAGATTTTCAGCACTCATTTCCGGCCAGGTCTGTCCATTGTCCAGTGAATATCTAAGCTTAAAAGTACTTTCCGTATCTCCAAAAGAATCCCAGCTGATGTTCATGGTTTCACCGGCGATCAGATGCTCATTACCAATAGGATACGTCAGGGTTGTAGCTGTTGGGATCACATCATATACAACTACATATTCCTGCCTCGGATTTTGGGCTATCAATGTTCCGTTTACATGAATGGTGTAGGTACCGCTCACCGGATTTTCAATCATTACCTGCTCAATGTTATTGATATGATCAGCTCCCGTTGTAGCCGGATTATTCACATTTGAAGGCGTAGAATCCAGTATTTCAGGTAAAACATTTCCGGCATTACTACTCACACGCAGATCCAGATCATTAACCAGATTCCGGGCAGAAATAATTGCAGATGCAGGATCATTCCAGTACAACATCACTTTCAGTTTCGCTGTGTTGGCCGGCACATTAATGGTGTAGGCTTTGCTTTCCTGATTAATTACCGAATCATTGACAAAAGCATTGTTTTCCAGCATCGTAACCGAACGAAGCAAATTCATCCAGCCAAATCCATATTGGTAATCAGGACCATCATTTCCTTTATCCGTTCCACCATTGATGAGTAAGGCTTTCATCAACGCATTTTTGGGACTGCTTTGTTGATGAAGCTGCCTGTATCGCTGATTTAATAACGCCAGCCCTCCTGATACAGCAGGTGCAGCCATACTTGTACCTGATAGTATTCCATATAAATCGACAGGAATTGTGGAAGCAACAGACTGGCCCTGTGCCATTATTTCAGGTTTAATTCTTCCGTCTTTTACCGGTCCCCGGCTGGATGAGGAAGAAATCAGGCTATTGGAACTGGTATTTCCAACACTGATTACATTTTTTGCTGTCTGGTAACCGCTTAGAACATTCCCAAAATTAGTCGGATACGGACTGCATGAAGCTGACCCGCTGTTTCCGGCTGCAAAAACATGCTGTAAATAAGGCATCTGAAAAGCATGTCTATCCAGAATGTATGAATACAGGTTGTACTCCCCAAAAGTTTCACAGGTATTTACATCTTCACCGTAAGAATTGTTCGTTATTACCATTCCAAAATCCTTCACATAAGCTGGGGCAAATGCAAATATTTTGGAATATTCCTGTACAATTAAAGTTGCTTTTGGTGCATAGCCTGTATATCGTTCATTGACGATTCCGGCTCCACCCACGGTTCCCATCACATGTAAACCATGATCCCCCCCTTCAATGGCAGCCCGATTGATTATTCTTCCTGTAAAATCTGCATGGCGCAGCGGATTTGATTCATCTCCTACGCCTACCACAACACCTTCTCCTGTAAGATTTCTGCCACCCGTTAGTGCTGAACGCAACACATTTGCTCTGCCATTGACGGTACTTTTATCGTTAAACGATTTGTCTTCGGCCGGCACCGCCTGTACATATTGTACAAAAGGCAGCAAAGCCAGCTCTTTCAGTTTATCTGCCGGCAAGCGCAATTCGATTATCTGATAGTCCTTATATAAATCCGAAACAATCCTAAAACCATGTTCTGCCAAACCGGCCTGTATCTCGGAAAAGGAAAAGCTTTTAGGATAACTGATCCAGACGTCAGCCATTCCTTTAACTTTAACCGCATGTTCAGGAATTATTCCATTTGCCAGGGAAGTCTGCATTTTCTGTTCCGCCGTAAGCGTGACAATGGCTCTTGCACTCCGGGCCGAAAGCGAATTATTATTTAGCGGACCGGTAATAATTGCTGTATATGCATAATTGGGAACATAGTCCAGCAACTCGATGCCTTCCTTTTTAAGTTCATTTTTTTCATCTTCCCCAGGAATTTTGTCAAACTGAATGATCACAAATGACTTTTGTGTATCCGATGCTTCACGAAGTTTTATGGTTCCTGAATTTCCCGGCTGAATATTTTTTTCCGGTGTAAACGAACCGTTTCTTAACAACAACCTGTAATCCTTTGCATTTTGGGCAAAAACGGAAACAGATATCAGGAAAAATAGAAGAGTATAGTGTGTTTTCATAAATGTGCAGTTCTGACTATTCGGGATATAAAGACAGGTGACTTTCAGGTCCCTAAGTTCAATAAAATAAATCCTATTTTAAAATGTATTATTATGGTTTATATAGCTTTATATGTATATCTGTCATTATTGAAACAGATATATATCAGAAAGAATGCGCGATGAAAAATCGGATCTGCTGCTAAAACTTGTAATTCCCTGACACCTGAAGTAACTTCGCCACTTCTTTTGCAGGAAAAAAATTACAGTTTTGTCCTGCATGACCAGAATGAAATATATTATCTAAAAGATCTTCCTGCGACTCAGCTCGTCAATTGCTATGGACTTATACGGCTTAATCGGTTTTCCGCTTACACATTCTTTTTCAAAACGTTACTTCACAGATAAATTTAACCGTGAAGGAATAAAGGAAAGCAGTTATGACCTTTATCAGATGGAATCACTGGAAGGTTTGCCGGACCTGCTGACTAAAACAGAGGGTCTTCGCGGGTTGAATGTAACGATTCCGTTTAAAAAAGATGTTATCGCTTTTCTGGATGACCTCGACGATTCTTCGGCAGAAAGAATTGGAGCCGTAAATACAATCAAGATCTTCGCTGACGGAAGCACAAAAGGTTTTAATACAGATTATTACGGATTCCGCCAGTCGCTGACCGAATGGCTGGAACGAAGAGGTGAATCATGCAGCAATTTTAAAGCACTTGTTCTGGGTAACGGAGGTGCGGCGAAAGCGGTACAGGTAGCTTTGCAGGATCTTCACATGGAATATAAACTGGTTTCCCGGAAAGAGAGCGATGACACTCTACGCTACGAAGACCTTACTGAGGAAGTGATGGATACGTATCGTTTAATTATCAATACCACTCCGCTGGGTACTTTCCCAAATGTTGAAGGCTGCCCGTCCATTCCGTTTGAATACGTTACCAAACAGCATTATCTCTACGACTTGGTTTACAATCCGGCTGAAACAACATTTCTCAAAAACGGAGCTGCAAAAGGTGCTATCTTGCAGAACGGGCTCAAAATGCTCGAATTACAGGCTGAAAAAGCATGGGATATCTGGACGACCGAAGATGATATGTGGAGTATCTAAAAATTTCTGTAATACGTCCACAGATCTTCCTGTATTTTTTCAGAACCCGTTAATATTCCGGCGGGTGCGGGTGCTTTAATGCCTTCTCCCAATATTTTTGTACTCTGGCATCTGCGGATTTCATCCCATAATCCGGATTTTATAAATGAAGCGAGTACTGCCGGTCCGCCTTCAACAAATACCGACTGGATCTTCCGCTGATTCAGCTTAACCAGTAACTGCATGATTTCGTCCCGGGCCGGATTTACTTTTACATAAGCGGTTTCTAAAGCATCCGCATATCGTTCCGGGCTGACAGGCAATGCGGATTCCTGCCGGTAATTTACGATCACAGTGGGCTGCTGATTATCGAAGACATGAAGCGTTTCGGGCAAAATAAGATTCCTGTCCAGAATCACCCTTACCGGGTCTCTTCCCTCCCACTTCCGTACATTGAGCCTTGGATTGTCTACAAGTGCAGTGTTAAAACCAACCAGAATGCCATCTTCTTCGCTTCGCCATTTATGAACGCGCATATTAGAAAACGTTCCGCTGATAGCAACCGGAGATCCGTTGGCCGTTCCCAGAAAACCGTCGGCAGTTTCTGCCCACTTTAAAATAACATAAGGTCTGTTATTTTTGAAAGCATTAAAAAATCTTTTATTCAGTTCGTAACCTTCATCGCTGAGTAAACCAGTTTCAACGCCAATACCGGCATCCTGCAATTTTCTGATTCCGTTGCCGGATACCAGCGGGTTGGGATCTCCGTTGCAGATGACAACCCGTTTTACATTCTTCCTGATCAGCAGGTCGGCACAGGGAGGCGTTTTACCGGTATGTGAACAGGGTTCCAGAGTAACATAAACCGTAGATTCCGATAAAAATCTGCCATTATCCCGCCTTTCAGCATCTTCAACAGCGCGTACCTCCGCATGCGGACCACCATATTGCCGGTGCCAGCCTTCACCAATGATTTTATCCTGATGTACGATTACGCAACCAACCATCGGGTTAGGACTTACGCTTCCGCGACCGTATTCTGCCAGGTGCAAAGCACGACGCATCCATTGAATATCTGAGTTCATACGGTAAAAATACAAACCTCCTTTAAAACTCAAGTTTCGGGTCTTCTTATAATTTGCTAACTTTCCGACATTAGAATAAAAACTCAGACAAAAATGACTTCGGCACGTCAGCTATATCAGAACATTGTAAGTGGCATAAAAGTATATCCGGATAAAGAAGCGCAGGCTATTACGTTCATGTTACTGGAACATTATATGCGGTTGAGAAATATTGATGTTTTGGTCGACAGGCCAATTCCTGAAACTTCCGCACAACCCGACTGGCTTTCGATCATCTCCAGGCTGAACAACAATGAACCGGTTCAGCATATCATCGGATCAACAGAATTCTGTGGTCTTGAATTCCGGGTCTCATCCTCCGTACTGATCCCACGTCCGGAAACAGAAGAACTCGTACAAATGGTTACCCGCGACTATGCAGAGCCGGATAAAAATATTTCTATTCTTGATATCGGAACAGGCAGCGGCTGTATCGCCATCGTACTTGCGCGTTTTCTTCCTCATGTTACGGTGCATGCCTGGGACGTTTCCGATGAAGCACTGGAAGTTGCGCGTGAAAATGCACGCCAGCTTATCGCAGATGTACAGTTTGCAAAACAGGATATGCTCAATGTAACATTTCCTCTGCCCGGCGATATTATTCAGTTTGACTGTCTGGTAAGCAATCCGCCTTACGTTACCTATTCCGAAGCAGAACACATGCGTCCTAACGTACTTCGCTTTGAACCCCACGAAGCTTTATTTGTGGAAGACAATGACCCTTTGCTTTTTTACAAAGCTATTGCTGACTTTGGTAAGCACCATCTGAAACAGGCAGGAAAATGTTATGTGGAGATCAACGAGCATTTTGGTGCGGAAACAAAAAAGGTTTTTGAGGAAAGAGCATATAAAAACGTAGAAATTCTGCGTGATATTCATGGTAAAGACCGTTTTGTAAGAGCCATCTGGGATAATTGATCCGGCCATTAACTTAGTCTTTTTAATTCTGCCTAAACAGAACGAAATGTATCTAGAAAAAATAAAGGATGTACTTAATGAACTGGGCAAGGTGGTTGTCGGACAGGACAAACTGCTAAACCGGCTTTTGATCGGGCTCTTTACAGGCGGCCATATTTTGCTGGAAGGTGTTCCCGGACTGGCAAAAACGCTGACGATCAATTCAATGGCGAAGGTTTTACATCTTGATTTCAAACGGATTCAGTTTACACCTGATTTGCTTCCGGCAGATTTGATTGGAACGATGATCTACAAACCGAAGATCGGTGATTATGAGGTCAAGAAAGGCCCTATTTTTTCTAATATTATCCTGGCCGATGAAGTAAACCGTTCTCCTGCAAAAGTACAGTCGGCTTTGCTGGAAGCGATGCAGGAAAAACAGGTGACCATCGGCGATGAGACGTATCTTTTAGATCGCCCGTTCATTGTTCTGGCCACACAAAATCCGGTTGAACAGGAAGGAACCTATCCACTTCCGGAGGCTCAGATCGACCGTTTTATGATGAAAGTCTATGTCGATTACCTGGACAGACAGCAGGAACTGGAAGTGATGAGACGAATGGCAGACATCAATTACGACTACAAAATCAAACCGATCCTGAATAAGGAAGATATTTTTGCGATCCGTGACAATGTCAATAAAGTAAACATTTCCGATACGTTGGAACGCTATATCATCGAACTGGTTTTTGCCACAAGGCGTCCGCTGGAATATGGTCTGCGTGACGAAGCCCGCTACATTCAGTTTGGCGTGTCGCCCCGTGCAACCATTTATCTGAACCGCGCCGCAAAGGCACTGGCTTATCTGGAAGGGCGGGATTATGTACTGCCTGAGGATATAAAAGAACTGGCTCCGGATATTATGAACCACAGGATTCTGCTTAACTATGAAGCAGAAGCAGATAATGTGCGTACAATTTCAATAATTGATTCAATTTTAAGGAAAGTGGCGATTGGTTAAATCAGGGAACCGGGTCGTGGCCATGGCCGCCCCATGGATGGCACCTGGACAAACGTTTCAGCCCCATCCAGCCGCCTTTCAGCGCTCCGTATTTCTGCACTGCCTGGATCATGTATTGCGAACAGGTAGGTGTATACCGGCACGAATTGGGCAGATAAGGTGACAGCACTCCCTGATAGATACGAACCAAACCTATAAGTAAAAATTTCATGTTTTTCCTTGTATCAGCAGCAATCATTGCCTGGTGACTTAAAAATCCCTGCAAATGTCAGGAATAAAGATGGCCTGATGAACCTAAGAGCAAATTTTACTTCATCTTTGTAAAACAATTAATACCAAAGCCCTTTTGCCAATTAACATCATAAACGCATGATTTCCTATATTTTGTGGGATGCCAATCCCGAAATTTTTACCATCCCTGAAATATTCGGATATGGTCCTTTTCCGGTTCGCTGGTATGGTTTGCTTTTTGCAGCCGGTTTTCTGATCGGGCAACAGGTAATGATCCATGTTTTCAAAAAAGAAAAAAAGCCGCTGGAAGATATTGATGCGCTTACTTTATACATGGTTATTTCAACGGTTCTGGGAGCCAGGATTGGCCATTTTTTATTTTATCAGCCCGAAATTCTTTTCAAAAACCCACTGGAAGTTATTTTGCCGCCCTACGCAGGGCTGGCAAGCCACGGAGCGATCATTGGGATTATAACCGGTTTGTTGCTTTACGCCCGCTCACGCAAGTCCACCGGACAAACATTCCTATGGGTGTCAGACCGGATTGTGATTGTGGTGGCCCTGGCTGGTTCCTTTATTCGTTTCGGGAATTTAATGAATTCAGAAATTGTAGGCCGGCCAACGGATGTACCCTGGGGTTTTATCTTTATGCAAAATACCGAATTCCGGCAGATTCCCCGCCATCCGGCACAGCTTTACGAATCCATATCATGCCTTGTTCTCTTCTTTGTTCTATTGGCATTATGGAACCGCTATAAAGAACGTACGCCACGCGGACTGCTGGTAGGCGTATTTTTCGTCTGGGTATTTACACTGAGATTCCTGTATGAGTTCCTGAAAGAAAACCAGGAAGCATTTGAAGCAAATTATGCTTTGAATATGGGACAGATTTTAAGTATTCCTGCCGTACTGCTGGGACTGTACTTTATCTGGCAATCCCGCCAGAATTCATCGCATAAAATGGTGTAATATTTTTTGTCATGAAAAATTATTTTTTGCTGTTTCTTCTAATCAGCGCATTGATGCTGAACTGTGAAAAGAAGAAGGAAGAAAAACAGGATGAACCTGAAACCGCAGCCACTGTACTGCAGCAGTTTGCCGACAAAGCAAAAGATATGCAAACCCGCGAAAAAGTTGATCCTGTGGATTTCAGAAAACTGAAAGAATTTCTTCCTGAAAAAATAGCCGGATTCAAAAGAACAGAGTCTTCAGGTGAGAAAAACGGCGCAATGGGTTTTACCATATCAACCGCTGATGCCCATTACAAAGGAAATGAGGATGCCGCTATACATCTCGAAATACTGGATACGGGCGGGATAGCCGGTGTGGCAACCATGGCAATGGCAGCCTGGACTATGGCGGATATTGATAAGGAAACAGACACAGGATACGAAAAAACAACCAGTCTTGAAGGTTACAAAGCCTACGAAAAGTACGACAGCAAAAGTAAATCGGGCGAGCTGAACCTGCTGGTTGCTGATCGTTACGTTTTAAATGTAAATGGCAGCAACGTAACCATGGAGCAAATGAAAGGTATTATTGAGGACCTGAACCTTGATAAACTAAGTGAGTTAAAATAATTGCAAAAAATACTAAGAAGAAAAGGAGCTTAGTGCTCCTTTTTTTATGACAAATTCAAACTGACATCTTGTTTTTTAATGGCTAATCAACATGCAACTGCACCGATTTGCTTAACAACATTATTATTTTTGGAAAATGCCCTAAGTAACAGGATAGTTACATTAAGTTTTTTTCATACATTTCGCCCTTAACTCCATCTATCATTTTACTCCACAATCAATTATGAAAGCGTTTTTTCTTGTCTGTACTTTTTTCCTGATTTCTCTGTCCGGAAAATCACAGGATTTTGCCCCGGATTCAACTATCGTGATCCAGAACCAGAAGCTGTATACCACAGCTCCTCCAACAGAAAGTCTTGCTGTGAAAGGACAAATTGATGCAGAGAGAAATTATAAAAAGTATCGCGGAGCAGCAACCGGTACGCTGATAGCAAGCCTGGTTTCTCCTCTTATCGGACTTATTCCGGCAATAGCCTGCTCAGCCACAACCCCGAAATTAAAAAATCTTGGCTATCCTGACGAAACACTATTCAAACAGGCCGAATATCACGCAAGTTACACTCAGAAGGCAAAAAGAATTAAAAAACGTAAGGTATGGACAAACTGGGGAATTGGCTTGGGTGTCAACCTGGCTATTGTGATTATAGCAGCAGCAGGATCCTGAACTAATATCAATCAAAATAATAAGGAGCTGCTAGTTAATATTTATGAAACGATTGTGCCCTATTTAGTTATAACAACTTTACCTCAATGCGTTTCCATAAGACAGAGTCCGGTTAGGAAGAAAAGCAAGTTACCGATGAGCTGAGCTATCATCATGATCCGAATAACATTGATAACTTTTCTCCTGACCGGCAATGGATTGAATTTACCTACAACGAAGCCATATTAACATTACTGGAAGACAGCACCTGAACAAAGCATAACCTTCGCAAAATAGGCGTTTCAAAAAAATAACGGCAGTTCAGGTTAATAAGCATATTGAAAATATTTTCGGAGCATGTTTCAGTGCTTTTTCATCGACGATTCTCTTACAATCAATTCCGATTTCAGGATCACTTGATTGGCCGTATCCATTTTTTGAATACCTTTTAAGTGATTGATCATCGTCCGGACAGCCACTTCGCCCATTTCCCGGCCAGGGTAAAAAACAGTTGTCAGGTTAGGCTCTATTACCTGTGAAACCGGATCGTTATTAAATCCTGCAACAGCAATATCTTCCGGAATATTATATCCGTTTTTTTTCAACGCCTGTACACAAGCCACCGCACAGATGTCGTTGGTAATAAAGATCCCGTCAGGTTTCTCATTCATTTCTGATAACTGCTCAATGGCTTCTGCTCCTGCTTTTTGGGAAAGATCGGTTATCAGAACCAACGATTCATCCGGCACAAGTCCGTTTGCAGCTAAAGCATTCCTATATCCCTGATATCTTTCAGCATAAACGTTTCGTTTCAAATTACCCGTCACATGCATAATCCGCCGGCAACCTCTTTCGATCAGGTGTGAAGTAATTTCAAAACCAGCCTGAACGTTGTCAATCACAATGCTGGCACAGGCAGGATGGTCAAAAACACGGTCGAAAAAGAGAACAGGAATGTTCTTTTTTACAAAATTATCAAAATGTTCAAAACCTTCTGTATCATAAGCGACCGATACCAGTAAGCCATCTACACGACTGTTGTACATGGTTTTTACATTGGTTTTCTCCTTTGCGTGTGATTCAAGCGACTGACTGATCAGCAGATTATAACCGGCCTGGTTGGCCACTGCCTCCATCCCCGCCAGAACGGCTGACATAAAACTGCTGTCGAGCCTTGGAACAATCACCCCTAATGTATTTGTATTTTTTCTCCTGAGATTACTCGCGAAAGTATTGGAACGGTAGCCCAGTTCCGCGGCCTTGCTCATAACCGAAAGTTTAGTTTTACTATTTATAGCCGGATGGTCGTTTAAAGCCCTGCTCACCGTTGCGGGTGAAAGCAGCATTATTTTAGCAATATCATAAATGGTTACTTCCTTTTCCATTGATTTTGTGAGTGGCTGATCTCCTCAATTTTTAGATCAAATGTAAGGGAATTTACACCTGTTTGCGTCAGATAATATGTTCCTAAACTTTACTGACCAATTGTTCATGATCATAAAAGCAAATCTATTAAAAATTTATGCAATCGGTTGCAATGCAAAATAATGTTGAGATATTTATAACAAAATTTAAAATACCATGATACATACCATGCGCTGGTTTGGCCCAAACGACCCTGTTTCACTGATGGATATTCGTCAGGCCGGATGCAGCGGCGTTGTAAGCGCATTACATCAGATTCCCGTAGGTGACGTCTGGAGCGCTGAAGCCATCAAGGAAAGACAAAGTATGATTGAAGCTGGTAATAAGGATTATACTGCTTTACACTGGCTGGTTGTGGAAAGTCTGCCGGTACATGAGCATATTAAAAAAGGTCTTCCTTCAAGAGACCAGTACATAGAAAATTATAAAACTTCTTTACGTAATCTCGCTGCCTGCGGTATTACTACGATATGTTACAATTTTATGCCCGTACTCGACTGGTCGCGCACAGCACTGGATTACACCATGCCGGAAGGGCACAAAACGCTGCGGTTTGTCTGGGAAGATTTTGCACTTTTTGATTTATATATCCTCAAAAGACCTGATGCCGCTCTGGATTATGAACCGGAAATACAGGCTTCGGCACTTGCAAAAATGCAGCGTATGTCTGAGGATGAGATCGCAGTGCTGACCAATACAGTTTTGCTTGGGCTTCCGGGTTCAGAAGAAGCATTTGACCTGGCTGGTTTCCAGGATTTGCTGGATGCATACGCGCATATCAGTGACCGGCAGCTTCGTGAAAACCTCTATTATTTTGTTCGCCAGGTTGCTCCGCTCGCACAGGAACTGGGTATCAATCTATGCATCCATCCCGATGATCCGCCAAGATCACTGCTGGGTTTACCAAGGGTCGTCAGTACGGAAGCCGATCTGGAAGAACTCATGCTCGCTTGTAACGTACGGGCAAATGGCATTACGTTTTGCACCGGTTCACTCGGTGTTCGGGACGACAATCATCTTGTCAGGATCATCGAACGCTTTGGTAACCGTATACATTTCGTGCATTTACGTACTACAAAACGTGAGACCGGTACCAGAAATTTCCACGAAGCCCCTCATCTGAACGGCGATGTTGATATGTATGAAGTGGTAAAAGCATTTGTTCACGAAGAAGAAAAAAGGAAAATTGCCGGCTACACTGACCAGCAGCTACCGATGCGTCCCGACCACGGTTTTCAGATGCTCGACGACTTGCACAAAAGAACTTACCCGGGTTATTCAGGAATAGGCAGGTTAAAAGCACTGGCAGAACTTCGCGGGCTGGAAATGGGGATCAAACGTTCGCATCAGCTTATCTAATTATCAGAAAGAAAATTAAAAGACATTCAGTTTTAAAATATTATGAATTCCGAATCGAACAATTTAAATCAATCAATAACACCTTCCGTTTTTTCATTGGAAGGGAAACTGGCGGTCATTACCGGAGGCGGGAGTGGAATCGGCTTTTACATTGCACAGAGTATGGTACAGGCAGGTGCGAAAGTAGTCATTACCGGTCGCCGTGAAGCCGTTTTAAAGGAAGCGGTTGAAATTTTAGGAACACAGGTCAGCTACTTTGTGAACGACATTACAAAACTGGATACCATTCCTCAGCTTGTAGCCGACATTGAAACGGCCTGCGGATCGATTGATATTTTGGTCAACAATGCAGGAATTAATATGAAAAAACATGCGGTGGAGGTTACAGATGAAGATTTTGACAGAATTATCCAGACCAACCTGCATGCTGTTTTCTCCATGACCCGTGAATGCGGAAAACGAATGATCGAAAGAAAACAGGGTTCCATCATCATGATCACATCCATGGCGGCGCTTTACGGTATTGACCGCGTTGTTGCGTACACCGCTTCAAAGTCGGCCATTGGCGGAATGGTGAAAGCACTGACAACCGAATTTTCACCTTATAATGTAAGAGTAAATGCGATTGCTCCCGGTTTTATAGAAACACCGATGATGCTGACCGCGATGGGCGGCGATCCTGCACGCCGTGACAAGGCCATGGATCGTACACCGATGGGAATCTGGGGAAAACCGGATGATATTGGCTGGGCGGCTGTTTTTCTTGCTTCACCGGCAGCAAAATTTATTACCGGCGTTTCTTTACCGGTTGATGGAGGTAATTCTATAGGGTTTTAGACTTTCCCTTCTGAACCGGCTATTTATTCCTAAACTTAATCAATCAATGAAAAAATCGGTATTTCTGAGCAGACTGTTACTGTGTGCAGCATTTTTTTCAATCCTGTCTTTTGGCAAATCCTATGCGCAGAAGATAAAATGGAATAAAGTTAAAATCCTGGTTTATACCAAAAACGGAAAAGGTTATGTACATGATAATATCGCCAATTCTGTTACTGCCATTCAGGAATTAGGTAAACAAAATGGCTTTACGGTTGATATCAGTGAAGATCCGGGCAAGTTTACAGATGATAACCTGAAACAATACGATGCGCTCGTTTTTTCAAATACTAACAATGACGTTTTTGATACCGATGCACAGCGTGTAGCACTGATGCGATACATCCAGGCGGGCGGCAGCTTTGTTGGACTGCATTCGGCCTGTGGTACGGAGCGCAGCTGGAAATGGTTTAAAGGTTTGCTGGGAGGAACATTCTTCTGGCACGAGCCAGGTCAGAGCTTTTCGGTAAATGTCCTGAATGCTAAAAATCCTTCGCTTGCACATCTGCCGCAAAAGTGGGACCGTGCAAAAGATGAATTTTACTTCCTGAAAGAAATGAGCGTAAACCTCAACGTGCTAGCCGTCAATGATCATACAACGATTCAAAAGCCGGCCGGAAAAGCGCTTGATACGTTTGGAACCGTGTTCCCGTCCGTCTGGTGGCATGAATACGACGGAGGCCGGGCCTTTTACACATCCATCGGCCATGAAAAAGAAGATTATCTGAAAGATGATCTGCGGAAACATATTTTGGGTGGCATTGAATGGGCAATAGGACCGCAAAAACCAAGAAATTATAGCAAAGCTTACGCCACATCACCAACCGACGAAGTAAAAAATAGATAAGACCATAGCCTGAAAGGCTAAAATACCTCAAAGTCGGGCAGCGCCCGGCAGCTGCAAGACTAGACTATTAAACCATAATCCTAACCTTATGTATAACAACGAAGAAAATAATCAGGACAGGCGGTCCTTTCTGAAAAAGGCAGCCACCGGCACAGCCGGGATTATCGCTGCATCCATGTTTCCGACGATTGTTCCGGCCAGTGTTTTCGGCAAATTTGCGCCAAGTAACAAAATCAATATCGGACAGATCGGTATCGGGCGAATTGCCACCGGTCACGACCTTCCTGAGGTTTTGAAAAATGAAGTAGCGCACGTGATGGCCGTAGCTGATGTGGACAAAAACCGGCTTGCACAAGGTAAAAAATGGATTGAGAAAAAATATGCAGATAAAACTGGTAAAGCGAATTATGTCGATGTAAAAACCTACGATGACTATAAGGAGCTTTTGGCTAACAAAGATATAGATGCAGTGATTATTAGTACGCCGGACCACTGGCATGCACAGCCTGCTATGGAAGCAGCGGTTGCAGGAAAGCACATTTACATGCAGAAACCAACTTCTCTGACGATCAAAGAAGGCCGCATGATGGCGGACATGATTAAAAAGAAAAAGGTAGTTTTTCAGTTGGGAAGTCAACAGCGCTCTGTGAACCCATGGCCTCAGTTTAAGAGAACCTGTGAGCTGGTACGCAACGGACGGATTGGAAAACTAAAAAAAGTGTATGTCGGGCTACCTGGCGATCCGGCGGGAGGAAATACTGCTCAGATGCCAGTTCCTGCAAACCTCAACTACGATATGTGGCTGGGATCAACGCCTGAGATTTATTATACTTTGGACCGCGTTCACTCCCAAACCAATATCAACGACCGCCCGGGGTGGCTCCGTCTGGAACAGTTTGGTGCCGGCATGATCACCGGCTGGGGTTCCCACCATATCGATATTGCGCATTGGGGAATGGATACCGAATTGACAGGCCCGATAGAAATTGACGGTAAAGCCACTTTTCCTCCGGCGGGTTCAGGCTTATGGAATGTTCATGGCGACTTCCTTGTCAATGCAAAATATGCCAATGGCGTAGAAATGGAAATTGGCGGCTCTAATCCGAACGGCGTGAAATTCGAAGGTACGGAAGGCTGGATTTTTGTTTCACGGGGTAACGTCGGTGTAACCGCATCCGATCCGGGAGCAGCACAGGCAAGTGACAAGAAAAACGAAGCATTCTATGCCAGTGATCCAAAAATCCTGGGATCTGTTATCGGTCAGAATGAAATTCATCTGTATGAAAGTCCGGAACAGCATCAAAACTGGCTGGAAAGTATACAAAGCGGCAAACAAACGATCAGTCATGCAGAAATTGCACAACGCTCCTGCACGGCTTGCCTGCTTGCGCACACCGCAATGAAGCTGGGAAGAAAACTGAAATGGGACCCTAAAAAAGAAGATTTCATTGGTGATAAAGAAGCAAGTGCTACTCTATCCAGACCGCAGCGCGGACCTTACGGTACAACAAAAGTAAAAGGCTGATATTTAAACCATATTCAAAACAACCTTTTTGAGAAATCATGAAGGTTGTTTTTTTACAAAAAATCAATGGATACTATATTAAGCTGAATCATCAGGTAGTTTAATGATCTGCCGCCGATCAATAATTCCCCTTGTACTCCCGCGGCGTATGCCCAATGTAGCGCTTAAAATTTCTGTTAAAATTCGATAACGAATCAAAACCGCTATCGTAGGCAATCTGGGCGATGGTCCACTGATCCTCCAAAAGCAGTTTACATGCATGGCCGATACGGATCTCATTGACAAAATCAATAAAAGTCTTATTCGACCGGGCTTTGAAATAACGGCAAAAAGCAGCTTCGCTCATTCCTGCAAGCGATGCGACATCACCCAGGCGAATATCCTGCGAGAAATGCTGAAGAACATAACTATGTACTTTCTGCATACGTTCGGTTTCAGAAACTTTGTAGGTATTCACATAACCGTAACTGGCAATAGGCGTCCCGCCTTCTTCATGAGCCAGGCGGTTTAAGAGTGTCATCAAGCGAAGTATACTTTGAAAGCCTTCCTCATGCAGCAGTCCCTGCAATTCTGTCCGGATATGATCCCGCAGCGGGCCTTTATAAGCAATTCCCCTTTTTGAATCAATGAGCAACTGCCTGAGCGGAAGCATTTCCTGCCGGTCCAGAAAATCTTTACCCAGAAAATCTTCCTGAAAATAGAGGACAATACCATGTGTAAATAATTCTGATTCGGAATTAAAATAATTGGAATCACTTCTCCATAAATGAGGAATATCCGGCCCTAAAAAAACAGTATCGCCCGGCTCGAACGTATGGATCGAATCTCCGATTAATCGCTTTCCTGTACCTTCCAATACTGTAAAAAGTTGATAATGAGGATGAAAATGCCAGTTAGGGTCAAAGTGTGATTCTCTTAGCTCCTGTACGGTTACGGTACGGACCTGGCTTTCGATATTCTTATGGATTGGCGCTTTCATTTCATTACCTATATTTTGACCAAAGATATTAACAATTATGGAAAAACAGATCAAAATTAAGTCTGTACCATTAGAATTATCCTAACTAAAATTCTTTTAATTTACTAAAATAATATTTTGGGAGTATAAAAAACCAGCAAATATCTGTTTAGAACTGGCAGGAGATAAACGAAATCAGTCTAAGCAAGCGTTATATTTTTTTCTTGAAGTAAGTATTTCAATACTTCTGGCATAATTTTTACTCTAAAATGTGACGGTCATAATAACCTTGGCCAATTACCCAACGTACCCGCGATCCTTTAAAATGTTAGTCTGAAATATATTTGCGATTATGAGAAACTTCAACTTATGGGCAGTATTACTGATACTACCGCTTCTTGCCAGCTGTGGAAAAACAGCTACAACAATTAATACAGATGTAGACAAAGAGCTTACCGGAAAATGGGTACTGGAAAAAGTAATTGAAGAAAATGATACGATCATTAAACCTGCGGGTAAAAATGGTTTATACGATGTAAGCCTTACATTTAAAGAAAAAGGCGAACTCGAAGCAACTTCTTCTACCAATTACCTGACCGGATTTTATGAAACAGCCCAGCTTAATGCCATTCATCTGGGAGGTGACGGAACAGAAAGAGAAGAAACATCGTGGGGCAATACATTCGTTAATGCCCTGCCGAACGTTAATATTTATGACTTGAAATCAAATAACCACCTGGTATTATTTTACAACAATAACAGTCAGCTGATATTTAACAGGGTCAGGCAATAATTAAGATGTATATTAAGTGAAGCCAGATGCAGACAACTGTATCTGGCTTTTTGCTTTTCAGGCTGAATTTTACCGTTTAACGAGCACAATATTCGTTATCAAATCAATATTTGACTAATTATAATCAAATGCGGTAAACATTTTGGTATTTTATTATTGTAAAATTGTATAATTAATATTCCGTTTTGTGAATATAACCTGAACCATAATTCCATTATTTAACTTTGGCCCAAGAAATAATCAGGCCTCACAAAAATTTATCCTTGATGAAATATAGTATGAACCTCCTTTTGTGGGGGAATCAGATTGACGACAGCCTTTTTCCAACCCTTGAACTGATTAAAGAAATAGGTTTTGACGGCGTAGAAGTCCCTATCTTTAATACGAATCCTGAACATTGGTTTAAATTCCGCAAAAAACTGGATGACCTTGGTTTACAATGTGAAACAGACACGATCTGCGGTCCGGATGAGCACCTGATCAGTGCGGATCCTGCAATGAGAAGGCATACCATTGATCACCTGAAAAAAGCATTGGATTGTTCTCTCGTTTTGGGTGCTACCAAGCTGATGGGGCCTTATCAGTCTGCATTAGGCGTCTTTACCGGAAAACCTGCAACTGCCGAAGAATGGCAGTGGGGAATTGAGGGAATACGTGAAGTTGCCGATTATGCGGAGTCTTTGGATATTACCCTGGGGCTCGAATATCTGAACCGCTTTGAACTTTATCTGACCAGCTGCGGTGATGAACTCATCCGTTTTGTAGATGAGGTAAACCACCCGAATTGCAAGATTATGTTTGATACTTTTCATGCAAATATTGAAGAAAAGAACATCGGCGATACGATCCGTAAAGCGGGTGACCGTATTTCATTTATCCAGCTTTCAGAAAATGACCGCTCGACGCCCGGAAAGGGAAATGTAGACTGGGATGGTATTTTCACGGCCATAAAAGATATTAAATACGATGGCTGGATCAGTATTGAAGCATTCAGCCCAAAGTTACCGGTAGCCAATATCTGGCGCAAAATGTTTGATTCGGAAGAACAGCTGATGCGCGACGGACTGTCTTTTATTAAAGCAAATATTTAGCATATTCTGACTAAGACAAATAGCAGAGAGCCATGGAACGTTATCGTTCTGTGGCTTTTTATTTTCCTAATATCCAATAATTTAACCGCAAATTTCTATAACCAAAAGTTACTTATAAAAAAACACACATTTCCTTTATTTATTATTTTGTATTGGTCTAAATAAGCTTACTTTTGCCAAAAAGTGCAATGAAATTATTAAACCAATACCAATGAAAATACTTTTTACATTCTTCCTTTTATACCTGCCTCTATCCGTATTTGCGCAAACCGGAGTTATCAAGGGAAAAATTACATCACAAAATAATCAACCTGCTGAGCTGATTAACGTCATCCTGAAGGAAACAGGAAAAGGAACGGTAACTTCCGCATCCGGAGAATTTGAATTTACAGGACTTGAAGCCGGCAGCTACCGGATCATCGGGACCGGTATCGGTTTCAGACGTATAGAAAAGCAGGTGCAGGTAAGTGAAGGAGAGACTGTAACCACTGATCTTGAAGCCATTGAAGACACCCGGCTTTTACAAACGGTCGACGTGATCGGAAATTCAGGATCAAGTTATAAAAATGATCTTTCATTTATCGGAAGCAAAACGGCTACTCCCGTCAGAGAAGTACCACAAGCCATCTCTTATATTACAAAAGAAGTGATGCACGACCAGGGCACCTTTTTATTGGGTGATGCCGTAAAAAATATGAGCGGAGTTAATCAGTTTACTTTTTATGATGACCTGACCATCCGTGGCTTCCGGATGAACGGCGGGAGCACTACACAGCTATTTAACGGTTTACGTACGTTTTCCGGTTTCTGGAAGCAGCCTCCTGTAAATTATCTGGAACGTGTTGAAGTAATAAAAGGCGCGGCATCCGCTCTTTATGGCAACACATCTCCAGGCGGAACCATTAACCGGGTGACAAAAAAACCATTGATGACTCCACGCAAATCATTGTCTTTCACAACAGGAAGCTTTAATACACTGCGTGCTCTGGCAGATTTCACCGGCCCGATGAATGAAGAGAAAACGCTGCTTTATAGATTGAATGTAGGATATGTAAATGCACAGGGTTTCCGGAATCTGCAGTTTGACAAGAACATTATTATTGCGCCGTCTGTTTCCTTCCTGCCAACTCAGAAAACGCGTATCAATTTTGATTTGGTTTACAACAATTCAAAAAGCCGCTTGGACCGCGGGCAATCGGTTGTAGGTAATGACCTGTATTCAAGCTCCATTAAAACATCACTGAATGCGGTCAACGATTACCTGAATGAGGAAACATACCTGATCACCACTTCGCTGAATCACCAGTTTACCCAGAATACCTCCCTGAATGTGGCCTATCTGCGGACAGGTTATAATGAAGATCTGCTGGAACACCGCAGCAGTAATACCAATGGGATCGATTCTGCCGGCAAGGCGGTGTCTAACCTTGTCGCCCGTCAGGTTTTTATCCGTAAAACAAAATCTTTTATGGATAATGTTTCCCTGTTTGTCAACCATAATTTCAATACCGGAAAAGCTGAACATAAGTTTGTGGCAGGATACGACTATATTCAGTCTACAACACCCAAAGGTTCAGGACAGCAAACGGCTAACGGTTACCAGCTTAAAGCAGGAGGCATAGCAAATTACAATGCCAAAACACCGGAGAAATATGTTTTTTACAATTATGTAGAAAATGGTGTGACACGCAGCATTCCAAAACCCAACATATCGCATTACGATCTGACTTTGCAAAACAATCAGATGGAAGATCCGAGCAAGTATACTTATAACGTGATTACCAATGCATCTACCACGCCGGTTTTTTACCAGCTGCACGGTTTGTATCTGCAGGAACAGGTGAAGATTGACAGACTGCAAATTCTGCTTGGACTACGCTATGACACCTATATTGATAAAAAAGGATACACGACCAGCAGTGAAGAAAATGTAACACAGCATGCTTTGCTGCCACGGATCGGTGCGGTATATACGCTTAACAAAAACATTAATATTTACGGAACTTATACCAAAGGATACAATCCACAGGATCCGGTTGTACAGTCCAACCCATTGACGGGCGGCCCTTTCGATCCTATCCGCAGCAGCCTGGTAGAAGGAGGTTTGAAATCAGAATGGTTTGATGGAAGAGTGGTAGCCAACCTTTCGGTTTACAACGTCACACAAACCAATACGCTTTACAATGCCAATGCTGAAGGCAGGCCTGATCTGTTACAGCAGATAGGCGAAGAAAAGGCAAAGGGTGTTGAGTTTGATATAACCGGAAATATCCTGCCGAACTGGAACCTGATCGTCGCGTACAGCTATAACGACGCAAAAATTACGGATGCAGGTCCTAAGGAAGCGGATCAGGTACTTGTAAACAAACAAAAGCCTAATGCCCCTAAAAATCAGGGAAGCATCTGGACAAAATATACTTTTACCAATAAAGCCTTAAACGGATTCGGCCTTGCGATCGGTGGAAATTTTGTAACGGAAAGAAATGTATCAATAAACAACGTCCAAACACTGCCAGGCTATGTGGTACTGAACGGAGGTATTTACTATAAAATTGATAAATTTCAGTTTCAGGTTAACCTGAACAATCTGGCGAACAAAACCTACTGGGTAGGCGGCTATGATTATCTGCGACTATTCCCCGGAGCACCGCGCAATTTTATGGCAACCGTTTCTTATACTTTTTAACAGGCTATACCAAACAACTCTGTAAGCAAGCACCGTGAAAAAAATAGCTAAGAAGATTGCTTCACAACTGCATTTATGGCTGGGGGTTTCCTCCGGCCTTGTGGTTTTTATAGTGGCACTCACCGGCTGCCTGCTGGTTTTTGAAGAAGAGCTGGAACCGGTTATTAACAAGCCTTTTCACATTGTGCAGGTTCCGGAAAAAGCCAACAGGCTCCCGCTCGACAACCTCACTGCAATTGCCAGCAATGCCTTTCCCGCTAATAAACTAAGCAGGATCATTATTGAGAAAGAAGAAGAGCGAACCGTCCTTTTTGGATTTGGATCAGGCAAAAAGGAAAAAGAAATTCTTACCGTAGCCGTAAATCCATATACGGGCAAAATCGTAGGCAGCCGTAATGAGCATGATACATTTTTTGAAGTTGTTTTAAGATTGCACCGATATTTATGTCTGGGAGAAACAGGAAAAATAATTACAGGTATTTCCTGTGTTTGCTTTTTAATTATTATAATCACCGGCCTGGTACTTTGGTGGCCTAACCGCAAAAATAAAAAACAGCGTTTCAAAGTAAAATGGAATGCCTCTTTCAAAAGACGTAATTGGGATCTGCATGCTGTCGTTGGATTTTATGTCATGCCCTTTATTTTTCTGATTGCACTTACAGGGCTTGTATGGAGTTACAAATGGGTAAATAACCTCATCTACCTCGCCTTCGACGGAAAGCCTCAGCAAAAAAGAGAAGCGCCGGCAAACATTGTTTTATCTCAAAAAACACAAACACATTACCAGCAAGTACTTAATGAAACACACCGGCTTCGACCACATCCCGGTAAAGTGACTTTCACGACACTGGAGACAGACAGTTTGAGTATTACTGTTGCCAAAACAGACGATGCCGCCCTGATCAGCAACGTGGTCAGTTTTCTTTATTTTGATAAAAATGACGGCTCCTTAATTTCCACAAGATTATATGAAGACGAATCTCCCGGATTTAAAGCACGGCGCGTTGTTTTCCCTATCCATACCGGAAGTCTGTTTGGCTGGCCAACCAAGATTATAGCGTTCTTTGCTGCCTTCATCGCCGCCAGTCTGCCGGTAACAGGCATCATTATATGGCTGGGCCGCAAGAAAAAAGAAAAGAAAATCGAAAAAAGTAATGCAAGAGAAAAGCGTGCTATCAACGCTGTTTGAGAATATGTTTAAGACTATATAGGTATAAAAAGAGCCGCAGAAATTTATATTCTGTGGCTCTTATGTTAAATCTTTAAATTAATAAACCTTCGCCAGCAAATGCGGCCTTTCTTTTTCAATTTTCAGGATTAGTTCTCCAAACAGTGTATTCACCCAGGCAAACCATTTTCTAGTAAATTTCGACTGATCGTCCTTGTCAAATGATTCATGCATAAAACCGGTATGGTTATGCGTGTTTTTCAATTGTTTCAACTGTGCTTCAATTTCTTTATCATCAGTAGATGTGATCGCCCGCGCAATGATTCCCATCGGCCATATCTGGTCAATCAGTGTATGCGGACTGCCCAGTCCCTCTCCTGCCTTGCCTTTAAAGAAATAAGGATTTGAATCGCTTAATACAAACTTTCTGGTATTGATATAAACTGGATCTTTAACCGACATCGCACCCAGATAAGGCATACTGATCAGTCCGGGAATACCGGCGTCGTCCATCAGTAAGTAATTTCCAAAACCATCCACTTCAAAAGCATAGATTTTTCCGAATTCAGGATGATTGTAAACCGCATGTTTTTTCAGTGCCGTTTCAACTTCAAGAGCCAGTGCCTTAAAATCTGCTGCCAGCTTCGCATCCTGTTTTGTTTTTTCCAGCAGTTCCGCTACTTCACGGAAAGACACTACGGCAAAGAAATTGGAAGGAACGAAAAAAGGGTAAACGGCAGCATCATCCGACGGCCTGAATGTACTTGCAATCAATCCATTCGGTTTGATCGGATTGCCATAGCCATTCCCGGGAACTGTATCCGTCGACCAGGCAGTTGTACGCCCAAACTTATACGGCCCGCGGTTTTCCTTTCTTTGCTGCTCTTTACAGGTTTGCAGGACCAAACGCATGGCTTTTAGCCAATCCGCATCAAATGGCGTTGTATCTCCGGTTGTTTTCCAGTAGTTGTAAGCCAGCCGGATGGTATAACAAAGTGAATCGAGCTCCCACTTCCTTTCGTGCAGCATGGGTTTCATATCAGTGTGATCCGTTGTCCATTCACTTTTCTTAGGACGATCATAAAATGCATTGGCGTAAGGATCAATGATGATACACTTTGTCTGCCGGTTGATCAGCCCTGCTACCATTTCTTTTAAATGCGCATCTTCTTTCAGCAAAGGCAGATACGGCCAAACCTGCGCTGTACTGTCACGTAGCCACATGGCATCAATATCACCGGTAATAACGAAGGTATCAGGCTTACCGCCAACGGGTTTAAAGTGAACGGTCGTATCAATCGTATTGGGAAAACAATTTTCAAACAACCAGGCAAGCTCGGGATCCTTAATCACTTTTTTCATTCTTACGATCGTCGCTTCTACTGCCTGACTGGTGAAACTGCGTTTATCAGCCGGGATGCGTACAACCGGAAAATCTGCCGCATTCTTTGCGAAAGACCAGCTTGCCGTAGCCAGTCCCGCTATTGCCAAAGCACCGGTTTTTATAAATTCTCTGCGTTGGGTCATGGGTTTAGCATTGTATTTATTAAAAAAATTTAAAGAAGCAATTTAGGTAAAAATACGTTAATAAAAAGAGCAGCTATTTCTCCGGCTTTCGCTTTTGAACTAGCTGCTCTGAAATATTTTTTATCTAAAATTTTAAAACTTAAATATCGAAAAGTGATAACCTGTATCTCTGCCGGAAAGGATAAACCGGTAAATTCCTGAGGGTAATTTGTGAATATCCTGTGTAAAATTTCCTTGTTCGGTTCTGATATTTTTTTTGTTTAAAACCTCCTGCCCCAGTGAATTAATAATTCTGAGATCCACCGCTTCCAAATGTTTATCAGGTAATTTAATATTTAAAATTGCCTGGACAGGATTGGGATAGAAGTGCACGCTGCCCGGATTTCCTGCATCTACCGAAATTATTTTACTGTACGTAAAGGAGCCATCAGTGTCTACCGCTTTCAACCGGTAATAAATTATCCCATTTACAGGCCGGGTATCCAGATACTTATACGAACGAAGCTCATTAGAATCGCCCTTTCCTGAAATACGTGCAACAACTGTTAATTTTTTAGCGTCGGCAGCACGCTCAACTTCGAAATGACTGTGCCTGACTTCTGAACTGGTTGTCCAGGTGATTAGATTTCCTCCATCGGTATGTCTGCCTTCAAAACCTGAAAGCGTTACAGGCAAAGGCGTAAACGGAGAAACGTCTGACAGCCCGAATCCGGAAAAGCCGGTTTGGAAAGTAGCTGTAAAAGAAAGACCGGATGCCAGTGCAGGGTTTCCCTGTACTTCGGAATAATTGATATTTCCGGAAACCGCGCTCATTATCCCATTACTGCTTTTCCCCATGGATCTGATCTTTGCACCGTTGAAGTTGGGCAGTTCAGAAGAACGGTAATATAATACAATCTCATAGCTTCCTGCCGGATTGTTGTAAGCAGGTGTCACCTTAAAAGTTTTATTTGTCATTAGGTAAGAACCCTGCCAGTTGGTCGCATCCACCCCCTCCCGGTCTACGGCAACGGTGGTACATCCATAATCGTGGCTGCTCAGATTATTGATTTTCGCCAGCAGGTTCCCTGATTCCGGATCATAAAAATGTACGGACGAATTTGGGCCGAGATATTGTTCATCCGGACTGACTGATTTGGCGCTTTGAATTTGTTTGGGTGCTTCGCCTGTTATTTTCACATTGTCAACGCCCCACCAGTAATCGTAATTAGCGACATACCGGAAACGGATTTTCATCAATGCATTGGCATAAGCGACCGGTATTGGGATATTCCGCATGGCCGGTGACGTCCAGGAACCGGATGTTCCTGTTGCCTGCGACTGCGTTAAAACATTTCTCCATGCTGTTCCATCCCAAACATCTACCAGTGCCTGTTCAGCAAAACTGCTTGGCCAAACATAAAAGTATTCCAGAAAAGACAAATTGATACTGGTCATCCCGACCGTATTAAACGGTGCTGATTCAACTACCTTATCCAGCGTTACCGACCCGGCCGCGTCACTGTTGATAAACAAAAGCTTTGGTTTCGCCGGATCCAGCGCTGCGCCCGCAAGCTGCACAACCGACCAAGCCGAAGGATACGTTCCCCCGCCCACCACGGTCCAGCCTGCGGGCATACCCTGTTCGAAATCTTCCGAAACAAGCGTCATAGCCATTATAGTAGGTACTTTGTCGTTATCTGTGATTGTGAAAGTATGGCTTTGATTAAATGATTCGGCATATCCATCTCCACCAGAGGGGTTGCTTAATGTATAGGTTAAAGTAAAAGTTTCATTATCCTCAACATATGCATCATCATAAACCCTGACTTTAATATCCTGGGATAAATTCCCTGCATTAAGAACAAAGCTGGACGGCGAAAAGCTGTAATCTGCCGTAATTCCCTGTTTTGCAGATCCTGTCGGTGTATTTAAAGTTATAGTTACAGGCTGCGCTGGTGCTTTGTTAATTTTAACCGTAACTGTTTTTTCTACATATTTCAAACACGCATTAGGTGACAGGCTCGAAATATTCGCTTCTCCTTCGTTAACCATAGAAGTTGTGGTTACGAATTGAACAGAGGGCGTAGAGCAGGAATATACCCGGATGTCATCAAGATACCACCCCTCAAGACCACCGCAGCCATCTGTACCCAGATCCCATTGAAACTGTATGGTTTGTCCGGCTGCCAACCCTATTCTGCCAAGATCAACACGGCTCTGGCCCCAGCTTCCTCCCACCGAACCTTCGTCTGTGCCGGAAAATCCCGGCTGTCCCTGTAATGGGTTACCGCTGTTTGCAATCAGTATTTTATTATATCCGTTTGCGGTAAAGGCAGAGGCAGGCAGTAAAAGCCATGGCCCGCCATTTATCCGGTACTTGATATTTCCTCCGTCATAACCGGTTTCAGTCGCCACAAAATGGTCAAAAGCCATATTAAAAGGACCGGAAGTTCCAGCCGGAATTGTAATTACCGGGCTTGCAATACTGATCAGCCCGTTCTGAAAATTACTGATACAATCACCGGCATTCAAATCGACTCCAAAAACAACATTTCCCGACCGCCCACCCGGTGCATTTGTTTTAAGTATCCAGTTTCTTGGTACCCAGTTCTGACCGTTGCCGGCAGCAGTTACGGTCCAGTTGGTAAGACCACTTTCGAAGTTTTCATAAAATATTGCACTTTCCGGCGAAGCCCGCGAACAAATTTCAGGGACGTCTGCAAGCAATTTTTGGAATCCACATGCATTGGCCCGTCTCAGTTCTACTGCAGCAATTACTTTTGCAAGCTGCTCAGAATCGCCTGCGGTTATTATTTCCCCCGAAAGTCCGGCAGCGGATTCTCCGGTAGACAGCGCAGGTAAATTAACGCCGGTCAGGTCAACCAGCGAAGCTTCCAGAATATCTGCCAGGCTGGCAAAGTCTGTTGTGCTTGTCATATAATGTGACTGTGCCCGCCAGAAAATGTGTGCTGCTTTAGTCAGTCCCAAACCGCTGATCGTTTGCCCGTTGTAACTTCCGCCGTCAACAAGCAAAGCGTATGCATGATTCACGATACCGGAATTAATGTGTACACCGCCATTATCCGTGGAAGCACACCAGTATTGCGGATCAGAGACTTTTCCAGGGTCGCCCTCACAGTTCGGATTCCACATATCGCGTAATGCACCACTAAAAGCAGTTGCTTTTTCACCGAGCTTCCAGCGTGCAGAACTTCCGCATCCCGTTCGCAAATCAGCACTTTCCGCCTCATCCATATAGTTGTTCAGCTGATCCACCGTTTCCCCCCAAATGTCAGAAAAGGATTCATTAATTGCGCCGGCCTGCCATGCGTAGATTAGTCCGCTGGTGTATTCTGTATAAGCATGCGCCCATTCATGTGCTACCACGTCGTCTGAAGCAGTGCCGGTACAGTAATTGGCTGTCCGGCCGTTCCAGGTAGCATTCGGACAATTTATATCCGGGTTGTTATTAATGGTTATCATCGGAGCACCGGCATTGTCGTAGGAAACATGCCCGAATGTATTTTTCATCAGATTATACAGGTATCCTGCGCTCACAACTTCCGATTTTTGCCAAATGTCCAAAGCTGCAAAAGCCGCTCCTGCTGTGCCATTTGATTCCTGCCATTTCAGGTTTGCAGGCGAGATTGACTTTTCATAGAGTTTTCTGTCTATACTGTGCATACCCGTAAACTGCTCCACGATTTCTTTTGAGTGCGCATCAACAAATACAAATTCCCTTACGTCTGCATCATTGGCTACTTCCACTTCAAACACCAGATGAATACGTCCCGGGTAACCCTGCGCCAATCCTTTCTGAAAAATATAAAGGGTATTCCGGTTTACTTTTAAAGGTGCAGCGAACTGGCCAAGCCTTTGACCCGTAACTAACTTGATAGCAGCAGATGCAGCTTCATCCTGAGATATAGACGGAACGGTTTTCAGTTTAGGGACTGAGATAAAATTTCCGTTCATGGAGCTAAGATCCGTACTTCTATTGAAATGAAACTTCAGAACGCCATCGTAAACCGGTACGCCATCAACATACTGCTGCAAAGCCACGTGCTCCAGACCATAATCATCTTTTTTGGTTTCTTTCACGGCATAGGCTTCTTTATCCCATTTTGCCTTAAAAAGACCTGCATTTTGCTTCACAAACAATAAAGCTTTGTCTTTGGGATCTGTCCCTGTAAGTTTCGCAGCTTTTGACGCAGGAAATTTTATAAAGTTAACCGCATTGGTGGCTTTTCCAATGGTAGCGGTTGCGCCTGTCTTAGCGGTAAAAGCACTTATTTCATTCTTGACTGCATCCTGGGCAAGAGATGTAAAACCACACAGCAGTAGAAGAAAAAGTAATTGTAAAGTGTACTTCATAGAGTTGGGAGAAACTTATAGAAAAATATTGTCAAATTATATCAGATAGCACGCTGTCATTTGTGACTGTTATACTACATACAATTACCAAATTAATTACAGAGTTAAGAAATTAATTTGTCAATAAATTATCTTCTGTTAAATCCTCCGGCACCAACCATTTTATTGAAAACTTGTAATAACCAATATCCAAACGATTTAGGTAGCTTAAAAGGGATTTTTTGCAGTAATGCGCACCATATGAAAATACTGGTGGCCCATAAAATTTTTCTCTCCTGCCACTTCAAAGCCAAGTTTTTTGTAGACGTTCTTCGCATCAGGATTTTCAAGATCAACGATCAGCCCTACACGTTGGTAACCCAGCTGAGCTGCTTTATCACAAAATGCACCAATCAGTTTTTTTCCGATGCCTTTACCCTGGTGCGCACGGTTCACGTTGACACAATCCAGATAAAACTCCCCCGCTTCTGTTTCATCTTCTGGTGTAAAGCCCGGTCTGGTCTTCCGCAGCTGGTCGAGGACAGGCTGTCTTAACCGATGCAGATCCGCTCCGTCATAACCCGTAACAGAACCCACTATGCCCGTTTCATTTTCATACACCAGCGTATGTATATAGCTGTACTGATTATCTGCTCTTTTAAAAAAAGCTTCAAAAAACGGAATCGCGTCATCATACCGATCAGAATCAGCGAAGATTCCGGCGATGTGGCCCATGGCCAAAATAAATAACGGTGCTACCTGTTTAGCGTCTTCGGGTATTGCCTGTCTTATCATGGCTGCTGCAATATATAGTCTGAACAAAAAGGATTTCCTGACACAATTGATTAAAAGTCACATTATACCTAAGAATTCAATATTTTTTAAGGTTTATTACGCAAAAAACCTTCCTGTATTCATTTAATTCTAGCAATATTTTGCTCCAAAATCCTTTTCAACTAAAAAATTGATCAAAATACGCTAAGTACTAATCAAAAGACGTAAAGTTTTTAGCATTATTTTGTTTTAAAATTGTATTGTCAATTTCTGCCCGGTTGGCTAAGCTGCTTATCGGACAATTATTGAGATACAACAGCATACATACATCCCGTAATTTATATCCTAAAAAATTCAATATTTCCAATTAATCTATGTCTAAGAAAATTAATGTTGCAATCGTTGGTCTTGGCTTCGGAGCCGAATTTATTCCTATTTACCAGCAACATCCGGATGCAAACATGTATGCGATTTGCCAGCGTACAGAATCAAAATTAAATGAAGTCGGAGATCAGTATGGCATTGATGTTCGTTATACAAGTTATGATGATTTGCTGAATGATCCGTTGGTTGATGCAGTACACATTAATTCCCCGATACCAAATCATGCAGAACAAACATTAAAGGCATTGCGTGCCGGCAAACATGTGGCTTGTACTGTTCCGATGGCAACAAGCGTTGAAGATTGTATTGAAATTGTAAAAGTGACGAAAGAAACAGGCAAGAAATACATGATGATGGAAACCGTGGTTTATGCGCGGGAATTCCTTTTTGCCAAAGAATTATACGAGAAAGGTGAATTGGGTAAAGTTCAGTTCCTTAAAGCCAGTCATCAGCAGGATATGGAAGGCTGGCCTGATTACTGGCCTGGTTTGCCGCCGATGCATTACGCAACACACTGCGTTGGTCCGGTTGCAGGTTTACTAAAACTGGAAGCAGAATATGTTTCATGCTTTGGGTCAGGAACGATCAGCGAGGATCTTGTTAAAATACACAATTCACCTTTCGCAGTTGAATCGGCACATATCAAATTTAAAGACAGCGACTTGTCGGCTTATGTATACCGTTCGCTTTTTGATGTTGCACGCCAGTACCGCGAAAGCTTTGAAGTTTACGGAAGTAAAAAATCGTTTGAATGGCCATTGATCGAAGGAGAAGATCCTGTGATCCATACAGCCAAAAAGCCGGAACA